>Ga0182018_10004319_pt1 | contig 12042 bp, 8 predicted proteins | sample 812P2MmetaG_FD_120490 | JGI IMG/M metagenome (GOLD analysis project Ga0182018, IMG submission 120490) | Permafrost microbial communities from Stordalen Mire, Sweden - 812P2M metaG | ecosystem: Environmental > Terrestrial > Soil > Wetlands > Permafrost | place: Sweden: Stordalen | collected...
ACTGAGCTGGTTTCAGAGCTTCTTATCTGCGTTGCACCGAATTCCTATCACCCGACTGCACATCAACTGAAAGTGTAGGACATGGCGACACAAAGCATGAAAGAAGAAATCCGGCAATTCATCCTTTCCGAGTTTCTTCCCGGCGAGAATCCGGCAAACCTTCTCAACAACACACCGTTGCGGACCAGCGGTGTGTTGGATTCCGTTGCCACACTTCGGCTGGTCGCGTTTGTCGAAGAGCACTTCGGTATCACGGTCGAAGCTCACGAGGCGAGCGTTGAGAACTTCGACAGCATTAACAGCATCGTGGCATTCATCGAGAGCAAGAAACAAGGCGCCTCATAGTGCCGTCAACTAGAGAAATCCATGCACGCCGTTGCCCGCACTGGCGGTGCTTTCTCCCGCCGAGTCAGTGGCCGCGCCGGCAGGACCAGCGATGACCGGGAAGAAGGAGTTGAATCCCCGGACAGCGCCGAGGAGAATTGTGCAGACTCCTACTGCACCTTGATGGTGAATGTGATGGTCTGGTTGAGCCCAGGCCCCGTCAGCACCATCGAGGCCTGATAACTTCCGGCAGGTGGTGTCGCCGGCCCGCCCTTCCCGCCGCACGACGAAATCATCGGCAGGCCGCATAGCACAATCAGCATCCACAGCATTCCGCGTTTCGATTTCCCCTTCTTCCGGCGCAAGGCGAAGATGCAAGCCGGCAGCCATAGCATTGCGCCGAAGGCCACTCCTTCCGTTGACACAGCCCAGGGCCGGGGCCTCCGCTGAAGTGAGGCGCCGTTGGCCGGCTGAATGGTCAAAGTGGTACTGGCCGTGTATGGGGGGACAGTCGAAGACGTGAAATCCAGGCTGTTGGGACTGAAGCCGCATGTGTAATTTGAAAATGCTGCCGGCAGGTTGCATACAAGCGCGATGGTTCCGGTGAAGTCCGTCGCGGTGCAGGTAAACTGCGCGGTTCCCGAATCCCCGGAAAAGTTGATCGTTGGGATGGTGCAGCTAACACTCGGCGGCGGAAGCGCGATTCCTGAGAGTTGCGCTTGCTGCGGAGTGCCGCTGGCATTGTCGGCCACATTCAACGTTGCCGCCTCCAAGCCGGCCGACAGGCTGGGAGTGAACGTAACGCTGATCACGCAGTTGCTGCCAGCCGCTACGCTCGCGCCGCACGCATTTGTTTGCGCGAAGTCTGTGGCATTCGCTCCCGAGATGCTTATGCCGGTCCCGGTGATGCTGAGTGCTGCGTTTCCGGTGTTCGACAGCGTCACGGTCTGTGCCGCGGAAACCGTGCCAGATGGCTGCGCCGCGAAGGTCAGAGAAGCGGGGCTCAAGCCAGCGATCGGCGAAGGAGCCGTGATGGTGAGCGTGTATTTCAGTTGCGTGAAGTTGCCCAGCGAATCGGCCACCTGAATGGTCAGGGGCGCCGCGGTCTCGGCGGCGCTGGGTGTGCCCGAAATGAGACCGCCCGGCGACAAGGTGAGCGCTACGGCCGAGAGCGCCGTTCCCGAAGCTACTGAGAACGAAAACGGGCCGCCGGCGCCGCCGCTGGCCGTAAGCGTCTGCGAATACGGAGTTCCCATTGTTCCGGCGGGCAAGGTTGTCGGCGTAGCAGAGATGTCCGGGTACACAGTGAGCGTGTAGTTTTGCGTTCCGAAATTGCCCTGCGAATCAACGACCTTCACTGTGAAGGGGGCCGCAGTTTCAGTCGCGTTGGGCGAGCCTGAGATGACGCCTGCTTGTGTCAGGCTCAGGCCTACTGCGGAAAGCGCCGTTCCGGAGGTCACGCTCCACGTGTATCCGGTGCCGCTGCCCCCGGTTGCGGTAAAGTTTTCAAAATAACTCTCCCCCGCAAAGGCATAAGGAATCGTGGCGGGCGAAATCGTCAGCGGCGTAACCCCCGCGCCCGTCAGGCTCACCATCTGCGGACTGTTGGAGGCGCTGTCGCTGAAATTCAGTGTGCCGCTGCGGCCTCCCAACGCGATCGGTGTAAACGTTACGTTGATCGTGCACGCGCTGGTGTCGCTGGGAGAGGGAGTGAGCGTGGCTCCCGTGCAGGTGTCGGCGCTCGTGGTAAAGTCGCCGGGATTCGTGCCGCCGATCAAGGCCGAAGCGATGGTGAGGTCGGCTGTACCGGTGTTCGTGACGGTCACCGTTTGGGGCGCGCTGAAAGCGCCAACGTTCTCCGGGCCAAACGTCAGGCTAGCCGGGGAGGGACTTACTGACGGCCCCGGTGGAAATGCGAATTTCATGATGAACGCGTTGTTTCCCTCGGACAAAGCGGTCTTGTACGCCCCTGAAGTAGTAGGGAATCCCGGGGGCGCGGAGCCTGTAACATAAGCGCTTCCTTGCGCATCCAGGGCGACCGCCCACGCAACTGTAAGCGCATTGTTCCCGCTCGGAGTGGTCGGCCCGAGATACGTCGAATAAACCAAGCCCGATCCCGTCGAGTTAAATACTGTGAGGAACCCGTTCGTACTAGTTGTCGGAGGGCTGGTCCGGAGCGCATCGGGCGTAGTGGGAAAATCGTTTCCATTACCGTAATTGTCTCCCGCCACGTAAGCTTCTCCGGAAGAGTTGACACCAATGCCGTAGCCGGTAGTAAGCCCGGGCAGGTAAGTCGAATACTCCAAAGCTGATCCGGCGAAATTGAACTTGGTGACGAATGCGTCTGAATAATCAAGGAGGTTTTTCTCGTACGCCCCCGGAGTGGTTGGAAAGTCCGAATCTGACGCTGTCCCGGTCACATAGGCGCACCCTGAGGCATCGACGGCTACGGCATAAGCATCGTCAAGATAGGTAGTATTCGAAGTTGTTCCGGCGAGGAAAGTGGAGTAAACCAGCGCAGTACCAGAGGGGTTAAGCTCCGTTACGAACGCCAGGGACTCGTCCGACTTGCTGGAAGTCATGAACGCGCCTGGAGTAGTCGGAAAAGTGTTGGCCTCTGTGTTTCCCACCACGAACGCGTCGCCCGAAGAATCTATGGCAACCGCATTGGCTCGATTGGCCCCCGTGCCCAAATAAGTGGAATAGGATAACTTGGAGCCACCGGGGCTGACCTTGGTAACGAACGCCGTTGTACAGGTTCCCTGGTAGGGGAACGTGCAGCTTGCCGAAGTCTGATAAGCCCCGTTCGTCGTCGGATAGGTCAGTGAATTCGTCGTACCTACAATGTATGCATTGTCGGTCGCATCCGCGGCAATTCCAAAACCATAGGTCTCAGGGCTCCCGGTCGCCTCCGTCCCACTCAGGTAAGTCGAGTAAACCAGATCCGTCCCAGTCGGATTAAGTTCCGTCACGAACGCGTAGGTGCCATAAAGAGACGCCTCTGACCTGATGAATGCGCCCGGCGTCGTGGGGTAACCGTAATTCGTGTACCCGGTCAAGTATGCATCGCCGAGGGCATCCAATGCGATTCCGGTTACAGTCGACACATTAGGGTACGTACTTCCAAGGAATGTTGAGTAGATAAGTGACGAGCCGCTGGGATCAAGCTTGGAGACGAAAGCCGTATACTGACCGTAGTTAAAGGCCGTGTCGTAGGCGCCTGTCGTCACAGGGAAATCAACGGACCCAGCGGGTCCCGCCACGTACACGTCGCCATCGGAATCCACCGCGATAGCCTGCCCTAAATCATTTGGGTATTGGTTAGCGCCGCTATTGACAAGGCTGCCCCCCAGGTAGGTGGAATAGACGACCGTAGGGTCGATCACCAGTGGCCGCGTGTGGTCGTATGGGCCAATCTTGAACGCAATCCGGTTGCCGGCGGCGAGCACATAGCGCCCCTCGATTTCGCGGCGACCTTCGGAAAACTGCTGGTAAGTGTGCGGCTTATTCATGACCAATTCGTGCGTCGCGTCCATGCCAAGCACCAAGTCGCCGGCCCGATTCAAGCGCATCCTGCGCGCTCCGTCCACCTCCAGTGCAATGCTGTGCGCGTCAGCGCCCGGCGCGATGTCGAAGTCGAATTCAAACCGCTGGTTGTCGCCGTGGAAGATCGCATCCACCCCGGGATAGATACCGCGGTACTTGACGGCGGAGTAATTGGGCACATTGGTGTGCCAACGCTTGGGGTCATTGCCGATGAAGTAGTTAGTCCTCAACTGCAGCTCATCGCTTCCGGCAACAACAGCCGCCGCATTGCCGCCGACAAACTTCATCCGCATTGCGTGGGCCACTGTCTTTGACCCAGGAGCCTTTGCATTCTGGGCGGGCGATGGCTCGGAAAGCGAAAGAACCGCCTCTTCATTGGTGAGAAAGAGCGAGTAGCCGGGCGCGTGTGCCAGGAATTTCACGCGCGGATCGCTCTGTCCGGCATTGGCCTCGAATGACATGGGCAGCGCCGCGTACATCTGCATGGTTTGGGCGCGGCTAGCCTGCGATGACGCCAAAGGAGCTCTAGGAGAAGCGGCGGCCTTATGGTCGGGCTGAGTCGTGGCGCAAGCCCCTTGGGCGTGGGAGATGCCGGCCATGCCGAGCAGGGAAATGATCAGAGCTGCTAGACGGACTTCGTGACGAGCGAAGTATTTAAGAACACTCACCTTCATGCGACCTCCGTGGACGTGCTGCCAAAGCTGCACTCCTGACCTTCCCGCTGCTCGCAAATTCTGCTGACACCCTCGCTCCCCGCGCCCTGGCGAAGCGAAGAGAGACCACCGTGGTGCGCCCATGCCGTGGCGCGAAAGGAGGGAGCCGGATAGGCCTGTCTTCGTTGATCCCATGCGCAGGCGAGGGAAGCCTGGTTATCTGCTAAAGCGAAAACCAACGGAGAATCGGACCAGGGAATCTGAAGAATCTTCCGGCGCTTGCACTTGGGGGTCGCGAAGAGCCCGCGCATTTCCTGGCGATCTGTCTTTATTTTCAACACGTTGACATTGACTCCGCACGCGCCTATCTTTGTCTAGAAACTCTCCGCGGGGGCCGCATCGGGGGGCAAGTTGTCCCAACTGCCGTCCAACACTCTCAGCGAACTACTGGCGAACTGGCAGGCCGGCGACGAAGAGGCCTTGCGCGCCGTATTCCCTCGCGTTTACAACGAATTGCGGCGAGTCGCGCATCGTTACTTGAAAAATGAACGGCCTGACCACACATTGCAAAGTGCTGCCCTTGTGCACGAGGCCTATCTGCGGCTCGAAAAACAAGGCACAGGCCGGTTTGAGAATCGCGAGCACTTCATCGCCATTTGCGCGCAACTGATGCGGCAAATTCTGGTGGAGCACGCCCGCAGCCGAAGAGCGGCAAAGCGGGATGGGGGCTACCGCCTGTCGTTGGATGAAGGCCTGATGGGCAAAACTCCGACTTTGGACATGATTGCTCTGGATGATGCTTTGAACGAACTCGCCAGCCTCGATCGGCAACAAAGCCGCATCGTCGAGATGAGATTCTTCGGCGGTCTTTCCATCGATGAAACCGCGTGCGCGCTGAATCTCTCGCCCACTACAGTTAAAAGGCATTGGGCCACGGCCCGGCTTTGGCTCCATAGCCAGATGAACAAAGCAACCGACGCATGACACCCGAGCGCTGGGAACAGATTCGCGAGGTGCTTGAGAAGGCGCTGGAATTGGCGCCAGAGCAGCGCTCTGCCTATCTCGACAGTTCTTGCTCTTCCGATCCATCGTTGCGCAAAGAAGTTGAAGTCTTGCTCGCCGACAGCGCAGACGTGCCTTCGGGCTTTTTGCAATCCTCCGCGTTAGCCGAAGTCATCGGCGCCGAAATGAATGGCGTCGGCTCAGTGCCTGCCCTGGAAGCAGAAGAGGTATTTGCGCAGCACTTCCGGCTGGTACGCAAACTCGGCGAAGGCGGCATGGGTCAGGTGTGGCTGGCGGAGCAGACTGAGCCTGTGCGCCGTCTGGTTGCGTTGAAGCTGATCAAGGCCGGCATGTACGACGCTGCTGTCGTTCAACGCTTCCAATCGGAGCGGCAATCGCTGGCCATCATGGATCATCCCGCTATCGCCAAGGTCTTTGAGGCCGGGACCACGCAGCAAGGGCAGCCATATTTTGTGATGGAATACGTACCCGGTCTGCCCATCACAGAGTATTGCGATGCGAAACAGCTCAGGATCAGGGAGCGGCTGGAACTGTTCATCGATGCCTGCGAAGGCGTGCAGCACGCGCATCAGAAGGCGATCATTCATCGTGACCTCAAGCCCGCCAACATTCTCGTCGTTGAAGTGGACGGCAAGCCGGTGCCGCGGATCATCGACTTTGGTTTGGCCAAGGTCGTTGCGCCTCACACTTCGGGTGACCCTTTTGCTACGCAGTTGGGTCTCTTCTTAGGGACGCCCGGCTACATGAGCCCGGAACAGGCTGACCCGAACGTGCAGGACATCGACACGCGCACCGACGTGTACTCGCTGGGGGTCGTTCTTTATGTGCTTCTGGCCGGAGCTGAGCCGTTCGGGTCGCGGCGTCAAAAACTGCCGCTGGATGAGCTCCTGCGCAGTGTGCGCGAAGAGGAGCCTCCTCGGCCCAGCACAAGAATCAGCGCGGATCGAGACTCCTCGGCGTCGGCGGCGGAAGCGCGCGGTACCGAGCCAGGACAGTTGATCAAGCTGCTGCGTGGTGATCTTGACTGGATCACGATGAAGGCTCTGGAAAAGGATCGCGCCCGCAGGTACGCCGCGCCCTCCGATCTGGCCTCCGATATTCGCCGCTACCTGAACCACGAACCTGTTCTTGCGCGTCCTGCAAGCGCTGCTTACCGGAGCGGCAAATTCGTGAAGCGCCACAAACTCGCAATCGCGGTGGCGTCGGTTTTCGTTGTCTTGGTGCTTGCTGGCGCTGTAGCTGTCATAAGAGAAGCGCAGATCGCCCGCATGCAGGAGGCTCGCGCCGAGAGCCGCTTCGAGTCGCTTCGCAAACTCACTAACTCAATGTTGTTCGAGTTTCACGACTCCATTGAAAACTTGCCCGGATCCACGGCCGCGCGCGAACTGGTGGTGAGCCGCGCCTTGGAATACCTTCAGCAAATCGAGGCAGAGGCACACGAAGACCCCGCCACCTTGCGTGACCTTGCTGCCGCCTACGAACGCATCGGACGAATCCGGGCAGATGAGGGCAACCCTCACCTGGGCGGCGTGGGCTCGTTTGAACAAGCGAAGGAACTCTACGGCAAAGCGCTTGAGATTCGTCAAAAACTGGCGAGCCTGGATCCTCCCAATGCGACGCTGCAACTCGAGCTGACTGACACCCTGTTCAACGTTGCACGAATTCATGAACAACTTGGAGATATGAGCGGAGCATTGCAGTTTCTACAACAGCGCCTCGCAATCCAGGAGGAACTTCAAAGAAAACATGGCTCCGACACTCTCACGTTTGAACGTGCTCGAACATTAGTTAACATGGGAGCGCTCCACGTGTGGCTGGGTGACCGCGATTCCGCGCTCGCATATGAAAGGCGTGCTCTCGATATAGGCAAGGAACTGCTCAAGGCAAATCCGAACAGCGTTCAGGCGCGGATCACGGTTTGGCGATCGCTTACCTGGAGTGGATGGGCGCTTAAGTTGCAAAGGAGATTCAGGGATGCTGCCGCGAGTTGGCGAGGGGCCCTGGCTATCTCCGAAAAACTCGCCTCCGAAGATCCGAACAACACCACCTATCAAAGATATTTGATATCAGACCACGGTAATCTGTGTGAGTCATTGGCTTATGCCGGCGAGTTTTCTGAAGTGCGAAGCCATTGCGAGACGGCAATTGCGATCAATCGGATTATGGTGAACTCCGATAGAAAAAATGCGCAAGCCCTCGCCGATCTCGGAAACTCGAACATGACCATGGGATTAGCGCTTTATCTCATGCACTCTCCGCGACAAGCCTCAATTTATGAACAGAGAGCGACATCGATCTATCAGGACTTAGCCCTCCGCGATCCTGATTCGTTGTCGAATGCCGTGGATCGCTCCGAGTCGCTGCTCTACCTGGGGCGAGTTGAAGCCGATCTGCGTCGTCCGGAGCTTGCCCTTAAGAGCGCGGTGGCAGCTGAGAAGCTTCTCGAAGAGTTGGTGAAACGAAATCCACAGAATCGCTATTACTTAGAATCGCTGCAGGAGGCTCAGGGGGTCATCAAGGCGCTCCCGCATGACACGGCTCCGATCGCGGTTCACTAGTCGCGATTGCAACTCCTGCGCAAATCACCAGCCAATGGGATTACGCCGGCCTAGGGGCGCAAGAACCGCCGCGCATTGAAGACATTGTCTCTGAGGTCGGGGCTGCGACCGCCTGTACAATCGTAACTGCCAACCGGCATCGGGACCTTCATACCGCTCCTCGGAGAAACTGAGAGGCCAAGTTGAATAAAGCGCGGCTCGATGGCCTTTACCTGATGCTCCTTGGCAGCGCGGTCTTTCTTTCGCTGGGCGCCCTCCTGGCAATCACCTCGCCCATCGACATGGTCGATTTCCGGGTGCTTTACTATCCCGCCCGATGCCTGACGCATCATTGCGACCCCTATAACGAAAACGAGTTGTTGCGCTACTCGACGGCGGAGCAGGGAAGCCGGCCCCAGGATGTCGCGGAAGCTCGCCAGATCATGCGCTACATCTATCTTCCAACCGCATTCTCGTTCACTGTGCCATTTGCGATGCTCCCGTGGGGATTCGCGCACTTTCTTTGGATGGCGCTTATTGCCGGCAGCCTGATCTTTTCTTCGTTTCTCATCTGGAATCTCGGCGCCGATTACGCACCGATCGTCTCAGGGATACTCGTTGGGTTCCTTCTCGCCAACAGCGAAATGCTGGTGATTACCGGCAACATGGCCGGAATTGCCATTAGCCTTTCTCTGGTGGCCGTCTGGTGTTTCCTCCGCAACCGGTTCGTTGTGGCCGGCATTCTCTGTCTCTCCATCAGCCTCATCGTCAAGCCTCACGACACGGGCCTTGTCTGGCTTTTCTTCCTCCTTGCGGGAGGAGTTCACCGCAGGCGCGCATTGCAAACTCTGTTGGTGACGGTGGCCCTCAGTCTGCCCGCAGTCCTGTGGGTCTGGCACGTCGCGCCGCACTGGGTGCCGGAACTGCACTCCAACATCGTGGAATATGCGGCGCCCGGCAATTTGAACGATCCCGGCGTCGCCTCATCGGGCGCGCATGGTCTGGGTATGCTGGTTAGCCTGCAAGCGGTCTTCGGCATCCTTTGGGATGATCCGCGCTTTTACGATCCGGCAAGCTACCTGGTCTGCGCGCCGCTCCTGCTTCTATGGGCCCTCGTTACTCTGCGATCCCGCTTCTCGTACGCGAATGTGTGGCTGGCCCTGGCAGCAATCGCCCCTTTGATCCTGCTGCCCGTTTATCACCGGCAACAGGACACCAAGCTATTACTTCTCACTATTCCAGCTTGCGCCATGCTCTGTGCTGAGGGCGGACTGGTTGGCAAACTCGCCCTCCTCATCAATGCCGCGGGATTCTTCTTGACCGCCGAACTTCCATGGGCGTTTCTGCTCGCCCTTCTCAATCATCTGCCTCCGCCATCTTCCTGGGGTTCCCGCGAAATCGAGATTTGCATGCAGGTCTTACCCATACCGCTCGTCCTGCTGGCCACAGGCATCTTCTATCTCTGGGTATATGCGCACCGGGCCTCGTCCCATGCCGCATCGGCGAGGTCTTGAAGTTCCAAGTGGCAGCCAATTGGGCGGGCAGAAAAATCCTTCGGTCAAGAGAAGGGTGCCCAAAGGCTCCCAACTCCTCACGCGCACTCTAATTCGCGGCAATCACCACCGCAGTTGCGTCGTCATTAAAGTGGCCACCGCAGAAATCGGAAACATGGGCGAGCAATCGGGAGTTGAGTTCGCTCGCCGAGCGGGCGCTGTTTGCTCGTGCAAATTCCGCCACGCTTTCTTCCCCAAACTCCTCCTCGTCCTCGCCTGACGCTTCCGTGATTCCATCCGTGAAGATGATTAAGCGGTCTTTCGGGCCCAACTCTATCGTCGCATTTTGATAGATCCACGAGGGGAACACACCCAGAACGGCGCCGCCCTCTTCAAGCATCCTCGTCGAGCCGTGAGAGACGAAGACCGGGCAGGGGTTTCCGGCATTGCAGTATTGCAGGGTCCGTGCATTGCCGTCGAGCACTCCATAGAAAAATGTGACGAACTTTCCCGTCGCAATATTCTCATGGAGCAGTGCGTTTACTTTCCCGCATAACCAGGCTGCGCTCTCTGATTCACTCGCAAAGGCGTGCACGGCGGCCTGCACATTGGCCATCAATAGAGCAGCGGAAACTCCTTTGCCTGCGACATCGGCGACGCAGACGCCCAGCTTATATCCGCCTAGTTTGAAGACGTCATAGTAGTCGCCGCTCACAGCCTGCGCCGGACGCCAGATGCCCGCAACCTCGAATCCCGGGAGCTGCGGTATCTCCTTTGGTAGGAGCGATTGCTGTATCTCTCTTGCGCGCTGCAACTCCCGTTCTTGCGATTCAAGCTGGGCGCTTCCGATTTCCAACGTGTGCTGAAGTTCGATGTTGCGCTGTTCGAGTTTTTCCTTTGTCGTCTGGTAAAGAAATATCAGCGTACTGGAAACAAATGTAATCAGGACTGGAAACTTCCAGCCCGTTCTAAGCAGGTGCTCAAGCGTCTGCGGTGTCGGTGGCGCAATCAACCAAACAACCACCGACGAAGCGACGTAAACGGGAAACAGGAGAAGGACGAGGATCGGGAGATAGAACAGCCAGTTGTAGGGGAAAGGCTTCTGATAATAGTAGCGGTGCAATCTCCCGGTGATCGGCACCACCAGATTTCCAATCGCAATCGAATACGCCAATATCGTTAGCGGATTAATCTCCTGCCCAATTGCCCAGAAAACCGCTCCCGCGATTGCGGAGATTGCGACGTAAACGATTTGAAGTCTCAGGAATCGTTCGAGAGAAGACAAGGGTACCCGCATGTCGACACGCTTTCACGACCTCGCGGGGATTTGAAGAAATCTTACTCCTCCTGCCTTGACCTTGCCTGTGAGCCGCGGCATTCGCCCATCAACATCTCCAGAGGCTCGACAACTTCCAACTCGTGAATCGGACGCTCGTCAATCGTGCACCTTCACCACCCAAGTTGTGCGCGAAGGATCGGCTCAAAGTCGTCTGTCATCTGCAGATGCTGTGCGGCGGTTGGATGACCGTCGCATCCGTTGCCAGGATAGTGCTCCGAGGCGACATAGCTTACCAGCCCGTCACCGAACTGCGCGACCGTCTTCTGAAGCATCGAGCGAAGCAGCGGGTCAGTCACAATCGCGCCCTCCGTCACAACGAACTTCGCCTTCGGGTAGAGGGCACGCGCCGATCGAAGCAGGCCGACGTAGGCTTCAATCCACCTCACCTGATCGAGCGGTTTGGTCTTCTGCAAGCTGAAGTCATTGGTTCCGAGTGAGAAGACAATGGCGTCGGGCTGGAAGCGCGCGGCATTCCATGCGACGCGGCCCTCGGGAGCGTCAGAGGGGATAGACAGGGTGAAGAACTGAGGCGCGTTCAGGACGTTGTCGTCGATGGCGAGCCCGCGATAGTCGCGCACCAGGCCGCGGCCTCCGTAGCAGACGAGCTGTGTTTCGGCGTCGAGCCGGCGTCCGAGCAAAAGTCCGTATGAGTTGTACACATCGTTGGCCGGGCTTGCCAGATCGCTCTTGCAATTGGCCGTGTTGTTCACACCGGCCCCGCAGGTCACCGAGTCACCCACAAACATCAGCTTCCTCGCTGTGCGCAAAGGGGCCGGAAGAAGCGTTGCGCCTTCGGGCAGGCTGATCGACTCAAACGTAAGTATGCCCTGCCAGGTCTCGGTTCGCTTGATGATCTCGAAGGTGTGATCGCCGGCGTCAGGCACGGCATTGAGGTTCAGCTCATTTTCACCCACATGCAAAAGCTTCAGACGCGGCGTTCCGTGGTCGATCACGATGGTGAGGGCGCTCTTGTCGGAGTCGCTGGCAATGCTGATTCCCAACCATGCGCCGTGCAGGCGTAAACGGATCTCCGTGCCCGGGTAGGCCAGCCGCGGCTTAAGCGGGTTGCTATCGTCGATGCGGCCAATAAGTTGGACCCGATCGTCGTTTGGCAGAATCTGAGCAGA
>Ga0182018_10004321_pt1 | contig 12038 bp, 5 predicted proteins | sample 812P2MmetaG_FD_120490 | JGI IMG/M metagenome (GOLD analysis project Ga0182018, IMG submission 120490) | Permafrost microbial communities from Stordalen Mire, Sweden - 812P2M metaG | ecosystem: Environmental > Terrestrial > Soil > Wetlands > Permafrost | place: Sweden: Stordalen | collected...
AGTCCGCTTCTTCCAGGGTGTCTTGAGCGATGGTCACCGGATGATAGGCGACGAGAATGGGCGGCTGCGATAAGTCCGTGTGCAATTTGGCTTCAATTTCGTCGCGAGTGAAAAGCGTTCCTCGCCGCAGATGATCTAACGAAGGCGCGCCGGCGCGGTGGACGCGCCATTCTTCTTCATCCATCTCGATTACTCTGTGCCGGGCCGCTTCGGTGGAAGTGAAATGGATGTGGCTCATCTTGGTCAACGCATTGCGAACGGCGTCGTCGATCGCGCCTTCGCTGATCTCTCCACCCTCGATGTGCGCGATCGGAATCCGCAAAGCCAGCGCCACCGATGCCGGAGCGAGCATCTCGTATCGATCGGCGATCAAGAGAAGCAAGTCCGGCCGCATCTTTCCGAATAAATCCGCCAGGGCCAGCGTGGCGACGCCGATCGTCTTGGCCATTCCGATATCGCTGTCGGAGCTAAGCAAGCATTCCACGCGAGCGTCGATCGTGAAGCCGTCACGTTCAATTTCCTGTACGGTGTTGCCGAATTCGGGCGAGAGGTGCGGTCCAAGAGCTACGATTCTGAGATCGACCGATTCCGTTCGAGATAAATCGCGCAAGGGCCAATACAAATGTCCGTAATCGGCGCGGGAAGACGTGACGACAGCGATTGTCCTGTTTTTATTCATACGGAATGAGACGCCGCGTCCTTCCGCGAACCTAAAACTGTCTCGCTTGGCCGGTATTCGGGAACCAGCCGGCACAGCAGATCAAGCACGCTCGTCGCGTCGCGCCGGTCCACGGCATCGTGCAATGCCAACATCGCGGAGTCGAAGAATTCGTGCGGTGACTGCGGAGTCGTAATCAAGCGGAGTTTCGCGTCGCTCGTTTCGATGACCGTCTCAAGCTCCGAAAAAAACTCTTCGCTCATTTTGTCTCCCGGACGAAGGCCGGTCATGACAATTGGAATCTTGCTTTCGGATTTGTGGCCGGATTGTTCGATCAATTGACGAGCTAGATCAAGAATGCGCACCGGCTCGCCAGGATGCGACACGAAAATCCCGCCGCCTTCCTCGAGGCTCGCGGTCGAGATCAACAATGCAACCGCTTCGGCCATGCCCATGAAATAGCGATTCACGTCCGGGTGCGTCACAGTCACCGGCCCTCCAGCCGAAATCTGACGCAGGAACGTGGGAACCACGCTTCCCCGCGAGCCGAAAACATTCCCGAGGCGCAACGCACGCATGGGAGTTCGCACGCTGGTCCAGCGAAGCAGCGCAAGCTCCGCCAATCTCTTGGAGGCGCCCATCACGCTGCACGGGTTCACAGCCTTGTCCGTGGACACCATCACGAAACTCGTCACGCCGTGCGCGCGGGCCGTTCGGGCCAAAAGATTTGTCGCAAGAGAATTGTTGCGCACAGCGGAAATTGGATTCGTCTCCATCAGCGGCACATGTTTAAAAGCTGCCGCATGGATCACCACATCCGGCTCATGCTCCTCAAATATTTCGGACAGCAGCGTGCGATCGCACACATCTCCGAGTATAGAAAGCCGGATATCGCCGCCGGGCAGGGCGCTCAAATCCAAATCGAGGTGATGAAGATTCTGTTCCGAGTGATCCAAAAGGACCAGACTGCGGGGTCTTTGCGCGATGATCGCCTTTGCAAGCGCCGATCCGATCGAGCCGCCGGCTCCCGTGAGCAAAACGCTGCGTTCCTCGAAAAGATGATTCATGAGCGGAAAGCTTTCAGCATCGGCTCCAGCCGCAATTGAATCGCGGCAACTCCCGGACTAGCGTCTCAGCGCCTCGAACGGATTCGCCAGGATTATATGATGCCCGGCGCCCTGTAGCGCGAGGCTATGATAAATCGACACGCCGATTTCGAGTGCGCGCACGGCGTGCGGTCCATTGGGCCCATCTTCATGCTAGAATCCGACCGATACCTGACAACCATTACGCACGAGGAGAAACCCATGAACACTCGCTACAGATTAGCGCGAGTCGCCCTTATTCTACTCGCCGCTTCCGGTTTGTGCTTCGGGCAGAGCGCGCCAGTGCCGGCAGCAGGCGCGGCCGCAGCTCCGCCGGCTCAGGACACGGTTCTGACGGCCACGGATATTACCCCTCATCTGTTTCCGACGACCGTTTTCTTCCGCGGACAGACCGCAACCGCGCAAATGGATAACGTGGGCGGGGTTCGATACGCCGATGGAATGCTGGTCCTCGCGGGACTCGTGGATAATTCGGGATACGCGTCGCAAATTCGCGAGAAGTATCAAGCGTATCTGATCGTGGAAGTTCCCATTGAAATCGGCGGAATGACGCTGACGCCTGGCGCATACGGCTTCGGCTTTCTCGATAACGATAAATTCGTAGCGATGGATCTCGGCGCGCACGACGTGTTGCGCTCTACTTCCACGCACGACGCCGATATTCATCGGCCCATTCCGCTGCAGTTCGTCGCAACCGACAACACGGGCGGCTATCGCCTCTATCACGGCCGCGATTACGTCGAATTCCATCGCGTGAAATAAATAAATGCCGGCCCGCGAGTGCGTCGCTTACTAGCGCACCGCACTTGTTTTGTATAGACCACAGCGCTCCCCGGGACCCTGGCGCTTCAATCAGTGCGCACTCAATGCTGATTTGATGGGTAATGGAATTTGAAGCTCGGGCTCGCTGGTCCGGCTACGCCGCGCGTGTTGTACTCAAGCAAATATTTCAAATGCTCGTCGTCCAGAGGATACGAAATTCCCTCGGGATAGGGATACGGAACCAGCGTATGAAACGGCAGCGGCGTAACCGTGTCTCCATATTTGGCGTAGAAGTCCATGTCCTTGGCGAAACCATCCGCGTAGAAGAAATAATCACGCACCCAGCCGGCGGGCGCGCTGGGCAAGCGTGTGGCATCGAAATCTACGGCGACCTCGTCGCCTGAGCCGAAGATCACGTATTCGTCGTCGCTGGCGCGTACGAGATCGGTGACGTCGCCGTAGCGAGTATAGTTTCCGGTCTGCCGGGCGTAAGGACCGCTCCGGCTGACGTCGTCATAGACATAGGTGATGTCATTCTTCGGATCGCCTTCGATCACGCGAGGATATCCGCGAAAACGCAGATTCGCATTGGACAAGCCGGCCTCCGTGACGCGGTACGGCAAATCGGGCGCGGAATTATCGATGCGGATGCGATCCCAATAGATTTTCAGATTTGTGGTGATGCGGATGTAGCGCGTTCCGGCCGGCACCTTTCCCGTCAAATCCGCAACCATGGTGCGCGCGAGTCCGGCGGGAAATCCCATGTCGTCGACCACGCGAACCCACTTGCCCGACGAATCCTGCGCTTCGACGTATGGAGTGACCGGCTGAATTCCGGCTTGCCATGCGGCGTACATAGAATTCGCGGAAAAATAATCCGTGAATCCATCCATGAGCAGCCGCAAAGGATGCGAAGCGTCCCACGTTCCGAGATCGAGCTTGAGCGAATGCATTGCGGTGAATCCTTGGTATGGGGCGCTTGGCAGGTTGGTGATGTACTTCCGATCGCGTTTGAGAAGTAGGGGAAGGACGTCGCGGCCCTGCTCGTCCCACGCGCCCGCGGGCGGATGCGCGCCGCGGCTCGCGAACACCTTGAATTGAGGAAACGGTGGATTGCTAGCGATATATGCGTTTGGATACACTTCTTCATTCGCTGGATGGTCGACGGCCAGCAGGCGGACGCGATCGAGATAATCCAATTCTTCCATTGGCTCGATCATGCGAAAAAGAATGTGGCCGGCTTTCGGACTTACTTCGGATCCCGCAACCTTAAAATATTCGGCGGGATCGGGAGTGTTGCGCTGGTTTGGTCCAATCCAGTGTCCGACGATCCCGGGACCGATCATATCGGCAAGAAATTGAAATTTCTTGCCGTTCCAAACGAATACAATTGGACAGGAGCTTCCGCGGCGGTCGATCTCCGTAATCTCATCCCGCTTTCCAATGGGAAGATCCAGCTCGTCCTGAACCACTCCCGTGGGCCAGAGCAGGCGCACGATGTCGGTTTTTTGTTCGTCGCCGAGGCCGGCGTGGATTTCAGCTGAACCTTGTCCCAAATATCCGGACGCGCCGGGAACTTCCCATTTCTGCTGCAGCGCGCCGGAAGAAATTTCCACTTTTGTGCCAATGCCGGTCGCGTTGTCGTGCTCGCCTTTGAGCGCGAGCTCCAGCCAATTGTTACGCGCGGCTCCGACGTTTCGGAGCAGCACGGGCGGCAAAAAGTTTTGGGTGATGAGCAGATCGACGGCGCCATCGCCATCGTAATCAAGTGCGATCACGCTGCGAGGATTGTGAAGCACAATTTTATCGAGGCCGACTTCATGCGTGACATCGCGAAAGCCGGCCGGCCCTTCATTGCGCAGCAACGCGATGCGGCCTACGCCCCATTGATCTTCTCCAACGGCCACCAAGTCTAGCCAGCCGTCGTTGTCGTAGTCGATCGCGGCGACGCCCCAGCCGCAGTGCCAGCCGAGTTCCGGCAATTTCACGCGCTCGAATGTTTTCCCGCCGACGTTGCGCCACAAACTGAGACCGGGCGCGCCCCAATGTGTGAAGGCGAGGTCCATCCAGCCATCCTTATTGAAGTCGAACGCCACGGCGCCAGCGGTTGGCGCGGGCATGTCGGAGGTCCACGGAGTTGTCGCTTTGAATTGGCCTTCACGCGGATTCAGAAACACTTGCGGAGACTTTCCCCAGCCGGTGACTACGAGATCGATTGCGCGGTCGTTGTTTACGTCGCTTGCGATCGCGGCGACGGACGGTTTGTCGCCGCCGAGCGCCGTTTCGCTGGTCACATCCGTGAACGTGCCATTGCCATTGTTGCGCCAGAGAACGTTGCCGTGAGCGGCGGCGCCCTCGGGAAACGCGAACGGCTGCGAAGGGCCAGGAAAAGGAAAGTTTGCGAATCGCGTAATGTAGAGATCGAGATCGCCATCGTGATCGTAATCCACAAACGTCATGCCCAGCAGCAGACCGTCGGTCTTGATACCGGCTTTCTCGGTGACATCTTTAAATACGCCATTGCCCTCATTGTGAAAAAGCATCAGGTGGCCGTTCCATGCAATCGCGAGGTCCGGCTTTCCGTCGTTATCATAATCGCCGACGGCGCAACTGGTTCCTTCGCCGTGAAGATCGAGACCAGCCGCTTTTGTCACATCCACGAATTTTCCGCCGCCGACATTGTGATAGAGCGCGGCATCGCCGCGTCCATCCGCATCGAGAAAGAAAATGTCGGGTTTGCCGTCGCCGTCATAGTCGAGAACGCATGCGCCGCTGCCGAGGAAATTGGCGAGCGTAACACCGCGTCCATAAGACGAGGCCTTCGGAAGGCCGGCAAGCGAAGTGACATCGACAAAATGCACAGGAATTGCGGGAGGCACGGGCTCCGGCGCCGGCGTCATTGACAGCGCAAGCGAATAATCTCCTTGCTGGCCGTAAGCGGAGCCGATAGGGGCGCCGAGTTTTGTGGCGTTCAGGTGCTCGAAGCTTTCCAAATGCTCTTTTGCGCCAGCGAGATCACCCGATCTCTGCTCTGCTTGCGCCAAGCCGAATTCAGCCGAAAGATAGAAGGGATTCCGCGCCAGCGCTTCGCTATATGATGCGATGGCCTTGTCGTATTGCCTCTGCTGCGAATACAGAAGACCGATAAAATATCGCGAATCGGCGTCGGCGGGATCGATCTCCGTGACTCGCTTAAAATCCGCGAGAGCCGCATCGGCGCTGCCCGCGGCTTTGTCGATAAGTCCGAGGTTGAACCAGGCTCTCGCGTTTTGGGGATCGAGGCCGACAATCTCGGTGAGAACCTTGCGCGCCTCGTCGTAGCGTTGCAGGTTGAGTAGAGCGACACCTACGTTTACGCACGGAATGTCGGCCTTGGCCGTCTGCGCGCAAGCTGTCTGAAACTTTGCGAGCGCTTCGTCGAATTGCTGGCGATTCATCAGCGCAACGCCGAAATTATTCTCGCGCACGGCTTCGAGATGCGCTGTGGACGGGGCCGGCGCCGGTTCCTGTTGCTGGGCTGCCGGAGAATCCTGCGGTGCTCGCCAGCCGATGCAGATCAATGCGCACGCGATCAGCGCGACCGGCGCGAGGATACGCGTCAATCGATTCACTGCTCTCGCGAGGCGGACTGATTTGGACATTGTTAAGGGCGTTTCGCGAGCGCTCTCGAAGTCACAATGCCTTGGCCTTCTTTGACCGTGATGATTTGATTCGCCGCGATGCTTATCAAGTGATCGGTTTGGCCGCTGGGCCAGTAGAGATCGATGGCGTCCGCGCGCGCGTGCGTCGCGAGCCCGAATGTGAGAATGAGTTCGCTCGAGGAAAGATAGCTCGAGCCGCTGGAGAGCGTCTTTGACTGGATGTCGTTGCCAGCGGTGACGCGCACTACCGTTCCGATGCCATCGCGATTCGACTTGGTTCCCACAAGCTTGATGCGCAGGCTGTTATTCGTGGTTCCCACATTGCGAAAAAGATGGACGGGGCCGTCGTTTGTGGAGACCAGCAGATCGAGCGCGCCATCATTGTATATGTCGCCGTAAGCCGCGCCGCGCGCGACTACAGGGCTTGCGAATTCCGCGCCCAGCGTGTCCGTTACGTCCTCGAATTTCCCGTTGCCAAGATTGCGGAACATGTGCGGCGGCTCCGCGTAGCGCACGCGCGATTGCACGCGTTCGATCGCGTCGTCGATGTGACCGTCTGCGACGTAGATGTCAGGCCAGCCATCATTATCGTAGTCGAAGAAAAAGCAGCCGAAGCCGAGCGTTAGCAGGGTGGAATGTCCCACTTCCGATTGAGGCGCCTCGTCCACGAATAGTCCGTTGCGCTCATTGTGAAAAAGCGAAACCATTTGATTCGCGAAATTCGTGACCAGCACGCTGGGATAACCTGAGCGATCATAATCGGCCGCATCCACGCCCATTCCAGCGCGCGCGATTCCATCTTCGCTGTAAGCCACACCGGCGGAGACTCCCTTCTCCGTGAACGTGCCATTTCCGTTGTTCATGTAGAGCTTGTTCGGCTGCGTGTCGTTGCTAATCAGGATGTCGGGCCAGCCATCTTGATTCGCGTCGAGGATGGCCACGCCCAGACTCTTCGATGTCGGATCGAGCAAGCCCGCTTTGGCCGTTGCGTCCTCGAAAGTGCCGTCGCCGCGATTGTGCCACAAGCGAACTGAAGTTCCCTGATAGGATTCCGGCGTGCAAAACGATTTCGTTTTGCCGTCGAGCGTGCAGTAGATATCGTTGGTCGGCGACCACTGCACGTAATTCGCAACCACGAGATCCAGATGGCCGTCGCGATCGTAGTCCACCCACCCGGCGCTGGTGCTGAATTCGTTAGGCCCCCAAAGGCCGGCTTGCTTAGTCACATCGGTAAACGTGCCGTTGCCGTTGTTGCGAAAAAGATGGCTTTGGCCCAGGCAGGTGACGAAAATATCGTCGTAACCGTCGTTATTGTAATCGCCGATGGCCACGCCCAATCCGTACATTTGAACGTCGAGGCCGGCCTTGGCCGTCACGTCGGTGAATGTGCCGTCGCGATTGTTATGGTACAGCGCGAGAGTCGAGCGGTGTCCAGCGTGGCCGGGCCAGTCCATTCCGTTGACGATCAGGATGTCTTGCCAACCGTCGTTGTCGTAGTCGATGAAGGCGACGCCGGGACCCATCGTTTCGGGCAGCCATTTTTGGCCGAACCCTCCCGTGTTATGGACAAAGTGAATTCCCGCAGCCCGCGTGATGTCTTCAAAGCGAATGCGCGACGGCTGTGTGGATTGAGGGTTCGGATTGCCCAGCGCCGTAATCATCCCGGCGGCAAAGAGTATCAAGCAGCAAGCCGCCACCCGTTGCCAAGCTGTGTGTTTTCCGATCAATTTGCGCCACTCCCGAGGCTGGCCATCGGCACATAACCTTTCGTGTGCGAAGAATCGACATAGTCAGAAGTGTGTTCGTGAATCAGTTGCCGCTCGAGATTGTCGTCCGGATGCGAACGCAGGTAAGGACCCGTGAGCGTTTGCGACGCTTCGTCGGCTTTGAAGCGCAAATATCTCTTCTCGTATTCTTCGGCCGTCGTTGAATCGCTCAATCCGGTGTAGCACAACATAATATTGTAATTCGCTTCCAGATCTTCAGGATCGATCGAAAGCGTGGCCTGAAACTCCCGGAGGGCTTCGGGGTAGCGGCGCTCCAGAAAGAGAATACGTCCAAGATCGTCGTGGACCACGCGGTCGTCCGGATATTGCGCCAGCACTTCGCGCAAATGCGTCATCGCGTCGTCGTATCGGCCTTCATTGCGCAGAGCTTTGGCGTAGAAATAGTGCGCGCGCGCGAGATTCGGGCTCAATTGCAACGCGTGCTCGAGCGCTTGCTCCGCCGCGGCATCGTTGCCCTCTTGCACGCGCACGCGCCCAATATTCACCCAGCCATCGGGATTCTGCGGCGCCGCTTGGGTAATTTTCTCGAATGCGAACGCCGCGCCGGTCAAATCTCCCTGAGCCAGGAGGCCGATGCCATAATCGTTCCAACGTGTCCAATCGTCGCGATCGAGCGCGATCTTCGGCGCGGGTTCTTTCGCGCTCGCCGGTAACACGCCGACCGTGAGGGAATTTTCCGCCATAACTACGATCGGCAAGTTCGGAATTCCCTTGGCGCCGCCCGGCACGCGAGTTGGGTCACCCGTAAAGACCCAGCGCGTATCGTCGAAATCAGGCGAGACCTGCGGATTCGTCTGGCTCGGATCGTGCACGCCGGCGAATGCGAATTGCGTGTTCCACCAATCGAACTTGCGGTAATTTAGACGCGCGCGGAAATGAATGTGCTGGCTCGCATCGGCCGGAATATGAATTCTGTAATGCACGGTGTCCGCCGCGCCGGGCGGAATCAGGTGAACGTAGACCACCGCGCGCGTGGCCCAGGCGTCGCGCTTATTGATCGGGTTGCCGTGCGCATCGATCTGTAGAGAGCGATAAAAGTGCGCGCTGGGATCCACCGGACCGTTGCCACCGTCTTGCACATAGCCGCTCCAAAAAATCACGCGGCCTTTGTCATCCGTCGCGTCAAGCGAAAGCCAGCAATCGTACGCGTCCACTGTGCCGCCGGGAAAAAAATGTCCGACGCTGCGCGTGCGCACCACAACGTCTAAGCGGTATGTGCCTCCTTGGCGCACCTGCACATCGGCGCGGTTCATCGGAGCGGTGAGCAGCGGCGTGGGCGTTGCCGATTGCGGCGAAGCGTTTGCCGGGCCCGCCGTTTCCGCTTCCTCACCCACTGCGAATGTCGTGGCGAAATCCGGGCTCGCGGCAGCGGCGCTAGATTGATTGGCAGCGCGCGATTCGCTTTCCGGAGAGATGGCGAAAATATCCACGCTCACTTGATTGTTAGTCAGAAAATCTTTCGTGGCATTCAGTTGCGCGGCGTCGCCATTCACAAACGGCAGCGCCGTATTCGCGGCCGGAAATTGATGAGAATGGATAAAGCCGGCGACGTTGCCCGCGTCCGTGGAATTCGTTAGCGGCATGTGGCAGTCCGCGCACATCTGCGAGGTCTTCGGATAATAAAAGGAACGCGCGCCTCCGCCAGAGACGCCGCTGGCTTGCCAATTATCGTATTCGTTGAAGCCGCGGATCCAACGATAGTGATTGACCGGAATATCGAGATGAACCTTGTGGCAGGTGGAGCAAAACTGCGCAGTTTGCGTGCGCATAAACGGCTTCAAAAACACGCGGCGGTGCGGCTCCGGATTCAAATCGATCAGAAAATCGTGAAAACGGCGCACCCAGGGATTCTTGCTCGCCGCCAAACGATGCAGCGCGGGATACTCAAGCTCGAAATCGGCCTGGCCCATGGTGCTTTTCACCTTCGCGATGGAGTGGCACATCATGCAGCCGAGGCCCGCTTGCCCTGCCGGAGTATCTTCGACTTCGCGAATCGGCCGGTCAAACATGCCGCTGTAAAGCAGAGCGGGATCGTGACAGCCGGCGCACCATTTCGATGGCTCGATTCCGACGGTGTCCTGCATGTATTCAATGCTCTTGCGATACCACGCGTTGTTGAACGAAGAAAAATGATGCGCGGAGCCTTGCCATTCCTTGTAAATATCCGCGTGACAGCGCTGGCAACTGTCGGACTCGGTGAAGTAGCTCGCCGGAATGTGCACGCCTCCAGCAGTCTGCGCCGAGCTCGGGAAGAATGGACCGCTTGGTCCGTCACCTTCGTCGTTCATGGTCTCCGGAGCGATAGAAGGATTCTCGATGCGATTTGCGCGCTGCCACGGCACTGTGCGCACCCAATACGCGCCGGCCGCCACTAATCCTGCGGCGACCAATACGATCATGGCCCGGAATGCTCCGGTGATGTAACCGGCGCGGGCAACGCCGCGCGTGCCAATCCATTCCGAAAGAAGCAACGATCCGCCTGCAAGGCACGCGCCGATGTGCACGTACAGCAAATTCCACTTGCTGTGCGGCGTCCCGGTATAGATCAGCACGGCACCGATGATTCCGCCGAGGATCAGCAGCATCCAACCGATCCGCGAGATCGGCGTCGCCTCTCGCCAAACTCTAGGGAATACTGAAATCAACGCGAACAGAAACAGCACTCCCGCGACCAGATGAAGAATCACGGAGGCGAAGTACGGCACACTCGCCGACGGCCACGCGAAAAGATACGCGGCAGAGATAAACAGCACGCCGAGCAGAATTCGAGTGAACCGTCTCATCTTGGGTCGGGAAACAAGGAGATCGATCTAAGAGATGGCAAATTCGTCCCTGGCCAAAATCGCATCACGGTCGCGAATCTTATCACTCAAGCCGGCGGAATTGGCGAGCGATACAGGACGCAGGCTACGGAAGCGGGCGTTATTAGGCCACGAGGCCGAAGCCCGCACAATAGTGCAAAAACACTAGGAGCGCGATCGAGGCGAGATGGGCCGTTGAACGAACCACTCGGCGCAAATGCGAGGTTGTCGCCGCGTGTTAAGATTCCGCTTCAAAATCGTAACGCGGCCGGGGGCAACTTGAACGAGATCGTTTACCGCTCTGTGATTGATATGGTCAATCTCGTTCGCACGAGGGCGATATCACCCGCGGAATTGGTCGACGCGCACATCACTCAAATTGAGCGTGTCAATCCGCGCCTCAACGCTTTTGTTCACTTCTCCTTCGAGCAAGCCCGCGCTGAGGCCCGCGAGGCGGAGCAGACGATGCGCCGGCGCAAAACAAGCAGCGCGGCGGGCGCGCTCCATGGCGTCCCCATTACCATCAAGAGCTCGATCGACGTCGCCGGCTTTCCTTGCGAATGCGGGAGCCTCATACGCAAAGGAAATAAACCCGCTAGCGACGCTCCGCTCGTCGCGAGACTGCGCGCCGCGGGAGCGATTATTCTCGGAAATACAAACGTCCCAGAATTCCTGATGGCGTATGAAACGGATAATTTGCTCTACGGCCGAACGAATAATCCCTGGGATCTCTCGCGCACACCTGGCGGCTCCAGTGGCGGAGAAGCCGCGGCCATCGCCGCAGGTTGCTCGGCTGGAGGCGTTGGCAGCGATGGCGGCGGCTCGATTCGCATTCCCGCGCACTTCAGCGGCATCTGCGGTTTGAAGCCGACGCCGGGCCGAATCCCTTCCACCGGTCACTTCCCGGGATCGGCGGGGCCTTTCGCACAACTTGGAGTCGTCGGCCCAATGGCCCGCACCGTGGGCGATGTGGAAAGACTCTTCGAGGTCATGGCCGGTCCCGATCCCGGCGATCCGTGCGCCGCGCCCGTCCCTCTGCGAAAATGGAGCAATCGTGAAATCCAAAAACTTCGCGTTGGCTTTTTTGATTCTGACGATTTCGCGCCCGCGACTGCCGAAACGGCCTTAGCCGTTCGCCGAGCCGCGAAAGCGCTTGAGCAACAAGGATTCCGCGTAGAGGAATGGCACCCAGAAAATCTCGCGCAAGTTTGGAAGTTGTGGTGGAACCTGTTCGGCCGCGCCGGGCAGATGGCCTTCGCTCCGCTGCTCGCCGGCCGCGACGA
>Ga0182018_10004324_pt1 | contig 12032 bp, 17 predicted proteins | sample 812P2MmetaG_FD_120490 | JGI IMG/M metagenome (GOLD analysis project Ga0182018, IMG submission 120490) | Permafrost microbial communities from Stordalen Mire, Sweden - 812P2M metaG | ecosystem: Environmental > Terrestrial > Soil > Wetlands > Permafrost | place: Sweden: Stordalen | collected...
CCGGAGGCATTCATGCTCAGCGTCTACACTCGCCATTACCGCCCTTGCACCCAGACTGATCCGAATTACAGACGCTGCCATTGTCCAAAATGGATTAACGGCATCATTGAAAGAACTGGCGCGTTTGTGCGGGTCAGCGCCGGTACCCGCGCCTGGGAACGGGCGGAGAAAAAGGCCCGACTGATGGACGCCAGTGCGGCCAACCCGTCACCGGCACGAGTCACGGTCGAGGCCGCTCTCGAGGCATTCATCGACCGGAAGCAGGGACAGCGGCTCTCGCGCAGCTGGCTATACAAGTTCTCCCTGATGCAGCGTGAGCTCGTTAGCTTCGCGCGCACTCGGGGTCTGACCTACATTGACGAATTCAGCGATGACCAACTTGGCCTGCTCAGCCGATCTTGGAAGGTCGCACCGATCACCGCCCAGAAACGGCAGGAACGCTGGCACTCCTTTTTTTCCTACTGCCTGCGTAAGCGCTGGATACCGCAGAACCCTGTCGAAGAATTGGGTCCAATCAAGGTCAGACAGGTTCCTACTGGGTATTTTTCGCAAGAAGAGTTTCAGCTCTTGGTGAACCTGACCCACGATCCGTCGCATTGGAGCACCAATCCCGGACACCGGGTTCGGGTGCGGGGTCTCTTGCTTCTTATGCGCTACAGCGGACTCCGTCTGAACGATGCGGTGACTCTTGAGCGGGCACGCCTAACGGGAAATCGCCTATTTCTTTACCAGCAGAAAACCGGGTTGCCAGTGTACGTACCTCTGCCGGCTCACCTGGTCGAGCTCTTGCGAACCCTGCCGAACAGCAACTCCACGTACTTTTTCTGGACAGGAAATGGGTTGCATTATCGCGCCAGCAATTGCTGGCACGCCAGTCTCCATCGGCTCTTCAAGTGGGCAAACCTTGGGAAGAGGGCTCATCCGCACATGCTCCGCGACACATTTGCCGTCGAACTACTGTTGGCAGGAGTTCCTATTGACCAAGTGTCCATCCTGCTGGGGCACGCTAGTGTGAAGACAACCGAGCGCCACTATGCTCCCTTCGTAAAGGCGCGCCAGGAGCAATTGGTATCGTCGGTGGAGAAGAGCTGGCAGCTGCAGGGACTACATTTGGTAGAGAAGCACGCTTAACAACCCCACCGCAGCTTGCTTTCCCAGGGGCCTCGGATGAACGCCATGAAAAACGGTTTCTTGCACGCACAAGCCAACGACCCACGTGCTTGTGGATCGTTTCGTCGCTCCTCCATTGGAGTACGTCTAATCCAGTTGGGGGGCTGGTCACGCCCGGTTGCGGTGGCGGTGAACGCGGATCAAAACGCTCTGAGGAATGCGGAGACTTTGGTACCTACGTTTATGTAGAGTTTCACCGCTCCCCCATTTCAGCACTCCATCTTCTTCATCGAATAGCCGTCGCACCGTTTTTTCGCTGATTCCCCAAAGCGTAGCCACTTCAGGAACGGAGTAGTGCCGTTCCAGTGCAACGGAGTACGGTCCTTCGCTTTGTACGGCCTTCTTTTCGGTCGGTAAGGGGCACATGGTTCTATCCCATCCCCGCTCGGCGGGCGATAGATAAGGCGATAGATAAGAAGATTCTCATTTAGCCGATTTGTCCAATGAGAATCCGGAAGCGCGTTATGAGAACGGCGCATGACCAGTCCTCCATCCGGCTTCCCTGCCCGGCCGTCACGTGACTCAAAACCGGCAGTAGTTCGCGCGGCAACGGCCTCTTTTGGGAAAGGCTGGAGGCTCGGATGCCCTCAATGCCCTAAACCACTCGTGGTGCTCCTGCCGATGGCTTTCAACGAGGTGCCCATTCGCTGAACGGGCCTGGCCAATGCAAACACACCTTGAAACCCGCTACTTGCTCGCCACGGTGATTCTTGCCGAGGAACTCAATGTCACCAGGGCAGCAAAACGGCTCAAGTTGACCCAGTCAGGGCTGAGCCGGCGCTTGAATGAGCTGGAGAGTCGATGTGGTTTAAAGCTCTTCACGCGCAATCACGCGGGTGTCGCTATCACAGACGCGGGCCGAGCGTTCGTCGAGGAAGCCAAGATCTCAGTCCTCCACGGTGAAAGGGCCCTTCTGTTCGCCAAGGAGGCGAGCGAAGGAGTCGAGTCTCACCTGACGATCGGGCACTCACCGTTCGTGGATCAGGTGTTGATCTCTGCACTGCTTTCCATTCGCCTTCCTTTGTATCCCGGCCTGGCCCTCCATATGCAAAGCGATTTTGCTCCAGAGCTCGCCCATGGTCTGCTGACATCGAGTCTCGACCTCGCCCTGATTGCAAATCCAGCGGCTAACCGCAAGCTAACGATGGCAAAGATTACAGAGGCCCCATTCTATATTGCCATTCCCGAGAATCACCTACTAGCGTCCAAAGAGACCCTTACGCTAGAAGACTTGCGTGACTGGACATGGATTGTGTTTGATCGTAAGGTCCATCCCATACTGCACGACATGATTTTGCGGCGCGCTAAAGAGGAAGACGTCACGCATAAGAACAATCAGAATGTGCTGTCGGCCGACGAAGCTTTTCAACTGGTTGCGGAAAATGTTGGCGTCGCATTTCTCACCATCGAAAGCGCGTTGCGAACGAATAGGCCTGGCGTAACCGTACGTCCGCTCGTCGATAAAGAGCTTCGCGTCGCGCTTTGTGTGGTGTCCCGAGCCGACAATCGATCCAAAGTTCTGAGCGAATTCGTGCGGGCTTTCATGAAACGCATTGAGCTGATCATCGCCCCTCCCCAAATGATTCTGCCGTTGGGCGACACGCCCGTCAGTCCTTCTGGGACGGTGACCGCAAAGCATATGCCGAGGAGTGACAGTCGAGCGAGGGCCAAACATGCTTATCGACAGGTCCGTTCTCGAAAGCCTCAATCTCGATGAGCATGTCAAACATCCACGAGGATTTCGAGTTGACCACGGTGTTCAAGGCTTGCACTCCAGCCGAGGAATCCCGCTTCAAGTTCCGGCTGCGTTATCTGTGGGTTCTGTGTTATCAGGCTACGAATTCGTGCCTATAAAATTGCTCATGGTCGTGGGATACGCGCGGCATGAGGCGAACGATGGTTTTCATAACCTTAGCAATTTCCCAAGAATGCGAAAAACCAGCGAGTCGGCGATAATAGCGAACCATGTGGACGCAGAATGAGATTTGGATATACCTGATCGCCACGATCTTTATGGGTCTGGCGACATTCGGCGCCGTATTGGTCGCGCTGTTTGGGAAGAAATTCTATCCTCCGCAATTGGAGATAACACTGCCCAATCCTTTCGGAGAGCTAACAAAGTGGGAGAAGGACGGGAAAGGGCACGGTGCTAGGTTTTATCACGCGAGGGTTATAAACACACGCCGCTGGTCGCCAGCGAGCAATGTTAGCCTTCATTTGATCGCGGTGGAGGAGGAGCGTTCGGACCACAGCTTCTCCGATGATTGGAAGGGTGACGTCCAACTCAAATGGAAACATCCAGGCCATTATCCACAGCCCAGCTATATCGGAAAACCCGTTGACTACGATTTGGTGAGTGTCGATGCAGGACATTTCGTATCATTGCACCCAATTGCTGCTGCAAGCACTTTAAATAGAGTTAGGACTGAGAAGTTTCGAGTTCGGGTTTGGCTTCAGGCGAGAGCTACCGAGTCTGACTCTCCGGTCGTAATAGTTGAAACAAGCTGGGACGGAACGTGGATAGAGTCAAGTGAGGAAATGAACAAACACTTCATCATAAAAATAGTTGATGTTATATCGCCATAATTGTTGGGACGGACCGCACCAGTCCCCACCAACAGCCCTCTCAATGAGAAGGCTCTATCGGAGGCTACGTAACAATACGAAACGCCGGGAGGTCGAGCCGCCCAACCGGGCCTGTCTGCAATGACACACGCAACCCGCCAATCCAAGCATACCCCGTGTCTGTGATGCGAATCTTGAACCGCTCTAGATCGCCGCCCTTCACACGGAGCGGCGGCAAGCATTCTGCAGAATGCACGCCTGATTCCCCGCCATGGATCGATACGGCATACGTAATCCGCGGAATCAGCAGCCCTTCTCCCGGCACTCCACGCATCTTCGTATGACGATCAAAGACTTCTGCCTGAATTCCGGTAAGAGCTAGGCCGATGCTACCCACGTTCCGGACAATCACATCGAGCACAAGGTCGGGGGATCTTACGTTGCCATGCCGGGAAAAGCAGAGCACCTTGCTATCTTCCTGCTTCCATTGGCACTGAGGGTCGAGAGCCAATTTGTACAGTTCCAAGTCTCCGGAGCGGAAGTAAGCTGCCAGTTCGGCGAACACCGAATAAAAGAAGGTCTCTAGCACGTCGCGGTGTCGCTCTAGCCGAATGAGGAGTTCGCTTCGGCCCCAGACGGAGCCCGCAATCCCACGGCCTTGGAGTTCGCCGTTGAGCCAATCCATAAATGTTCCCGAAGGCTCGACGGGCGCACACAAAATCCATTGCGCAGTATGACGGCCATTCTTGACCAACGCATCCAACGACTTTTCGATTTTGTGCTTGGCGGCGATAAGCTCCTTGGCGAACTTGCACTGAAATACAACGTCGCCAGTCTGACCCCGGGCCTGTTCGAAAACGACCAAATCACGCCCGCCGTCCCAGCTCTGCGCCAGGGGAATCACATCGGGAAACTGGTAGCGCGCGAGTCGAAAGCACATTTGTTCAAAGCGCTTCGGCTCGCGTAGCAGCAATAGATCCAGATCAAGCACGATTGATTGTCAGCTATTTTATAGCTTCAATAGGAGAAGAGCGTCATCGCCACAATTCTGACGAACTTGCAGCGCCATATCCCCGACGGGAGCAAGCGTGATGGGCCGGGCCGCACGGAATAGGAGAAGCCGTTTTCGGTGCTGACCGCGTCCGCCGATTCTGGAATAAATATATCCGCGTCGCAAATGATGTTCGTCAATACGCTTCCGTTTCCCTGCGCCGTGGTCGGCTCCGGCAACGCCGCAGTTTCCATGCTCTCCGCCATAGCATGTGGGACGCGTCGACGCACCCCGCCATGGTAAATCCTTCGGGCAGCGTGCTATGCGGGCCGCCGGAATCCACAGTCAATACAAGTTGTAGAACCGGCCACTCGTGATCGGAACAGGGTCGGGTACGGAAACCCCCAGCCTGTGCAGTAAATCCAGCGGCCGCAACACTTCGGTGCGTATGTCGATCTCTCTTTTCTTCTCGTTCTTGACTCGGTCGACGAGCCTGGGCAGCTTCTTATCCAGAGTCAGAAGAGCATCCAAACCATGCCGCTGTGCTGTCCATAAATGGAAGACATCCGGATAATTCTCCGAACTCCCGGACCTCTTACAGAGCAATTGAAACCATTCAAGGTTCCTCAGACTGTCGACCTCAAACGCGCTCAGGCCTATCACATTGGTGTGCTGTATCAAGACATCGACGCATTCTTTATCAAGAATGCAGAGCCATTCCAAGAAAGCAATCTGGTTTGCCTGCCCGTGAAGTCCCAGGCGACGATCCTTTTTCCCTCCCTTCGCGAAAAAGTCCATGAAGTCCGACGTGCGCCGAAACCGTGAGCGCTCGATGGCTGGCTCACACGGTTGAAACGTGCACCTCCGCAGCGCGTTGAATTCTTGGACTAACGGCCTTCCTCTGAGAGTCTCGACGTCAATTTCGCTGTATGTGTAGGCCTCGATCGTCTTCTTTCGGATCATTCGCCCGACGGTGAACAATGCCTCCTTTTGTTTTCGGTCGTCCTCATTCTCATTGGGCTGTTTCCTCTTCAGGCCAGAGATGCGTGTCGCAGACCCGTCGCTCGACCACACGGAGGATTCGGGCATTTCCTTTATCGCATGTTCGGCAAACTCAGAGTGGATAACAACTCCGGCATCTATGAGCACTCGTAGTGGCATTTTCGGTGACCCTTACCATCAAGTTTGGCGTCGGGCATCTCTGCTAGTGTAACGCCCGCGACCGGCAAGCTGCCCAGCCGCCGCTCTCATGTGGACACGTCCACCGCTTAGGGGAAGACGCGGCAGTCAGGTCCCCCAGTCAGAGTTGACGCTTGGATTAAAAGAAGCCAAGGAAACGGTATCCGATCTATCATCTGCCTGCTCGATGAAAAGCGACTCAAGTTCCACGAAAAACTCCCGCTGGATCTGGTGGCATAATAATATTGGGAAGGAATGAGAGATGCTGAAGGTCGTCATCGAAAAGCCGGGGTTACCCACCCTGTGGGTCGACACGGCGATCGGCATAAAGCTTGCCAAGGTGCAACTGGGCGAGGCTGTCCAGGAGGTCGAGAAGCGCCGAATGATCAAGCTCAAGGAGTTGGTGGTTAGACTCGCGCGAGGCTGCAAGCTCCTCTGCCCGGAAGGCGACCAAGAACTGGAGTATTGGGGCGAGCGCCTCGACGAGAAGATATCGAAGGAATTTGCTGCGCTGTCTCGCGGCATTCGGATGCTGCACCACCAAGTTGTACATGACTCACAGGTATTCATTGCGATGAGAGCTCATGTTAATCGAGATGGAGAGTTTAGGCTGCCCCCAGAAATTTACTTTCATAGCGAACCCGTCCAGAGGCTCAAGGAAGTCAGCCAGCAAAGTGTCTTTGTTTCGGTTCACGGTTGTCCGTCGATGATGTTAGAGATGAGTGACGATTCCAGGAAGGGAATGTACAAGCATTGTGAAGAATTGCGCCGCGAAAACAACTTGAAGAATAGGACCTACTCAGAGCAATTTGTGCTCGAGCAGCGAGCTTTTGTAAATTCAATGGTTGATTTCAGCAGATCATACCGAGAAAGACTCCCGACCGGGGACATCCAGCCTTGGGAACACCTGGCTGCCGTGGGATACGCGAGATATTTCGGCGAATGGCACCGGCTGACGAATAGGTTCGCAGACTGGGAAGGGCTATGCAATTTCTTTGTTTCAGACCATTTTTACGAGCTTCCAGTAGCGAAAATCAGTTCGCAGCTTCACGCAAAGCTCGTCACGGACAACAGGCCGATCGAGCCCGGGGATTCGATGGACGTGAAGCACCTCTCGTTGGCGATCCCAATGGCGCATTTCGTTCTAACCGACCGCAAGATGGCAAACCGCATCGCGGAATTGGGAATCGATAAGGAATGGAATGCGGCAGTCTTTTCCGAATCAACAATCGACGGGCTGTTTGCGGAGCTCGAAAAACTCTGAAATCGCGACAGGACGATTTCTTGGAGAATACGGCGGGGATTTCGGCTGCTGGTGTAAGAGCGGGACCGCCCCAGGATATGCGACATACGTCATAACGAGCTGATTGATGTCCCTTAAGCGCTGGAAGTCAGGAGTGTTGACAAGCGAGCGTTCTAACGCAGTCAGTCTGATGTCGCCATGCAGTGCACCCTGACAACATCCATAGGATCAAGCAAACTGCGCGATTGATCCTCATTGAGAGGATCTTCGCTGCGAAGGGTGAGTTCTCTCTGCGCCATGCGCTAATTTACCTCGCGGGCCCGGTCATGTTTCCCGCTGCTTGCAGAAAGAGGCCAGGTGTTTTTTGGCGGGCGCGCCCGTTCCGCGCGACCAATCTTACCAGTTCACGGCCGCCAATAACTAGAGCGCCGATTTGCTCCGCGAACCGGGAAAACGGTTCAGTGCGATCTTTGTTCACGCCCGCAACTGGCGACAACATCCTGTGAGTGAAATGGAATCTGACCCATGCAGTGACGGTGTACGATGTTTATCCCCGCTGTGGAAAAAGAAATGCGGCGGCTCATTTTTCCTGGTCTATACTCCTCTATGATAGATAAGTTGACTGTACAGAGACGATAGAGATAAAAATGAATGCTACTGTCATTACTTGTCCCGAGGCCCAACAGCAAGAAACCGATCAGCAAGACAGGAATCCTGACACGAAAAAGGCTGCGAAAGACATCTATTTTTCAGCCGATGTCGAGACGGATGGACCCATTCCCGGACCGTTCTCGATGTTGTCTTTTGCGCTCGTTTTCGCGGGTGTTTTCGACGGGCGGGAATTCACTGGACCGTCCAGTTTCGACAGGACTTTCTATCGCGAACTTCGGCCGATTTCGGATAGGTTTCAGCCGGAGGCGCTTCAAGTAAATGGATTGGATCGCAATCGTCTGCTACACGAAGGGGGCGATCCTGCAACCGTGATGACTGAGGCCGCGCGGTGGATAAAGAGCATTGCGGGAAACTGCAAGCCCATCCTCGTCGCGTACCCACTCAGTTTCGACTGGTCCTGGTTGTACTGGTATTTCACGAATTTTGCGTCGGGTGGATCCCCTTTCAATCACTCGCTTTGCTACGACGTAAAAACCGCTTTTGCTGTGAAAGCTGGGGTTCCAATCTCTGAGGCCGGAAAATCAAAACTACTTCCCTCCCTCCGACCGAAGAGCAATCATACGCATCATGCTCTAGATGATGCTGTGGAACAGGCTGAAATCTTCGCCAAAGTTTTCCGCTGGGAGGGAAAGCGTGGGACAGCTGCTGGAAGAAAGACGCAGGCAGGCCGCCGAGCGAATCACTAAACTGCAGGCTGAATTGAAAGAAGCCGAGGAACTTTGCAAAGGCAAGGCCTGTGCGTATATAACTGGCTCCGTAGCGAGAGGCGAGGCCAGCACTCACAGCGATCTCGATTTGTTCATAGTCAGTAAAGGCACGCTGCGCGACCCAGACCTCACCAGACTCGATGAAATCCTAATCAAGGCCGACTTGATCCAGGCGACGACGAAATTGGGGTTCCCCCCATTTTCTGGTGATGGAGAATACCTGACGAGACATATCGTGTCAGACCTGACGGGCGCTCTCGGGAAGCCACATGACGACGTGAACAACACGTTCACGGCAAGATTGCTTCTCCTCCTGGAAAGTAAGCCTCTACTCGGGAAGGCCGTTTATGATCGGGTAATTAGCGACGTGATTGCCGCCTATTGGAAAGACTACCCGGACCGCAAGAATGAGTTCCAACCGGCCTTTCTAGCCAACGATATTCTTCGCATGTGGAGAACGTTTTGCGTCAACTATGAAGCGCGAACACAGAGCATCCCCGCGCACAAGAAGGCCAAGCGAAAGCTTAAGAACTACAAGTTGAAGCACAGTCGATTGTTGACTTGCTACTCGGCTTTGCTTTACCTCCTTGCGGTTTTTGTGGAAAAGCTGACCGTTCGGCCGGAAGACGTTAAGCAAATGGTTTCTTTTACACCTACCGAGCGACTGGAATGGCTCCTCAAAGGAGGGCGTTGGCCATCCGCAAACAATGCCCTGCGCGAACTGATCGCTCGGTATGAGGATTTTCTAAAGAAAACCGATGCCCCGGAAGAGGAAATAGTAAACAAGCTGCTGAACGGAACGCACGACCGCACGTATCTCAAGTTCGACAACAGCTTTGGAGATTTCATCTGGGAAGCGATGCAAGAAATCGGCGGTAAGAACCGATTTCACCGGATGCTAGTGGTTTGAGCACACGGGCCTAACCTGTCAAGCGGCGTTTTTCGCATACCACAGATGAATCGGACACCACGGGACACCAAACGACACGTTGTATCGGTGGCTTCCAACGTTGTGCTTTGGCAAGAGCTCTTTAGATTGAACATCTGGCGGAGAGGAAGGATACTCTTCCACCATTGATTCTATAAGCTAACCCGTTGGTTCCGCGTTGCCGAGCTTGAGAAATTCGTTAGCGCCAAAGTGGGCTCGGGCCGCTACAACTCCGCAAGCGAAGTGGTCAGGGAAGCGCTCCGGCTACTTGAGGAGCGCGACCAGCCGAATATCGAGTTGCGATCCGATGCGCAGAGCCGACAAGGTACGTAGTGTCTGTTGAGTCATTACGAGAATCCAAGCTAGAAATCTCCGCACTGATATTGACCGGCGATGCGTATGATGAGGGTGTGAATGCTGGATTGCAGGAAATCGCTTACGTCCCACCGCCGCGAGGACGTGATCTCTTAAGTTGAAGATCAACGGCCGTTACTCTGAAGCGAAAGGTCAACATGTCCTGACTGCAACCGTACGATCGACAAGCGGCTTGGTCTGTTAGTCGGTTCCTGCGGATGTTGAAAAGCGCGTCTCTAGGCAAAAGCAACGCCCCGCTAAGCCAATTGGCTTCCTCCTCCTGCGCTCGGTTGTAGGTACTCAAAAGCAAAAGTTGGTCGCTGGAGACGTCCACGCGAGCTGGCGTATGCGCCAGCACGAGATGGGAAAGCTCGTGCATGAAATCACTGTTCATCCGGGCGGGGGAATGCTCGGAGTTCAGAATGACCGCATGTCGTGTTCCCACGCAAACGGTCGCCGCCGACCAGCTATCGGAATCGGTGCGCAAGGTCGCGGTGCATTCAGCAGGTATGCCGGGGATCTCTTCCAGCTTCCAGACAACGATACCCAGATGGGCGGCCAGTTTCCAGGGGTTAAGGGCGTCAACAGCCCCCAGGCCCAATTCCGTCCGTAGAGCTGCCGAGGTGTTTTCGCACCAACTCTTGAACCCCCGCTTGTACACGCCTAATCGCCACCCTTCTCCAACTGCATCAGGGCTCGCTGCGCGGCGAGAATCATTTGGGCAAGAGCCTTCGCCGTCTCCGGCGAAATAGCTTGGTCCTTTCGAAAATGGACCGACAGGCCTGATGATTCCGATTTGGTGGTAGGTATTCCAAGAACCGATGCCGGATCAACCCGTAACCATTTGCAGATTTTCCCGAAGGTATCGAGGTCGGGCATTTTTCCACGTTCGACCCGCGACAACGTGGCGGGACTGACGCCCACTTCCGCGGCGACTTCGCGGATGCCCCGCTCTGCACGTCGCTCAAGAGCAAGCCGACCTAGACTGTGAACCGTTAGGGCCTTCACAAACTACCTCGTCTTACATGTAAGAATCGGTTTGACGACAGAGACGAAGATGCGATAGACTGTTTCATTGGTAAGACACTATCGCTTTGGAGAAAGAAACACAAGGAGGGGTGCCGATTATGGAACGCATCGAATACCGCGTCAACGACGTTGCCCAGGAGACGAACCATCAGACTCTGACCCCGCGCCAGATTCTCAAACATGCTGAGATCGATCCCGATTTGCACTTCCTTGTTGAGACCCATCCGGAACATATCGATTTTCAGGACAAGCCCGACGAATCGATACACATGGTTTCGCATATGCGGTTTGTGACGGAACGCCAGGTGATCGAATACAAGGTGAACGACGAGGAGCAAACTACAAAGCATCGGCACCTAACCGCCAGCGAAATTCTGGTTCATGCCGGAATCAACCCTGCCGTGAACTACCTTGCCGAAGTCTTCCCCGAGCACATTTCGTTTGAAGGGAAGCCGGATGAGCGAATCCGCATGCACCAGCACATGAAATTCATCTCGGTCTCCATCAAACCAACGCCGGTATCGGAGCGGTAGATATGAAGTCCTTTGCGGAGCAACTTAAGGGGCTCGGCTATGAGGTCACGGAGGACGGCAACAAGATCTCTTTTCCTTTCAGAATCGAGACTGGAAAGCAAGCGGGGCAAGACATCACACTTGGTTTTATCGCGAACGCGGACTTTCTGCTCAACCCGCCCTCAGGGCCGCATGTGCGACCACGATTGCTGCCTATTCATCCTGCACAAGCACCCCATCCAGTCGGCGGAGTGCATGAGAGCCCCTTCGGGGCCGACTGGCAGTATTGGAGCCGCCCAATTTCGCATTGGGGGGAAACCCGTCGGAACGCCGCCGACTATATGGCCCATATCCACAGACTGTTTGAGACGCTATGAAGCACTCTTCTTCATTGAGCGTCGCCATTCGTGGCGAAATTGACGAGGCTGTACTGGCCCATTTGATCCGCACCGACCATCAGGAGGATCTGTGCTTCGCGACGTGGCACCCCAGCACCGGCCACAGCCGGAAAACCGCGCTCCTCCACAGCCTGATACTGCCAAAAACCGGCGAAAGGCATGTCCATGGAAATGCGAGCTTTGAGGCGCGTTATTTCGAGCGGGCAGTGATGGAAGCCGTTAATTTGGGCGCAGGCCTGGCTTTCCTGCATAGTCATCCGGGGCCGGGCTGGCAGGACATGAGC
>Ga0182018_10004326_pt1 | contig 12029 bp, 10 predicted proteins | sample 812P2MmetaG_FD_120490 | JGI IMG/M metagenome (GOLD analysis project Ga0182018, IMG submission 120490) | Permafrost microbial communities from Stordalen Mire, Sweden - 812P2M metaG | ecosystem: Environmental > Terrestrial > Soil > Wetlands > Permafrost | place: Sweden: Stordalen | collected...
CTGGAGACCATCCAGACCACGGTTCGGGCAGTGGGGTGACCGCCGGCATAGGAAGAGATTTCGATCGTGGCTCGACGGTGGAGTCGTCGATCGGGTCCGGGGGAATGGTGGGCGAGGCGGCTACCGAACAGCAACGGCAAGTTATTGATATTAGTTAACATGTTCCAGTTGGCGATTCGCCAGATGCCCCCAAAGTTGCCCCCATAGTGGCCCCCATTCAAAGCGCTACCGAACCCGCAACCCACACTGCTTCCTGACGAGTCCCGACACCGCCTCGCCTTACACGCGCCGCGAGACCGGGTCCGTCACTCGTACAGAGTTCTGCTGCCGCGAGTCGTCAGCCGCAAAGAGGTTCTGCATCGGATTGGGCTCCTTTGCAATTCCACCCGCCGTGGGGTACGACGCTCCTTTGCCGGCTCGGTGCCAACGTAGAGATTAAGTGCTAATGGAGTGGTCCATTAGAAGGGTCTAGGAAACCGCGCCAGTGCTGCGTCGTCGCGGCCGGGATGGTGCCATTATGCCGACGTGCACGTCCAGCAAGAGTCACTTCGAACGGTACGTCGTCCCGTTCGAGAATACGTGCAAAGTCTGACCCACGATGATTCGCAAGCTGAATTGAGACGTACCGACTACTGTAACTGCGTTAGGCCCCAGATTCCTGATGTCGACGGACCATGGATTACCGTGCGAGTCGAGCCTGGGAGGAGCCATGGGTAGATAGATGATTGTTGGCGCATCGAGGAGTTCAAGCCGCTTTCCTCCAAAATCAGCTCGAATGGCACCGCTATGCGGTTGCAGATGCACTACTTGCTTGTCCAGCAACGTATTCATCTGGCCGATAATGACAGCTATGCATACGAACAATGACTTCATACTTGGTCCGTCGACGGCTTTGGGGCGAAGATTCGAACCACGATTTGGCGAATCAGCCTGCTCTTAGATCAGCTTCTGGATCATCAGCCAAGCTCGGACCAAAAGTGTGACCTTTGAGGGTCAGATAAAACAACAATTCGACACGATTGGAGACGCCTAACTTTTCAAACGACCGGAAGAGGTAGTTTTTCACTGTATGTTCGCTGAGCCCCAATTCGGCTGCTATGACCTTATTGGTCTTCCCCGTTGCCGCGCACCGCACCACCTCCAACTCGCGGACCGTCAGAGGCGAGGACTCGTCCGCCATGGTCATATTGGGCGAGGGGATGCATCTGAGTGCGTCCAGCAGAAGAGTCGTCTCTTGCGCACCTGCCCAGATAAAGCCCTTGCGTACATGCTCGATACAGTCGAGGAAATCGGCCACGGGCTGTTGTCGAGAGAATACTCCGCGTGCTCCGCTGCGAAATGCGTGCACGACCGATTGATGCGTCGATTGATTCAGAAGAATAACAATCAGCACGCTAGGATGCCTGCAACTGACCGATTGCGCCAATTCGAATCCATTCCCGGACTTGTGGTCGAGCTCAGCACCAATCACTACAAGGTCTGCGCGGTCGGACTCCAAACTGCGAACGAAGTCGGCAGACGAAACAGCGGAAGCACGGCAATTCCTGTCCCGTGTGAGAGCGGTCGCGAGCAAGTCGCTGCTCATGGAGTCGCGATCCACGACCAGGACGCGAAGTTCGGTTGCAGCATCCCGCTTCGGTTTCACTCCGCTTTCGTTCCGATCAGTCTTCGACAACACCAAGGAAGCACCATCGCGGCTTCGCGAAGTGGCAGTTGATGAATGCAATTGCATCTAGTACCCCCATTTCCGTCGACAAGAGGACACACTGCAACCGGCAAGTTTCTTGAATTGTGTTCTTCTTGCTTTAGCGCAACGACAGCCTTCGATCCCGCAATCGGAGCGGCAGGGGGAGCCACTGCGAGAGGGGTCGCGCAAACCCTGAGGAAAGAACATAACTGGCATCCCTCTAACCTCCAGGATGCTCTATGTCTTAAGGCTATAACGTTTCATGAGGCGCGACATAGCGCCTTGGGGGCCGCAAATAGTGACAGTCGTGAATGTCCCCGCTGGCCACTCTTGGCTTCGCTGCAATCACTTTACCCTAATCCGGGGTCCGCAAAATATCCTTTTTTCCAGAACCCACACTTTCTTCTCTATAGCGGTCCGGGCCGTTATCTCAGGAAGAGCGACGCTGTTCGAGTTCCGCCCGAATCGCGCTTTAGAGAGGGAAGCATTGCGCTGGCCCGTCCGTCGTCTCATTGATTTCCCAACGTTCAGCATCTTGTGATGCCGCAGGAACCTGCCTATTCTGACCTCGACCATGCCCCCAGGTCCAATCCTCGAGCGCAGGACTGCGATGAGATACAAACTCCGATTGCCAGTCATCTTCCACTGGAATGACGGCGCGGACCACACTGAGGGCGGCTTTACCACCGATGTTGCGCTGGATGGTGCACTGATTCTGAGCAGCAGATGCCCACCGATTGGAACGGATATTCGAATTGAAGTTTTGATCCCTTCTCCAGATCAGACTGCCGAGGAAATTCGCATTGAGTGTATGGGAAAGGTGACGCGGGTGGCTGACCATTTGGGCTCAAGCTTCTTTGGGGTCCGCGGCATGTTCAATGACGACCACCTGACGCGCCATGCCTTGATGTAAACGGACCGACCAGGCAAAACGCTTTGCCTGCACGGATCCAACGAGAATCCCAAACCGGACGGCGCCGGCCGACGGTCGCCAGCTTAAGCCCGAGACTGAAACTCGGCGCGGTGCCGCATTTTGGAGTTGAGGCAGAATCGAAGGCCCCGGAGGCGAAAGCCCCGTCTGGGACTGACAGGGCGGAGCTATGGACAGGGGAACGGAGAGTCGACGCTTGGATATGGGTCCGGGAAAAAACGCCTCCCTCGAGGAACCTTACTGGTACGCGGTTTCTACCCGGTCACGCCACGAGAAGGTCGCTGCTATGACCCTGGGAAGCCTCGGAATCGTGCATTTTCTTCCGTTGCTCGATGAGAAGCGCAAATGGAGCGATCGAAAGAAGGTGATTTCTGTGCCGCTCTTTCCGGGGTACCTCTTCGTGCAGATCCCCAGGACTGTTGAATCCAGGCTCAGCGTGCAAAAGGTGCCAGGAGTCGTCAATTTCGTAGGAAATCATAACGGCCCCCTAGCCGTCCCAGAGAGCGAGCTGGAAAGCGTGCGAGCAATGCTCTCCCGCGGCAACGGATGCTCTCCGCACCCATTTCTCCAGGCCGGCGACCGTGTACGGGTGGTAAGAGGCGCGCTTGTGGGACTCGAGGGCACATTCATACGCGACGGGGCCCAATCCAAGCTGGTCATTTCTGTAGAGATGATTCAGCGATCGGTCTCGGTTAACGTCGCGCCTTCCAACGTCGAGCCTGTCTCGCACAACGTGGGAAGGGCGCCGCAGTCGCCGCCTTATGCATTGCCAATGCATCGAGCGTGAGGTTCGACAGACCTCTCAAGAGTAGCACTGCATTCGCAAACTCTTTCATCGCCAAGTCCCAACTCCCAAACCTAAACAACTCAGGTGAGTGTGGAGAGACATCGTGACTGACAATAAGCACCGTCTTCCGATAACTTTTCTCAATCTGCTGAAGCTCGTCGATCTCGTGGCTGTGGTATCGTCCTTTGGGCTGACGACCGCCCTGATCGTCCAAGCGCAGAACAATATATCTCTTGCTGCGTTCCTCTCGATTAGGACAAAAGTATCGAATTTCCTAATATTTCTGGCGATTCTGTACCTTTATCACCTTGCTTTTCGAATGTTTGGACTCTACAGGTCTAGAAGGCTGTCGACGAGGCGAGCGGAACTTGCGGACATCCTGAAGGCTACTGCGTTCTCCATCGCGTGCTTCGCGGTGGTGGGCACGATTCTGTCCATACGAATGCTCACCTTGCCCTTCTTATTGATCTTCTGGGCGATCAACACGTTCGTGCTGTGTGCCTCGCGCGTCGTGATTCGAGTTGCTCTTACACATATTCGGGCTCACGGCAGAAATCTACGTTACCTCTTGATCTTTGGAACCAATCCGCGCGCCGTCGCCTTTGCACAGAGGATCGCGGCGAACCCGGAACGCGGCTATCGGCTGCTCGGATTCGTGGACGACGAGTGGCCCGGCATGGCCGAATTTCGCAATAGCGGCTTTCGGATCGTTTGCGACTATGCGCATCTCGCGGGATTTCTGCGGCGTACTGTTGTCGATGAGGCGGTAATCTACCTGCCATTCGCCTCGTTCTACGGTCACTGGTCCGAAGTGGCCAGCCTCTGCGCGCACCACGGCATCATCGTACGACTCAATTCGGATACCTTTGGCCTGAACAACGCGCGTTGGCTTGCAGAAGAAGTCGGCGATGGCCACTATATTGTTACGAACACCGGAGCAGGAGAAGGGTGGCCGCTCGCAATGAAGCGCACCCTCGATATCATACTCTCCTCCGTCCTGCTCCTGTTTCTGGCCCCGGTCCTGATCGGGGTGTCGATTGCAATCAAATTGACCTCTCTTGGGCCCGTTTTGTTTCTCCAGGAGCGTATCGGTCTAAATAAGCGCCGATTTAGGATCTGCAAGTTTCGGACTATGGTTCCCAATGCGGAGCAGCTCATGCCTAGCCTGGAGACCAAGAATGAGGTCTCCGGGCCGGTATTCAAGATCAGAAATGATCCTCGGATCACGCCCCTCGGTAGGTTCTTGCGCCGCAGCAGCATCGACGAGTTGCCGCAACTGTTCAATGTTCTTAAGGGCGACATGAGCCTGGTGGGACCCCGGCCCTTGCCGGTGCGCGATTATGAAGGCTTTAGTGAGGACTGGCAGCGTCGCCGATTCAGCATAAGACCTGGGATTACCTGCCTATGGCAGGTGAACGGTCGTAGCGGAATCTCCTTCGATCAATGGATGCTTCTGGATCTGAAATACATGGACGAGTGGTCTTTGTGGCTCGACCTAAAGATACTCGCTCGGACGGTCCCGGCCGTAATGCGTGGATCTGGGGCCGCATGAAAAAGGCGCAAAAGACCCTGATCGCGAACCTTTTTGGCGCATGATAGTTCATCAACAATCTGCCACTTAAGGTGTTCTTAGTTCGAACCGAAACGGCGCTTGGTTGCTCACAACAGGCATTGTCCTTACCAACAAACGGGACGGCGCAGCGCACATATTCACCAAGGACGGTCGCACGCATGGAAGCGATTCAATGATTCCGCCAGCGTTCACGACTAATGGAGGGTTGGTCACATATGTCACTAAATAAAGATTCGTCTACTACGCAAGAGCTCACCATCTCGGGCCTGCTCGTGGTCCTCAAGCGTCGCCGCTCATTCATAATCCTGACCACATTGCTCTGCGTCTCAATCGCGGTGCTTCTTTGCATTTTTATGACCCGCAAATACAAGGCTACAGGTGAGATACAAGTTGCGAGGCAAAGCTCGGACGAGCTCGGTCTGGACGGGATGAAGGGCGATAGAGAAGGCGCCTCGGAAGCTCCCGCCCTAGAGGGCAATATTGTGCTACAGACTCAGGCTAATATCCTGCAGTCAGATACCCTAGCGCTCAAGGTAATTCAGACCCTTGGGCTGGAGAATACCTGGGATTTTCAACCGAGATTTAGTCTGGTCGGTTGGGCGCTTGGCCTGATTTCGCCGCGAGGTCTAATGGACCCCCCACGCGCAAGTTTGGAGGATTCCCCCGCGCGGCGCGCGCGGGTGCTGAAGGTCCTTGAGAGTCATCTGAAGGTAACACCCGTAGCCGGAACGCAATTGATCGAAATCAGTTATACAAGCTCAAACCCCCAAATCTCCGCAGCTGTTATCAACCAGCTGACGAAAGGCCTTGTCGATTACACGTTCCAGACTCGATATAACGCGACGAATGAGGCTTCACAGTGGCTGGCTGGACAAATGGATGACCTGAAGAAACAGGCGGAGGATCTTCAGGCCAAGGTCGGTCAACTTCAGCGCGAAGCGGGTGTTTACAGTCTAGGCACGGCGGACGCAACCGGAAAGGAACTTGCCTACAACGTAACTTTGGATCGCTTGCAGCAATCCACAGAAGCTCTGACGCAGGCCACTGCGGACCGAATTCTCAAGGGCGGCATTTATGAGATGGTGAGGAGCGGCGATCCTGAGATGATTTCCGGACTGGCTGGCACTTCTCTCTCGGGTGCTTCCCCTGGCGTCAACAACTCCTTTAATCTCCTCCAGACACTCCGCGGGCAAGAGGCGACGATTGAGACTCAGCTTGCCGCCGATTCTTCGAAGTATGGTTCAGCCAATCCAAGACTCCAAGACGATAGGGCTTCTCTTGCCGGTCTCACCGCTGCCGTCAAAGAGGAAATTAAGCGAATCGGAGAGCGAGCGGAAAGTGACTATCGCGCAGCCCAGATTACGGAAAGTAATATGCAGGCTGTGTATCAACGCCAGCGAGCTGCCGCTGACCAGCTGAACAACAAAGCAGTTGAGTATTCGATCGCCAAACAAGAGGCCGGGGAGAGTCGCGAACTCTATGAAACTCTCTACCAGCACCTGAAGGAGGCAGGAGTCATTGAAGGACTCCGTTCATCCAATGTCACCGTAGTCAACCCGGGCCGCGTCCCCGCAAAACCCTCCCAGCCCAACATTCCCCTATATCTCGGCCTTTCACTCTTTGGCGGTCTCTTTTTCGGCTCGGTCGGGGCGTTCTTCTTGGACAGTATCGACGATCGCGTGCAGAGTATGGAGATGATCGAGCGCTCCCTCAATACGCCGCTGCTCGGGGTCATTCCGAGCGCGGGCCTATTTGGCTGGCGTCGAGAATCTGAACTCTCACCCCTTAAACGTGCCAAACGATTGACAGATGGAGTATCGATCATCGCCCCTCTCGAGGCAGCGGTGGCAGCGCCCGACGCCTCGAACACGGCCTTTTCCGAGTCTCTCCGCAGCTTGCGCACGGCTTTATTGCTATCTCGCAGTTCAGCCCCTCCAAAAATCATTCTAATTACGAGCGCTGCGGAAGGCGAGGGGAAAACTACTATCTCCCTCCACCTCGCAGCTGCACTGGTCAGGAACCACAGTAAGGTGCTTCTGGTGGAGGCCGACATGCGATGCCCAACATTGTCGCGCCGACTCTCGATTCCTGACGAACGAGGTCTCAGCAATCTCCTCTCCGGAGGTCAGGAGAACATGGAAACCCGGCCATTTGCGGACCTGTCGGATTTGGCAGTCATACCCGCAGGTCCAACGCCTCCGTATCCAGCTGAGTTACTCGGATCACAACGAATGAAGGATCTGATTGAAGGATGGTCGAAGGCATACGATTTTGTGCTTATCGACAGCCCTTCACTTTTGGCTGTTACCGACGCCGCGATTATCTCTAGGATGACAGATATCACACTTCTGGTAACGCGGCACGCACAGAGTACCCGGAAAAGCCTAGAAAGGGCCTGGCAGACTCTTCGACTCGATCCAGACACCAAGGTCGGCGTGGTGTTGAACGCGGTACGTCGAGAGTCCGCGGCATACGTAGAATATTTTGGCTACTATGGGAATAGTTACTATGGAAAAAGGAAAGGAGGCGCCGGTGCATAAGCGTCGAGTCGCCGCTCTAATGTCACTGCTATTTGTTGCGAGAGGTTTTAGCCCCCTAGCTGGAGGTCAGGAGACTCTTCTTATCGCGCCCGGTGACCTTCTCCACATTCAAGTAGCAGATACCCCAGAAATGGACGAGGACGCCCGTGTTACGGACCAGGGTATGGTGCCCATCGTCGGGATCGGTGATGTGAAAGTGGCGGGCCTCACCCCGAGCGATGCTGCAACGATTGTTCATGACACGCTGATCGCTAGCCACTATCTGAATCATCCCCAGGTGTCAATTAACGTCGAGGAATTCGCGACGCTACAGGTCTCTGTTATCGGCGAGGTAAAGGCGAGTGGAGCCTATCCGATCGCTACGCCGCGTCCAATCCTTGCGATACTTGCTCTCGCCGGCGGTCTCACCCCGGAAGCCAACCGCCATATACTGGTCGAGCGTAAAGGAGATCCGCAGCAGCCTTTGGATTACTACGTTTCAAATGACGGCACGCAGGCGATCGAGCAGCAGGTCATGGTAAATCCTGGCGACACCGTCGTGGTGTCTCGCGCTGGCATCGTATACATCCTTGGCGATGTGAATCGCCCTGGTGGTTACGTTATGTCCAACAACGAGTCCCAGCTGACTCTACTCCAAGGCTTGGCCTTGGCCGGCGGTGTGACCCGGGCGGCCAAACAGGGGCGCGCGCATCTGATCCGAAAGAAACCAGGAGGCGGTTTTACGGACACCCAGCTTTCCGTTGGCGAGATTCAGAAGGGAAAGCAACCTGACTTAGCTTTGCTGCCCGGTGACGTGCTTTACCTACCGTTCTCATTTGCGCGCAATTTCGCGACGACAGGAGCCGCCAGTATTGCGGCCTCCGCCACAGGAGCGGCAATCTACGCTATCCCCTAATCCCCATTGGATTAGAAAGAAGCGCAGGTGGAACGCAACACAGTGCGCCGTGGCGCTAGCACGATCGATTCGCGGAACCCGTCCGCCAGTTTGGATAGACAGTCAGCCGAAGCAGGGTCGGGACCGCTCCTAACGCCGAACCACTTTCTCGCTGCCCGTAACTGTTGGCATCTCCACATCGACGAGACGGATATAGGGTTCGCAACTCGAAACCCAGATTCTCACGCGCACGATACGGACATGACGCACAATATGCAACTGCGGCATCTATCTTTGGCTGGCATCACGATAGACCTGTTGACCATACGTGATCTCCTTGCGTTACTGGAAGTGGCAACAGCCACAAAGGGTAAATGCCTCATCTTAAATCACAATCTACACAGTCTTTATCTCCGCCACACCTCCCCAGGCTTCATATCGTGCTACTCTAATGCCTCCTGTACTTACATCGATGGAGTACCCGTCGTTTGGCTTGCCAAGGCCGCTGGCTTGCCTGCTCGGATCGAGCACCGCATTACGCTGCTCGACCGCCTCAACATAATTCTCGATAAGGCGGAAAGGTGCGGCTGGCGAGTTTACTATCTAGGATCACGCGCTGAAGTCATTGACAGCGGCCTTGCTGTCATCAGACAACAGTATCCTAAATTAGAGATCAGCGGCCATCACGGACATTTCGACAAAAGCGGGCCGGATTGTGATGACGTAATCTCGAAGATCAATACCTTTGAGGCGGATATACTATTCGTAGGCATGGGAATGCCGCTTCAGGAGAGATGGCTCTCGGCGCATTTATCCAGAATCAACGCTAGTGTGATCCTGACGTGCGGTGCTACACTAGACTATGTAACTGGGCATGCATATCGGCCTCCGGCTTGGGTTGGCCCTCTTGGATTCTACGGCATCTTCCGGTTAGTGGCGGATCCGAAACGACTGTGGCGCCGGTATCTGGTGGAACCCGTTATCGTGCTGAAGCACTTGGTCTTACCGATCATGCGACAGCGCCTTCAATCGCGTCATAGGAACTGAACTGCGTACCCTTCAGACAAGGCTTCTGACGCGATACCCGCAGTATGACTCGTTCTGACTTTTTAAGATACCTCTTGTGTCCACATTAGACCTTAACTCCAGACGGCGGTTTCAGTATGCCCAGACGTGACTTCGGCGCCAGTACACCGCACCCCCCCGCACACTCTTGCGACGGAAAAGGAGTTTTCTTGAAGAAAGAGCATCACTTCTTACCTCTCGTGAGTGTCGTGATTCCCACGCGGTATCGACCCGAGATGGTGTGCCGTTCTGTCCTTTCCGCGCTACGCCAGACCCACCCGAATCTGGAAGTAATAGTGGTTGTCGACGGGCCTGATCCTCTAACCATCGCGGCGCTCGGAGCCCTTGATGATCCTCGTCTACGTACAGTGCCACTTCCAGAGAATGTCGGCGGCAGCGACGCACGCAATTGCGGTGTCAGGACATCAAAGGGTGAATGGATCGCGTTCCTTGATGATGATGACGAGTGGCTTCCGCAAAAACTCGAAAAGCAATTGGCTCTCGCGCTAGAGATGTCCACGCCCATTGCGTTCGTTGCGTGCCGATTCCTGGATCGGGATCGATTCGGGGAGAGAGTCCTGCCACCAATGGCCTGCGATCCGACGATGCCTTTCAGCGAGTTCTTGCTTTGTCGCCCAGGCCTGACAGGAGGCTCGGGGTATGTTCAAACGTCGACCTGGCTCGTTTCCAGACGGCTCGCCCAACAATGTCCCTTCACCCCAGGTCTAAAACGGAATCAGGATTTGGACTGGATGCTTCGTGCCATGGCTGTTCCTGGCGCGTGCTTCGCTCTCGTGAGTGAGGCGTTGTCTATCTTTAATTCATCGTCAGATCCGAGACGCGTGAGTAAGATATCGGATTGGGAGTTTCATTACAACTGGGCGCTCACCAACCGCCGCTATTTCACACCAAAGGCCCTGACATATTTCCTCTCCATTGTCTGCGTAGAGGACGCGGTGAAACAAGGACGCCGCCTTTCCGCGAGTCGCCAGCTTATTGTTGCCATTGTTCTCAATGGCAAACCCTCCGTAAAATCTTGGCTTTTCTTCCTTTATTATATGTTTATCCCGGAGCAGCCGCGTCAAAGGCTACGCCTCGCGCTCGCCGCTCTGAAACGAGGCCACGACACGCTCTGACATGCGAATCGCTCTAGTAAACGGATGGTACTTATTCTCTGGCGGCATGGAAGCAGTCGACGACGTTATCGGGGCCATCTTTCCCAGCGCCGACGTCTTCACCCTTTTCTATGACCCAACCAGAGTCCCACCACATTTGCAAGGCCGCCCCATCCAATGCTCGTTTCTGCAGAGTGTAGCCACGAGGAAGACGTACCGACTCCTCATGCCTCTGTATCCGTATGCAATCGAGAGCCTCGATTTACGGGGATATGACCTAGTAATAACATCGTGTACGTCTGTAGCAAAGGGAGTCATCTGCGATCAGGAGAGCACGCACCTCTGCTACTGTCATACCCCGTGGCGTCAACTATACGACCTCTACTCGAAATCGCTCGCGATCGTTCCGTTGCCGTTAAGACCCGCATATGCCCTGACCTGTAGCCGTCTGCGTCAGTGGGATTTTGTGGCCGCACAGCGCGTCGACCATTTCGTTGCCAACTCACAGCACATACAGCAGCGCATCAGACACTGTTATCGCCGGGTTTCCACCCTCATATACCCTCCCGTAAACACTGGCAACGGATACCTGGCCGATCATCATGACGACTATTATCTTTCCGTCGGTAGATTAACGCATACGAAAAGATTAGATCTCCTCATCAACGCCTGCAATAAACTCGGCAGACGTCTCCTTATCGCTGGCGAGGGACGCGAGGAAACACGCCTGAAGGCGATTGCGGGGCCAACTGTCGAATTCCTTGGCCGCGTATCAGATGCCAACCTGTCTACACTCTATGCGAACTCTCGAGCATTCCTTTTTGCCGCCGATGAGGATTTCGGCATCGTAGCCGTCGAGGCACAAAGCTACGGACGGCCGGTTATTGCCTACGCGCACGGTGGCTCTTTGGAGACAATTCGCGTTGATGACGCCACCGGACGCTCTGACACCGGGGTTTTCTTTGCGGAGCAGACTGTAGACTCGGCCGTCGGCGCCATCCTGCGTTTCGAGGTCCGGGAGGGCACCTTTGTACCTCGAGATGTCCAGCAACACGCCCAGCAGTTCGACGTCGTTGTTTTCGCAGAGAAACTGCGGACCTTTGTCAGTCATATCATGGAGAACAAATAAGGAAATGACGCACACAGACAGCGCGGGAGAGTGGCGACTCTGGAATCTGACCATTACATGGGTGTTATTGATTCCGCTTCTATTTCTCGCTGCGCAGGGCGCGCCCTCCATCGACCGAGCAGAGTACAACGTTCAAACGGATTCTGGAGCGGGTACCATACGGCCAAATTCTGACTCAGCGCAGAAACATATTGAGCAACTCATAGTTTACAGTATCCTTAGTATCGTATTGGTCGCTTACTCGCCCCGATATGCACCCGTGCTGAAGCGTAATATCATTCTCTTACTGTTGCCACTATTAGCGCTTATCTCCTCAGCGTGGTCCCAG
>Ga0182018_10004327_pt1 | contig 12029 bp, 8 predicted proteins | sample 812P2MmetaG_FD_120490 | JGI IMG/M metagenome (GOLD analysis project Ga0182018, IMG submission 120490) | Permafrost microbial communities from Stordalen Mire, Sweden - 812P2M metaG | ecosystem: Environmental > Terrestrial > Soil > Wetlands > Permafrost | place: Sweden: Stordalen | collected...
GAACAAATCGATTCGCGAAGGATGCGACCATGGCAGAGCTGACCGGCAATCCCGGTTTCGCGGCGCCGAGGACTGAAAAGACCCTCTCGAAACGCGCGCTTGCGATCGAATTGATCGCAACGGTTTCGCTCACGGTTTCGCTCGTGGTCGCCGCGACCGCCGTGTCGCTGGGCAACAGATCGCTGGCCCGCAGCGAGTTCGTCGAGCGGCCAGCGATCCTTATGCCAACGGACCTTTCGCTCGATCAAGCGCAGGACTGGTTGCCAAGCGCTCAGCGTTGACCCTCAGGATTGCCGTCGCCGGGCTATGCCGTCGCGACCCGCGCGACGGTCATCTTCGGATCGGTGATCTTTCCCTTGTCGATGATCACTTCGTTGTCGAGCATGACGGTGCAGTCGCGCATCGGCACATCATAGTGACCGCGGGTCGTGCGCTTACCGCCGCCCTGTGAATTTGGCCCGGTCGAGAACAGGAAGTTTCCCGCAAAGACCCGCGCCGATGCTCTGTGACGCTCGGGCGCATCGCCGTTCATCGCGAGGCTGTACCATCGCGCCTGCGGATTGAGCCCCCAACCGAGATGTGAAATGGCATAGGGATCGCGATCGCCGGCATTGGCTTTGCCGTCATCCAGCCAGTCGCGCATGAGCTTCGCATCGAGGCCGCCCTCAAGCTTGGTGATGAAGCCGTCTTCGATTTCGAGCCGGATCGGATCCTGCACGTAGCGGCAGTAGGGCAATACGACGATGTCTCCGGGCTGAATGACAACGACGCCCTTGGCGGATCCTTCGTTGGGGAAGGTGTGGATATGCCCCGCCCCCCAATGATCGAAATGGCCGGGCTCGTCGGCATAGCCCCATTGCATCATGACCGGATATTCGCCGCAGCTATAGGTGAAATCGGTTCCGGCTTCGGAAACGACGCGGACTTCCCGCGTCTTGCGGTAGCGATCCTCCGCGTATTTCAGCGCGTCTTTCAGACCGGGCGGCGCCATCAGCTGCTCGAGATCGTCCGGCGCATCGATAATCATGAGCACGCGAGTCCCAGTGTCCATGACTTCCTTGAGCCATTTGGTGAAGAGCGGCACGTGGAAGATGACGACGATATCCGCCGCTTTCATCGCTTCGAGGGTGCCCTTGCACTTGCCGATCGTCGGTACCCCGACCTTGGTCCACGACGGAATCGAGTTCACGCACATTTCATAGACATCGCCGCCGAGCGACTCGGCGGCGGCAAAGGCGGCCTCGATATATTCGCGGCGCGTCGACAGATCGCTGACGCAAACCAGGGTTTCGCCCGGTTTTACCTTGCAAAGCTCGAGCTGCTTCTTGAAAAGAAACGCGAGCTTCGCCGGGTTGATTTCCGTCGGACGAAGAGCTGACGCGATCATTTCCACCTCCAGATTTGCAGGCGGCCGGAAGCCGGCTCGCACGCCAGATTTTCAGTCGGTCAGCGCGATCATAGGCCAACGTCATTCGTTTTCAACTCTACCCATGGCCGGCGTAACCTGATCGTTTCGACGCAACTGCGACACAGCCATTGCAACCGGATAAGCTCGGCTTGAACCAGGTGGTGCCGTCGCGCATTGAGACGTTTTGCGCGAACGAATTCGCAGGCGCAATCGATGAACAATGAGCCTTCGCCGCCGCACGCTGATGCTCCGACGCAGGACCGGACGGCGATAAGCCGCCTGATGCTGTTTTTCGCGCTGGTCTATGTCGTCGAAGGCGTCGGACAGGTTAGCGGGCTGATCGCGCAGCCGCTCAGCTTTTATCTGAAACAAGTGCACGGCTGGACTGCCCTGCAAGTCACCGCCTACTTCGCGATTTTCAATCTTCCCTGGATCATCAAGCCGATCTACGGCGTATTGTCCGATTTAGCGCCGCTGTTCGGTTATCGCCGGAAAAGTTATCTCGTTGCCGCCAATCTTGTCGCAGCCGGCGCCTATGTCTGGAGCACGCAGCTCACGGCGCCGAGCCAACTGGTGTGGGCGCTTCAGCTCACCGCCTATGCCATGGCGATATCGAGCACCGTTTGCGGAGCGGTGCTGGTGGAGAATGGGCAAAGGCTCGGCGAGAGCGGGAAATTCGTCAATCAGCAATGGCTGTGGTTCAACGCCGCCGCGATGGCGTCCGCGATCGTGGGCGGTCAGCTTGTTCAGCGATTGTCGCCGACCTCGGCGCTCCATGTCGCCGCTTCCATCGTTGCCGTGGCGCCCGCGGCGGTCCTCTTCGGCACGGTAGTTTTGATCCCCGAGAAGAAGACGCGCATCGATGGACCCGCGTTCCGCGCCACGCTCGACGGCCTTATGGCCGCGTTCAAAAAGCGCGAGCTGTGGATCGTCGGAAGTTTTCTCTTTCTCTATTACTTCAGTCCCGGCTTGAGCACGCCGCTTTATTACACCATGACGGACAAGCTTCAATTCTCCCAGAGCTACATCGGCATTCTGGGATCGATCGCATCGGCCGGCTGGATCGTCGGCGCGCTGCTTTATCGGCGGCTGTTCGGCGACATCTCCTCCAAGCGCCTCCTCAACCTGAGCATCGCGCTCGGCACCGTCACAACGGCGGCGTATCTTTCGCTCTCCAACGAGGTCTCGGCGGCGATCTTGAGCCTTTGCAGCGGCTTTTCCGCTATGCTCGCGACCGTTGCTACTGTCACGCTCGCCGCCGATTATTGCCCGCGCCGGTCGGAGGGGTTCAGCTTTGCGGTGATGATGTCTCTCATCAACCTTGCGACCGCGTCCGCCGACATTGTCGGATCATTCTTGTTCGAGCATCTGTTTCACAACAAGCTCGCGCCGCTCATTCTGGTGTCGGCGGGTTTCACCGCCTTTGCGTTCGTGCTCGTCCCGCTCTTGCACCTCGGCGACAAGCGGCACGGCCTTCCAGTCAACGCGGTACCCGCTGGCGGGCCCGAAGGCGGTCATATCGTTCGCGGAATGATCAGCGAGTGATTGCATGTTAGCTCATGGCCTGATCAAGCCAGATCGCGGACGCAGCGGCCAACCTCGGCGCGGCGGGCTAGTCGAGATCAAGGTGGCGCACGTCCGTATCGCGCCAACGGCCATGCTCGTGGCGCGGCGCGGGTGGCGGCACAGCTGCGGGGTACCGCGCCGCCTTTCTTTGCCCTTTTGCAGGACATGCTAGGGTGATTGCCGCAAGATCAAAGCAATGGCCAAGCGATTGACTACGGCCCGGAAATTGCATGGAAATTGCCGTTTCTTGGGGCAAAAAATCGGTCGGTACCGCGTAATAGCATGTCCATCCTTGTCGGGATCCATCACGCAAGCCGCTACGATTACGACCGCCCGGTCGGTCTCGGACCGCAAATCGTGCGGATGCGGCCGGCCCCGCATTGCCGCACCCGCGTTCCGAGTTATTCGCTGACGGTGAAACCCGCCCAGCACTTCGTGAACTGGCAGCAGGATCCCCACGGCAATTGGCTGGCGCGTTTCGTCTTCCCGGAAAAGACCAAAGAATTTTCCGTCACGGTCGATCTGATCGCCGACATGGAGGTGATCAATCCTTTCGACTTTTTTGTCGAGCCGTATGCGGAACGGTGGCCATTTGTTTTTCCGCCCGAGCTGCGTGAGGACCTCTCCGCCTTCGTCGAGCCGGAACCAGCGGGCTCGCTTCTGAAAGAGCTGATCGAATCGATTCCGCGCCAGGAGCGCAACACCGTCGATTTTCTGGTCGAGCTCAATCAGCGCCTTCAGGGGATGATCCGCTATCTCATCCGCATGGAGCCGGGCGTACAGACACCCGAGGAAACCCTCACGTCCGGTGCGGGCTCCTGCCGCGATACGGCATGGTTGCTGGTGCAGCTGCTGCGCCACATCGGTTTGCCGGCCCGCTTCGTCTCCGGCTATCTGATCCAGCTCAAGCCGGACATCAAACCGCTCGAAGGCGCCGCCGGCGCCGAGCGCGATTTTACCGATTTGCACGCCTGGACTGAGGTCTATCTGCCGGGCGCGGGCTGGATCGGCTTCGATCCAACGTCGGGACTCTTGTGCGGCGAAGGCCATTTGCCGGTCGCCGCGACGCCGCACTATCACTCGGCGGCACCGATCAGCGGCCTCGTCGAACCGAGCGAAGTAAGCTTCTCGTTCGACATGACCATCAAGCGGATCGCCGAACATCCGCGGGTGACCGCGCCATTTTCCGAAGAAGCCTGGGCGGCGCTCGACGCGCTCGGTCAAAAAGTCGACGCCGATCTTGTTACAAACGACGTTCGGCTAACCATGGGCGGCGAACCGACCTTCGTATCGGTGGACGACTATCAGTCGGCCGAATGGAATACTGCCGCGGTCGGTCCGATGAAGCGCGTTCGCGGCGATGACCTCATCCGGCGGCTGCGCAACCGCTTCGCGCCCGGCGGGCTCCTGCACTACGGTCAGGGCAAGTGGTATCCTGGCGAGCCGCTGCCGCGCTGGGCCTTCTCGCTTTACTGGCGCCGCGACGGGATTCCGATCTGGCGCGATGAAAGCCTGATCGCGCGCGAGGCCGTCGAGCATGATCTGACGCCCCACGATTCACAGCGTCTCGCCGAAGGGATTGCCGCGCGTATTGGAATCATGGCCGATTACGTGCAGCCCGCCTATGAGGACCCGACCGACCGGATGCTCAAGCAAGGTTTGATCCCGGATAATGTCGATCCGAGCGACCCCAAGATCGACGATCCGCGTGAGCGTGCGCGCATCCTGAGTCTGTTCGACGGCCATCTCAGCGAGCCCGCGGGATTTGTGCTGCCGCTGCTGCGTTCGCCTGCGCAAGCGCAGCCCGTGTGGTTGAGCGAGCTATGGCGAACCCGCCGCGGCCGGCTTTTCCTGGTGGCGGGAGATTCACCGCTCGGCTTCCGGCTGCCGCTGCAATCGCTGCCCGAACTCGACCCGGTCGACTATCCGCATCTGGTAACCGCCGACCCGTTCGCCGAACCGCAGCCTTTGTCCGATCCTCGCCTCACCCATCCGATCAAGACTCAGGGCACCCCCGCCTCGCACGGCGAGGACGCGTCGCCGCCGCTCGCTCCCGAGACATTGGTGATTCACCGAGCGTCCAGCGCGGCCGCGGCCAACACGGACTCCGACCTGCCGGTGCGCACCGCACTGAGCGTCGAAGTGCGTGACGGACGCCTTTGCGTCTTCATGCCGCCGGTCGAAACGCTCGCCGACTATCTCGAATTGCTCGCTGTGGTGGAGACGACAGCAGCAGAGCTCGGCCTGCCTGTGCACGTCGAAGGCTATGAGCCGCCGCCCGACCCGCGGCTGTGCGTCATCAAGGTGACGCCGGACCCCGGCGTCATCGAGGTCAACATCCACCCGGCGACGTCGTGGCAGGAAGCCGTCGCGATCACGCGCGGCCTTTACGAAGAGGCGCATCTGTCGCGGCTCGGTACCGACAAGTTCATGATCGACGGCCGGCACAGCGGAACCGGCGGCGGCAATCACGTCGTGCTCGGTGGCCGCAAGGCCGCCGACAGTCCGTTTCTTCGCCGGCCCGATCTCCTCAAAAGCCTGGTGCTCTATTGGCAGCGCCGTCCTTCGCTTTCGTATTTCTTTTCCGGATTGTTCATCGGGCCGACCAGCCAGGCGCCGCGCATCGATGAGGCGCGCCAGGACATGCTCTATGAGCTCGAAATCGCGCTCCATGACGTTCCGCCGCCGGGCCGCACCGCGACCGCGCCGCCGCCATGGCTTGTCGATCGCTTGTTCCGCAACATCCTGGTCGACGTGACCGGCAACACCCACCGCACCGAAATCTGCATCGACAAATTATTTTCGCCGGACAGCCCGACCGGCCGGCTCGGCCTCGTCGAATTCCGCTCGTTCGAAATGCCGCCGGATGCACGCATGAGCCTTGCCCAGCAATTGCTGCTGCGCGCGCTCGTCGCCTGGTTTTGGCGCGCGCCGCTTGATGGCAAGCCGGTGCGTTGGCACACGGCTTTGCATGACCGCTACATGCTCGAACATTTCGTCTGGAACGATTTCCTCGAAGTCTTGGACGATCTTACGCACGCCGGTTACGCCTTCGATCCGGCTTGGTTCGAAGCGCAGCGGCAATTCCGTTTCCCGCCTTGCGGCGCGGTCGAGCACGGCGGCGTGCGGCTTGAATTGCGGCAGGCGATCGAGCCCTGGTATGTGCTGGGCGAAGAGGGCGTCGCCGGCGCCACCGTGCGGCTTGTCGATTCTTCGGTCGAGCGGTTGCAAGTGAAAGTCGACGGCTTGAACGAAGGCCGTCACGTCGTCACCTGCAACGGCCGGCGTGTACCGCTGACGTCCACCGGCCGCTCCGGCGAATTTGTCGCCGGCGTGCGCTTCAAGGCCTGGAATCTGGCGTCGGGACTGCAACCAACCGTCGGCGTCCACGCGCCGCTGACATTCGACATCGTGGACACCTGGAATCGGCGCTCGCTTGGCGGCTGCGTCTATCACGTCGCCCATCCCGGTGGACGCAACTACGAGACCGTTCCGGTCAACTCCTACGAGGCGGAAGCGCGCCGCCGCGCGCGCTTCCAAAATCACGGCCATACCGGCGGGCTGATCGAAACGCCGCCGCTCGAGGTCAGCCTCGAATATCCGACCACGCTCGATCTGCGGCGCTCGGTCTAAAACCCATCAACCATGGCAGCCCAACGCGACACTGCCGTCGAACAAGAGCGCGCCGGCCTCGAACTGTTCGCGGCAAATTACCGGCCGCTCCCTGGCATTTTCGACGAGATGATGGATCGCGACGGCCGCGTGCGAGCACACTGGCAGCCGTTCCTCGCGATGCTGGCGGCGCTTGGAGCCGAGGAGATCAATCGCCGCTTCGCCGCCGCCGATCGCTATCTGCGCGGTTCCGGTGTTTTCTATCGCGTCTACGAGGATGTGGCCGGCATCGAGCGGCCGTGGCCGCTCAGTCATGTGCCGCTCATCGTCGAGCCTTCCGAGTGGAAGCAGTTGGAAGCTGGAGTCATCCAGCGCGCCGAGCTGCTCGAAGCGGTGCTCGCCGATGCCTACGGGCCATCGCTGTTGAGCCGCGATGGCCGCCTCCCTGCCGCGCTGATCGCGGGCAATCCGGAATTCTTACGGCCCATGGTCGGGGTTGCGCCGCCCGGCGGCGCGCATCTGCGCTTTTACGCGGTCGACGTCGGACGCGGCGCAGATGGCCGCTGGTGGGTGCTTGGCGACCGCACCCAGGCGCCCTCGGGCGCCGGCTACGCCATCGAAAACCGGCTCGCGCTGTCGCGCGCTATCCCAGACATCTACCGCAGTACGCGCGTCCAACGCGTCGCGCCTTTCTTCCAGGCTTTCCAGGCCGAGCTCTCCGCGCTCAGCCGCCAGGATGACGCCCACATCTGTCTGCTCACACCGGGGCCGTTAAGCGAAACCTATTTCGAACACGCCTATCTCGCGCGCTATCTCGGGCTTCTCCTGGTCGAAGGCGAGGACTTGAGCGTGCGCGACGATGGCGTCTTCGTCCGTACCGTTTCCGGTTTGCAGCGCACCGAGGTCCTGCTGCGGCGGATCGATGCCGACTTCGCCGACCCGCTTGAGCTCAATGCCGCGTCGCGCCTCGGCGCGCCGGGACTTTTGCAGGCCGTGCGCGACGGCAAGGTCGTCATCATCAATGCGCTCGGCGCCGGCCTGGTCGAGGCGCGCGCGATGTTGGCGTTCCTGCCGGCGCTGGCGCCGCACGTGCTCGGCGCCGACCTCGCGGTACCGAACGTCGCGACCTGGTGGCTTGGCCGCGCCGATATGCGCGAGGAGATGATCGAAAAGCTCGGCGGCATTGTCATCGCGTCGGCCTTCGAGTCACCAGTCGACGGACGCAGCGCCAGCGAAGTTTTGGGCGCAAAGCTTGATGACGCGCAGCGTGCGGCACTTATCCTGTCCATCCGCGATCGCGGCGTCGACTATGTGGCGCAAGAAGCGGTCACTCTGTCGAGCATGCCGGTGTGGCGCGACGGCCGCTTACAGCCCCGGCCCTTCACTTTGCGGCTGTTCCTCGCCAAGGTCGGCGAGCGCTGGCGGGTAATGCCCGGCGGCTTTGTGCGGATCGCCGACAATGCCGACGCTCGCGCGGTGAGTTTGCAGCGTGGCGCAGCGACTGCTGACGCTTGGGTGCTCGCGCATGGCCCGGTCGGTGAGGCGACGCTCCTTCCGGCGCCCGAGCGGATTGTGGTCCAGCGCGCCATCGGCCTGTTGCCGAGCCGGGCCGCCGACAATCTGTTCTGGGTTGGGCGCTACGTCGAGCGCGCGGAAGCGACGCTGCGGCTCGTGCGCGCCATGATCAACCGCGCCGCCGAGGCCGACGAGACGGCAGCGCCCCTCATCGCCGGCATCCGTTCGTTGCTCGAAGTCTGGGCCGCGGTGCCGGACGACACCAGCGGTGCGCCGGCGGCATTCACCGCGCGCGCGATCCTTGCCCGCGCTGACCTGCCGGGGTCGCTGCCCCATCTGGCCGGCGCCGCGCGGTCGGCGGCGTCGGTCATCCGCGATCGCTTCTCGCCGGACGCGTGGCGGGCGATCAACGATCTCGCCACGATGATCGCCATGCCGCTGACGGTCGGTCCAGCGGAAAGCGTCATCATCGAGCGCGTCGAAGCAGCGTTGCGGATCATCTCGTCGCTTTCGGGTCTGGCGCAGGAAAACATGACGCAGCTCGCGGGCTGGCGCTTCCTCGAACTTGGCCGCCGCATCGAGCGGGCGATCGCGACCGCCCGGTTGGTTCGCTGTTTCGCGACGCCCGGCGCGCCCGAGGGCGGCCTTGAGCTGCTGCTCGAAATCGCCGACAGCCAGATCACCTATCGGCAGCGCTACGTCATGGTCGCGGCGCGCGCGCCGGTCATCGACCTCGTCATGCTCGATCCGAGTAATCCGCGCTCGGTGGCGTTTCAGCTCGACCGCATCGAGGCGCATCTCTCAGCGTTGCCGGGACGCCCCGTCATCGGCCGGCTTTCGCCGGCACAGCAGATCGCCGTCTCGATCGCGACCCGGCTGCGCACCGTCGAGGCGGCCGCGATCGACGAGGCGCTCATCATCGACACCGAGCAGTCGCTCATGAAACTTTCGGATGCGATTACCACGTCCTATCTGACCAACAACGAACGCTCCGAATCCGCGTGGGAAGCGCTGGCGTGATCTACGATGTCCGCCAGACGACAACCTGCGCCTATGCGTCGCCAGTGGCGCATGCGCGGCACGTGCTGCGCCTGATGCCGATCCATCGCACCGGCCAGCGTGTTCATGTCGCCGCCTTGCAGATCATGCCCGAGCCCGTGCATCGGCGCGAAGGGCAGGATTTCTTCGGCAACCGCCTGACGTGGATGGAAATCGAAGAACCGCATAGGACGCTCACGGTCAAACTGGCAGCGCGTGTCTCCGTTGACGCGGCGGCTGAGCCCGCGGCGTCGGCAACGCCGGCTTGGGAGACGGTCCGCGACGAGGCATTCGCAACACGCGACATCGGCCCACTGTCGCCCGCCCACTTCCTGTTTCCGAGCCGCATGGTTTCGCTCGATCCGGAGATCCGCGACTATACGCGGGAAAGCTTCCCCAACGGCCGGCCCGTGCTCGATGCCGCCATCGAGCTGATGCATCGCCTGAACTCCGATATCACCTACGAATTCGGGGCCACGACCGTCACCACCACGCCGCCGATGTCGTTTGCGCTACGCCGCGGCGTCTGCCAGGACTTCGCCCACATCATGATTTCCGGACTGCGCGGCATCGGACTGCCGGCCGCCTACGTCAGCGGCTATTTGCGCTCCACGCCGCGCGACGATGCGACACGCTTGCAGGGCGCCGACGCCATGCATGCCTGGGTGATGATATGGTGCGGGACGGAAGCAGGCTGGATCGGCCTCGATCCGACCAATGCGATCCTTGCGTCCGACTCCCATGTCGTGTTGGCGATCGGACGCGACTATACCGATGTGGCGCCGTTGGACGGCGTTGTCGTGGGCTCGGGCGCGCAACGGATCGACGTGGCTGTGAGCGTGACTCCGACGAACTAGGAAGACCTGATGGCGGTTTCATCAACCTTCACGGCCGGGAGCGGTGAGGGCTACGACCAGATTATGGGTCGTTGGAGCGGACGCCTCGCTGAACCGTTCCTCGACTTCTCGGGTTGCGCGGATGGCGAGGACATTTTGGACGCAGGTTGCGGCACGGGAAGTTTGACATTCGCGCTCTCCCGGCGCGTCAAGGCGCGCAGCGCTTGGGCAGTGGCCGGTGTCGCGCCGGCCTGACCTATCGCCTGTTGCCGTAGACGGCTAGAACGGCGGTCACCGCCGCACCGGGAGACAACACACATGCGTGCGTATCTATTACCCAAGGGCGGTGCCGGTATCGACGCGCTTGCCACGGTCGATCGGCCGACGCCGAAGCCACTTTACCGTCAGATGCTGCTGAAGGTCGCCGCCTGCTCGCTCAATTTCCGCGACCTCGGCATCGTTCGCGGTACCTACCGCATGCCGGTGCGCGAAAATCTCATTCCGCTTTCCGACGGCGCCGGCGAGGTGGTCGAGGTTGGTGCCGGCGTCACGCGCGTCAAGGCCGGCGACAAGGTGGCCGGCTGCTTCTTCCAGCGCTGGCCCGGCGGCGAAATGACTCCTGACGCCGGCACGTCGGCGCTGGGCGGCGCCATCGACGGCATGCTCGCCGAATACGTCGTGCTGGAGGAGGACGGCGTCGTCAAAATCCCCGAGCATCTGTCACTCGAAGAAGGCGCGACTTTGCCGTGCGCCGGCGTGACCGCATGGAACGCCATCGTACAGCACGCCAAGCTGATTGCTGGCCAGACGGTGCTGCTGCAAGGGACCGGAGGCGTTTCGATCTTCGGGCTGCAACTGGCGCATGCGATGGGAATTACAGCCATCGTCACCTCGTCGAGCGACGAGAAGCTCGCGCGCGCCAAGGCGCTCGGAGCGGCTTTCGGAATCAATTACAAAACCACGCCCGAATGGGACAAAGCGGCGGTGGCCTTCAACGGCGGACGCGGCGTCGATCATGTGATCGAGGTCGGCGGCGCCAACACACTGACCCGCTCGTTCGGCGCGATCCGCAACGGCGGCAAAGTCAGTATGATCGGCGGCCTGAGCGGCGGCGCGACCGAGCTCAATCCGGGATTGATCTTCTCCAAGCGCGCCAACGTTCAGGGCATTTACGTCGGTTCGACGGAGATGTTCACGGCGATGAATGCCGCGATCGCGGCGAACAAGATCAAGCCGGCGATCGATCGTGTCTTTGGGTTCGACGAGGTGAAGGCTGCCTACCAGCACATGGCTGCCGGCGCGCATTTCGGGAAAATCGTCATCAAGGTGGCGTAACGCGAGCTGCTCTATCGCGCGACCACGCGCGTGGGCGGGAATGCGACCTCGATCAAAGTGCCGGCATTCGGCGCGCTCTTGATACTGAAATGCGCGCGATTGGCTTCCGCCAGCGCCTTGGTCAACGGCAGACCGAGGCCGGTCCCGCCTGATCCCCAACTTCCGGATGTGGCCGTCTGACGGAACGGTTCGAGCGCCGCCTCGACGTCTTTCTCGCTCATTCCGACGCCGGTGTCGCGCACGCGCAGCACCGCCTCGCCGCTGTCGGCAAATGCCGTCGATACGATGACCTGGCCGCCTGGGCCGGTGAACTTGATCGAGTTCGACAGCAGATTGAGCACGATCTGGCGCAGCGAACGCTCGTCGGCGACGACTTGCGGCAATCCGGGCGTCAATGACGTGCGGATGATGATGCGCGCATGGCTTGCCTGCGGCTGCATGATACCAACACACTGCTGTGTGAGGTCGTTGAGGCTGACATTGGCGAAGGAAAGATCCAGCTGGCCGGTCTCGATCTTGGAAAGATCAAGCAGGTCGTTCAAGAGCGAGACGAGGTGCATTCCGGCCGCGTGGATGTCCTTCAGATAGTCGCGGTAGCGCTCGTTGCCGATCGGGCCGAAACGCTCCGCAATGATCACTTCCGCGAACCCGGTGATGGCGTTGAGCGGCGTGCGAATTTCGTGGCTGACTTTGCTGACGAAGTCCGCTTTCGCCGCCGC
>Ga0182018_10004328_pt1 | contig 12027 bp, 7 predicted proteins | sample 812P2MmetaG_FD_120490 | JGI IMG/M metagenome (GOLD analysis project Ga0182018, IMG submission 120490) | Permafrost microbial communities from Stordalen Mire, Sweden - 812P2M metaG | ecosystem: Environmental > Terrestrial > Soil > Wetlands > Permafrost | place: Sweden: Stordalen | collected...
AACCGGCGCCGCCATCCCCGGCGTCATTGTGATCGCCCGAAACGTCGAAACTGGCGCTGTCCTGCGGACCGAAACGGACGCCGCCGGCAGCTATGCCTTTCCCGAACTTCCCGCGGGTCATTACACCATCGAGGCGCAGCACGCGGGGTTCGCCGCCTATTCGAAACCGGCGATGGAAGTCACCGCCGGCAGCCAACGCTTCGACATCGCCATGACCGTGGAATCGCACAGCGAAACCGTGACCGTAACCGATTCTCCCAACCAGGTACAGACCGTCGACACACAGACAGGCGGTACTCTCAACGCCGCGAAGATGACGTCAATCCCGGTGAACGGGCGCAGTTTCACCAGTCTGCTGGCGCTTCAGGCCGGCGTGATCCCCGCTAGTTCCCAACAGCCCAACGCCGTCGTGATGGCCGGATGTACCAGCGCGCCGCCGTCGGGCGACCTCGACCCCGGCAATCTCTCCGTCAGCGGCCAGCGCGAGACGGCCAACGGCTTCAGTGTGAACGGGTCCTCGGCGCAGGAGGATTTCAACATGGGTGCGGCCATCGTTCCCAATCTCGATTCCATCCAGGACCTGCGCGTTCTCACCGGCAATTTCAACGCCGAGTACGGCAACTTCAGCGGCGGCCAGATCCTGGTCTCCACGCGCTCAGGTGCAAATGAGTTGCATGGCAGTGTTTTCGAATACCTTCGCAACACCGCTCTCGACGCGCGCAACTACTTCGCCGCCGATCGCGCCGAATACCTCCGCAATCAGTTCGGCGGAACGCTCGGCGGACCGATTCGCAAAGACAAGCTGTTCTACTTTGCAGACTATCAGGGCACGCGCATGACGCAGGGGGTCGACACCGGACTGATTTCCGTGCCGTCGCTGCAGGACCGGACCGGGGACCTCTCCGACATTGCGAGTTCGCTCACGGGAAACGTGAACGGGCAGTACTGGGCCAATCAGCTCTCGCAGAAACTGGGTTACACCGTGAATCCCGGCGAGCCATATTACAGCGCGAACTGCGTCACCTCCGCCCAATGCGTGTTTCCCGGCGCCGAGATCCCGCAGCGCGCCTGGTCCGCACCCGCCAAGTCGCTCCTGCCCTATATCCCCGTGCCGAACCATGGCGGGGATATCTTCTCCACCTCGGCCTACAACGAAACCCTCCGCGACGATAAAGGCGCCATCCGCATCGACGGCTCCACCCGCTTTGGCGCCCTGGCGGGCTACTATTTCGCCGACGACTACCGTCTCGATAATCCCTACCCCACTTCGCAAGGCGGCGCCAACGTTCCCGGTTTCAATGCGCTCTCCATGGGCCGGGCGCAGCTTGCCACCCTCTCGCTCACCACTACCTTCGGCCCCACTTCTGTAAATGAGTTGCGTCTGGGATACATGCGCACCGCCAACCACGTCGGCCAGCCGGTCGGTGGCGCCGGTCCCTCGCTCGCCTCGCAGGGCTTCGTCGATTCCTCCGGCAAACCCGGCATCGTGGCGCTCGATCCACGCATCGAGGGCATCGAAAACGTCGCCTTCAACGACTTCACCATCGGCGTCGACACTACCGGCGCGGTGCAGGCCAACAACACTTATCAATGGTCCGACAATTTTTCCAAGGTGGCCGGCCGCCATACGCTGAAGTTCGGCGCCGCAATACACCTCGATCAGGTCAACATCAATCCCGACGCGGTCTACAACGGCTCGTTCCTCTTCCAAGGCACCGAGACCGGGTCGGACTTCGCCGACTTTCTCCTGGGCATCGCCAGCAGCTACAATCAGGCCGATTCGCGCGCCTTCTACCTGCGCAATCGCTACGCCGGCCTGTTCGCGCAGGACACGTTCCAGATTTCTCGCAAGCTGACGCTCAATTACGGCCTCCGCTGGGATCTGCTGCCGCCCTGGAGGGAAAAATACAATCAGGTGCAGACGCTGATCCCGGGGCAACAGTCGGTAGTCTACCCCGGCGCGCCGGCCGGCCTGGTGTTCCCCGGCGACCCGGGCGTGCCGAACACCCTCGCGCCCGCCAGCCACACCAACTTCGCGCCGCGTATCGGCATGGCTTACTCGCCCGATACCAAGACCGCCATTCGCGCCAGTTACGGAGTTTTTTATACCGCCATCGAAGGGCTCTCGGCGGGCATTATGAGCGCCAACCCGCCTTACGGTTACGACTACGATAGTGTTGCGCCGCCGCTGTTCGCCACGCCGTTCGTCACCGCCTCCAGCGGACAAAATATCGGCCAGCGCTTCCCCGAGCCGATCCCTTCAGCCGGCGCTTCGGCGGCCAATCCCAACACCTCGCAAGACTGGTCGCAGTACCTGCCGATCACGGGCGTGCCGTCGTTCTTCCACGGCAACGTCACGCCATATAGCGAGAGTTACAGCTTCGCCGTAGAACACGAAATCGCGCGCGATACCATCCTGACCGCGAGCTACGCCGGCGCCCAGGCGCATCGACTGCTGGTGCTCATTTCGGCCAACCCCGGTAATCCGGCGCTCTGCCTGAGCCTGAGCCAACCGCAGGATGTCATGCCCGGAACTCCTACCTGCGGACCGTTCGGTGAAAGCGGCACTTACACCACGCCTTCCGGCCAGATCATCCAAGGGACGCGCGGGCCCTTCGGTCCGGAATTTGCCGCGGTCACCTACCAGAAGACCATCGGCAACTCGGCTTACAACGCGTTCGACGTCTCGCTGCGACACACCGGCCGCTCGCTCGACCTGCAACTGGCTTACAGCTACGGCAAGTCGCTCGACGAATCGTCCAGCCTCGCGGAAGCCGTCAACCCGCTGAACCCGAGCCTGAGCCGCGCGCTCTCAGCCTTCGACATGCGCCAGAACTTCGTAGCCAGCTACGATTGGAAACTGCCGCTCGGCAAACTGAAGGGGTGGTCGCTTTCGGGAATCACGCGGTTCACCACGGGGCTGCCCGTCACGCTCTTCAACAACAACGACACGTCGCTGCTCGGCACCATTCCCAACGGCATCAACAACGACGGCGTCGACACGCCCGACTACGCCCCCGGCAACCTCGCCGTCAACACCAATCCCCGCAACGGCCGCGCCGCCTTCAACACGGCGCTCTTCAGCCTTCCCTCTCTCGGCCAGATTGGCACCGCCGCGCGGCGCTTCTTCTACGGCCCCGGAATGGCCAATTTCGACATGGCGCTGCACAAGACCGTACAGCTCGCCGAAGCGCGCTCGCTCGAATTGCGCATCGAAGCGTTCAATGTGTTCAATCACGCGCAGTTCTTCGGCGCCGCCGCCGTCAATGGCAACATCAGCAGCGCCTCTTTCGGCCAAATTGTTAGCGCGCAGCCACCGCGGGAAATCCAGCTCGCCGCCCGCTTCCGCTTCTGACGTTTCCTACGGACCAAGGGCGATGAAAAAGGACGTCCACGCCCGGCCAGCGCTGCCCAGGCCTTTGATATCATTTTTCTTGCGGAAAGCAAACCCGTCGATCGGTTGCACGTGCATGCCGGCGGCGCCGACGATTTTTGCTACGGCGAGCACATCATGGCTCACATGCCCCCCGGCGCCGTGGCCGATTGGTGGAAAACGTAATGGCGAACGATAGCCTGCAGACGATTCGGGAGCTTATGAGGGCGGCACATTTCGCGGCCGCCAGGCACAGGGCGCAGCGGCGCAAGGGCGCCTCGGCCGAGCCCTACATTAATCATCTATTGGAAGTGGCGGAACTGGTTTCCAGCGTGTTGACCGAGCCCGACGCCAATCTGGTGATCGCGGCGCTGCTTCACGACACGGTGGAAGACGTCGGGGTCACCAAAGAAGAGTTGATCGAGAATTTCGGCCAGGATGTGGCGGATCTGGTGCTGGAAGTGACCGATGACAAGTCGCTGCCGAAGCAGGAGCGGAAGCGCCTCCAGATTGTCAATGCGCCTAAGAAGACGGTGCGCGCTCAAGTGATCAAGCTAGCCGATAAGATCTCGAATTTGCGGGCGATTCTGGCGAGCCCGCCGAGCGATTGGAGCCTCGAGCGGCAGCGGCAGTATTTCGAATGGGCCAAACAGGTGGTGGATGCGCTTAGCGCTCCGAACCCCGGCCTCAAGCTGGAATTCGAGCGGCTATACGGCCAGGCTGGGAACTTGGGTTCGCGATAAAATCCTTTCATTTTGCCTTTTGTGTGGCGTGCCGGTTGACATGAATGTGCCGTACAGCTACGGCGACAACAATCTGAGCGCTGAGACGATCGTCAAGACGGTGGGACTCGGCATCGGCGCAGTGGAGTGCCGGACACAGTCCATCGAGCAGTACATGGGGTCGCCGGCCGCGGGAAAAACAAACCAGCCAGGCCGCAGCCGATTACCGCCACGTTCAATCTTTCAGTGAATGGTTTGTGGCCGAGCGCCGGGATGAAGGACGCCTGCGAGGATGTAACACGCGGTTCGCGAACGGCGCAACCTTTGGCGGTATCGCCCTCAGTTCGGGTGTAGAGTCAAGGGAGAGATCACATCAAGATGACCAGGCGTTCTATTATGCAAACCATCCCGGCCGCCCTCGCGTGCGCGCAGGCCGGGCGCGCCACCGAGCCTCCTCCGGGGAGGCTGAAGCAGTCGCTCTGCCGGTGGTGCTACGCCAAGATTCCGCTCGACGACCTGTGCCGGCAGGCGGCGGCGATGGGACTGAGTGGCATCGATCTGGTGGAGCCCGCGGAGTGGCCCACCATTCGCAAGTACGGGCTCGTACCGACCGTCACGCAAGGCGACGCCAAGATTCCCGATGGTTGGAATCGCAAGGAAAGCCACGATCGGCTGGAGGCCGAGATTCGCGCGCGCATTGTTCGTGCGGCCGATGCGAAGGTGCCGAACGCGATTACGTTCTCCGGCAATCGGCAGGGTATGTCCGACGAAGAAGGCAAGGAGAATTGCGTCATCGGGCTGAAGCGAATCGCGAAATTCGCGGAGGACAAGGGCGTCACGGTCTGCATGGAGTTGCTCAACAGTAAGGTGAACCACAAGGACTACCAGTGCGATCGCACGGGTTGGGGCGTCGACGTGATTCGCGGCGTGGATTCGCCGCGGGTGAAATTACTCTACGACATTTACCACATGCAAATCATGGAGGGCGACATCATCCGCACCATCCAGGAAAACATTCAGTACATCGCGCACTTCCATACGGGCGGTGTTCCGGGACGGCACGAGCTCGACGACACGCAGGAATTGCAATGGCGCACCATCGCGAAGGCCATCGCGGACTTGAATTTCCAAGGGTACTTCGCGCACGAATTCCAGCCGACGCGGGATCCCATGGCATCTCTCCGGCAGGCCGTAGAGCTGTGCACGGTCTAAGAAAAACTGATTTTCACGCAAAGGCGCAAAGCCGCAAAGACAACAGACGGCACATTTTTCCTTTGCGTCTTTGCGCCTTTGCGGGAGGATTCTTCTTTATTTCCGCGCCAGGTATCCCCGTAATGCCGTATCCACCAGGCGATCCAAATACTCGGGCGTGATCTCGCCCCAACCGGTCAGCAACCGGTAGTAAAGTGGCGAGAACACCATTTCCACCGCCAGGTCCGGATCGAGCCTGGAGTCCGCGACTCCCAGCGCGATGTGGCGTTCGAAGAGCTTTCTCGCCTCCGCGCGCCGGGGAGCGATCCAAATCTCGCGGTAAGCTTTGGCGATCTCAGGGTCGGCCTGCGCGCCGGCGATGAAACTGCGAAAAACCTTTCCGCGGCGGCCCTTGTAAATGATTTCGGTGAAGTTCTGAAGCATCTGCCGGACGTCCTGCCGGAAATCCCCCGAGTCCGGAAACGGCAACTCCTGGGCGATCCGCTCGCGGAAAGCTTCAATTAACACCGCCGCCTTGTTAGGCCACCACCGGTAGATGGTGGCTTTGCCGGCACCCGACGCTTCGGCAATGGAATCCACCGTAATCTCTTCAAAACACCGGTCTTCCAGGAGTTGAGCAGCAGAATTCAAGATTCGCCTGCGAACTTCTTCGTCGCGCGGACGACCGGGTCCTTTAGACGCCTGTGAGTTACTGTCCATTTTTTCTACAAGATTTCCGAGACTTCTCCGTCTCGTAATTCATCAACTCTAGCAGGAATTTATGTGGATCGTTCGAGTCGCCCTTAATCGCCCGTACACTTTCATCGTACTCGCGCTCTTAATCCTGATTCTGAGCCCAATTGTAATTCAGCGCACGCCGACCGACATTTTCCCGGAAATCAATATTCCCGTGATCGCCGTGGTCTGGAATTACACCGGCATGAGCGCCGAGGAAATGGAAGGCCGGATGACCTCGGTCTACGAGCGCGTTCTCACCACGCTCGTCAATAATATCGAGCACATCGAATCGACGACGGTGAACGGGCTGGCGGTGGTGAAGATTTTCCTACAGCCCAACGCCAGCCTCGATACCGCTGTCGCGCAGGTGACGGCAACCTCGCAGACCATTCTGAAGCAGATGCCGCCGGGCGTGGTGCCGCCGCTGGTGATGGCCTACAACGCGTCGAGCGTGCCGATCCTGCAATTGGGACTCTCCAGCCAGACGCTCTCGGAGCAGCAGTTGGGCGATCTTGGCCTGAATTTCGTCCGCACGCAGCTGGTGACCATTCCGGGCGCTTCGGTGCCTTATCCCTACGGCGGGAAACAGCGGCAGGTGATGATCGATCTGAATCCGGCGCTGCTGCAATCGAAGGGCATCTCGCCCACCGATGTGGTAACCGCTTTCAACCAGCAGAACCTCATCCTGCCGGCCGGAACCGCGAAGATCGGACAGTTCGAGTACGACGTCGATCTCAACGCCAGCCCCAAGCAAGTCGCCGAGATGAACGATCTGCCGGTAAAGCAGGTGGGCAATTCGACGATTTACCTGCGCGACGTGGCGCATGTGCGCGACGGGTTCGCGCCGCAGACCAATATTGTGCGGATGGACGGCCAGCGCGGCGCGTTGGTCTCGATTCTGAAGACCGGCAAAGGCTCTACGCTCGATATCGTGAACTCGGCGCGCGGGATGTTGCCGGCGCTGGCTTCCACATTACCGCCGGATTTGAAGATGCGGCCGATGGCCGATCAGTCTATCTTCGTGCGGGCCGCGGTTCAGGGCGTGATTCGCGAGGCCGTGATCGCCGCCGCACTCACCGGGCTGATGATTCTCATCTTCCTGGGAAGCTGGCGCAGTACGCTGATCATCGCGGTTTCCATTCCGCTCTCGATTCTCACTTCCATTCTGGTGATGAGCGCACTCGGCGAGACCATCAACATCATGACGCTGGGCGGGCTGGCTCTGGCGGTCGGAATTCTGGTGGATGACGCGACCGTGGAAATCGAGAACGTCAATCGCAATCTGGAGGAAGGCAAACCGATCCGGAAGGCCATTCTCGATGGCGCGGCGCAGATTGCTGTCCCGGCCCTGGTGTCCACTATTTGTATCTGCATCGTGTTTCTGCCCATGTTCTTCCTGGGCGGCGTAGCACGTTACTTGTTTGTGCCGCTGGCTGAGGCGGTAGTGTTCGCCATGCTGGCCTCCTACATTCTTTCGCGCACCTTGGTTCCCACGCTGGCGATGTATCTGCTGCGCACGCCCTCGCACGGCGGACGGAGATCGCGCAATCCGTTCGTGCTGTTCCAGCGGGCATTCGAAGCGGGATTCGAGCGTCTGCGTCTGGGTTACGAATTGCTGCTCACGTCGCTGGTCTACCGGCGCTATCTGTTCGTGCCAGCGTTTCTGGCGGTGTGCGGCGCGGCGTTCTTCTTGGTTCCGTGGCTGGGGCGCGACTTCTTCCCGGACACCGATAGCGGCCAGTTCCGCCTGCACGTGCGCGCCAGAGCTGGCACCCGTATCGAAGAGACCGCGCGTGTGTGCGACCTGGTGGAAAGTTCCATCCGCCGGCACATTCCGGGATCGGAGATGGACAGCATCCTCGATAATATCGGGCTGCCGTATAGCGGCATTAACATGGCATACAGCAACTCCGGTGTGATCGGGTCCGAAGACGCGGACATTCTGGTGTCGCTGAAGCACGAACATCGTCCCACAGCGGGATATGTTCGCCAGTTGCGCCACGACCTGGTGAACGAGTACCCAGGCGTGACGTTCTATTTCCTGCCGGCCGACATGGTGACGCAGATTTTGAATTTCGGTCTGCCGGCGCCTATCGATGTGCAGGTTCAGGGGAACGACCTGAATGCCAGCCTACAGGTGGCGGACAAGCTGCTGAGCCAATTCCGCCAGGTGCCTGGTTTAGGCGATCTGCGGATTCAACAGCCGGCGGACCAGCCGAAACTGCACATCACCGTGGATCGCACCAAGGCATCGCAGGCCGGACTGACGGAACAAAACGTTGCCAACAGCATGCTGGTGACACTCAGCGGCAGTTTCCAGACCCAGCCCACTTTTTGGCTGAGCCCGCAGAACGGCGTGAGCTACAGCGTGGCCGTGCAGGCGCCGCAGTACAGCGTGCAATCGCTGCAGGACTTGCAGAACATTCCGATCGCTTCGTCGGCGTCCACTCGCCCCGAGATTCTGGGTGATGTGAGCAGCATTTCGCGGGGGAGCGGCATGGCAGCAATTTCGCATTACAATATTCGCCGCGTGGTGGACATTTTCGGCTCGGTGGACGGGCGCGATCTGGGTGCGGTGGCGGGCGATATCACGCGCATCGTGGACGCCAATCGTAAATCGCTGCCGCGCGGTTCGAGCATCGCCATTCGCGGGCAGATCGACACCATGAAGACGTCGTACACCGGCCTTCTCGGCGGCCTGGCGTTCGCCATCGTGCTGGTCTACCTGCTGATCGTGGTCAATTTCCAATCGTGGCTCGACCCGTTCATCATCATCACGGCGCTGCCGGCCGCGCTGGCGGGAATCGTGGTGTTCCTTTTCGCCACGCATACGCGTGTGAGCGTGCCGGCGCTGATGGGTTCGATCATGTGCATGGGAGTGGCGACGGCCAACAGCATTTTGGTGGTCAGCTTTTCGAAGGAGCGGCTGGCGCAGCACAACGACGCCATACAAGCCGCCATTGAAGCCGGATTCACTCGCTTCCGTCCGGTCCTTATGACGGCGCTCGCCATGATCATCGGTATGGTGCCGATGGCGTTGGGAATGGGCGAAGGCGGCGAGCAGAATGCGCCGCTAGGCCGCGCGGTGATCGGAGGCCTGATGTTCGCCACGGTGGCGACGCTGGTGTTCGTTCCCGCGGTGTTCAGTTTATTGCATGGAATGCGCAGGCGCAGTCCGGCGGAACCGGTCCGCGAATCCGATTTCACGCCGGTGCATCAATGAGAGCTCAGGAGGGATCATGACTGTCGAACAACCACAACAAGAAGAAATCAAACCGCAGGCCGCTTCAAAGGCGGGTTGGGGAACTGCCGCGGCCGTAATCGCGATGCTCCTGCTGCTTGTCGGCGGGGGCGCGGTGCTGGTTTACTACGGTATCCATAGCCGCACGGTGTCTGCGAACACGCTGGCCGCCGAAACGCGCGTCGATGCGGTGATGGCCGTTTCCGTGATCCATCCGAAAATGGGGGGCGCGGATGAAGAGGTGGTGCTTCCGGGGAACACTCAGGCGTTCACCGACTCGCCGATTTACGCGCGCACCGCCGGATATTTGAAGAAGTGGTACGTGGATATTGGGACGCACGTACAAGCCGGCCAGCTTCTGGCCGAGATTGAAGCGCCGGAACTGGATCACCAGTTGCAGCAGGCGAAGGCCGATCTGGCAACCTCCCAGGCAAATTTAAAGCTTGCGCAAACTACGGCCGATCGCTGGGTCTTCCTGTTAAAGACGCAGTCCGTCTCACGGCAGGAAACCGACGAAAAGACCGGCGACCTGAATGCCAAGAAGGCCATGGTCGACGCATCGGAGAACGCGGTTCATCGGCTGGAAGACTTGCAGTCGTACGAGAAAGTCACGGCTCCGTTCGATGGCGTAATTACCGCGCGCAATACCGATGTCGGTGCGTTGATCGATGCCGGAGCGAACAGCCCGGCGCGGGAGTTGTTCCACCTGGCGGCCACCAAGCAACTGCGCGTGTTCGTCAACGTGCCGGAGAATTTCGACCGCGCGGCGCAATCGGGCGCGCATGCCACCTTGCAACTCGCGGAATTTCCAGGCCGCACTTTCAGCGGCACTTTGGTGCGCAATGCCAACGCCATCGACACGGCGTCGCGCACATTGCTGGTGGAAGTGGACGTCGAGAATCCCACGGGCGAACTCCTGCCGGGATCGTATGTCTCGGTACATTTGAAAATGCCCGGTGGGGCAAACCACGGCTTCACCATTCCGGCGAATACCATCCTGTTCCGTTCCGAGGGGCTGCGCGTGGGCGTGGTCCGCGATGGCCACGCGCAGTTGGTGCCCATCACGGTCGGGCGGGATTATGGCAACGAACTGGAAATCGTTTCCGGATTGACGCTGCGCGATCAACTGATTGTGAATCCGGCCGATTCCCTGGTATCCGGGGAACCGGTGCGCATCGCAGGCGCCGAAGGGACCTCAAAATGAAACGCGTATTTGTCCCGCTCCTCGCGCTGTTCGCGGTGGGGTGCTCGGTCGGGCCTAAATACCAGCGGCCCGATATCCAGGCTCCGGCCGCGTATAAGGAAACCCCGCCGGAAGCTTACAAGGAATGGAAGGCCGCGAATCCTTCCGACGCTGCCATTCGCGGCGATTGGTGGACTTTGTTCGGCGATCCCGACCTGAATAAGCTCGAACTGCAGGTCGACGTCTCCAATCAGAATCTGAAAGCGGCCCAGGCGCGTTTTGCGCAGGCACGCGCCCTCATCAAAGTGTCGCAGTCGCAGAAATACCCCACCATCACGGCCGGCGCGGACATCACCGGCAATCGCGATTCATCTACGTACGCCCTGGCGACGCCGAAGACGTCCACCAGTTTCGGGAGTTTCGGACTGCCGGTCGACGTATCGTACGAGGTGGACGCCTGGGGCCGCGTTCGCCACTCCATTGAAGCAGCGCGCGCCGAGGCGCAGGCCACCGCTGCCGACCTTGAAACCCTTCGCCTCAGCTACCACGCCGAACTGGCTTACGATTACTTCGAGCTGCGCAGCGCCGACGCGGAGCAGAAACTGCTCGACGATACTGTGGTGGCGTACCGAGCGGCGCTGGAACTGACGGAGAACCGTTTCGAAGGTGGTGTGGCCGCGGGCGCGGAAGTCGCGCAGGCGAAAACCCAATTGGAAGCCACTAAGACGCAGGATACCGATCTGTCGGTCCGGCGTGCGCAATTCGAACACGCGCTGGCGGTGCTGACGGGCAAGAGTCCGGCGGAGTTTTCACTTCCTCCCAAACCGGTGGTGGATCCTCCGGCGATTCCGGTCGGGCTGCCGTCCCAATTGTTGGAGCGGCGTCCCGACATCGCTGCCGCCGAACGGCGCGTGGAAGAAGCCAACGCGCAGGTGGGCATCGCGCACGCTGCATTTTTCCCGCAGATTGTGCTGGGCGCGGTGCTGGGGCTCGAAGGGCAGTCGGTTACCGACTGGTTGAACTGGCCGAGCCGCTTCTGGGCTGTGGGCCCGAGCGTTCTGCAGACGGTGTTCGATGGTGGCCGCCGGCGCGCCCAACAGCAATCTGCCGAATTCAATTACAATGCGACCGTCGCCACTTACCGCGAGGCGGCGCTGGATGCGTTCCAGCAGGTGGAAGACAATCTGGCGGCGTTGCGCGTGCTCGATAAGGAAACCGGAACGCAGCGCGCGGCCGTGGCTGCGGCGGAGCAGTCGCTGGAGCTGTCGACCAATCGCTATACGGGAGGATTGGTGACGTATCTCGAGGTAGTCACCGCGCAGGGGACGGCCCTGGTGAACGAACGGATGGCCGTAGACATCCTGCGGCGCCGCATGGACGCGAGCGTACTGCTGATTAAGGCGCTCGGCGGCGGCTGGGACGCGACGAAATTGCCGAAATTGACGGACTGACGTGGCGCAGGCACTCCTGCCTGCAGCGCCGAGACTCCGGACTCCTGATGTCGTCCCCGCAATTGTGTGCCGGTGGGGAAAATAACTTGAGCCTGTTTTGTGGTCCGGGACCACTCCCTAACGGTCGT
>Ga0182018_10004329_pt1 | contig 12023 bp, 9 predicted proteins | sample 812P2MmetaG_FD_120490 | JGI IMG/M metagenome (GOLD analysis project Ga0182018, IMG submission 120490) | Permafrost microbial communities from Stordalen Mire, Sweden - 812P2M metaG | ecosystem: Environmental > Terrestrial > Soil > Wetlands > Permafrost | place: Sweden: Stordalen | collected...
AAAACGTTTCGTTGCGGGAACCCACCGGGCCTCAGGACGACGCTTTGGTCATCGAGGGCGCGTCGGTGGGAAGCTATTGGGTACGAGTCCGTTCGTCGCGCGGGTACGCCGCTTCGATCCGCTCGGGCAACCTCGACCTGCAGCATCGGCCACTGATAGTCGGCGCGGGAGGCGGAGCCGCCCCCATCGAGATCACCCTGCGCGACGATACGGTGGAGATCAGCGGCACCGTCGAGGGAATTGCGCAGCCGGCGCAGGGGCCCGGCGGTGCGAGCGCCGCCGCGGGGCCAAGCCGGGCGCATGTCTATTGCGTTCCTCTTGCGGATAGCAGCGGACAGTTCGCCGAGAGTTGGGTGCATCCGGATGGGACGTTCGATGCGCAGGGATTGGCTCCCGGCGCGTATCGCGTGCTTGCTTTCGATGGCGACCCGCGGGAGTTCGAGTACCGGAATCCTGAAGCCATGCAGCCTTATGAGTCCAAGGGTTCCGTCGTTCGCCTGGCTGGCGGACAGAAGGAGCGCGTGCAGTTGCAACTGGTTTCCACGAGCCCTTCGGGCAACGACTAATGGGGAACTAGAAACAACGACTGCCTTAATAACGACCCCCTTAATAATGACTGCCTTCCTGTCATTCCCGCGATCCATCCGCCGCTCAGTAAGACGATCGGGCCGATGCATGGCCGTGCTCGCGGCGGCGTGTGCCGTGTTGTTCTGTTCCGCGCAGGCGCAGACGGAGAACCGGACGCAGATTCCTTCCGGTCCATACCGCATCGCCGGAACAGTGGTGAACGCCAAGGCCGGAAACCCGCTCGCGCGCTGCCGCGTCACCATCACCGACTCAAAAAATCGGCAGAGCGTGCAATCCGTCATCACCGGCGACGACGGTCGTTTCGAGTTCCACGTTCCCGCAGGCAAGTACTCGCTTGGGGGCGCGAAGCGCGGGTTCATCAGCGCTCTCTACAACCAGCATGAGCAGTTCTCGGCCGCGATCGTAACCAGCGCCGATCTCGAAGCCGAAAACCTTATTCTGCGGCTGGCGCCGAATGCCGTGCTTGCTGGTAGGGTGCTTGATGAATTCGGAGATCCCGTCCGCAATGCACAAATCATGGTGTATCGTGAGGACCGTTCCCAGGGCGTCAGTCGTATCAATCTTTTTCGTGGCGCTTCGACCGACGATCAAGGCCGCTACGAAGTGACGCAACTGGACGAGGGGACTTACTTCGTCTCTGCCAAAGCGCAGCCGTGGTACGCGGTTCATCCAACTTCGAATGCCGGGGGAGCGGCGCGCCAGCCTCCCCAGGTCGATTCATCGCTCGATGTCGCCTATCCCATCACCTATTACGGAGATGCCGCCGAAGCCGAGGATGCTGCTCCGATCCCGGTCCGCGGCGGCGATCGCCTGGAAGCCGACATCCACCTGAATCCCCTTCCCTCGCTGCATCTCTTCGTGCACGTTCCCGACGACAGCACGCACGGGATGATTCTCCCTACGTTACAAAAGCCCTCGTTCGACGGTCTGGAGCAGGCCGAGAACACCAACATTCAGAGTGTCGCTCCCGGTGTGTTCGAGCTGACCGGAGTTGCCGCTGGCCGCTATACCGTGCGGATGCCCGATGCCGGCGGCCATTCCAGAGAGTCCAGTGAAGTCGATCTCAATAGTGGTGGCGAACTCGACATATCCTCGGGCAACTTGACGAGCAAGATCAAGGCGACGGTTAATATCGACGGCGCGGCAGATCTTCCCTCATCGCTCCATATCGAGCTACGCAACAGCAAGGGCAGAGTTAACGCGAGCGCAGTGGACGCCAAGGGCGAAGCCAATTTTTCGGACGTCATTCCTGGCAAGCATGACGTCTTGGCGGGTTCCCCGACGCAACGGTACTCTGTGCTTCGCATCGCGTCGGAGACCGGAATTGTTTCTGGACACAGGTTGGACGTGCCTGCAGGCGCATCGCTCACCATTGCGCTCTCGCTGGTGGGGGGCTCGGTCACCGTCGAAGGTTTCGCGAAGCGGGATGGAAAAGCGGTTTCCGGCGCGATGGTCGTTCTGGTGCCGAAGAATGCGGACGCGGATCGAGACCGCTTCCGCCGCGACGAGAGCGATCTCGATGGAAGTTTCAGCCTGCGCGACGTGATTCCCGGCTCATATACCGTCGTCGCCATTGAAAACGGCTGGGATCTCGATTGGGCCGAACCCGGAGTGCTCGCGGGATACCTCAAGCACGGACAACCCATCGAGATCGGAGGCCGCTCCGCAACGACGATGCGTCTCCCGGACGGGGTGGAAGTACAGACGAAGTAGGGAAGCGATCACCTACATCATTTGCCAAGGGTGGAGAGCCCGACAGGAGCGGAGGAGATCCCGTCGCCCGCACTGCGTGAGTAAAGGTTTAGGTCGGAATAAACCATGTCGCGCACCAGTTCGCCAAACTTGGTCTGTGCCGACCAACCCAAGCGTTGGTGTGCCTTAGTCGTATCTCCCAGCAAAAGATCGACCTCAGCAGGCCGGATAAAGCGCTCGTCAAGCACCAGATATTTGTAGGGATCGAGTCCGAGCAGGCCGAACGCACACTCGAGAAATTCTCGCACCGAGTGCGTTTCCCCGGTGGCGATCACGTAGTCATCCGGCTGCTCCTGCTGCAGCATCCGCCACATGGCTTCCACATATTCTCGCGCGTGCCCCCAATCGCGCTTGGCTTCGGGGTTGCCCATGCGGATTTCGGTGGCCAGTCCGAGCTTGATCTGCGCAGCGAGAGAAGAAATTTTACGGGTGACAAACTCCATGCCGCGCCGGGGCGACTCATGGTTGTACAACATGCCGCAGGACGCGTGCAGACCGTAGGCTTCCCGATAGTTCCGGGTGAGATGATATCCGGCGACTTTCGAGATCCCATAAGCCGACCGCGGACGAAACGCAGTCAGCTCATTTTGCGGAGCCGGCGCGGAGCCGAACATTTCGCTCGATCCGGCGAAATAAAACTTCGCCTTGGGCACAATGTCGCGGCAGGCAGAGAGCAAATAGTGAGTGCCGTTGACGTTGACCTCGAACGTCGAGAACTCGTCTTCAAATGAATAACTGACATAACTTTGAGCCGCCAGATGATAAACCTCGTCTGGCTGCACGGCAGCAACCACTTTCATCAGACTGGGATAGCTTTCCAGAGATGCGGCGTGCAAATGAAGGCTGCCCAGGAGGTGGTGGATCCGCGACAGCCGGTGCTGGGGGTCCTCGATCGCCACCCGGCGGACGATGCCGTGGACCTCATAGCCCTTTTCCAGGAGTAACTCCGATAAATAGCTCCCATCCTGCCCCGATATCCCGGTTATGAGCGCACGTCGTTGATTAGCCATGTTGATTAGCCACGATTGATCTCTGTGATCTCTCAGAATTGATCTCTAAATATGATTTGGAGTGGGGCGGAAGAACCCACACAATTAAATTTATAACGTTGTGACTGCTGCCTTCCCCGAAGCCCGTTCATCGGACCTGGCCATGCGTTCGCAATGGGGTATCGCGAGTATTCAAGATGCTGCGGCACTGCGGCAAATCTCAAACAGTGTAGCACAGCACTGAAGACACCCTAGCGCCGCCACGGCGCGGGTGGCCGTATACTCTTACAGGCGAATGGCTTAGGCCGTTAGTCGGGGATTGCTCTGCCAAGCTTTGCCCCGCTTCACCCAGTGCATCAAGAATATCTTAGAGAAATGGCTCCAAAAACCTCTTCCTGCCCGCTCCGTACGTTGTTACAATCAGATGCAATTCCGGTCGCGTATCCTCCCGGGATGAGCTTTCTGCGGGTTAGCCTGCCTCGTCACGCGAAACCATCGGTCGCATGGAGTAAGGAGTATGGAGTGGTGAATGGAGTCTAAGAACACCTTTCGGACTTTGATGCCTCGCAACAACAAAGAGGAATTGCAGGCGTCGCGTCCTGCCGCCGAGGGCCGTCCTTACCCTGCACCGTTTACTCCCGCCACCAGCCATGTTCCCAGTCTCTGGGATTACTGGCCGATCGTGCTCCGGCACAAATGGACGGTTTTGTCTGCCATGCTGGTAGCGTTGCTGGTAGGTACGGTAGTTTCTTTCTCGACCACGCCCGTTTACGAGGCGGTCGGTCGCGTCGTGATCAATCGCGAGGGAGCCGACACGGCAGGATTGAAAAACTCCGATACCAGCGGCAGCGATTCCTATGATGATTACATGGTTGCCATGGACACGCAGACCCACGTTCTGCAAAGCGATGCCATCGCCAAACTTGTGATCCGGAGGTTGAACCTCGATTCCGATCCGGCCTTCGCCGGTAAGGGAGCCACGCGCGCGAGTTCAGCGCCCACTGCTTCCCCGGCTGAGTCCCGCGAGATCGAACCTCATCAGGAAGCGGCCCTGGTTGGCAAGTTTCACGGAGCGCTGCAGATCAACTCGATTCCCCGTACACGACTGCTGGAGATTCGGTTCTCCAGCACCGATCCAGTTCTGGCCGCCAAAGCGGTCAACACTCTGATCGACACTTACATCGAGCAGAATTACAAGACCCGCCTTGACGCCACCATGCGGACCTCCGACTGGCTCACGCAGCAACTGTCCGAACTGCAGATGAGAGTTGAGGAATCCCAGGAAAAACTGGTTCGCTATCAAAAGGAGCACGGGATTCTGGGCATCGACGAGAAGGAAAATATCATCACTTCCAAGCTCGACGAACTCAACAAGGAGCTGACGGCTGCGGAAGGCGACCGCATGCAGAAGGAATCCGTCTATCGATTGGCCAGTTCCGGTGAGCCCGATCTGTTGTCGAATATCGATCCGTCCAGCCCCATAGTCAAGCTGAGAAGTCAGGAAGAAGATTTGCATCGCCAACTGGCGCAGGCGAGCGTTCATTTCCAGCCGACATATCCCAAGGTAGAGGAACTGAACCAGCAAATGGCCGCCGTCCAGGCGGACATCAAAGCCGAAATCACGCGCCTGGCCACCAAATACCAGAAAGACTACCTGGCGGCGCTCGGCCGTGAAAAGCTGCTGCGAGCCTCCCTGGAGAATCAAAAGACCGAAGAGAACCAACTCAATGAAAGCGCCATCGAATACAGCCTGCTGAAGCGAGACGTGGAGAGCAATCGGCAGCTCTATGAAGGCCTCCTGCAAAAGCTGAAGGAGGCAGGAGTCATGACCGGGTTGCGATCGAGCAATGTGCGGATTGTGGATCCGGCATCGGCTCCCACTGCGCCCTCCTCGCCCAACATTCCCCGAAACCTTCTGATGTCGCTTGCGGTCGGCTTGGCCGGCGGGTTGTCGCTCGCGTTTATTCTCGAGTCGCGTGACACCACTGTGCACTCCTTGGAACAGGTAAGGATGATCACAGCTTTACCATCCCTGGCGGTGATCCCCTTCTCGGCTCGCAACACCCGATCGCTGCCGCAGTCGAATTCCAAGCGCCTTCCGCCGACAGCGCCAGCGATGGCCTCCGCTGTGCGTCCGAAATCGGAGATTGCCGAAGCCTACCGTGCGTTACGAACTTCAATTCTGCTTTCGAAGACCGGCAGATCGGCCAAGATCTTGATGATAACGAGTGCCTTACCGCAAGAGGGCAAGACCACAACCAGTGTGAATCTGGCCATCGTCCTCGCGCAGCAGGGCGCGCGCGTGCTCCTGATCGAAGCCGACATGCGGCGCGCCGGTATCTCGAAGATACTTCAACTGAACTCGAATATCGGCCTCAGCACGATACTCGGGGAAAAGATTCTTCGCGACCCGGAGGAAGCAATCCTGCAGGTGGTGGATGTTCCAAATCTCAGGGTCCTTCCCGCGGGTCCGGTTGCACTCCATCCATCCGAGATGCTGTCCTCGCCGCGCATGAGAGACCTGCTGAGCAGCCTGGAACCCGAGTTCGATCACATCATCATCGATACCCCGCCGGTGCTCAGCGTCACGGACGCTTCGCTACTCTCCGCATTGGCCGACTCCACTCTCCTGGTGATACGTGCGGGTGTTACGAGTCGAGCTGCGTTACGTCGCACCTACGACATGCTGTCGCATGTCGATGCCCGCATCATGGGTGTGATTCTCAATGCCGCAAACTTTACCGAACCCGATCTCTATTACTACGGCAGCCGGTACGGCAACTACTATCACGACTCCGAGCCGTCCAAGACCGTCCACCGGGAGTAGCCGTGAGACTGCCGCTGCGCCCGCTTGCCCGGAAGTCTTTGTTGGTCCTGCTGTTCCTGGGGATACTATCGATCTACATTAGCAGGGTGGCCACGGTTTATCGCGCGCAACGATTCGCCGACTCTTCTCAAGTCGAGGGTCTGGAGCGTGCCATCCGATTATCGCCCCACGATGCCGAATTCCCCCACCTGCTCGGCCTCCGGCTCTCCGCCTCCGACCAGGACGATGCCGGCGCCATTGTCAACTTCCGCAAAGCGGTAACTCTGAACCCGAACAGTGGGCGCTATTGGCTTGATCTGGCGTCGGTGTACCAGGTGACGGGCAACCGTGAAGAAGAAAATGAGGCTGTGCAGTCCGCTCTCAACGCCGAGCCGGGGAATCCGGAAATAGCTGCGGAAGCGGCGCAGGATTTTCTGGTCGCCGGCGACGAAGACCGCGCTTTGCCCCTGTTCCGGCAAGCTCTCGAGCAGAACCCCGAAGCTGCACAAGCCGTGCTCCCCGTGTGCTGGCGCGAGACGCGAGACGCGAATCTTCTTCTAGCCAAGGCGATTCCAGCGAATCCAGAACTTCAGTTGACATTCTTGCGGATGCTCACCGGACAAAAGGAAACGGCGGCTGCGAGCCAGGTGTGGAAATATCTTGTCGCTTCCCACAAGTCCTTCCAGCCTCAGCTCAGCTTCTTTTATTTTGACTACCTATTGAAAGAACATGACGTCGCCAGCTTCGACCGGTCTTGGCACGAGCTTGCTGGTCTCGTACCCGACATGCGGGCTTATTTGCCGAACGACAATTTGATGGTGAATGCCGGCTTTGAACACCCGCTTCTCAACTCCGGTTTCGATTGGAGATATGAACCTGCCGAACATATTGCGGCAGGAATCGACGACAAAGTGGCGCACTCCGGAGCTCATTCGCTCTCTCTGTCCTACGACGGTAGCCCCGGTTACGACGCCGGCTGGAAGCAGTTTGTTCCGGTGCAAGCAAACACGGATTACGAATTCAGCGTCTGGATCAAGAGCGAAAACGTGATCAGTTCCAGCGGACCGAGGATCGCGATTGGGGATGCGTACAGTGATGCCAATCTCCTTTTGACCGACGATGTTCTGGACACTCATCCCTGGCAGGAACTAAAGGGAACGTTGCGAGTGCCGGCCGGCACCGAGCTGTTAGTCGTAACAATCACCAGAGCTCCAGCCAACGCAAGGATTCGCGGACGGGTCTGGATCGACGACTTGCGGCTGGTGAAGAGGTAATCGATGCCGCTTGGGCAATTCATCGAAGGTGCGGCTCCGCTTATAACGGAATTCAGTATTCGTCATCGCCTGGAACGCGGATTGCGAATCTCCCTGTTTGTGGCGCTCTGCACAATTCTGATGTTCGGGCCGCTGGCGCTAGGCATCGTTCAGGACTGGTCCACGGCACTGTTTGAAGCCGGCGCCGCCGTCGTTCTGTTGATTTGGATCGCGTGGCAGCTCACTGCCGAAGAAATCGCAATCCAATGGAATCCGTTATTTGCGCCGATGCTCGTTTTCTTCGGGATCGTTCTGGTGCAGATCGCATTTCGTCGCACGGTCTATTCTTACGATTCCGTTTCTGAGCTTTGGCTCTACATTGCCTATGGAATTCTGGCTTTCGTCGCGGTGCAACTGCTCCGTGCTGACGACGACTTCATTCTGCGCTTCGGGAAAATCCTGGCGTTGTTCGGGGCAGTCTATGCGGTCTTCGCAGTCTTGCAGGGGTTCACCTCGGAGGGCAGGATCTATTGGTGGATAAAACCGCGCGTGGGAAGCGTGTACGGCAGCTACGTGAATCACAACCACTACGCCGGATTAATGGAGCTGCTGCTTCCCATCGCGCTGGTGCTTGCTTTCAACGGCTCCGTTCGTGGAGCGAAGCGCATTTTGCTCGTGTTTGCGGCTACGCTGATGGCTGCCTCGGTGTTCTTGTCCGGATCGCGCGGAGGAATGCTCGCGGTTGTAGTGGAGACGCTTTTCCTCGCCATCTTTTGGATGCGTCAATTCTCACCCAGAAAATCGGCGACGGTGTTTGTAGCGTTCTGCCTGGTAACAGCGTTGTTTTTAGCATGGATTGCTCCGCAGCAAGTCGGCAGCCGCATCGCCGACGTTCATGATCCCGCACGGTTGTTAATCCACCGCGACTCGCTTCATATGTTTGCCGCCCATCCTTTGTTGGGCAGCGGATTTGGAACCTTCGCCGCCGCCTTTCCGCACTATCGAAGGTTCTACGATGGGTTTCTTATCAATCACGCGCACGATGACTATCTTGAACTTTTGTTGGAGACCGGGTTGGCCGGGTTCGGAGTGGGCGTGTGGTTCATCGTCGTGTTATATCGCGAGGGGCTCCGCAACCTTCACCCGGCGAAATTCTCCCCGGCTGCGTTGTTAAGCACCGCAGCTCTGGCCGGATGCACCGGTCTGCTGGCGCACAGTTTCATGGACTTTAATCTTCATATCCCGGCGAACGCGGCCTTATTTTACGTTTTGTGCGCTATCGCCACAGCTCCTCTGGTCAGTAGAAATCGGAGCAACTCCAACAGTTATTAAGACGATGGGTGGTTATTCCGCCAGTTATTTACCGTGGTAACTTTGTCTGTATCTCGTTGCAAAAGAGAAAGCCAGCGCCAGAATCAGCGTCCGCACCTTACATTCATTATGAGTAAATCCCATCCCTGGCTTCCCCTGCAGCGCGCACGCGACAGGTTAGGTTAAGGAGCGCAGTTTTGCTCCCCCGGCCCTCCACGATGATCAAGAGGTCTGAGTTTTGCTGCATAAGAGAAAATGTTTGCAGCATCGTCCAGCCTCGTCCGTATAAGCGTCAATTTGGACGAGCATATCGGTTGCGTCGGAGACGCCCTCAGCGTATAGTTACCTCGCGGCTGTCACTTCCCTTCAAGCCATCAGGCGCGAATTATCCCATGTGGAGGAATATCAATGCACCCTACTCGCAGTTTCACACTCTCTTGTCTGGCTTTAGTCGCGCTTATCGCACTCAGCGGACAAGCTTTTGCTACTACTGCTTACGCCCAAGTCGGCTCGTGTACGCCCCCTAACCCTCCTGCGCACACCTTCACTACCATTCAAGCCGCGGTAAGTGCTCCCACTTCCCTGCCCGGGACCGTAATCGAAATTTGCCCCGGCAACTACCCCGAACAAGTCGTAATCACCAGGAGACTAACTCTCGAAGGCGTTGTCAGCGGGACTGAGGATGCGGCCGTGATTCTGCCTCCTACATCCGGCATGGTCCAGAACGCAACTGACGTGGATAGCGGTAATCCGATCGCGGCACAGTTATTGGTGCAGAATACGCTCGCCTCCGTGATTACGATCGAGAATCTCACGGTGGACGGTACAGGGAACCAGGACCCCTGCACTACCGATTTAATGGGCATCCTGTTCCAGAATGCCTCGGGCTTGGTGAATCACGTCGCGGTGCGTAACCAGCTACCCGGTGACGTGTTAAGTGGTGCCCAGTGTGGGGAATCCATCTACGTGCAGACCGCCTCAGGCTCTACCTCCAAGGTGACGGTCGAAAACAGCTCCGTGCACAATTACAACAAGAACGGAATCACGGGGAATGATGCCGGCACGACGCTTACCCTCACTGAGAATTACATCCAGGGATCCGGCTTAAGCGCCATTGCGGCTCAAAACGGCATCCAACTTGCCTATGGAGCAACGGGCTCGATCATCAGCGAGACGGTGATCGACAATATCTATTCAGAACCCCAGAACTACGTCGCAACCGATATTTTGCTCTTCGACACCGAGGAAAATAGCAAAATCAAGATCAACACCAACGTACTCGGCAACAGCCAGATTCCCCTCGGGCTCTACACCGACACACCTGGAACGTACGGTGACGGCGTTACCGCTACCGGCAACCACATCTTTGGCACATCGGTCTATGATGCCATCGATGTCTGCACCAACGGGAATACGGTCACGGGCAACACTATCATCAATAGCGCTGAATCCGGAGTGCATTTGGACGCTTCCTGCACCGGCACCGGCAACAGCAACACCGCAACCGGAAACACCTTCGTGGAAAGTGCATGCGCCGGCATTCTCGAGGACCCCGGCACAACCGGCAACACTACTACTTCTGAAACCTATTACACGGTGCCCTTCACCATCACCAGTTCCACCGCTTCGTGCAATATCCCTCAGTCGCCACAAGCACGCGGTCAGGCTAAAACCGCTAACAAGTTCAGCCCAAAAAGATAAAGCTGAGCAAGACATGGCGTCGGAGAAAAACAGCGCCGGGAATCGGATTCCAGATTCCCGGCGTTTTCCAATGTGGTCCCAGCGCCTCAGCGTCCCGCCAGATGCCCTCGCCAGCCGATCTGGCCTTTTCCCTTCGATGAAAAAGTTTTCACCTTTGGGTTTGCAGTTATTCCCGCGGGGGGCGAAATCTAGTCCGTTTTCCAGCGTCGCCTGCGCCCCGAGTTTTTCCGGCGACTTACATTGACTCGCAAGACAACCAGGACTAGTATTAGCGGGATTGCTTTTCGGCCCTGGAGCCAACTATGAAGATGAAGAGTGTGCGCGGCCTTCTTTGCGGCACGATTTGCTGGATGATGATTTGCTGGATGATGATCGTTTTTGTGCCCGCCTCTCTGATGGCCGCTGGCTCGGGCGTCGGGATGGCGCGCCCGTATGGCACGGCTTGGGTGAACGGCGCCGCGGTAGAACGCTCTTCAGCAATTTTTCCAGGCGATGTGGTCCAGACAAATTCCAGTTCTGCCCTGAAGATCAGCTCTTCTGGTTCCAGCGTTACCGTGCTTTCGGATTCTTTGGTGAAGTTCGAAGGCGGCGCAGTTTCGATTGAGCGCGGGGGCGTGAAGCTGGTCACCTCGACGAGCATGTTTGCCCACGCCGGTTCGGTTACCGCGACTCCTGCTTCGAGCGCCCGGACCGAATTTGAGCTGACCAATGTGAACGGCAAAGTTCAGGTCGTGGCTCTCAAAGGCGATGTCCAGATCAGCGACGGCTCCCAGACCGCGGTCCTTTCCCAAGGTCAGCAGGCCACGCAAACTCAAAGTCAGCGGCATCCATCCGCTGCGATTCCGTCGTCGGCGAAAGAGACGACCAATGCCGGTTTCATTGTCGGAACAGCTGCGAGCCGATCTACGGACGCGGTATCTCGGAATGTAGAAGCCGCAACGGATCGGGGTTTGGAAGCTGCGAAAGCCGCCATTGCGGTAAAGATCAGTCCCACAAAACCGTAACCGCTACCGCTCGGCCATTGGGTCCTTACGCACTCCAGGGCGCGATTCGACTCCTGTTAACGCTCTACCGCGGCGCGCTCCCATTTGCGCAAACCGCTAAGCTCCGGCATAATAATGGTTTGTCTTTACCTCGCCGGACTCTTCCGGGCAAAGGATACTGAAGTCTGTGTTAATGATCCGACTGGCGCGCTTTGGTGCGCGCAAACAACCGTATTATCGGGTGGTGGTGATTGAGAAGGAGCGGGCTCGTAATGGCCGCCCGGTGGAAGTGGTAGGCACCTATAATCCGCGCACCAATCCGGCTACTTTCGACCTGAAACGGGAGCGCATTGAGCATTGGGTTTCGAAAGGCGCCCAATGTTCGGACCGCGTCAGGAAACTGCTTGCTCTCCCCGCGCCGGCTACGGCCGTTTCGGTCGCTTAGCCGTCGTTACGCTCGCCAATTCAGGAGCCGAGTTCAGGAACATCTAATGATCGAGCCCAGCGCCAGTCCACGCGCCCTGATTGAATACATCGCCAAGGCGATCGTCGAAGCCAAGAACGACGTCTTTATTGACGAGTACGAAGACGGAGACGAAACCGTCATCGAACTCGAAGTGGCCGAGGCCGATTTGGGCAG
>Ga0182018_10004330_pt1 | contig 12023 bp, 14 predicted proteins | sample 812P2MmetaG_FD_120490 | JGI IMG/M metagenome (GOLD analysis project Ga0182018, IMG submission 120490) | Permafrost microbial communities from Stordalen Mire, Sweden - 812P2M metaG | ecosystem: Environmental > Terrestrial > Soil > Wetlands > Permafrost | place: Sweden: Stordalen | collected...
ATCGTTCGCGAATCCTGCGGTGACCATAGCGCGGTCGTTGTCTGATACTTTCGCCGGTATACGTCCGCAGGACGCTCCCGGATTCATCGTTGCGCAGTTCTTGGGTGCTGCTTGCGCTACGTTAGCATTCGGCTGGCTCGCGCCGATCGACACACACGGCGGTGACCCCGTTTTACTTCCTCATAGCGGAGGCCTCCGCGTAGAGTGAAGCAGGAGGACAGATGAAGCGCGAAGTCCTGTTCGTTTGTGTCGGAAATACAGCGCGCAGTCAGATGGCTGAAGCGTTCCTTAATAGCATGTGCCCAGACGATTTTGCAGCTGAAAGCGCCGGTCTTGATCCAGGCACTCTCAATCCTTTGGCGATTGCGGCCATGCGCGAAGTTGGAATTGACATATCCGCAAATGGAACAAAGTGCGCATTTGATCTTTTTAAAGCTGGCAGACTCTACTCATATGTGATTACGGTCTGCGACGGGGCGAGCGCGGAGCGTTGCCCAATCTTCCCAGGCGCAGCGAGACGTTTGCATTGGAGCTTTGCTGATCCCGCGAGCTTCCAGGGATCGTGGGACGAGCGGCTCTTGCAAACGCGCGTTGTTCGAGACGAGATTCAGGCCCAGATATCGACTTGGTGCAAAGAGGCGTGCTCTCACATCCGCTAAGGCCCCGCGCCTCTACCCTCTGCACGGCGTTCGCGATCGCGAGGCCGTTGCGGTTTGCGGCTTGGCGTCAACTCATCTTCACGGCCATCAGCGGCCTGAACTGCGCCACAGGTCAACCGCCTAAAGCCATAGAACGCTTGGGCTTCGATCAGCAAGGCAACCAACCCGAACGATCCCTTGTACCACAGAACTTTAGCCAGCGCTCAACGCGCAAAGGAGGCGATAATGAACAGGAGCTTCGCTTTGGCGCTCTTCGCATGCGTGACGACCCTTCTTGTCGGAACTGCGGCGATCGCACAGGTAGAGTCAACGCCGATTCCGAGGCCAGCAAAGCCCGACTTCAGTTCGATGCAATTCCTGATCGGTACATGGAATTGCGTCGAAACAAACACGCGCCGTGCTACGGGGTACGGGAGCACGTTGACATATACGATGGACTCATCCGGTTATTGGATCAATGAAAAGACTCTCTTACATGCCACATCGTGGGACCGGTATCCGAGCGTCGCCATCGATAAGACCACATACGATGCGGCGAATTCGCGCTGGGTCGATGTCACGACCGACGATGAGGGCAACTACGGCATGTCAACTTCCAGCGGATGGAACGGCAACACAATCGTGTGGCATCCCGTCAGTTTGACGTCGGTTTCGTCGGGCAACGTCGTGAGCGGCGGCAACACCACGGTCACAAAGGTCTCCGGCTCGAAGTACACCTATACCGGCTCGTTCAAGGAGAGCGGTGGCAGGACGGTCACTCTGAAGGGAACGTGCAACAAGTCCTAGTCAGAACCGTCGGGGGCGATTCGTTCCAAGCGAATCGCCTCTGTTTATTTCAGTCTTGTACCCCGCGTCTCTGCCTCGCGCACGGCCTCGCGATCGCCACGGTTCTCGATTAGACGCTTTGCAACGCATTGCAGCTGCGAGCGCCTCGCAGCGCGGAAGCGTAGCTCGCAGCAGCCTCGCAGTTTAGCGCGCGGCGCTTAACGCGTTGCGGCTTGGATCGCGGAAGCCTCGATGCTTAGGCCTAGCCAGCCGGGGAGGGGGGCCTCACTTTGGCCTCGCCAACTCCTAACCCACAACGCTGGGGCACGGGCATAGGGGAACGACCCAAAAACCAGGCCCCCCTCGCCTCGGCTGGCCTCGCCTCGCGTGTCCTCAAAAAGCCTTGTAGAATAAGGGCTTTTTCGCGTCTCGCCAAAACGCGTCGCGTGTCGTGCATTTTGCAACACGCGTTTGCAAAAAGCCGCAAACGTCGAACACGCTATATGAGATAAGGCTTTTTCACGCGGTCCCGACATGCATGCTCCATGCACTATGCAAGCGGAACGCGCGACGGCCTCGCGAATCGCGAAGCAGTGGCGCGGGGTGGCGGGCACCCAAAACTCAGTTGCTGAGCGCCGACCGCACTTTCACTCCAACCCCGCTCGCGGCGCCGCTGCTCGACGGCGGCTTGTCCGAAATGGTGTATCGTACGTTCTCGTACCAATCCATCGCTCCATCATAGAGAAACTCAAAATTCTCAAGCGAATAGGGATTGTTTCTCCGGCGCATCTCGAAGTATCCGCACATCTCAAGTCGTTGCCACATCTCGCGGATCAGGGGCCCGCAATAGTCGGCCATCAAAGTGATGTCAAGCAAGCCATGCCGTGCGTATGTTCCAATTTTTTCGAACGTTTGCGCGACGAGAATCTCTTTGTGGTCGGACTCGTCGAGCGCCTGAAACGGAAGCAGTAGATCATCCCGAAAGTGCGCATCCTGCATTCGCACGGCAAGCTCATTTTCAACGAACATGCGTGCCGACCGAAACTCCGGGGTTTCCAAATCCGCGAACGCCTTCATCGTCCCATCGAGCTGCGTCGATCGCCTGAGATGTTCGAGCCGATCGCCGGTAAGCCGAATCTGCCGATAGCCGACCGCGACCGTCGCGGCAATAACTATTGCGGTGACCGCTGTCGCTATGGCCGTCAGAGCTTCCCAGAAGAGCATCAGTTAGGTTTCGGCTTCGGGCGTAAAGTGACTGCCTCCTTGGGTCCGTGCCCGCCGCGCATTTGCAGCGCCTGTTTGCAAAAAACCACAGTACGTCGAAAACGCTATATGGGGTACCGCTTTTTCACGCAGTCCCGATATGCATGCTCCATTGCGCGATGCATCCGAACGCAACATCGGCCTCGCGAATCGCGAAGCCGTGTGCCGGAGGCCAGGTCAGCGGCGACGATGGCCTATTTTTTAAACGACTCGCTGAATGAACCGTTCTCCAAGGTTGCCGCAGCCCTTCCGCCCTGGTGCGGATGCTTCTTTACTTTATAGAGAACCTTGGGAAAATCGAAACTAAGTATGTGCTTTGAACAGGATACACTGTTCGGGTTACGGAAAAGTTGACGAAAAGCTAGCGGCGGTAAGAACCGATACTCGATGTGCCCGGATATTTCTTCGGAGCCGGACGTTATAGTGAAGCGCTCGTCCAAGCTCGTGCCCCCGTCTGAGTAATAAGACTTTGCGCTACCGCTCGCAGTAAAGGTTCCGGGAAACGGGCCGCTCGCGCTCCCGTGGGCATGGAAATCGCTGCTTACTGATTTCTTTCCATGGCAGTGGGACCGAACCTTGGTCGACGTAAGCATTTCGCCGCTCAGTTCCGAGTCTGAACGGACCGACGAAATCGGAACTGAACCGTGAAGTGTCGCCGCAGCATTCTGCCCTAGGGTGCCCGGAGTCATTGGCGAATGCGATCCGCCACAGCCTGCCAGTATAGCAATAGTCGCGTAGATGCCTACTGCAAAACGGCTAAAATCTGAAGTCTTCATTCGATGTGCTCCCCTCTCGATGCCAACGCCTAGAACGCCCCGATGCCGTTAGGAGTACCCCAGCCGCCGGGACCGGAGTAGGTCTTGTAGCCCAATGATCCCTTGGCGCCAGCGGTGCAGAGATATTCGCCGCCGCAGGAGCCGTCGAAGCCCTCGGTGATGTCGTGAACGTCTTTCTTGAGCACCTTCTTCTTGAGTTTCCAGAAGCTTTCGCCGCCATTCAGTTTGCTGGCGTTTCCGGCGAGCGCGATGATGCCTGCAGTAAACGGCGACGCAACGCTGGTGCCGCAAACTTCGAGCCAGCCGCCAAGCGGGGTCGAATACTCGGCGACGCCCGGACTGCATCCGGACTCTGCCGATACGTCGCCATCGGTGCGATAGGTACAATCGGGATCGTGCTGCCATGAGGGCTTCGGAACGCCGGGGCTTCCGACGACAGTAGGACTCGAGCAACCAGCGCTCGCGTCATTCCAGATGGTTTCGGAGTACTTCGAGCCGCTGAGGGCGAGCTGCGTGCCGCCAACGCCAATGACGGTCTGGAGATCCGACGGGCCGCCAATCGTGTTGTAGCCATGATCGCCGGTAGAGGCGAGATACGCGATGCCGGGCGTATCGAAGTAGTTCGGGAAGTTCGGATCTCTGCAGTCCCAATCTTCCTCGCAGGCCCAGCTATTGCTAAGAATCTTTGCGCCGAGCGTGACGGCCTCCGCTTCGGTCTGCTCGATGTCGCTGATGCTAGAGTCACCCCCGGACTCCATGAGATAAATCGTGCACTTCGGGCACGACGCGGAGACCATTTCGATATCGAGGTCCGTCTCGAGGCACCAGCCAGTGTAATTCTGGCAGGGCGCGGGATAGTTCGACTGTTGCCCCTCCTCGTTGTATTTAAAGAACTTGGCCGTCCCGAGGCCATTTTCGGTGCGATAGGTTGCCAGATCGGTAGAAGCCGTCGCCTCGTCGCCGACTTCGATCACCGCGACGATCGTACCGGATCCTTTTTTGAGCGACGGCGTCAGTTTGTAGGCGGTCTGGAGCTGGCTCGGTGTCCAACCGCACGACGACGACGGCGAGCAGGGCGTCTTCACCTTATCCGACACGAGCACCATGCACGCCGGTTTGCCAACGACTTGCGAACAGACGGCATGCGCGAGATGCTGCGCCTGCCATTGCGGTACCACATTACTCATGCGGCTCTGCGGCAACGCGCCCAGCGAGCCTACCGGCGGCTGTGAGCCCCCGCACCCCGCGAGTAATGCAACCGCAACGCCTCCAGTGAGGGCGTACGTAACAAGACCAAAGCTCTTCATTCTCCACGCTCCTCGATCCACGCAACGGATCAACTGCTAAGGACGTTCGGCGCTTAGACTTCGGTTCCGGCTCCGGTCAGCGAGACAAAGGCATCCCAATGGGGGGATGCGGAACGCGCGCCCCAGATCGGATGCGCGAACACGCGGCGAGCGATAGCCCCGTCGCGTCGGCCATCTCCTTGAGCGAGAAACCGTCCGAGATACCGCTTTCATCCCTGATGGCGACGCGCTGCCGCTGCGAGCCAAGTATGGCGGGAACGATTGGCAGATTGGCGTCAACTACGTCTATGCGAGCAGCGACGATCCGGACGATGCGCTTTGGTATTCGTGGCCCGATCTGGTGGCCTCTGTTCTCTTGACCGGAAAGCAGCCTCGCATTGTCGAGGCGTTCAAGATCGAGTCGATCGGGAAGGCTGAAGGGCTGAAGCCGATCGTGTTTCGCGGACAAGTGCCGATCGATCCGCGCTCGCAGGACTTCTTCAAAGTGGTAATCGAGGAGCGCAATCGCCTCGCAGCTCGCGCCGATCTGGACAAGAGCGAGCGCGATCGGCTGAAGCGGTCGCTCAAAACTTTCGGCAGCGCAACGAGCTACGGCATCTTTGCGCAGATGGATCGCAAAGAGAGCACCAAGCCGGTAAAGCTGACCTGCTACGGTATCGACGCTGAGCCGTACGAATGCGCGGTCAAACACCCGGAGTCGCCGGGTGAGTTTTGCTTCCCGCCGCTGGCCTCGCTCATTACGGGCGGCAGCCATCTGCTGCTCGCGCTGCTGGAGCGCCTGGTCGCCGATCGCGGCGGCACGTACGCAATGGAGGACACCGACTCCATGGCGATCGTCGCGAGTGAACGTGGCGGCCTCGTTGCGTGTCCGGGCCGTCCGTATAAGAGCGAAGACGGGCGCGAGGCGATCCGCGCTCTGAAATGGATGGATGTGGACGAGATTGTCGGTCTCTTGGATCGACTGAATCCCTACAATCGGGGTGCGGTGAAAGAACCGAGCCTCAAGATCGAAGCCGACAACTTCGACCCCAAGACCAAGCGGCAGCGGCAGCTTTGGTGCCTGGCGATTTCCGCCAAGCGTTATACGCTCTTCCTGCGCGATCGCAACGGCGAGCCGGCACTGCTGCGTAAGGGTGTCAATAACGGCGAGGATGGCGAGGATCGATGGTCAGAGCACGGCCTCGGGCATCTACTCAATCCCAGTGATCCAGAGGGCGACGATCGTAGCTGGATCGCGCAGGCGTGGCTTGCGATCGTGCGCCGATCGTGGGGACTCGCGGCGGCGCCGCTTCCGATTGCCGATCGCGCGGCGGTGGGACAGATCACCATAAGCAGTCCCGAGGTGCTAAAGCCGCTTACAGCGTTCAATGCTAGCAAGCCCTATCCGCAGCAGATCAAGCCGTTCAACTTCATTCTGAGCGCCCACGTGGCGCCGTTCGGTCGTCCAAGCGGCGCCGATCCCGAGCGCTTCCATTTGATCGCGCCGTATGAAAGTGACCCGCGCAAATGGGAGAAGCTGCCGTGGATGGATGAGTATTCGGAGAAGTGGTATCGAATCAGCGCATCGCTGCCCAGCGCCACGCGATCGCTCGCGCGCGTCAAGAGCTACGGCGACGTTCTGGAGGAGTACGAATACCACGCAGAGGCGAAGTGCGCCGATGCCAGCGGCGAACCATGCGATCGGCAAAGCGTCGGGCTATTGGGTCGGCGCCACGTCCGAATCGAAAAGCTGCATTTCATCGGCAAGGAATCGAACAAGTTGGAAGAGGTCGAGGAGCAGGGCGTCACGGATGCCGGTGACGTGTACACCGAGTATCCCAATCCGCGACGCGATGAATGGGAGACGAAGTGGCTCCCGCTGCTGGGCTCCATTCCCGTATCGAAGCTTCTCGGCCACGGCGTCTCAAAGGCGACAATCTATGCCGCGCGCGCTGGCCGATCGCTCTATCCAAACACGAAGGTAAAAATCATTGCGGCTTTGCGTGAGATCGTCTCGGTCTAACAAGCAGATCGCGCTGCCCCGCCCATAGGCGACGCTCTAGATCGCTGCGAATGGTCACTTAAATGACGCACGAAGAGGCCGAAGGAGACGCATCAGGTGCTGCTGGCGCTAAACAGCCGGACGCAGCCAGGATTTTATTCCCGGGATACGATCTAGCGGAGCAGCACTTCTTTAGAGACGCCTTCGAGGCTACCAGAAAAGCCGAACCATTCTTAGGTCAAATCGAGCTTCTTGAATCAGATCATGCAGGGCCAATTCGATCCGTCACCGGGGAGCGACCGTTCGATTCTCCCTTGAAGCTGCACGAAGCGCAGATGACCATTAAGATAGCCGACATCGAAACTATGAGCTTCGATGCTTACGCGACAATGGTTAAAACTTCCAGCGAGCAGCTAATGCAGGCTTTCGCGAAAACAGTTTTCGGCGAGATGAACGCGCTTATTGAACATGTCGGAAACACGGTGGATGGTAAGGACAAGAGCCTCTTTAAGCAGTTCAAAGAGGGAATTATGAAGGTTGCGCTGGACTTCGATGACGACGGAAAACTCGTCCCTAAGCAGTTGGTCGTACCGCCTGAAAGATTGGTGCAGGCTCAAGCCGTTTGGGAAGCAGTTTGGCGCGATTCTGAGGTGCAAGCGCACGTCGTAGCCGAGCGCGATAAGTTCCTTGCGATTAGAGGGAGGCGACAGCTTCTTTCACCATGCTGACGAACATCGTACGCAAGTGGCTCGCGACTTTATCCAGCGAGCGCGACTTAGACGCGCCCCTCATGGCCTACCTGGGTGCCGCCAGGTTTACCGACGTTCACTTAACGCACGGCCCAAATGAAATTGGCAAGAATATCATAGGCAAGAAGGTTGGGCCAGCGCGGACCGTTCAGTATACGATTCAATCAAAGCGAGGCAACATTGGCACCAACGAGTGGAGAGCCCCGCTGCGTGGGCAGATGTGGGAAGCGGTACGGCTCGGGGTATCGCATCCCGCCTTTGATCCGGACTTGCCAAGGCAAGGCGTGCTTGTCCTAAGCGGCCGACTTGTGGGCGGAACGCAGGAACAGATCGACCTGTTTAACCAGGAACTAGTGAACGAAGGGCGTCTACCGATCGAAGTCTGGCATGAGGAGGCACTCGTTGCTCGATTTAGCAGCGTTGACCCTTCGTCCGTATATCCAAGCGACAAGGCTGGCTACCTTGGATGCGGACAATTCTTTTCAATCTATGGAGTTGCCTTAGACGGACGGTTAACTCCACGGAATATTGAGCGACACTCCCGGAACTGGCTATCGGAGACGTACAATGCCACTAGCCTCCTTATACCGGCGGTAGAGGCGGCGACTTTGGCAAACGCGCTGGAGCGCGCTAGGAACTTGTACGGCACCTATCAGGCACGTCTCGCGCTTGCTCGCGTCTGCCTCGATGCGGCCTTCCATTCCGCCGGGCCTGATGAAGCTTTCTTTTCAAGTGTGGCCACGGAGGCGATAGCCGACTCGATCATCGCGGCAGAACGATTCTCCGATCGCGTTTGGGACCTGCGCGAGGGGGCACGTGAAAAGAAGCTACTCCACGTCGTCGGCGGTAGCTCCGGCTTTCTTTCATATCCACTCCTTTGTACGCAAGTCGGAGAGACACTCGCACTTTCTTACTTTGGAAGTACCGACGAGACCAAGCGACAGTCCTACTTTAGCCGCTTAACAGCGTTGGTGACGGTCGAACCGGGCATTTCCAATGTCTTTTCCGACAACCAGGCTGTATCGGTTGTAATGATCTGCCGAGCTCTAGCAGATGGCGGAGAAATCCCGCTGGCGAAAAGGTATCGACGCGCCATCGCTTACCAGATGCTAAACCTCTACGCGAATCGCTTAGGTATGGCCAGTGTGACCGACGATGAGCGTAGCGAGCTCGATCGGCTAGTCGGCATCGAGTTTCCCGAAATCCGCCCACCGCAGAGACACGCGAGCTTCATGGCAACAGCTGTCGTGGATCTCTGTGCTTACCTTGGCGAACGCGACCTCTATGAGAAGGTTGTGAATGACCTGCGCTTTATCCGAATGACGCCGATATACTTTCGCCCCTTGGATAGCTCCGGCCAGTTCCGTTTGGACGCCGAAGACGTTGCCTATTCCGTAAACGTCGAGTTCGAACCAACCCTGTCGCCGACTTATGCTTATGCACCTCACTTAAAGGATGAGCCTAGAACCTTCAAAACTGGTCGAGCAATTTGGCGCCGTGGCCTTTATGTGCTTGAGCCTGCTATTGCGTGATCGCTACTTCCCGACGTTATGGAGGATATAGCGTTCGCCATGCGCGTGGAAACGATTCAAGAGTACGAAGTGATCGATAAACTCGCGAACGGGACGACGCATATTCAGCTGTGGGAGCGGAGCGCGGCTTTTGTAGGCACTCCCACAGATCCGACCGGAGAGCTTCACAGGCCCGCCTATCAGTACTTAGCCAAAGAGTTTCCAAAGCATACCGGCGTGGCGATGCAGGAAGCCCCGGTATTTTGCTCGCTCGAACGCGATCACGCCATGAAGACGCTTCATAAGGGCAAGCCTTCGTGCCTGCTTACCCTAGATGTTCCTGACGAAGAAGTCTTATTGCAGGATTATGGGTTTTGGCCGTGGGTCATGCTCTTCAACTGGTGCGGCGAGCACCACTTTGCTTGCACAGACTCTGCGTGCAAAGAGCAAAGCTGGGTCGCCGGATTTCAACGTCCAGGTGATCCTCTCAAAACGCAAGCTGTTCTTGCAAGAGTCGAGCCGATGTGGGTCGTACCCGTTAGCACGCTTCCGATCAGCACGCCGCGGGCGATGCCCTTAACGGGTGAGGAAATAGCTTGATGGAGCGCGCAGTTCTTAGCCTTGCTCGCGTTGCTGTAGTGCTGGCGTTGTGTGCGCATCCAACAGCGGCGCAGGTGGTTCCATACAACCAAGCTGCTGCGGCTTCTACCAAGTCGGGAATCATTCTCGTTCGAATTGAAACGAACGCGACCGAGTATAAGGTTGGCGAGCCGATTTGGCTACGTGTTGCGCTAATCAACAAAAGCTCGCACGAACTCTATCTGAACGGGGCACCTGCGCCGTTTCAGATAACCGACCTTACCATCGTCGATGCTCGCGGGCACCGACTCCCTTCACTTCCAAAGCCCAGCAAGGATTCAATGATTGGTAATTCTGGGATGGAGTTCCGACAACCATTGCCTCCGGGGAAGCCTGTTTATATGTGGTACAATGATCCCTATAGTCACTGGGCGCTGCGAGAGTGGGCCGACGTAAGGCACTGGGGCTACCACATTGGGCAACCCGGCGAATATACGTTGGTCGCCTCGCCGACGCTGTATGTGGGGGGTGCAGGTGGCATCATATTCAAAGCATCGCCGAGCGATAAGTCCAACAAAGTTCGCGTTACGGCAATACGAGGACGCGCTACCAACTTCGCTGCTCCAACGAGTCCTCCCATCCCTATAATACGAGTACGCGCAGGGAACTACTCTGCTTCAACAATGCATCGCGCCTGCGCCACCCCAAACGCCGAAGCGACGGTTACCAACCCCGTGCGGCCGGAATATCCGGAGTCGGCTAAAGAGATCGGCCTCGGTCCCGTAACGGTCGAAGTCGAGGTTGTGGTCGGCCCGACCGGCAATCTCTCTAGAGCCTCGATCTATAAGAGTTCAAACAACATGGCCATCGATCAGGCGGCATTGCGAGCGGCGCGCGAGTCGAGCTACTCGCCGAAGCTCGTTAACTGTCAGCCAACGCAAGGCGACTATCTCTTCCTTATACGAGTTCGCACAGGGAGCTACTCTGCTCCAACAATGCATCCCGCTTGCGCTGCCCCAGACGTCAGCGCAACGGTCATAAATCCGGTCCAAGCGGAGTATCCCGCGTCCTTTCGCGACCTTAGTTTGGGTCCGGCTACCGTCGAAGTCGAAGTCACGGTAGGTCCCGCTGGAAATCTCCTCGGAACGCGCGTCGTTAAAAGTTCAGGGAACGCGTTCATCGACGATGCGGCCGTTCGTGCGGCACGGGAATCCACGTACTCGCCGAGGCTCGTGAACTGCCAGCCGACGCAAGGGAACTATCTACTTCGCGCAATCCTTCAGCCACATTAGCCGAAGAGTCTGCGCTTCATTTGTCCATCGTCCCACCCTAAGAATCTCCCCCCGCGCCTCTGCATCTCTGCACGGCTTCGCGATCGCGAGGCTGCGTCGCGCGTAGCGGCTTAGCTTTGCACGCAGCCTAGCTCGCAGCTGCGCATGCCACGCGGCATGGAAGTCTACCTCGCAGCAGCCTCGCAACTTAGATCGCGGCGGTTAACGCGTTGCGGTCTAGATCGCGGCGGCTTCAATCGCATGAGCCGCTCTGCATCGTTGCAGCAGCAGCAAGTGCCATCTATTTTGGCGGCGTTGCGTTTTCCGGCGGCAGGTTTGTGTTGTGCATGACGTCGATGAGCCAGCTGCCGTCAACTTGGCGCTGCATGACCCAATCAGTCAAGCCTCGCCGCAACGCGACGGGGCTTCCGCCAGGGCTTTCCGCTCCAGTCATCTGCCAATCAACGTCCACTGCTGCTAACTGCGCTGTGAGGAGCCGAATGCTACGGATAGCGCCGGTCAAATGCGAATCCTTGAAGATGGTCGCGAATACCGGGGCGTGGAAAGATTCTACACCCGCACGACCGTGCGCGTGCGCACCAAGAACATTTGTAAAGTCGGCATCGGGCGTGAAAGTCAGCGCGAGGGCATGGGCGTCATGCATGTTCCAAGCATTCATAAACGCAGCCATGGTCTGTCCGATAGCGGCGCGGTCCGCCATCGTTGCATCGGCGGAATCCATCTGGGCCTCCGATTGTGCGCTAAGGAAGAAAAACGCTACCAGGGCAGCAACCGCTATAGTAACCGGCTTCATGCGTGCATCGGCATACCGACTCGCTCGGCGTCCATGAGGGCGACATCTTTGATCATTCAACGCTAATGCTCGGTCGCGAGGGTGAAGGCCTGGTCGGCTCAACTCAGACGCGGGAGATGCGGCGCAAGCTCATCCGAGCGCGTCGGATTTGCCCTTTTGAGTCCGTCTGCCCATAAAGCCCGCGGTCTGCCCATAAAGCCCGGTTGTATAATCGCCGTATGAGCGAGCCCTTTTGGGGCTGCGGGTGCAGTAGAGACAAGGAAGGGGATTACATCTGCGGCCGTTGCGAAGATCATTGCGAATGCCCTCGCGCCTATGGCCGTGAAGGCGATAAGAGGTCAACAGGGA
>Ga0182018_10004331_pt1 | contig 12021 bp, 10 predicted proteins | sample 812P2MmetaG_FD_120490 | JGI IMG/M metagenome (GOLD analysis project Ga0182018, IMG submission 120490) | Permafrost microbial communities from Stordalen Mire, Sweden - 812P2M metaG | ecosystem: Environmental > Terrestrial > Soil > Wetlands > Permafrost | place: Sweden: Stordalen | collected...
CGGTTTCGTTCACAGCCGCGCTGAAGCCATTGGTCGTGGGATCGCAGACGAAGCTTGTGATGCTCCCCTTCGCCACACGGCGACCCTCGGCGTCGTAGATGTAGCCTGTCATGATGTTCATGCTATCGAACCAAAACCTACACCCGCCAGGTTCACTCCACCGCTAGCCGCTCAGCACCCAGTTAAGGATGCGCCTCCACCCACCCCTCGATCCGCTGAATCTCCTCAGCACTCAGCCGAAAACTCAACGCCGGAATGACCCCGTCCACCTGATCTGGCCGCCGCGCCCCCACAATCGCCGCCGTGATCGCCGGATGCCGCAGCGTCCACGCCACCGCCACCACCCCGGCCTCAACGCCATGCTCCCGCCCAATCTCGCCCAGCAACGCGGCCAGTTCCAGATTCCGCTCCAGCTTCGGCGACTGAAAATTCGGGCTCCGCTTCCGCCAATCGTCCTCCGGCAAATTGCGCACCCGCTCCCTCGTCATCTTCCCCGTCAAAAGTCCCGAAACCATCGGCGAATAATTGATCACGCCAATGTGATTTTCCTCGCAGAAAGGAAGCACCTCCGCCTCAACCTTCCGGTTCAGCAGCGAATACGGCGGTTGCAGCGACGAAATCGGCGCAATCTTCTCCACCCGCTTCATCTGCGCCACGTTAAAATTCGATACCCCGATATACCGAACCTTTCCCTCCGCCTTGAACTTCGCCAGCGTCTCCCATCCCTCCTCCAGCTCATCCTCGGGATTCGGCCAGTGAATCTGGTACAGATCGATCGCATCCACACCCAGCCGCCGCAGCGAAGCCTCCACTTCCTCCCGCAACGACGCAGCCTTCAAACTGCGATGGATCTGCCGATCCTTATCCCAGCGCATCGAGCACTTCGTGAACACATAAGGCTTCTGCGCCCGCCCCTTCAGCGCCCGGCCCACGATCTCCTCCGAGTGCCCCAGCCCATAGACTGCTGCCGTGTCGATCCAGTTGATGCCACTGTCGAGCGCCCGCTCAATCGTCCGCAGCGATTCGTTATCGTCCTGCGCGCCCCACGCAAACTCCCAGTTGCCCCCGCCAATCGCCCACGCACCATACCCAATCGGCGTCAGCCGCAAATCGGAGTTCCCCAGAACCCGCGCCTCAAACTTCACAGCAGAAGTAGTAGCAGATGTAGTAGTAGCCATGCTTTTTCGATGCGCCCGGATTTGCCCAGGCTTCAGAATCCACCGTAGAAAGCGATTATGCCGCTGGCCCGCCCACTTCCCGATCCAGCTCTTCCTTTAGCGAGTTCAGCCTGCTGATCCGTGCGTCCATCTCCTTCGCATGGCGCTGCGCTTCGCCATTGATCGCCTCTATCAGCTTCTTCAGCGATTGTTCATGAGCCACCCTGGCTCCAATGCCCCACAGCACAAACTCCTCCAAAGACTGAGGCAGACCGAGCTCGATCCTTATTGCCGCCCGTTCAACCGCGCGCTCAAGCGCCCCACCTTCGCGTACAGCTGTCCGACCAACCCGATCCAGATATTGAATGCTCAATTCATCCGCGTGCGTAAATGGACCATATTCTGCATCGAGAATTGTGATCTCTCTTTCTATCTTGCCGGCAAGCAATCTTCTCGCCTCGCGCGAGATTCCCAAACCAAGCATGGTCTCGAACCGGGCATCGGAGCTTTCCGCAACCGCTCTCTCTGAGGCAACCCGTACCCCGTGACTCTCCGATCGATAGTCTTCCTGTGCTGCCCGCCCCATACTTGCCACCAACTCTCCTATTCCCGGTGATTCGCTCGGCAAAGGAAAATCCCTGATCTGGCTCTGGAATACCGCAGCCTGTTCTATCGCGACCTCTCGATATTTTTCGTATGTCTTCCTCATCGATTCATCTTCGGCAGATTTAGCGCCGGCGACCGCCGCTTCGTACGCTCTCCTGACATCCCGGTCAGGTCTTCTCTTGAAGTCCGTTGCACGACGACCCAAAAAAGCGCCGACCAGGGGCCCCAATATTGGAATTGACCTGAAGCGGCCTCCCGGAACCGCTCCCCCACTCGTTCCCGTCCCGTCCAATGAGGCATTGCCATATGCCCGTCCCGGAGTCGACCGCCTTCGGTCGCCACGCCTCCGCTCTCCGGGTGCAGCGACCTCCACCGCGACAATCGGTGTCTCGATTCCCGAACTCTCGATTCCCGGACTCTCGATTCCCGGACTGTCGATTCCCCCTGCGTCGACACCACCCTCCGGGGTGGAACCTGACACCTGTACCGCATCCGATACACCGACCGCGTTCTGCGGCTCCACAAGGGCCTGTCCGTGGTCAATCGCTGCACCGGCGTTCTCTTTCGGATCGAGAATGGTTCCGAAAACGTGCTTCGCTATTTCAAGGAGCTCTCCCGGATGCTCCGCCATGCGATCCTTCAATGACGCGAGCGTCTCCTGCAAAAGCTCTGGAACACCCTGACCGCTGGCATCAACCAGCCCATGCAGGAACTCCTCAGTGCCGCCAATCTTCCATGCCTTGAAGTCCTGCTCCAGGCATTCAACCATCCTGGATCGAAGTTCGCTCGCATCCGCCTCAGCGGAAACAGGAGGAGGAACCACCGGCGCCAAAGAAGAAATACCCTCCCTGCCTCGCCTGACGATATCGTCTCCCTGCTCGAGCAACGAGAGAGCCTCGTTGAACGCGGCATTGAGCTGCAACCGTCTGGTTCGAGCGGTCGCAGAATCGAACAGACCTTCCACCTTGCGCAGACGGCGATTTCTGATTGCCCGCCGGTCTGCCAGCAAATAAAACACCAGAAATGCAATAAGGATTGAGCAGAAGCCGAAGACCAGGAGTGAGTCGGCGGTCATGCGCTCAGCCTCCAGGCGAATACACTCGGCGCTCCCACACCTCAAATCGTAACCGCGCCGTCCGGACCGCGCAACGCTCCAGCCGTCAGCCCCGCAGGAATCCTGATGGGGCGCGCCTTCGCACCTTGCGGGAAAACCGGCTTCGTATCAGGACCCGAGTCTGCAGTTGCGAGAAACTTTCGCGTTTTCCTTCCCAGGCATCGAATGCCGGGCGCCCCATCCTGGCGCGCGGTGCCCTTTCGCGCGGCAGGGTGGGATTCCACAACGCTCAGCATAATTACAAATTCTGAAGTGGCCCGACTTCAGTCGGGACGTAGCGGCCCAAAGGAAGCGGCAGGCCCGGCCTCCGGAGCCTTCCCCTCGATTCGAACCAACCAAAAACCAAATCTGTCATCCTGAGCGAAGCGCCGCCGCAGAACCTTCCAGCGGAACACGCACCCGCCCGGCGCGCAGTCGAAGGACCCCCCGAAGGGGACTCGGTGCGAAGCGCCGATAAGGATCTAAAGCGGTAGGCCCGTTCGCCTTTTTCCCCCAGAGCGTTTCTGAAATGAGCCTTCCTACCATGAAATCCCTCTCGCGAAAACAAGAGAAGCTCATCCCGTCCTGCGCAGCAGGACAACGGTAGAAGAGCGGGGCTTCAGCCCCGCGTCACAACCCAACAGGAAGAGGGCCTTCAGGCCCGGCGAACAGAGCCTTCCCCTCGATCCAAACCCAACCATAAAAACAAATCTGTCATCCTGAGCGAAGCGCCGCCACAGAAGCGTCCAGCGAGAACTGCGTCACCCGGCGCGCAGTCGAAGGACCCCCTGAAGGGGAATCGGTGCGAAGCGCCGATAAAGATCTCAAGCGTGAAGGCCTCCGCTGTCTCGCATCAAACCCCTCTCGCGAAAACAAGATGAAGCTCATCCCCGTCCTGCGCAGCAGGACAACGGTAAAAGAGCGGGGCTTCAGCCCCGCGTCACAACCCAACAGGAAGAGGGCCTTCAGGCCCGGCGAACAGAGCCTTCTACCTCAATCCGCACCCAAAAAAACAAATTCTGTCATCCTGAGCGAAGCGCTGCAACAGATGCGTCCAGCGGATCGGCGCCACCCGGCGCGTAGTCGAAGCACCCCCCGATTCCCACATTCGCACGGCGGCGGCGGCGAGCTTATCTCGCTGCTAAACTCTACCCCGAGCACTCTCACTTATCTGGACTAAGGGGGCAGCTCACCTCGACACTGCTTAAACGGGTCGATCTGGAACCGCAGCAACTCTATCGCCTGGTCGGAGTTGGCCTCAGCAACTTCCAGCTCGACGAAATTACGCCAGAAGAGCTGAGGGCCGACAGCGTGCCGTCTCTGATCGCGCAGGCCATCGATTGATCGCTAGTCGATGATGAGTCCTGCGAACCCGCCGAGTCGAGCTGCCTGCGTGGGTTCATAAAAGCAGCAAATGCGATTATCGAAAGCCATGTGTATCGTCAACTTCTTCGCTTCGGGCATGTTGAGCGACGAACGAATAGCAAGGACATTGAGAGAAACGGTCTCCTGCCAGAACTTGAGTTCCTCGAAGATCTTCCTGCAGTTGTAATGGTCTTCGATCGAGTCGCCGGATGCGGTCGTTCCACCTGCGAGCGGTAGGTAAACCGTTCCGTCCGCGACCGTCACAGCGAAATCCGCGTTGTAGCTGCGGAGCGACTGGCGTTTCGATGTAGAAAATGCTTCTGGCCTCATGAGTCTGTGGTTCGAGCGTGCAATCGTCTCCGGCCAGTTGTCGTGCAGCATTTGGATGAGCTGGGTGTTGACCCATTCCTCTTCAACATGCGGCAAGACCTGAATAAGGTAGACATCGGCGTCGGTAATGACGCAAAACAACAGATGGTCCGTTCCCTCAATCCGGAAGTGGAGGTGTTGGATGCCCCATGAGTTCAGAAGCCCATCGTTCCAGTCAGGGCGCTTCCGCTCGACGATGTGACGGCTGAGATAAGGCTTGAGGTCACCGCCAGCTTTGATGAGAGCGACAAGCGCCTCGTAGTCCTGCTGGAACTGAGGAGGGATGGTAAGCTCTCTTGATTCATGAACCGTCCTCGGTCTTGCCGTTGGGATGCGCCGGTTATATGCATTCAGGAAGCGAATGATGTTGTCTTCTGGAGACAACTTGTCCTTGTACTTGAGACCACACGCGGGAAGACCAGTCGTGCGCAGGTAGCCGATCCAGTCATTTTTAAAGTCGAGCTCGATCTGATTGGCGCCGGGAACGCTGTTGTGCTCTTCGGGTGCCAGTGCGGCCAGCATGGGAACGAACGTATCGGAAAGACGGAAATAACGACCAGCCTCCTGACTCCGAGCGGCCATCATTCCGGCGACCGCTACAGCAGCGTACGGGTTGGTGTTTGAATGGACGACGGATGTCCGTGAGTACTCCTTCAACTTCTTGAGAAGATCCTCTCCCATTGCTCCCTCTCCAGCCGCGATCTGGTTGACGAAGTACGGAGTTTCCTTCGCGTTCAGGATGTTCTCCAGTAATTTACAGATCCATTTTGCTTTCGCGGTCAAAGCATAGCAATATTGCTACGTGACAAGTACTAATTCACAGGTTAGTATACGACTGCGAACGACTTGGACATTTCTCAGATACTCCTCTCCTGGTACTCGCGTGCCTGGAGTCTGGACCGAAGCATGGAAATTCCATGCTCCGTCAAATCGAGACTCCGTACCGGACTCGGCTCGGTCCGGGCGGCCTGTACGGCGCTATTTCGCGGCTTGAGGCTAAGGGGCTGATCTCCGCCCTGCCGATGGAGGAGCGCCACCGTCCCTACCAGATCACTGAGGCAGGCCTTCGTCTTCTCCGCGCCCAGTTAAATACCATGACCCGATTGACCAACCGAGGCTCCGCCCCGGCCGAACCGGAATCCCCGCTGCCGATTCCCAGCTTCTACGTGGCGGAATCCGACGAGGAAAAGTCTCTTTACTTCAAATTTTCTTGCGGAAGAGCCAATATCCTGACCATCCGATTAAGACAATGCCCAGATAAAGATCAGTCGGCTGCCACTGTGTCCGCTGCATACGTATCGGCAACCGTATCTCTCGCAATATTGAGAAGCCGGTCGGGCATATTGTCCCCAGGTCGGACTAGCCCTATCTTGTTCCACGGCAGGACCTCCGCACCAGCGGCACGCAGCCATTTCCCCACGCGCTTCACATCGCGCATATTTTCAATCGAACTGACGACGAAGATCAGCATCGGTCCGAACGATATAGCAAGAACCCGCCGCAGCGAAACGAGAACCTCGCTGGACCTGTCAGACGGCAAATCCCTAGTTGAGCTCGTCGCTCACAGTTCCTAGCGAACCGCCAACCGCCCCTCCCCCGCCATTTTGTCAAGTTTCCACCACTTACCCAAAGTAACAAATGCTCATACCAAACCACTTACAAGCCAGAAAAGTTGGCAGTTTTTTCCTCCCAATCTGCTATTCTGGACTTAATAGAGTAAAAAAGAAAAAGCCGCCTGGAACCAACCGCGCAACGAGCCTGAGATCGAAGCACAGAGCCTGACGCCGCCGTTTTCTCAAGAAACGGCGGCTCGTCATTTGCTCCTCAAAGAGCCTCGTATTGCGCGGTTGGTTCTCGAGGCGGCTTTTCTATTGCTGGAGGAACCCCCAATGGAATGCCGTTTCACCTTCCCCAACGGGAAACGTTGCCGCTGCCGTGCCACGCCCAGCCATGTCTTCTGCCGTCAGCATGCGCCCCAGGCCCATCTGCCCCGCCCGCGCCCCCTCCAGCCCCAAAACGCCGGCGCCGGCACTTCCTTCCGCAACTGGCGCGACCTCGAACGCAACCTCATCACCCTCGAGCCCGAGGAACTCGCCGCCGAAGCCTTCTACATCCTCGACGCTCTCCTCAACGACGGCCCCCGCGGCATCTCCGAGCGCAACGCCGGACGCCTCCTTCGCGCCATCCTTAGCCGCCTCGGCTTCGTTCCCTTCTGCCTGCCTGACGATCCGGCAGACGAACCCGAACCCGCCGCCACTCCCCAAGCCGCTCCCAGTCCCGTCTCCGGCTACCCCGTCGACCCCCAAGCCTTCGAACGGATGATCTCCATCCTCGAGCGCTATGCGCCCTTCATCACCGGCCAGCCCACCTGCCAGTCAGGGATAACCAGCGTAACCCATCACGCAACCCTAATGGAATCATCAGCCATCCCGCACTTCGACCCCCCCAGGGGGTAGGCCCATACCCATGCAAAACAAAAATCACGCCTCAATCAGAAATTTCCCCTCCCGCATAATCAACTCATCCTCAATCCAGATGTTGAATCGCAGCCCGACCACATCGATATGCGTCGAAGAACGCCAGGCCGCGCCGGTATGTTCACCATACGGATTCCCAAATGCAATATGAATGCCCGGAAATTTTTCATCCTGAAGAATGTTGCCAATCACCCGCTCAACCCCAATATTGGTCCCAATCGCAAACTCGCCCACCCGATCGGAATTCTCATCGGTATGCGTGTAAGCCTCAAAATCCGCCTGTAGCTGCCGATTCTCCGACCGGCACTCCACAATCCGATTGCCCTGAATCTCAATCGTCAAAGGAGAAGCTTCCAGCAACCCATACTGCGCGCAAAGATAGTCACCAACCACGCCATCAACCACTAAAATACCGTTCACCTCGCCCGGCGTAGTAAATATCTCCCCGCCCGGCAAGTTACCCCACTTATCCCGCGAGATGATTCCCGATGTCTTCAGCCACTTATACTCCGGATTCATCTCCGCCCGAATATCGGTCCCGGCCGCCGTCGTCGCCCGAATAAACCGCGCCTGCCGCGCCTTCTCGATCACCTTCTGCGACAGTCGATCCACGCGCTCGTAATCCGCCCGCATACCCTCGCACATAATCTGCGGCGTAATGTTCACCATATGTGCATGCCGCATCCGTCGCCGATTCACCACCTCGGTCATCTGCATCCGCGACTTCAGCTCATTTCGCTGCACCTGCACCGCGAAGATGCTCACGTCCGACGTCTCCATATCGGCCAGAATCTCCGCCGGCATCGCGGTCAGCGGCCGCGGCGCCAGATCCTCAAGCACGAACGCGTTCCACCGGCACCCGTTCGCCGCCAGCTCCTGCGCCAGCGACGCCGCAATCGGCGCCGTCTCCCGATCGCAGATCAGCGTCACCTTCTCCACAGGCTCAACCCGTAGACAAATGCCGATCGCCGCTTTAGCTCCCGGCGCAAACTCAGGAGGAAACGCCAACTCCATCAACATCGAACGCGCAGAAGAACCGGAAGAAAGGAGAGACGAAGACGAGTCACTCATCTGCTCAGGCTACCTGAAATATTCATAGGCCAGAAACTATAGATACGCGCCCCGAATCAGGCAACGCTCCGCGTTGTCGTCGCGACCGGTTCAAACAGTCCGGCCTTCGTCTCCTCGGCCATGTAATCGACCACGGCCTTCAGATCGCCGGTTTCCTCAAACTTGCGCAGCTGCCGGTCCGCGCCCGTGCCCATTTTCAGAATCGTCCGAATGTACTCGATCGCATCGCGGCTCCCCAGCTCCTCGACCTCCGGCTCGATCAGTGCGAGATACTCCTCGATCAACTCGCGCTCCGGAACTTCCTGCTGCTTCCCGAAGTCGATCAGCTTGCCGTCCAGGCCGTACCGAACCGCGCGAAATTTGTTCTCCATCAGCAACGGTCGCGCATATTGCCGAAAGTCCTGGTTCGCCGCGTGCAGCCGATAGAGAGTAGCCGCAGTCGCCTGAATCAGCGCCGCGATAGCAACCGTCTCCTCGGCGCGCAGCGGAATGTCGCAGGCCCGAACCTCCACCGTATCGAAGAACGGATGCGGCCGAATATCCCACCAGATCTTCTTGGCATTATCGATGCAGTTAGTCCGCACCAGCAGCGCAACATAGTTCTCAAACTCCGAATAGCTCGAAAACGCATCCGGAATTCCAGTCCGCGGAAAGTTCTCAAAGACCTTCGCGCGATAACCCTTATAACCGGTGTTCAGGCCCAGCCAGAACGGCGAATTCGTAGCCAGCGCCATAATATGCGGCAGAAAATAACGCATCGAATTCATGATGCGGATCGCCGCCTCCCGGTCCTCAATGCCCACGTGCACATGCAGCCCGAAGATCAGGTTCGACCGCGCCACCAGTTGCAGGTCCTTTACCACCTGGTGATAGCGCGGATCAGGATAAATTTCCTGCGTACGCCAGTCGGCAAAAGGATGCGTCGCACCCGCAACCAGCACCAGGTTGTGCTCGCTTGCCAGCTTGATCATCTCGCGGCGCAGTTCATAGATCTCTTCGCGAGCTTCGCCGATCGTGCGGCAAACGCGCGTGCCCACCTCAACCACAGAGGTATGCATTTCCGCCTTGACGCGCTCCTCGAGGCGCATCTTGCCCTGAGCCAGCATCTCGGTCGCAATGTGCGAACGCAGATCGCGCGTCACCGGATCGACGGTTTGATATTCCTCTTCGATGCCCAGAGTGAAGGAAGGCCGCATGGTGCCTACCGTTGTATGACGAATCACGGCGTCAGTGCAAGAGGATTAGTGGCCCAGGCACCATGTTTCGTATTCGCGCCAGCCTTCTACCTCGCAGCCTTGCCCGCCGCTTTCGCAGCCGGTTTGGCCGCCGCTTCCTTTTTCGCGGACGGCTTGGCGCCCCGACTCTCTCTCGCAACTTCCTTTGCTGGAGCCTCTGCGCTCGCCCCCAAATACGCGCTCCAGTGGAACTCCGGCACCTTCGGCTTCGCCGTCCTGGCTTTCTTCACCGCCAGATCGGCAACCGCATCCACAATCCAGGCAAAGTTTTCTTTTCCCACCGAATGCAGGTCCGCATCCGGCGCAGGATTCATGAAGTCGATCGCGTACGGAACCCCATCTTCCACGGCAAACTCGACCGTGTTCAGGTCGTAGCCCAGCGCACGGCACAGGGTCAGAGAATCCCGCTCCACCCTTTCGAGTAGCTTCTTGCTTGCAGGCGGCGGATTCAGCACATACCTCTCTGCATGAGGCCGCCGCGGATCGTAATACATAATGCGGACCTTCTCCTGGCCAACCACGTAACAACGGAAATACTCGTTGAAGTTCACCGCCTTCTGCAGCATCATGCAGAGGTCGCGACTTTGGTCATATGCACGGAAGAATTCCTCCCGCGTGTGAACGTGGTACACATCCCGCCAGCCGCCGCCATTCACAGGCTTCAGAAACGACGGAAATCCGACGTACGAAAACACGCCGTCCCAGTCGAGCGGAAACTGCAGATTCCGCATCGACCGCTCCGTGGTTCCCGGCGGATATGTCTTGTGTGGCAGAATCACCGTCGGCGGCGCAGCCACGCCCAGCTTCGCAGCCAGCGAGTAGTTGAAAAACTTGTCGTCCGCGGACCACCAGAACGGATTGTTAATCACCGTCGTCCCGTTCAGTACCGCATGCTTCAGAAACGCCCGATAGAACGGGATATCGTGCGAGATTCGGTCGACGATCACCGACCACGCCGGTGGGCGATCCAGCCGAATCGCCCCTATCTCGACAAACTCCGCCGTAATCCCATCGAGATCCCTCTCGTTGATCTTCTCTACAAGCGCGCCGGGAAAAGTATTCTCCATACCGAACAGAACGCCAATCTTCTTCACGTTGCCGCCTCTCTTCAGTAAAGGTTGCGCCGCCTGCGCTCGCTCTGGCCACGCCTCGAACTACGGTTCCACATTAGCCGACCTCTCCCGCGCTTGCAAAAATCGGCGGGGGGGGGGGAATCCCCGCACCTATGCCTATCGCCGCATGAGCGCTTCCAGCTCGTCCAGCGTGCGCGGCCAGTCCTGCTTTAAAAGGCGCGAAAGCCCGCGATCAGCCAACAATTTCCCCCCCGTCTGGCAACGGGCGCAATAATCCGTCTCGTTGTCCGCGAAACGAATGCGCTGGATATTCTCCCCGCACCGAGGGCACGGCTGCCCGAATCGCCCATGCACCGCCATCTCCTTGCGAAACGCCGTCACCTTCTCCGGAAACCCATCCCCCGTCTCCACACGCAGCCGCTCAATCCACAGTTGCAGCATCCCCCGCGTCGCCTCAAACAGCCGCTTCCATTCCTCATCGTTCAGCCGATGCGTGAGCGTGACCGGCGAGAGCCGCGCCGCATGCAGAATCTCATCGGAATAAGCATTCCCAATCCCGCTCACCAGCCGCGGATCGGTCAACGCCCGCTTCAATGTCCTGTTCTCCACCGTCAATGCCGCGCGAAATTCAGCGAGACTGCATGCCAACACATCGATCCCGCCCGGATCCGCCGCCCGCAGCGCCTCTTCTCCCGCAAAAACGTGCAGCGACGCACGCCTCTTCGATCCAGCCTCTGTCAGCACCAGCGATCCCGTCGCAAAGTCGAAAGCCGCCAGCGCGTTTCTGCCCGCAAGCTTCGCCCCCGGCGCCTTCCAGTGCAGCCGCCCCGCAATCATCAGGTGCAATACCAGCCAAATCATGCCAGGGTCCCCAACGACGGATTTTTGTCGTTGGGGTGATAGATCGCCCTCCAGGCCAATGGCGATCCGCTTGCCAATGCGCCTCAGCTCCCGCACCACCCTCCCTTCCACACTCGCCAGCGGTGGCTGCGCCGTCCGCAATAGCGTAAAACTGGCCAGACGCACCCGCTCCAGAACCTGACCCAGGATGCGCACTTCAAGCGCCCTCAGGTACGCTGTGATGTCGGGCAATTCTGGCATCGCTTCGTATGGTATCTCGCATCCATCCGCCGTCGGCACGCGCACAACCGCTCATTGGCAGAGCCGCGCCTCCCAAACCCGCCCGCTGCGCTTCACAATAGCCTCCGGGCGGGCAATAATTCTCCCGCAGCCGTTCCAACGAAGAACGGGTGTACGAAACACCGCGAACTACATCTAACCATCCTGAAAGCGCTGCCGAAACCTAATGATGGAATTCCATATTTCGCGTAAGACTCGCGACCTCTTCCAGGTCAGCGATACGCTGTTCAATTTTGTCGGCAACGTGATCTTCGCCGACCTGGCCGCCTGCCGCCAACTCGCCTTCCGGATGACTGAAGTCCGCGCTTCACCCGGCGCCGAACCCGTTAACCCCGGCGCCCTCTTTGCCATGGGCCTCATCGACGAGGTCAGCCACTTGCTCGTCGCTCAGTACCGCCGCAACCGCGATCCGCAGGTCACGCAGGCCGCCCTGCA
>Ga0182018_10004332_pt1 | contig 12020 bp, 8 predicted proteins | sample 812P2MmetaG_FD_120490 | JGI IMG/M metagenome (GOLD analysis project Ga0182018, IMG submission 120490) | Permafrost microbial communities from Stordalen Mire, Sweden - 812P2M metaG | ecosystem: Environmental > Terrestrial > Soil > Wetlands > Permafrost | place: Sweden: Stordalen | collected...
GATGAAGAAGCCGGACGATATTGATTTGCTCTATTTCGTGACCGCGCACGAACTCGCCCATCAATGGTGGGGGCACCAGCTCGTGGGCAGCGACACGCAGGGTTCCAACATGATGTCGGAATCGCTCGCGGAATATTCGGCGCTGAAGGTGCTCGAGAAGAAATACGGGATGGACATCGTAAGGAAGCAGCTCCGCCACGAGCTGGACGGGTACCTGCGCGGGCGCGCAGCAGAGGCACGCCATGAACCCCCCATCACGCTCGTTCAGCGCGAGCCGTACGTTTGGTACAACAAGGGATCGCTCGTAATGTACGCGCTTGCCGATTATATCGGCGAGGATCAATTGAACTTGGGGCTTCACAATTTCCTGATGAAGAATCGGTATGCGACCGGGCCGTTTCCCGATACGCGCGGTTTCGTCGCGGCACTGCGCGAGGTTACACCGCCCGATTTGCAGTCTGTGATCACGGACATGTTCGAATCCATCGTGCTGTTTGACGATAAAGCGGTATCCGCCACCTACGTTCCAACGGCCGATCACAAGTACAAAGTCACGCTGGCTGTGAGCACGCAAAAACGCAAGGCCGACGGATCCGGAGCCGAGTCTCCAATGGCGATCAATGATTTGATTGACGTTGGCGTGTTTAGCGGCACGAAGGAGCATCTCAAGCCGCTCTACCTCGCCAAGCAGCGCTTCACGCAAGACTCATCCACGATTGAAGTGGTTGTGAATGAAGTTCCCACATTTGCGGGAATCGATCCTTACAACAAGCTGATTGACCGCAACCCCGAAGACAACTTCATCGCTGCCGAGAAGAAGTAAGACGCCAGGCGCGCGCTCTTGGATTAAAGCTGTATAATCCGCGCTTCGACGCGACGCACGAACCCGTCAAATACGAATTTGGGTAGCCAACACTCATGAGTTCTCCTCGGTCTCGCAACACCCGAATTATTCTGCCGCTCGCACTTGCTTTGATTTCCGTCGCCGCGCTTTCGGACGAATGGAAGCCGCGGCACGCCCTTGTGCCGCCGACGGGCGTGATGAATTTGAGTGAGCCTGCCGGACCGCAGGATGTTCTTCTGGCCGGGCCCGAGAATCCCGCGGATGCCGCCGGGTGGCTCGCTGGACTGAAGACGTGGCGAAAAGAGCGGCTCACACGGCTGCGCTACGACGGCAGCGTGTACGCGCGGCCGGAATTGGCTTGGACGCAGAAAGTTTTCTCTCAGGTCCAGATGCTCATCTGGGATCGCACTTTTTACGATCCCGAAAAGGGTGAATATACCGTGGACCGGTTTCTCGCGGATGTCGAAGGGCGCATGGGCCCGATTGACGCGGTGCTGATCTGGCCGCTCTATCCCAATATCGGCGTAGACGACCGCAATCAGTTCGATCTCGTGCGCGACATGCCAGGAGGCATTTCCGGCGTGCGGAACATGGTGGATGAATTTCATCGCCATGGCGTGAAAGTGCTTTTCCCGACGCTCGCGTGGGACACAGGCACGTGCGATGAGGGCGAGCCGGTGGGGAAGGCGCTCGCCGAATTGATGAAGCAGATCGGCGCGGACGGCGTCAACTTCGACACGCTCGAAGATGTGCCCGCAAGCTTTCACGCAGCTGCCGAAGACGCGAAGCATCCGCTGGCGCTCGAGCCGCAATTTTCCATCCGCGACGAATCGCTTGCCTGGAGCACGATCAGTTGGAACGATTGGGTGACCTGGGAAGACATTCCGTACCCGTTCGTGCCGATGGTGAACCAGGCGAAGTGGCTCGAGCCGCGCCACATGATCAACGTGACGGATCGCTTCACGCGCGACAAGACGAACAGCCTTCAGCATGCGTTTTTCAACGGCGTGGGATACGCGTCGCTCGAAAATCTATGGGGCTTCTGGTATGGGATGACGCCGCGCGATGCCGAAGCGGTGCGTCGATTCACGCGCATCGAGCGCGCGTTTGCCGAAAATCTAGTGAGCGCGGACTGGGTGCCGCATGTGCCGACGCTGCAGGCCGGCGTCTTCGCGAGCAAGTTTCCGGGCGAGAAACAAACGTTGTGGACGATCGTCAATCGCAATGAATATGACGTCGTGGGAGATCAGCTCCGCATCCCGCACCGGGAAGGAATGCATTATTACGATGTATGGCACGGCTTCGAGGTAACCCCCGCGATCAACGGAAACGAAGCGACGATAAATTTAAACATTGAGGGGCTCGGCTTCGGCGCGGTGCTTGCGACGCAAGATGTTTCTCCGAGCGCCTCGCTGAAAGAGCTCTTCAAGTTGAATCTTTCCGAGCGGCCGTTGGCCGCTTTCATGCGCACGTGGACCCACCTTCCTCAGACCATGGTGAAAATTTCGGCGACAGAGCCCGTTGCGGACGCGCCTCCTGGAATGGTTCGCATCCCGGAAGGAAATTTCGAGTTCAAAGCGCGTGGAATTGAAATCGAGGGCGGCAACGACTCCGGCGTGGATGTGCAGTATCCATGGGAGTTCTCTCCGCGGCGATTCCACCGCCAGATGCTTCACGTGAAGAGTTTTTTCATTGACCGGACGCCAGTGACGAACGCGGAGTTCAAGAAATTCCTGGACGCAGCGAAGTATCATCCGGCGGACGATCATAATTTCCTGCGTCACTGGTCGAATGGAACCTATCCCGATGGCGCGGGAAATGAACCCGTCACCTGGATCTCGATTGAAGATGCGCGCGCCTACGCGGCATGGGCAGGGAAGCGTTTACCGCATGATTGGGAGTGGCAGTATGCCGCGCAGGGGACGGACGGCAGACTCTACCCGTGGGGCAACGAATGGAACCCGCAGGCGCTGCCTCTGCCTGACCACGAGCGAACAATGCGTGCGCCAACAAACGTCGATGCGTTTCCCGCAGGCGCGAGTCCGTTTGGCGTTCTGGACATGGAAGGTAATGTTTCGCAGTGGACCGATGAATTCCGCGACGAGCATACGCGCGCAGCGATTTTGCGAGGTGGCGGGTATTACCAGCCGCGCGGATCGATCTGGTATTTTCCTCAGACGTACCGGCTGGACGAGCACGAAAAATTCCTATTGATGTCGCCGGGCCGCGACCGTGCAGGAACAATCGGCTTCCGCTGCGTCGTTGACGCGCCGTAAATCAATTCGTGGTCTGCAGAGCGCTGGCGCACTCGACGCTTCGGTGATGGGGTTGGGGAGAGTCGAACTCCCGACACGCAGTTTAGGAAAACAAGAGGCGTTTCTGACCCGTTATGAAAATTGCGGATTCTAATTGATTCGTTGAGCCCTTGTAAGATGGGGTCTTTCTAGCAGAGACGCCCCTGTCACTTGCGTAAAGCTTTCGTGAAATCACTGCGATCTGAGACCGAAAAACTAGCGATTTTCTTCGATATGCTCCGGACTTCGTCCGCCGTCGCATTTCCGATAGCCGGAATGTCGCCCTGGATGACGTGCTAGGGCATTCCCCTTATTCTCTCCTGCTTTCGTGCTGGATGGGTTGTGAACAAATGGGGGAGACGCTTACCTTGTGTCGTCCGCGGGGAAGTCTTCCCTGTCTCGGTTCCCTGTCCTCCTGCGGCGCGCTCACGATGCATCGGTGAAGTTATTCGGCGTCCGAGACAGGGAAACGCACAGCGTAGGCAAGCGTCTCCTCCGATCTACTCACCTGCGCAGCTCACATATCCCCTGCGCAGCTCACATGGTCGTTCCAGTCCACGAAGGAGCCCTGGGGGTTGCCGCGCCACGCCCACACGTGGAGTTCGAAGAACGCCGGTATGGTGAAGCGGTTCGGGGCGTCGACATACAGGAACACTTGACCCTCGAGAACAGGGGGCGCGGAATGAGTCTTCAACCAGGTCGCTGCGTCTACAATGAACTCCACGCCGACCAGTTGCAAACCGCCGTTCGACGACGGCTCATAGATGAGGGCCTGCGGCTGCGTAGCGTCAACGGTTCCGTTCAGCAGAGCGCCATTGACGTAGTGAATGCCCATGGCTCCGTGGTCCGAGCCGCTCACGCAGCCAAATAACGGGCTGTATCCAGCCGCGGTGGCTTTGTTGACATCTAGATACTGCTCGGTGGCATTGCGTACAATTACGACGAGCTTGCTCTGGTCTCCCTGCTGCACTGGCTGTTTCTGCTGAGCCAAAACAAAAGGGGTGAGCGCCAAAAGGCCGGCCAACAGCAGTGGCACATGCAATACTTTTTTCATGTTTTCAATCTCCTTATATTTCTTTATTTCTGGTAGGAAAGCTCACAAACGGTTTGGATGGCACCGTCGATTAGTGAGCTCCTGCAGAACCAGCGCACTTTCGCCGGTTCATGCGTGGAGTGCAATCCTCGCGACCTCCATACGTCCCCAAAGTTATCTCCATTGCTAAGCTATTAAAGACAAAGGCATTCCAGCCTTAATCAACCCTGCCTCCCGGCGACAAGAAGTGTGATAGACTTTGCCACTCTTGCGGGCGTTGATATGCCTAGCTCCGCACCACGCGTGCGTGCATTGCGTTTCGACAATTTCGAACTGGACGTTCGCACGGGCGAACTGCGTAAACGGGGTGTAAGGCTCCGCCTGCAGGGGCAACCGTTGCAAGTCCTGGCCGCTTTGTTAAATCGCGCCGGCGATGTGGTCACTCGCGAGGAGCTGCGAGCGCAGATTTGGACAGCCGACACGTTCGTCGATTTCGACCATAGTCTTCACAATGCGATTGCGCGCGTTCGCGAGGCGCTCGGCGATTCCGCCGAAACGCCACGATACATTGAAACACTTCCGCGCCGCGGATACCGGTTTATCGCGCCGGTGGACAGGGTAGACGTTCAGTCTGCAACTCATTCTACCCAGTCTGAGCTGCCCGGCGAAGCGCATGTCGACCTAGGGCTTACCAAATCTCGCGCGTTCCTCGGCACCACGATCCTTGCCCTCCTCGTTGTAGGCTCTGCCTTCTGGCTGACGCGCGCAGGCAGCACTCATCGTACAAATGCGGCTCCGCGTTTAAATTCCATCGCCGTTCTACCCCTCGAGAATTTGTCAGGGAATCCGTCGGAGGAATTCTTCGTTGATGGAATGACGGACCAGTTGATAACGGACCTGGCTCAGGTCGGCTCTCTTCGCGTTATCTCACGAACTTCTGTCATGCGTTACAAAGGCACAAAAAAGAGCCTCCCTGAAATTGCACGAGAATTGAACGTGAACGCCATCGTTGAGGGGTCGGTCATTCGTTCGGGTCAGCAAGTCCGGATCACCGCTCAACTCCTTGAGGCAACCACGGACCACCACCTCTGGGCGGAGACATATGACCGCAATCTTGGCGATGTCCTGAAGTTGCAGGGCGAAGTGGCGAATGCCATAGCGCAGCAAGTCCGCGCACAACTGACTCCGCAGCAGCAGGCTGAGCTTCGCGCGGCTCACGCAGTAAATCCAGCAGCATACGATGCCTACCTGAAGGGGCGTCTTTACTTTGTCAATGAGTTCACCGACTCTGATTCACTTAGGAAGGCCCAACATTATTTCCAGGAGTCGCTCCAGCAAGACCCGAACTTCGCTCTAGCTTACGCCGGACTGGCAGACACTTACGTCTATTTAGCCTTTGAGGGAGCGTTGCCAAGGGATCAAGCATACCGGTCTGCCAAGGAGGCGTTAGCCAAGGCCGTGGCACTGGACGACAGCATCGGCGAAGCCCACGACACCCTCGGCGTGCTGAGTTCGCAGTTTGATTGGGATTGGGACAATGCCGATCGAGAGTTCAGCCGTGCGATCTCCTTGGCGCCGAGCTACAGTTGCGCGCATGAGGATCGCGCAACTTTTCTCGCCCTTACTGGCCGACGGGACGACGCTCTGGCGGAAATCGCAAAGATCGACCAACTGGATTATGGTTCCAGCGCGGCGTATGCGGAATCGACAACCTACTATGAGCTACGGGATTACCCGGGATTGATTGAAGCCAGCAGGAGGGGGCTGCTTTTGGATCCCAAGGATTGGTATCAGCACTACACTCTGGGCGTCGGTTACGAAGGTACGGGCAAGCTGCAGGAAGCGATCTCTGAATACCAGAAAGCCATCGCCATGTCAGGTGGCTCTGGGGGCGTTGTGGCAATAGCTCACGCCTATTCAGCCGTGGGCAGGAAAGCCAAAGCGGAAAAGATTCTCCGCGATTTGGAGCGCAAATCGAAAGAGACCTCGGCTTCTCCATATACGATGGCCACAATCTACGCCGGCCTCGGCGAAAATGACAAAGCATTTGAGTTCCTGGAAAAAGCGTATTCGCAGAAGTCCTTAGGCATCCCCTCGTCGTTAAGCTCTGACTTGGTGCTTGAGAGCTTGCGCCCTGATCCTCGTTTCCAAAATCTTCTGGGCCGCATAGGCTTGAAGAACTAGACTTCGCCCAGGACGAGCAGTTTGTTTCCAACTCAGGAATTATTCACCACAGAGGAGATTCGGCAACTCAGACGCGATCGAAGACGCGCACGAATGAGCTTCAGCGCGCTCGCGAGGAAATACGGGACGTCCACGTGGACTGCCTTTTCGTTGTGCGGGCGAGGGCATTAGAAATGTGTAGTTTCCAAATGTTCGGATGGCACTCGCGATCGTATCATCGAAATACTCCAGTTTTACTGCAAACGCTGTTCCTGGCTCCATCAGGCGAGAAAACCCCCCGACCTAAACCCATGAAGCCGAAAAGTAAGAGTGGTGGGGCTGGGGAGAGTCGAACTCCCGACACGCAGTTTAGGAAAACAAGAGTCGATTCTGACCGGTTATGAAAATTTCGGATTCTAATTGACTCGTTTAGCCGTTGCAAGATGGGCGAGTTGAGCCGTTTTGATTCCTTTCGATACGTTATGAGCATGGACCTACTGCAGATTTACTGCAGTTTTTTGGAGGCGGGGATGCAACTCTTAGAACGCGCTTTTCATAGTGAAGAATGCGACGAGATGCGGCTAAAGATGATTTCCTCGCTTGCATCACGTCCTCTCTCGCTCGAAAGCATTGCTGGGAACGAATCCTGATATCATGGCAAGCCCGTGACAAATATTTGGTTCGCCTGACCGCAACCAACAGCAAGCTGAAGGAAAAATAACCTGCTAGGCCAGCGCCGGGCGAGAGGAAGAAGCGTAGCGGGTACATCTTTGGCGAAACCCACGACCTCGAAATCTCAAGGACTGGTTTGCGATTCTTAGGAACCAGTGGGATTATCGCGGCATACTCTGCCTGGCTTGAGAAGCATCTAATGTCTTGTCACTTCGAGTTCGACTCGACCAACCGGATTCTTCGATGTCGTATTGAGGGCCGGGTTGCCGACGAAACTTTGAAAAAATACTACGGACTCGCTGCGAAATTCGTGGCACTGAATGCCCCTTGTGCTGGCATTTTTGACATGTCGGCCGTAACTTACTTCAATGTTTCTCCTGATACGATTCGTGAGCTGGCAAACTTGCCACCGGCAGTGGCGGACCCGAACCGCCCACGATTCATCGTTGCGGCATCGGCTCACATCTTCGGAATGGCGCGCATGTTTGAGCTACAGGGACAGAGCACGCGTCCAAACCTGCATGTCGTTCGCACCGCGAATGAGGTATGGGTGATTCTGGGTGTGCAGGAGCCCCATTTCGAGCCGATACAAACAGAATAACGCACGCTGAAACTGGTCGAGCCCGGCGTAGGGCGGCAGCAACTGCGCGGAGCTCCGTCCTCGCCGATTTCGATAACAAGACCGGGGACGCCGTATGGACAAGCCAAAACCGAATACAAAAACTAACGAAAAAATTGGGACAAACCGAGGAAGTGTACTATCTTTCTCACGCTGACATACAAGAAGCCAACGCCCGCTCACTAGCGGCAAGAATTCGAGGACGTCAAACTGGGCCACCATCAACGGCCTTCGCGTCTTGATATCTGGATAGAGCGGTATCATCGACCGTAGCGACTGCGGCATCACCGATAATCAGTTCGTCGTCTTTGTCCGCGAAATGTCCTGGTGATAGACTTCCGCAATGCCAACGAAGAAACGAAGGCGCGAGAACAAGCAAGCTAGCCGGAAAAAGGTGGCCCGCAGGAAGAAGCTAATTCAGCGTAAGAAGCCAAGTCGTTATAAGGCTCATAGCGCAAACGCGTCTGCACAAATCCATCAAGGAGTTGGCCGAGCGGCAGCCAAGGCTGACGATTGAACGATCGTGGTTCCCGAGCACGAGGTCGCTTCCGAATTTGGAGGAGAAGGTAGGCCTAGGGGCCAACGGCCAATCATCGCTCCTCTTAGATTCCTCTTCCTCTATATACGGTCTCCCTCGACTGACTCGCACGCCGCGTGTATTGCCAGCAGAAAAAGATTCCTGACTTCTGTTCCTCTTGAGTGAGATCTTTTGTAAAGTCGTTTATGGCCGCTCGCGCCCCCGCCACGCCTTTCACGACGGCCACGACTTCGAGCGTCCGGGGGACACCAAATGAATCGCGCACGGATTTCCGCACTTCGCAGGGGGGTTCTGGATTTCGTGGCGGCACTGGCACAAAAGGCATTTTAGCAGCGCTCAATCACCCCAACATCTGCACGAGTCATGACATTGGCGAGGACGCGGGGCGAACATTCATCGTCATGGAGTTTCTCGACGGCGTGACTTTGAAGCATCGCCTCGGTGGCAAGCCGCTCGAGCTGGATCTGCTTCTTGATTACGCCATACAGATAGCCGACGCTCTCGACGCCGCGCACTCAGCCGGCATCATCCACCGGGATATCAAGCCCGCGAACATATTCATTCCCAACAAACGCTATGAGCCCGTGAGGTCCGCCGGTTACCAGCGGCTCTATCGGGCCATCGGAAAATCAAGTACGGTGACGTTGAGTCGTAGACGATCAATCCGGGCAAAGGGCGTAAGAAGACGGCACGTAACTGGGGCAGTGGCGGAGTCAGTGATTCCCTGAAGCGGGCAAATCTGTATCAATCACTGAAAGAATCTAAGAGAATTGTAGAGGCTGACTTAAACTCAGGTGGGTTGATGGCTGAGCAGGTGAGCCGGTTTACAAAGAGGTCTTGGCTTTCAGCCATTCGTTTCGCCAGAAATGGAATTTTGCTCTTGGACAGAGCGTGCAATTTCCTCTGCAGGTGACCGACTCCAGGATGAGACAGGCATTTTTCAACTCTTTCATCTTCCCCGTTTCTTCGTCGATCATTCTGTCTATCTTGTCGAGAACTCGGTACTGTTTGCCACAAAAAGTCAACATTTCCGCGCTGAAAGCCAGCCCGTGGTTTTTGCCAGACTTCGTGAGGGAAGCGAGGATCTCTTTCTGTGGTCTTATCTCAACGAGATCGTTGAGCGAGATGTTCTGACGCTCCACGACGGGTGTCGTCGTCGCACTGGAAAAAAACTTAAAGATGCGCCAGCGTATCCAAGCTAAGAACCAGCGCACAAGCCACTTTGCCTCAAGCCAACCCGCGTTTCCCACGCGAAACTCCCGCACGTAGGAACTGAGATTCCAAAGCTTGATCTCTTCCTTAGCGATCTTGCCGATCTCGGTTGCTTGACATATGTAGGTGACGCTGCCTTCGTGAAGGCCTGAGCGAGTGCGTAATCTGCCGTCTGTGGCTGAGTCGTTTGATGGATAGCTAATTGAACTTAGCGTCTCAGTGTCTTGGCTCAAACTGGAGATTCGATTGAGCCATTCTTCCCTCCAGAAAAGCAGACATCTAATTTGACAGCCGTCATGAGAGGAGCCATCGCACCGAAGATCCATCAAATGAACGGCGTTGCCCATCCTTCGCACCTTGTTTTCAAAACATGAATTCTCGGCACGCTTACTGACCCTGAATTTCTTGCCGCAAAATTGAATCATTTCGGGCATAAACGGCAGTTTGTCTAATTGTCCGTTCGAGTCGAGCGTGGCTAAAATCTCAGGAAAACTACGCACCTGTACACAGTCTCCTGCCCGAAGGAAAGTATCGGAATTTCGTTGGCTATTCTGCCTGGTCATCGTGGTTCGCACTACGCTGATGGCCAGTCCGCTCGTAGCATGGGTGCGAAGAATCGAAGATAGAGATAAAAATATAGCACGAACGAGAGACTTCGCGCGCCTGGATGGCTTCATTTCGGAACGTCAGTTTTTGACTCGCCGTTTAGTGATGCGACTGCGGACTATCTTCACGTATCCGAACATAGCCAAGTTCGACTGCAGAAAAATGCGCGCTCATGACATCGTTTGTCGCCCATACTGGAAATCGCGTATGTGAACACGGCACACGACACCGACAATAGTGTCCGATTCGGGATTCACTAGGGAGATTATTCTGACTGGAGACGGCGACCGGCAAGTCAGGTCATGATGCATTATTCCATCGCAATTATTGGTGCAGGACCTTATGGGCTGGCAATCGGTGCCAAACTGAGTAGCGCTGGCGCTAATTTCGTCATATTGGGACGGCCCATGGGTTTTTGGCGCGAGAATGTGCCGGTAGGCACGCGACTGCTTTCTACGCGGTCCAGTTGTTCCTTGTCTGGCGATGGATTCGACTATCAGACTTACACGAGGGATACCGGTCTCAACCCTCAGACGTTTACCTCTCAGGATCTGGTCGATTATGGCTTGTGGTTTCAGCGTAGAACGTACTTAGAAACGGATGAACGCGTGGTATCGCATCTTAGTCGCATCGATCGGATATTTCACATCCGGCTGGAAAGCGGGGAGGACATTAGCGCCGAAAGGGTAGTAACCGCAGTTGGATTAAAGCCTTTCGCGTACGTTCCAGCCGAATTTGCGGAACTGCGCGGGCGCTCAGTGTTTCATACATCAGATTTGCACGATCTGAATGTATTTTCCGGAAAGAACGTAGTGGTGATCGGTTCCCTACAAAGCGCCATTGACTGTGCTGCGCTGCTCTCCGAAAGGCAAGCTGACGTAGAGGTTTTGGCACGAACCGATGAGGTGCGATGGCAGGAAGGCAACACAGCGCCCGCAGCCGAACCCACCATGAGTCGAAACTGGACTTTGCGCGGAGCGATGCGTGATTTCATGTTTGCTCCAAGAGTATTCTGGCAATCACCTGGGTTCATACGCGCACGAGAACTCCGTTGGGTTATGCGCCCTGCCGCAGACCGCAGGCTTGTTCCTCGCCTGAATGGCGTTCGTTTTGGGCTCGGTCGCACGGTGGCTCGCGCTTCTTCCACGAACGGCAGGGTCATGCTTAAACTCGACGACGGAACGACGCGAACAGTGGATCACGTCGTCGTAGGAACCGGTTATCGTATCGACGTGAACGCTATTCCATTTCTCTCCCGGGAACTGCGTAGCGAAATTCGTGCACACGCTGGATACCCAGTGCTGAACAGGAAGATGGAATCGAGTGCGAAGGGTCTGTACTTCATTGGAGCGACGGCGGCTTGGAGTTTCGGGCCATTGATGTGGTTCATTCGAGGAGCATCGCTAGCAGCGGAAATTGTGCGTGAGGATCTGATGCGGCAATCTTAACCCCTTGTCAAGGCTCCGGGGCTTCGACAAGATGGCGGCGCTGCGATTGACCGATTGCCACAGAAGCGATCCGCGGTAGCTCGTACTCGGATTCCTCATTCAACGCGAGATACGAGAGACGGCCGGCCTTCCGGCCAGCCCTACGAAACCAAATACTTCGAAGATTGTGGCGCGGAAACTAGACGACGGCAGGCCCGGTTAGGGACCTGCCGCCGATTTCGCTTGAGTCGGGCCGAGGGCCTAGCTTGCCGCTATTCCCGCGATGCCTTAGTACACCTGGACTTTGTTTACTTTGCCGTTGGCGAATGTCAGGACCCAGCGATGGCCGTCCTTCAAGTAGAACCAGGTTTCTGAGAACGTGCCGTCTGTTGTGTCGTTGATTTTTTTCTGCTCGGGGTCGCCGAAACTGATCTGCACCATCTGGTAGGTCATGCCTTCGGCGACCGTTCTTGCGGCGATAGCGCTCTTGAATTCCGTTGGGAAGTCCTTCGCTGCTACCTCTGTTTGAAGCTTGCTGACGTCGAGAACGCGAGCCATGAAGTTCAGAATTGCTTCCGGCTGAAGATCGTGGTCGGTGACGTTCGTCGTGTA
>Ga0182018_10004333_pt1 | contig 12020 bp, 13 predicted proteins | sample 812P2MmetaG_FD_120490 | JGI IMG/M metagenome (GOLD analysis project Ga0182018, IMG submission 120490) | Permafrost microbial communities from Stordalen Mire, Sweden - 812P2M metaG | ecosystem: Environmental > Terrestrial > Soil > Wetlands > Permafrost | place: Sweden: Stordalen | collected...
CTCGTCGAGGGCCTGGAACCGGGAGGTGAGGGAGCGGAGGTTGTGGATGGCCAGGGAGCTGGTGACGACGTCGAAGCTGGCGTCAGGGAACGACAGGGCGGTCATGTCGCCGGTGTGCAGCTCCACACGGTCGGCGACTCCTTCCGCTTCCGCGTTGCCGGCGGTCACGGACTCGTCGTTCCCACTCTGGTCGGCCGAGCGCCACAAATCGATACCGTGGACGCGGCCGGTGGGCAGTCGCTGGGCGGCCGCCAACAGGACCGCCCCGCGCCCACATCCCACATCGAGGAGCTGCTCGTCGCCGTGTAAAGCCAGATCATCGAGCAGCTTCTCCCACGCCCCGAACTTCCCCCACAAGGTTGTGCGCAGATAGATGATCGCTTGGACGAGAAAGAACGCCCCGACGATGATTAGCCATGGCGGCCCGGACGCCTCCGCGCCGAGGACCACGCAGACGACGCCCACTAGGCCGAGAATCGTCGGAACGTACGGGGCATCGATCCCGTAGCGCAGGGCTCTGGCTCGTCTGGGGGCGGGTTGACGTGCTTCAACGATGCGCCCATTCTGTCAGCCGGGTGCCCGCAGGCGGATCGCTGAGTACACACCCTCTGCGAGCTGACGCCGCATGACTGTGCGATGCGGTTCGTCCGCCGACCCGAGTGTCCCAGAATGCTCGGCTATTTCGCCGTCGCGCTGTCCCCGTTCGGTACTGGGAGGTGGGTTCCAGGAGCGTGACGTTGTCCGCAAGTCGTTAATCAGAGCCCTAAAAGTGCCACCGCGCACTTCGGGGGCAGGCCCGTCAAGATCTGTACGTCGGTCCGGTCGCTACGGATTCTCAGTGGAATTCCGTCGGCTCACGAACTAACTTTTCGTACTTCGCCCATCGCCGGAGCTTTGATATGAGTGGTGGTACCGACGCAGTGATCCTGTTACTAGTGCTCTTGAACATCCCAATGTTCTTACGGGTGGTCCGAGTCGTCAGTCCTCTGACCATTGACGAAAAGCGTTGGCGATTCAAGGGGCGTCACAGCGGATGGCGTATCACTGTGACCCTGTGTTGAGTTTCCGGTCTGTAACGGGTCGTGTAGTGGCCGCTGACTCTCATACAATCACACACGGCCGATCCGGCCTCCAACCGATGAAAGGCTGACCATGTCCAAAATGTTGAACGGGACGACATCCGAACGGCACGTGCACGTCGACGCGACGCCCGCCGAGGTATACGGCCTCGTCAGTGACGTGACCCGCATGGGTGAGTGGAGTCCGGAGACGACCAAGTGCGTCTGGATGAACGGCCCGACCGGTCCCGCCGTCGGCGCGCTGTTCAAAGGGACGAACAAGCACGGTTTGATGACGTGGTCGACGAAGCCGACAGTGATCGTCGCGGATCCAGGACGCGAGTTCGCGTTCGAGATCGAAGGCGTCATCAAGTGGACCTACCAGTTCGACGCCGACGGCACGGGCACGAAGCTCTCCGAGTCATTCGAGCTGCTCCGCGATCTCCCCTGGTACTACGCAGTCGCGCAACGCTGGGGCATGGGCGTCAAAGATCGTCGCGCCGATCTCGAACACGGAATCGAAGTCACGCTCGACCGCATCAAGAAGGTCCTCGAGACCCACGCGAGCGACCGGAACTAGACACGAGTCTGCCTACTCCTGCTCCTCGATCGACCGCAACGCCTCCGTCGTCGTCCGCATCGCCAGCACAAGCCAGGCGGGGAACCCATATCGCGACGCCCCATAACCCCGTCCTCCCCCTATCCCCTATCAATGACGGTTCGGTGCCGGGCGGTGCGCTGCCTTGCTCAACTTGAGTCAACAAGGATTTTTGGCGTGGTGGGGCGGGTTCCAGCATGCTGGTGTTGTCCGCAAGTCGTTAATCAGACCCCCAAGAGTGACACCTACCGGCATCGGAGCTAGCCGACAGGATGATGACTCTGGCCGAGCGAGTCGCCTTGGGGGTTTTAGCCCGCCTGATCGAGACCCGGGTGGCCGGCAGCCTCGGGACGGCCTGGGTGCGGGGACCTCCGATCCGCTGCCAGGCGGGGTGGTCCAGACCTCCTACGAGCAGATGACCGCCCACGGCCTCGACGTGGTGCCCTACACCCGGCTGGCCCGGACCTTCGCCGATCGCATCGCCGGGCAGCCCACCGCCCCGGACCCGCTCCCGGGCCACTTCGCCGACGGCGTGGCAGCGATGGAGGTGCTCGACGCCATCAGGCGCTCGGCTCGGGAACGCCGCCGGGTGCCCGTGCCCGCACCGCCGCCCTGAGGGTCGCCGGGCGCACCACACCGGTTGACGTTCTGGGGGGACCTCCCTAAGGTCGCCCGATGGAGCGCAGGGCAACCGGGTTGCACCTCACCGCTCGACCGGGACTGCAGGGTCCCCGGGCCGTCGCACCGCTCCTCGCCACCGTGCTGGTGGCCGTGGTCGCGGTGGCCGGGACGGCGGGCGCGCCGACGGCCGGGGCGGCCACCTCGCCCAAGGCGGTCTATGCCTGGGGCGACGGCGGGCTGGGCGATGCGGGGAACGGCAAGGACTTCCCCCAGCCCCTGCCCGGCTCCGTCAAGGGTGTCACCGACGCCGTCGGGCTCGCCACCTCCCAGTACCAGAGCCTGGCCGTGCTAGGGAACGGTAGCGTGAAGGCCTGGGGTGACGACTCGGACGGGGAGCTCGGACCCGCCGTGGCACCGAAACCGTCCAGCGACATCACCGGTGCCACCAAGGACATCAACGAGCCGGTCACCGTACTCGGGGTCTCCGGCGCGGTGGCCGTCTCGGCCGGGCTGGCCTTCGACCTGGCCCTGCTGCGCAACGGCACCGTCATGGCCTGGGGCAGCAACGAGACCGGCCAGCTGGGCAACGGCATCGACTCCTTGGCCCGCAGCTCGGAGTACATCTACCCGGTCCCGACTCCCGTCGTCGGGCTCATCGGTGTCACCGCCATCGCGGCCGGGGGCTCCGAGTCGCTGGCCCTGTTGAGTAACAGGACAGTGATGGCCTGGGGGGACTTCGACAACGAGGCGACGCCGGGGCACGACGTGCCGGTGCCCATGGAGAACCTGAGCGGCGTGAAGGCCATCGCCACCGGCCTCGAGGAGAACCTGGCCCTGCTCGACAACGGCACGGTGGTCGAGTGGCCCGCCAACTTCACCTTTGGGTTCGGCCCACCGGGCAGTGGCGCCAACGCGCCGGTCCAGGTGGCGGGGCTCTCCGGGGTGACGGCTATCTCGGCCGGGGACAGCTACTACCTGGCCCTCTTGAAGAACGGGACGGTCATGGCCTGGGGCACCAACCAGTACGGGCAGCTCGGCGACGGCAGCGTGCAATCGGCCACCGGCCCGGTGACCGTCAAGGGCCTGGCCGGCGTAACGGTGATCTCGGCCGGCTTCGCCGACGGCCTGGCCCTCCTGAAGTCCGGGACGGTCATGGCGTGGGGCCAGAACACCGACGGGGTGCTGGGCAACGGGGAGCTCGACGGCGTGAGTGACGTGCCGACCCCGGTCCGCGGCCTCTCGGGCATCAAGACCATCGCCGCCGGGACCGCCGTGAACCTGGCCAGCCAGGCCGCGCCGCGCAAGGTCACCATCACTACGGCCAACGGGCTGGGCAACGGCTCCTACCTGATCTCCATGACCCCGACCGGGTGCGGCGACGACGTGGGCGACCTGGTGGGTGACACCCTGGTCGTCAAGGGCGGCAGGGCGACCATGGACCTGAGCGACGGCCGGGTCTTCACCGGCCCGGTCGTGCGCGACGGCCTCTCGTTCAGCGCCAAGACGGCCCTGGCCGGCAGCACCTTCACCATCGACATGACCGGCACGGTCAACCCGGACGGCTCCCTCAGCGGCACCTACTCCTACAGCGGCATCCCCGGGGGTATCTCGGGCGGGGGGCAGGGCGTGGCCTGCACGTTCCCCTTCACCGCCCAGCCCGGCCCGGCGGGCAATTCCGCCCCGGCGAGCGGGAAGCGGACGGCAACCTCGGCTGGATGCCCCACGCCCGCCGAGGTGCTGGCGGCCTGGAAGGCCTCACCGGGGATCAACCAGGCCGTGCCCGGCGCGGTCACCAGCTTCGGCGAGGTCCTGTGCTGGCGGAACTGGGTGCGGGCCAGCGCGCTGGGCGACGGCGACGGCCCGCCGTTCCTCTTCAGCCGGACCGGTGGGCTGCACGGGGTCACCCAGGCCCAGTTCAACCGGTTCAACGCCGAGGTGTGCGCCGACCCCAGCGCGCCCCGCACCTTTCGCTTCCAGGGCGAGGATCAGAGCTCCTGCTAAGCGACCGGACCCCGGGGTGCCGTTGCCGGCCGTCACCTGGCCGTCACTTCCGACGTTCCGGGTGCTAAACGGGTTCTTCCCAGCGCTGACCCTCCCAGTGGCACTGTTGGTTGAAAGGGTTTGGTGGTCTTGTGTCGCTGGAACGGCCGGCGCGTTCGCCGGGTAGCTCTCGGTTGACTTGCCAGAGCCCGAGCCCTGGGAGCTGTAGCTCTGCCAGCACCTCCTACTAGAGAGACCAGGCGGTCAGGACCGACGACGAGGCAGTGGGCCACATCGGCTCGCAACAGCAGCTCCTGGGTCAGCCAAGACCGTCCCGTTTGCCGGGTAGAGGCCAAAATTGTCGCGGCATCGCACCTTGCCCAGATCGGCCGGGTGTATCGCACTCCTCTGAGCACTTCAGTAGGGCAGTACAGACTTCAGGCCTGCTCGACGGATCTGGAGGCGAAAAGTGCCCCATACCGCGCGACCAACATTCCGGATGAGGGTGTCACCTACTGCCGGTACGGGGCGCGTGACGTTGTCCAGTTCGGTCGGGCCGTCGTCGGCGCAGTCGATCCGGACGTGGTCGCCTTCGAGACCATGACGATTGCCGCAGTGCGCGACGACGCAGGTGCGGTCCCGCACCAAAAGGGCGGCGTCGACGCAGGCGGCGATGTCGCGGGTGGGCCTGGTCACCGCCTTGATGTCGAAGCCCTCATTTACGACGTAGCGCAGGGCTCCGTGGCCCAACAGATCGGTCGCCGTGGACACAGGGACGGGGCCGACTCCTTCGATTTCGCACATCTCGTCGCCCTCGGTGACCCCGCGGCGTCACGGTCAAACGACCCGAAGTCCCCACTTCACACCCGCGCCCACATCGCGTCAAACGGTGGTGCACATCGCCGTCGAAGGGGCCACCGACCGCCCGTACCCGATGGCGAGAGGCCCACGACATGCCCGGTAGCCTGGGGTCCCTGTGTCCTTGCGCCTCCTCGATCTGCGTGGCGTCCAACCGCCCTACGACTCCGTCCTGCCGCGCCCGGCCGACCCCGGCGCCGACGTGCACGAGGCGGTGGCCGAGGTGCTGCGCCGGGTCCGCCTCGAGGGTGACGCCGCAGTCGTCGAGCTGACCCAGAAATTCGACGGGGTCGATGTCTCCGCGGCCCAGGGCGGGATGCGGGTGCCGCCGGCCGAGATCGACGCCGCCCTCGCCCGGGTGGACCCCGCGTTGCGCGCCGCCCTCGAGTTGGCCTTCACCCGCATCGTGGCCTACCACGCAGAGGAGGGCACTCCGCCCGGCGTGTTCGAGTCGGGCGGCGTCCGCGTGGCGCACCTGGTCCGCCCGGTGGGGCGGGCCGGCATCTACGCGCCCGGCGGGCGGGCCCGTTACCCCTCCACTGTCTTGATGTGCGCCGCACCGGCACGGGTCGCCGGGGTGGGCGACATCGCGCTGTGCGTGCCCCCGGCGGCCGACGGGAGGGTGGACGATGCCACGCTGGCCGCCGCGGCCGTGGCCGGCATCGCTGAGGTCTACCGGATCGGGGGCGCCCAGGCCGTGGCGGCGATGGCCTACGGCACGGCGTCGGTGCCCCGGGTCGACGTCATCGCCGGCCCCGGCAATGCCTATGTGGCCGAAGCGAAACGCCAGGTCAGCGGGGTCGTCGGGGTAGCTTCGGCGTTCGCCGGCCCCTCGGAGATCGTCGTCGTTGCCGGCCCCGCCGGCCCCCATGCCCCTCCGGAGTTCGTGGCGATCGACCTCGTGGTACAGGCCGAGCACGGCCCCGACGGGCTGGCTTGGTTGGTGACGTGGGACGAGTCCTTGTTGGCCGCGGTCAGCTCCGAAGTCGACCGCATTGTGGCGGCTTCACCTCGGCGGGCCGATCTCGAGGCCACCCTTGCCACGTCGGGCATCGCCTGCCTGGTGGACGGGCCCGACGCCGCCATGGAGGTGGCCAACGTGGTGGCGCCCGAGCACCTGCAGCTGATGGTGCCCATGGTCGCCGCCTCCTCGGCCGCCTCCTCGGCCGCCTCCTCGGCCGCCGACGGCACGACCCTGCTCGAGCAGGTGCGCAACGCCGGCGCTGTGTTCGTGGGGCCGTGGTCTCCGGCCAGCCTCGGCGACTACATCGCCGGTCCCAACCACGTGCTCCCGACCAACCGCACCGCTCGCTTCGCCTCGGCGTTGCGGGCCGACGATTTCCGGCGGCACATCCACGCGGTGACGATGGAAGCCGAGGCCCTGCGGACGCTGGGCCCGGCGGTGATCACCCTGGCCGAGACGGAAGGGTTGCCCGCGCACGCCGACTCCGTCTCGCGCCGGCTCGATCGGCTGGATGCGCTCAGCCAGCCCCCGCAATGAGCCCGCCCCCGCGATGAGCTCGATCCCGCCGATCCGCCCCGATCTCTCCTTGACCGAGGGCTATCACTCCCCCCAGGTCGCGGCCGACGTCCGCCTCAATACCAATGAGTCACCCTTCCCCCCGCCGGCGAAGTGGAGCGAGGACCTCCTCGCTGCGCTGGCCGACGTCTCCTTCGAGCGCTATCCCGATCGGCCCGCCACTGAGCTGCGCGCCGCCATCGCCGCGCTGCACGGGGTGACCTCTGAAGAGATCTTCTGCGCCAACGGCTCGAACGAGGTGCTGCAGAGCCTGCTCCTCGCCTTCGGGGGGCCGGGCCGGCGCGCCGCCGTCTTCGAGCCGACGTACGCCCTCCACTCGCACATCAGCAGGGTGACCGGCACCGAAGTCGTCGAGGGCGGGCGCACCGAGGACTTCCGGATCGATCCCGCCGACGCCCGGGCCCTGCTCGGGCGCAGCCAGCCCGCCGTGACCTTCCTGTGCTCGCCCAACAACCCGACGGGCCGGGCCGAGCCGAAGGAGACCGTGCTGGCCGTCCTCGACGCCGCACCGGGCCTGGTCATCGTGGACGAGGCCTACGGCCAGTTCTCCTCCTGGACCGCCCTCGATCTGCGGGCGGGCCGCCCCGGCCTCGTCGTCACCCGCACGTTCTCCAAGACGTGGGCCATGGCCGGCGCACGCCTCGGGTACGCGGTGGCCGATCCCGCAGTGGTGCAGGCCTGCGAGGCGGTCGTGCTGCCCTACCACCTCTCGGCCCAGACCCAACTCGCCGGGCTGCTGGCGCTGCGCTACACCGAGGAGATGGAAGCCCGCGTTGCGTGCATCGCCGAGGAGCGGGGCCGGGTGGCGGCCGCGCTGGGTGACTTGTCGGTCGAGACCTGGCCGTCGGATGCCAATTTCATCCTCTTCCGCCCCCTGCGCATCGATGCAGACGAGGTATGGGAAGGGCTCTTGGCGCGCTCGGTGCTCATCCGTAACTGCGCCAGCTGGGATGGCCTCAGCGGCTGTTTGCGTGTCACCATCGGCCGGGCCGACGAGAACGATCGGTTCCTGACCGCGCTCGAGGAGTGCCTGCGATGACAGAGGTGACAGAGGTGACACAGGGATCGGACCGCAACGCCCGTACGGCGACCACGCAGCGGCGGACCAAGGAGACGACCATCGACGCGTCGCTCGCCGTGGACGGCACCGGCGCGGTGGACGTCTCGACCGGGCTCCCGTTCTTCGACCACATGGTGGAGCAGCTGGGCCGGCACGCCTCCTTCGACCTCTCCGTCCACGCGGAGGGGGACCTGCACGTGGACGCGCACCACACGGTCGAGGACGTCGGCATCGTGCTGGGCGCCTGCCTCGCCGAGGCATTGGGCGACAAGCGGGGCATTCGCCGTTTTGCGTCCATGCTGTTGCCGCTCGATGAGGCTCTCATCGAGGTCGCCCTCGACCTCTCCGGGCGTCCCTTCCTGGCCTACGGCATCGAGTTCGCGCCCGACACGGCCGGGCTCGGCACCCCGCCGTTCGACCCGCAGCTGGCCGAGGAGTTCTGGCGTGCCTTCGCCACGGCGGGCAACCTCACGCTGCACATCCGGCGCCTGGAGGGCAAGAACACGCACCACATGCTCGAGGCGGGCTTCAAGGGCGTGGCCCGGTGCCTGCGGGACGCGGTGCGTATCGAGGGCGGGGGGATCCCCTCGACCAAGGGGAGCCTGTGACCGGCGCTGCGACGCGAGATGCGGACGGGCCCCGCATCGCCGTCCTGGACTACGGCATAGGGAACCTCCGGTCGGCCGAGAAGGCTCTCCAACACGTCGGCGCGGCGGCTCGCCTCGTCGCTGATCCGGCCGTTGTGGAGGCGGCCGATGCCGTGGTGCTCCCCGGCGTCGGCGCCTTCGGTGCTTGCGCCCGCGCCCTGCGCGAGAGCGGGCTGGAGCCGGTGGCGCGGGCGGCCATCGCCGCCGGTGTGCCGTTCCTGGCCGTGTGCATCGGCTTCCAACTGCTCTACGAGGGCTCCGACGAGAGCCCCGGGAGCGACGGCCTCGGTGTCTTCGCCGGCACGTCGGCGCCGTTGGCACCCACGGTGAAGCACCCGCAGATGCAGTGGAACCAGTTGGTCGCCTGCGGATCGGGTTCCGGGCCGGCCGCCGCCGCGGCCGCCCCCTTGCACGGCCTGGGCGAGCGGCCCTGGGTCTACTTCGTGCACTCGTTCGCCCCGCCGGTGGGACCAGAGACGGTGGCGGTGTGCGATTACGGGGGCCCGGTGGCCGCACTGGTGGCGCGCGGGAACCTGTGGGGCGCCCAGTTCCACCCGGAGAAGTCGGGGCGCAGCGGCCTGGGTCTGCTGGCGAACTTCGTCGCGCTGGCCGCGGGACCGGCCGACGGCCTGGCCAACGGTCTGGCCGACGGCCCAGCCGCCGACCCAGCCGCCGCTTGAACGTCGTTGATGGACCTGTTTCCCGCCATCGACCTGCGCGCCGGAGAGGCTGTCCGCCTGCGCCAAGGTGACTTCGACCGCGAGGTGCGCTACGGCGATCCCGTTGCGCTGGCCGCGCGCTTCGCCGACGGTGGCGCCCGCTGGATCCACGTCGTCGACCTCGATGCGGCACGCACCGGCATCCCCCACGAACGGGCCACCCTGGCCAGGATCGTCGAGCGGGTCGGCCGCCGGCGTGACGGGCCCGACGTGCGGGTGCAAGCGGGCGGAGGGATCCGCACCGAGGACGACGTGGCCGACGTGTTGGCTATGGGCGTGGCGCGGGTGGTGCTGGGGACGGCGGCGCTCGAGGACCCGGCGCTGGCCACACGCTGCGCCCGGCGCTGGCCCGGGCAGGTGGCGGTGGGGGTGGACTACAGCGGGGCCGGGATCGCGACCGGCCAGGCCCGGGCCCAGGGTTGGGAGGTCGGTGCGGCGCTGTCCATTCCGGCCCTGCTGGAGCGGTGGAGCCGCGAGCCGGTGGGCGCCGTCATCGCCACGTCGATCGCCCGGGACGGCATGCTCGAGGGGCCCGATGTCGTCGGCATGGCGGCGCTCTTGGCATTGACGCCGCTGCCTGTCCTCGCCTCGGGCGGGGTGGGGACGCTCGAGGACCTGCGCGCCCTGGCGGCGCTTTCGGTGGAGGCGACCGGTGTCGCCGGACTCCTGCACAAGCTGGCCGGCGTCATCGTCGGCAAGGCGCTCGTCGAAGAGCGCTTCAGCGTGGAAGAGGCGGTGGCGGCGTGCGCAGTATCCGTCTGATCCCCTGCCTCGATGTCACCGACGGCCGCGTCGTCAAGGGCGTGCAGTTCGTCGACCTGACCGACGAGGGTGACCCGGTCGAGTTGGCTGCCCGCTATGACGAGGAGGGGGCGGACGAGCTCACCTTCCTCGACATCACCGCGTCGTCGGACGGGCGCGACACGATGATCTCGGTGGTCGCCCGCACGGCCGAGCAGGTCTTCATACCGCTCACCGTCGGCGGTGGGGTGCGGGAGACGGAGGACGCACGCCGCCTCCTACGGGCCGGCGCGGACAAGGTGGCGGTGAACACAGCGGCGGTCGAGCGGCCGGCGTTGGTCCGTGCCATCGCGGACGAGTTCGGCGCGCAGTGCGCGGTGGTGGCCATCGACGCGAGGGCGCACGCGCACGGCTGGCAGGTCTACACGCACGGCGGGCGCCGCCCGACCGAGCTCGATGTGGTGGCCTGGGCCGTCGAGTGCGCCACCAACGGCGCCGGCGAGATCCTCCTCACGTCCATGGATCGCGACGGCACCCGGGACGGATTCGACCTGGACCTGCTGCGGGCCGTGGTCGATGCGGTCGACGTTCCTGTGGTGGCTTCGGGCGGAGTGGGGACGCTGCAGGATCTTGTGGACGGTGCCCTCGACGGGGGTGCCGATGCCGTGCTGGCCGCTTCCATCTTCCATCGGCGGGAGTTCACCCTGGGCGAGGCCAAGGCCTACATGGCGGCGCACGGGGTCACGGTCAGGCCCGCCTGAGCCTTACCAGGCCCTCCCACGGCCGCTGACCTGGACGCTGACCTGGACGCTGACCTGGAAAGGCGCATTCGTGCGGTACCGTGCCAGGGTGCCCCCGACGACGACCAAGACCACGACGAAGACAACGGTGAAGGCGGCCGAGCCCGCGGCGATCGACGAGATGCAGCCGATCTCGGTCCTCTTCGACCGGGTACTGGTGCAGATGGGGCAGAGCGACGGCGAGCGGCGTTCCCGGGCCGGGATCCTGATCCCCGCCACGGCGCAGATCTCCCGCCGGCTGAGCTGGGCCCAGGCCGTGGCCGTCGGACCGCACGTGCGCACCGTCAAAGTGGGTGACACCGTCTTGTTCAACCCCGAGGACCGCTTCGAGGTCGAGGTGCACGGCGAGGAGTTCGTGATCCTGCGCGAGCGCGATATCCACGCCATCGCGTCCAAGCGCAATGACAGCGGGACAGGGTTGTATCTATGAGCGCGCCCGAAACGAGCGCGCCCGCAGGCGTCCCCCTCACCGTGGACGACGAGCTGGTGAAAGCCGTCGACTTCCACAAGAGCGCGGACGGCCTGGTACCCGCCATCGTGCAGGATGCCACGGACGGCACGGTGCTGACCATGGCCTACATGGATGCGGAGGCCCTGCGGCGCACGCTCGAGTCCGGCCGCTCGTGGTTCTACAGCCGCAGTCGGCAGGAGTACTGGCAGAAGGGGGAGACCTCGGGGGACCGCCAGTACGTGCGCGAGATCCGCATGGACTGCGACGGTGACGCGCTGGTGGTGCTGGTCGACCAGCACGGGCGCGGGGCCTGCCACACCGGGGAGCGGAGCTGTTTCTACCGGACGATCGGGCACGGTCCCGGAGTGCCCCGGTCCGGATGACCCGGTGACCCGGTGACGTTGTGACCCTGTGTTGAAGTTCCGGCCGGATGCCCAGGAATTCGATGCGCTGGCCAAGGACCACGCCATCGTCCCGGTCTGGTGCGAGGTCGTGGCCGACACCCTGACCCCGGTGAGCGCCTTTGCCAACCTGGTGGGGGACGGCAATGGCTTCCTCTTCGAGTCGGTCGAGGGGGGAGAGCGCTGGGGCCGCTACTCCTTCGTGGGCCGGCGCCCCTTGGCCACGTTGACGGCCCGCGGGACGGCGGTGACCGCCAACGGGCGGCTGGGTCTCGGGTCGTCGAACCGGGGGATCCTCGCCGCCGTCGAGGACTTGGTCGCTCGTTTCCGCTCGCCGATGCTCGATGGGCTGCCGCCGCTGCACGGCGGTCTGGTGGGCTATCTCGGCTACGACGTGGTGCGTGAGATCGAGCGGCTGCCCGCGGTGCCTCCGGACGACCTCGGCCACCCCGATGCCGCACTGGTGGTCATCGGCCAGTTCGCCGCGTTCGACCACTGGCGCCAACGCATCGTGCTCATCGACAACGTCGTCGTCCCCGACCCCGA
>Ga0182018_10004334_pt1 | contig 12016 bp, 9 predicted proteins | sample 812P2MmetaG_FD_120490 | JGI IMG/M metagenome (GOLD analysis project Ga0182018, IMG submission 120490) | Permafrost microbial communities from Stordalen Mire, Sweden - 812P2M metaG | ecosystem: Environmental > Terrestrial > Soil > Wetlands > Permafrost | place: Sweden: Stordalen | collected...
CCATCCACATTCCCTCAGAAGCAGGAGAGTGCAGGTAGAGCCCGCTGATTGGTCGTGCGTCGCGGACTGCCGAGGTACGAGAAGAAAATAGCACAAGGTTGGCAGGTGGGCAAGCCGGTTCTGGGGCAATGGTCAAGGCTCAAGGTCGATACCAGTAGGTTGTCTTAGTTTGACGGTTTTGGCTTTTCGCAAGCGTCGGCGTCGCCGCCCTCGCACGCTTTGCGATAGAAGAGAGCGCCCTGGCTCGCATCCATCTTTACGCCTGAGCCAGTGAAGTACATCATGCCGGCATACTGGCAGCCCACCATATCTCCTCCGTCGCACGCCTTGCGGTAGAAGAACACGGCCTGAGAAGCATCCTTTTCCACCCCAGCGCCGGTCTCATACATGACGCCGAGATTGTTGCAGCCCCGCATGTCGCTGCCGTCGCACACGGTGCGAAACAGGCTGGCAGCTTGGACGCCATTCTGCGCCACGCCCTGGCCGCTCATGAATTTAAGGCCAAGGCTGAAGCAGCCCGAAACCTCTCCGCCATCACAAGCGCGGCGATACATGGCGACCGCCTGGGCGTTATCCTTCACAAGCCCCGTGCCACTGTCATACATGAGTCCGAGCTTGCTGCAGCCGCGCATCTCACCGCCGCCGCACGCCTTGCGAAACAGGGTCACTGCCTGGGCAGCATCCCTGGCAACGCTGTCTCCAACCTCATACAGAACACCCAGGTTGTAGCATCCCACCATCTCATTCCCGTCGCAGGCTTTGCGATAGAAACTGAGGGCTGCGGCAGGATCCTTTGCCCCAACAAGACCATCGGCATCGAGGATGCCCAGGTTGCTGCAACCAACCATTTCGCCGCCGTCACAGGCCTTTTGGAAGAGCGTTTTCGCTTGACGGTAGTCCTGCGCCACTCCCTGACCCAGTTGGTAGAGATTGCCCAGATCGGCGCAGCCGCGCAAATTGCTCTGTGCGCATGCATCGCGATAGAGGCGGGCGGCAGATTGCTTGTCAGGTTGAATCGTCTGGCCCTTTTCGTAGAGGATTCCGAGAGTTACGCAGGACACGGCCACATTGGCTTGGCATCCCTTTCTCGCAAGTACAACGGCCTGCGTGTAGTCCATGCCGCCGCCGAGGCCTTTGCGAAAACTGTCAGCCGCCTGTGCGCAGCCCCACCCGTCTCCGCTCTCGCACAACTTTACTGTTGCGCTGCGGGCGGCGGGAAAGTTCTTGAGTGGATCGTCGTCCTGCCAATAGCGGCGGTCGTCCGTCCTGATCTTCGCAACCTCGCTGGTCTCGAGCGGCGTCAGTGGGTCGGCCTGCTTGTCTGAGGAACTGCTTTCCGCTGCGCCCGCTCCCAGCGGGATGATCAGTTCCCCTCCGCCGTCCAGATCGAATCCCCCAAACAAAGGCGTTTGCTTCGACCCTTCTTGAACGCCCACTTCGTGCTGGGTATAAGCTCCCAGCTGCGTCGACGTAATGAAGCCTTGTTTATAGCTGTCCGCCCTCCCCGTCATAAGGCCCTGCATCATCAGCCCGGTAAACAGCGAATGCGCCGCTAGCGGTCCATTGTCTGCGGCAAGTTGGTCGCCCTGCGCGCTTGTAATCACCTTGCGGCTCACCTTGCGCAGCATGTCTTGCTGAAAGCGTGTATCGGCGCGGCTGGTAGTGAACTTGCTCCCCAGGGCCATCCCGCTATGGCAGCTATCAAGAACCACCAGGATATGTTCTGACGGCAGCGAGCTGACCTTGCGCAGAAACTCCTCAATGTTGAGGTAATCGCTCCAGTATTCTTTTGAGGCTGAAGCCCTCGCCTCAAACGGAACCAGGAACCCCACCGATTGTGTCTCGTCGCCCACCTTGTCGTTGCGCGTTGTGCCATGGCCGGCGAAAAAGATGATCAAGTCGTCTTCGGGCTTGAGCCGGTTGCGCAGGTCATCGTCAATCAGCGAGTTGATGTTGTCGCGCGTCGCGCTCTTTTCCGTCAACGGCTCGACGGCGTATTCAAAACCAAACTGACTCGTGAGCAGCTTTGCAAAGCCCGTCGCATCGCTCACCGCTGTCCCCAGGACCGGCCAGTTCTGATAGTGGTCAATCCCGATTGCCACCACGTAGTGATGACCATGCCGGTTCGGTTCACTCTCGGGCTGTGCCTGAAAACCGCGCGACACCGCCGCGGACGGAGCAGCGACCTGTTGCCCGAGAGCCGCACCCATCGTCAAGAGCGGGAGAATCGCGCATGCCCGCAGCAAACTAGCCATCGGTCCAGCTCCTGTGAATGGATTGCAGTCAGGGGTGGAATGACCCTATCACAACGCCGCGAATGTTCGCGATGTACGTACTCTTCCGTCTCTTGGGGACCCCAACATCTGTCACCCACCACCCTACCCACGCACGAAAGCCCCTCGACTTCGAGAGGCTCTCCTCATGATCCGGGAAACGTGTTGCAGACCCCTACGCTATTCACTCCCGGCGAAAGTTGGTGGTCAATTCTGAACAGTCTCGTTCCTTCTCTGTAGGTGAAAATCCGGACGTAGCTCTCCTTGCGCGCTCGCCGTTAAGAGAGTAGGGTCCGTACAGGATTAACCACCATTCCCAATTCAGCCTCCGTTGCGCGAATCGCCTGACCTGACCGCTCACTCCAAACGCCGTTCTGGGCCTTCAATTCTTCCCTCCCGAGTGCGCCGAAGATCTGCTGCGCCGCGTTTTCAGGCTTTATTGCGAAATCGCCTCCTTGCGAAGTCTCCATTCGACGGCTGCGCCGCTTCGAGGCTCTGCTTCCCATCCAACAGGTTTCCCCATGGCTACTTTGAAAGAGGGTCAATCTTGAGTTCGTCCAATCGCATCCGCCCAGCAGGGCTCTGTCTCATGGTTCTCACGCTTCTCACCCCATTTGGTTGCAAAAGCGCCGAAGGCGCAGGCCAAAGCGCTGCGGGAATCTCCGGGCCGGTCACCATGCTCCCGCAGTACAAGTCGCGCGCGCCGCGCACCTGCGCAAAGGTGACGAGCCCACCTTCGGTCGGCTTGGCGGCCGTGCTGGTGCAATGCACCATGGAGACGGACTCCGCGTTTGGCGTCGGCCTGGTGCAGGACGTGAAAATCGACATGGGCAAGTCGAGGAAGTTTGTCTACCAGACCGATGCCGGATTGCCTGGGATCGACCTCGACGCCCAGGTGTATCCCCTGCAAGGCAACTACTCCGCATACCTGTGCCGGACGATCAACAACATGAGTCCGGCCGGAGCCAACTGCGTCAAGACCCTGATGACCAATGCGGCGGGCTGGTGCTACAAGACGTCATTCGGCGACTACAAGTGCCGGATGCAAGGCGGGCAGTCGCAGATGGTGATGGGCCAACCCGCGCCGATAGCCTTCTAGAAGCGGCGGGGGCCTAAAGTATGTACCTACTCAAATCCTGATCCTTCACCACCGACGCGACCATCGTCTTTACATACTCAGCGTCGATCAGGAAGGTCTTCTCAGGGCCGGACGCGGTCATGCGCTCCGCATAGGGCAGCGGCGTAGACGACTCCGACTTGATGGCTTCGCTCAGCGCCGAGGCAGCCTCGTCGTTCGGCGGGCGGCGGGCAACGTCGGGAGCGAGGAAGCTCACGTCTTCGAGCACGCGCTCCATGATGGTGTGCAGGCGACGTGCGCCGATATTCTCCGTGTTCTCGTTCACCTTGAAAGCGAATTCGGCCATCTCGCGCAGCGCTTCGGGAGCAAACTCGAGCCGCACGCCTTCCGTCTCAAGCAGCGCCGAGTACTGCTTGGTGAGCGAGGCCTTGGGCTCGGTGAGGATGCGGAGAAAGTCGTCAACCGTGAGCGACTGCAGCTCCACGCGAATGGGAAACCGTCCCTGCAGCTCGGGAATCAGGTCGCTGGGCTTCGAAACATGGAACGCCCCGGCAGCAATGAAGAGAATGTGGTCTGTCCGCACCATGCCGTAGCGCGTGTTCACGGTGGTGCCTTCCACGATGGGCAGAATATCGCGCTGCACGCCTTCGCGCGAAACATCGGGCCCGTGCGAGCCCTCGCGGCCGGCGATCTTGTCGATTTCATCGAGAAAAATGATCCCGCTCGACTCGACCCGATCCGTTGCGGCGCGGTTCACCGAATCCATGTCGATGAGGCGGCCTTCCTCTTCCTGCACCAGGTAGTCAAATGCATCGCCCACCTTCATCTTGCGCTTCTTCGATCCGCCGCCAAAGATGTTCGGCAGCATGTCTTTCAGGTTCATCTCCATGTCTTCCAGATTCTGGTTTGAGATGATGCCAAACTGCGGCGTCCCGCGCTCGCGCACGTCGAGCTCCACCTGCCGGTCGTCGAGCTTGCCCTCGCGGAACTGCTGGCGCAGCTTTTCGCGCGAACGCTGATAGCTCTCAGTGCCGGGCAGCGTAAGCTGGCCCTCCTGCGCGGGAGGCGTGGGCGGAGGAGGCGGCAGCAGCACGTCGAGCAGCCGCTCCTCCGCATTCATCTCGGCGCGGTCTTCCACCTCTTCCAGGCGCTCTTCGCGCACCATGTCGATGGCGATCTCAACGAGATCCCGGATCATCGATTCCACGTCGCGGCCAACGTAGCCCACCTCGGTGAACTTCGACGCTTCCACCTTGAGAAACGGCGAGTTGGTGAGCTTGGCCAGCCTGCGCGCGATCTCCGTCTTGCCCACGCCCGTCGGGCCGATCATGATGATGTTCTTCGGCATGATGTCGTCGGCAATGTCGGGCGGCAGCTTCTGGCGACGCTGCCGGTTGCGCAGCGCAATGGCGACGGCGCGCTTGGCGGCCTTCTGGCCAACAACGTGTTTGTCGAGCTCGGTGACGATCTCGCGCGGCGTAAGCTCGTCGAGCGAGAGCTCTTGTTCTTCAGCGGATGCGGGCAAATAAATGGCCATGGGGTGGTTCGTAACTCCTATTATCGCGTCCGTGCGAACGTTGCGCGCAGTTCTTTGCGGACCACCAGCTTCAGGCCTGACCAGGTTTCGTCGATAGCACAGACCTTCACATCAACGAATGGCGTCTTCAGCGCGGTGTCGCGGATTATATTTTCGGTCAAATCCGTCTGCATGCCAGACGATTTCTTGGGCCACGCAGCCCAGATCGTTCCGTCAGGTTTCACTGCCGTGGAAAGCGCGGCAAAGCCAGCATTGAATTGCTTGATCGAGGTCGCGAAGAGCAGCGCAACGTCCAGATCCATTCCGGCGCGAACCTGCGGAACCGCGCGAAGCTCCTCCGGCATTGCGGCAGGCGCATTCTTCACCAGGACGCGATCTCCTTCATTGATGCCGAGCTTCTTCAAGAGTGGTGTCCCCGAGTATCCTGCCATGCCGATTGTCCTGCCTTGCATGTGTGTTCTGTCCTAATGTTCCGAAGAGTGAAAGCGCCCTCGGCGCCCAAAAAGTAAAAGCGCGGAGCGCCGCACTCGGCGCCACAGAAGCGCCTATTTCAACTCTTCGACAAGGATGTGGTCGTTCGTGTAGATGCAGATGTCGGCGGCAATCTTCATGGCCTTTTCGGCAATCTCGCGTGCGCCAAGATCCGTATTCTCCATCAGAGCACGACCGGCAGCCGTGGCGTAACTGCCGCCTGAGCCGATTGCGGCCAGGCTCTCGTCCGGATCGATCACATCTCCCGACCCTGAGATCAAAAACGTCTGCCCCTTGTCGGCTACCAGCAGCAGAGCCTCCAGATTGCGCAACATCTTGTCCGTGCGCCAGTCCTTGGCCAGTTCGACGGCTGCGCGGTTCAGGTTGCCGGCATACTGCTCGAGCTTGGCCTCAAACCGCGTGAACAGGTTGAAAGCGTCGGCCGTCGAACCCGCGAATCCGGCGAGGATTCTGTCCTGGTAGAGCCGGCGAATCTTCTTTGCCGAGTGCTTGAGTACGTGGTCGCCGAGCGTGACCTGCCCGTCAGCGGCCATCACAACCTCGCCGTTGCGGCGCACGCAGATAACCGTAGTCGAGCGAATACGCGCGCGAGCCGGCGTTTTTGTCTTGCCCGATGCCAATGAACCCCCTCCAAATCTCTGCCTCGGCAGGCGAAAACCCGCGCCGAATGCAGACCTAAGTATAGGTCATTCAGCGCAATTGCACGGCTACCGCGATCGGACGTTCAGGCCCGGTGTCGATTCGCTGCACGTGCGCTATTCTTGAGTCGGGGACCTCTTCCGTCTTTGACTCCATGCTCAATTCGCCCAATTCCGCGCTCGATTCGGAGTCCATCCGCACATGACCCTCCTGAATCCCAACACTTGGGAGACCGTGTCCGGAGTGGTGGGTCTAGCCGGCCTCACCGGCCTGGCATTGTGGCTGGTGCTGCGCAAAAGGCCCTCTCCAGAGGAGCTGGAGCGGACGCGGTGCGGGTTTCTGGTGCAATCCGGCCGCCTCGTAGACGCCATGCTGCTCGACATCTATGACGTGGAATCGCCGGGAAAGAGAAAGAAGGACCCGCCAAGAACCCTGACGATGCTGCTCTACCACTACCGCATCGGGGGCGTGGACTACGAGTGCTCACAGGACATTACAAATCTCCGCGGTGTCATCGACCCGGCGCAGGTGCGGGCCGGGTTTCCTTGCACAGTGCGCTACCAGCCGGGCAATCCGCAAAACAGCATTGTGGTGGCCGACGGGTGGTCAGGGTTGCGGCTGGGGTTGCCTGTGCTCCCGACCTATGAGGACCCCGACCCGATCGATACCAGCCACCTGGACAGCCTGCGCCCCGGCCGCGGCTGACAGCATGGCGGCCAATCGATGCGGTCTCTCACCCGCGGCATTTCAACTCCCGCTTGCCATTGCGGTTTGCCTCTCCCCTGACAACATATCGCGAGCAAACGTCCGTCTGAACATGGGGTTATCTAAGATTCCGCTTGGGGCTCCTGAATCTTCCAGCCACGGATCAAGAGCCAAAGCATGAACACCAGCTCGCCGAAGAACGTGATGAAAAGAAATCCCAAAGGCGCGTCGGGAAACAAATACAGCCGCAACCGGTCGATCATCCAGCCCAGTCCGTTGATGACCAGCAAAATCCCAATCAGACGGGGGATGTAGCGCGAACGGTAAATGAGCACACCGATCAAGACGAGGTGAATGCCAAAGATCACCAGGCTCATTGACCAGTCCCACTGAAACGAATCGAGCAGAAGCTGAACCTGGGCGTGAAGTGGATTTGCTCCAAACAGGGTCAGGTAAATGGGCGTGTGGAGCAGTCGATAGGCATTGACGAGGTTCATAACCGCAACCAGCGCAACCGCCGTATAGATCAGCCTGAAGGATGCGGCCAGCAATGAAAGAGCTCGATTGACTGGCGCAAGCAACAGATAAAGCGCCCACGAAATGACTACGTCGCCGATGAAGTTGATTAGATAGCAGAGAATGAGGGCGGCAAAAAGCCCTCCATGCGCGGTGATGTTTTGGGCGGTCTGCTCAACATTCCCCGGAATCACCAGCCTGGGGTAGAGAGAGTACTCGGCATAGGTGACCGGATTGAGAAGATAGCCGAAGCCGGCAATCAGAGCCGCCTGGCGCAGCGAAATGCCTCGGGGGCGGCTGGTCGGGTTTGTGGTGGCAGGTTGCTGAGTTTCCAAGCCTGACCTCATTGCCTGATCTGAATTCGCTGCGAACGCAATGTCAAATGAATACGGCAATCGTCTTCGGCTCGTTCCCTTCGCGCCCCTGACGCCGCCGGGAAGGAATTCGAATCGAGAATACGGATTCGGGCCTCAATAAGCGCATCGGGCTGAAGTTATCAACCGATCAGCTCTTGGACTCGGATGATTGCCTCAGTAATGCGAGCGCAACACCTTGGCCCATCGTCCTTATTAAGATTGAAACATCGGCGGGGTTAACTCTATGCTGACTAGATGTCCGCGGGCACTGCTCGTTTGGAGTGTTGCATTGTTGTCTGGGCAAGCCTGCTCACACCCACAGACGCGAGCTCCGGAGCAGAGCGGTCATCGCCCGATCTCCTTTTTCATCTATGCCGACTCCTCCATCGCTGAACATGGGGACGGTGCTGTTCGTGCCGAATTTCAGGAGTTTGTCGATCATCTTGGGAGCCAATCGCGCTACGGTTCGGTTGGCATTGCCCTCAACTATCCCTACCTCACTTATGTGACCGGTCGCGGGCCGGCGAGCTTCGCGATCGATGCAGCTAAAATGAAACGCTATGAAGCGAACGTGCGTGTAGCCCATGAAATGGGATTGCCAGTCGTCGTGGGCTTCAACGACGGTCCCTGGTTCTCACCTGGCGGTCCTTTCTACGCGTACTGGAAGACGGCCGACGGCGGACGTTTTCTCGCCCGGTATCAGGACGGCCAAGTCAACGAGTCTCTTCACTCCAAGGGCTCTTTGACCAAAGAAGAGCTTGAACCTTTTCTCGGAATCAATCTTTACGACGTGAAGCGAAGTCAGGATGCGCTCCTTCTCACGCTTTCGCCGTACGCCACCAAGTATCGGCGCGCACGCCTGAAAGTGCTGGACCTAGCGCTTGCCGAGTGGCAGCGCATCGAACGAACCTACCCCGGAACCATACAGGCAATTACGACCGACAGCGAAGTGTGTGACTTCTCATTTCGCAGTGTGCCCTCGGGTGACGCTTTGCCTATCGGTCATGAAAAATCCATGACCGAGCCGTTTTGCCGCCGCTACGGGATCACTGACTGCGACGCATTCTTCCGCAATCATCAATTCACATACAAGAGTTCTGAAGAGCGCCATTGGTTTGATTTTCGAGCTGAAGCGCACCGCAAGTTTGTTTCGGATACCGTCTCCGCCATCCGGAAGCGTTTTCCATCGACGGTCATATATACGCACCAGCTCGGAACGCTCGATGAGAAGCTCATCCTCGACTATCGCAGACAAGACTTCGCGTCACCGCAACGAACAGCATTCGTGAACGGGTCGATTCCGGGAGTGACAGCTAATGTCTATGAAGGAAGAGACGCAGACTTCCGAGAGCTTGTCTCCCAAGTAAGCGAAAAAGCGGACGGCCATGGCTGGGCCCTGGCGGAATTCAACCCTGGGAAGAATTGGCCTGGAAGCCGCGTTGAGCTGAGCCAGTTCAGCTTTGACTTGCTTCGGTTCCTCTCGGATCACGACGTCTCGATTATCACACTCCTGGCATGGCAGTCCAATGCGCTCGATGCCGGCATCAAAGATTCCGGTGTTGACGATGCCGTGAAACGGTTTCTTTCGGAAGGACCAGACGCGAGAAATGCTCGATAGCCCCACTATCAGAGGCGCTCCAGTCTGAGTGCCCGCCCGATGACCACGTTGCCGGTGAAATGAATGAGGTAGCAGAGGGTGACGGCGGTGAAGAGACCGCGCAAGCAGAACTTGGCCTCCGATACCCCACCCCGGTATACTAGTCCAATGCATGTCCACGCGGCGCAACCATCCCCGAGCGCCGGCCGCACACAATCCGTTCTCCGCTTCTCGCTCGTGGCCACGCTGGCCTACGTCGCGGTTACGTTCATTGCAGGCCTCCGCGCCCATTCGCTCGCCCTGCTCTCTGAGGCTGGCCACAATGCCTCCGATTTTCTCGCCCTTCTGCTGAGCTTTGCCGCGGTCTACTTCCAAACCCGCCCAGCCGACTCCGCTCGCACCTTCGGCTACCAGCGCGCCGGGGTGCTGGCAGCCTTTATCAACGCCGGAACACTGATTATCATTTCGCTCTGGATTGGCGTTGAAGCGGTTCATCGCCTGAGCGCGCCAGTGGCCGTGCAGCCGCGCACCATGATGATTGTTGCCGCGGCTGGCGTGCTGATGAACGGCGTAATCGCCGCACTGCTGTGGGGCGTCGCGCGCGACGTCAACATGCGGTCGGCCTTCCTCCACATGGCCGGAGACACGCTTTCAACCGCAGCCGTCATCGCCGGTGGCGCGGCAATTCTCTCGACCGGAAAGAACTGGATCGATCCGGTTCTCTCGCTCCTCATCGCCGCGCTCATTCTCTGGTCCTCGATCGGCATCGTTCGCGAAACGCTGAATATTCTGCTCGAAGGCACACCCCAGGGAGTCGCCCTCGCCGAAATCCGGTCCGGGATGGAAGATGTTGAAGGCGTGCTCAACGTGCACGATCTCCACGTCTGGAGCCTGGGCTCGCAGTCGCGCGCGCTGGCCTGCCACGTGACCATCGCCGATATTCCGCCGTCTGAGAGCAACTGCATCCTGGTCAAGCTCAATCACGTCCTCAAAGAGCACTTCCACATCAGCCACACCACCATTCAGTTTGAGCACATCGGCTGCGAGGAGACGCACGGATGCGTCGTCCCTGTTGAAGAGATGGCCTCCCACGCCGGCGCCGGCCATCATCACGGCCACGTCCACTAGAATCAATCCGGTAGAATCCTTCCGAAGTATCCTTTCCTGGAGGTCCCCGGCCTTGATTCCCCGCCGTGCGCGAATTGCCGCAGTCTGTTTCGCCCTGATTTCTGCCACGCTCGTCTTCGCGGCTCCTGCCCTCGCGACCTCGGTCCAGCCCGACGACAAAGCGCCCGCTCTCACCACCGCCCAGCTTGGTGCCCTTGCTGGCGAGTACACCAATCCCATCGAGCCAGACACGCCCCTTAGTTTTTACGTGGTCGACGGCAAGCTGACGGTCGAGTCGGAGCGGCGCATTCCAACCGAACTGAGGCCCGTTTCGTCGATTGAGTTCTCGACGGCCACCGACAGCTTCAATCTTCATTTCACTGTGGACAGCACAGGGCAGGGCGTAAGCGTGGCCTGGACCGACTCGCCCAACGATGTATTCAAGAAGACGGGCCCGCCGGTGCATCATCTCTTTCATGACTACCAGCGCACTGAGGCAATGATTCCGATGCGCGACGGAGTCAAACTGCACGCGGTGATCCTGAAGCCGGCCGACATCCCCGGCCCACTGCCTTTCCTTCTCCAGCGCACCCCCTATGGAGTCGACGGAACCGATCGAGCCAGCTTCTCTTTTCAGCGTCCGGAGCTCGCGCGCGATGGCTATATCTACGTGTGCGAAGACATCCGCGGACGTTACAAGAGCGAAGGCGAATTTGTAATGAGCCGTCCCATGGCCGACCACAGCGACCCAAAAGCGGTCGACGAGAGCACCGACGCTTACGACACAGTCGCATGGCTGCTGGCCAACGTCTCCGGCAACAACGGGCGCGTCGGATTTGTAGGCACCAGCTACCCCGGCTTCCTGGCCATGGCCGCGGGCATCGATCCGCATCCTGCGGTGAAGGCCATCTCGCCTCAGGCTCCCATGATCGATGTTTGGATGGGCGACGACTTCTTCCACAATGGAGCCTTCCGCCAGAGCTATGGCTATGACTACGTCTACGGCCTTGAGTCGAGCAATGAAAACACCGATGTCGACTACGGCAAGGACAAGGACGGCAAGCCGCGCGATGGATTCGACTACTTCCTTGAGCGAGGCTCGTTCGACGAAGACGTGAAGCGATCGGGCTCCAAGCTGCTGCCCACATGGAAGCTCTTTCTCGACCATCCCACCTACGACAGTTACTGGTCCTCGCGCGGCGTGGAGCATCACCTCGACAAAGTGGTGGTTCCAACACTCTCCGTGGGCGGCTACTACGATCAGGAGGACATGTTCGGTCCGCAGATTGAATACTCCGCGCTTGAGCTCCATGACGCGAACCACCAGAACTTTCTCGCGCTCGGTCCGTGGCGGCATGGCTATTGGATTTCGTCGAGCCGGCATCTAGGCGCAGTTCAATACGGCGAACCCATCGGCAAGGAGTTTCGCGCGCTGATCGAGGCGCCCTTCTTCGCGCACTATCTCAAGGACGACCCCGGCGTGAACGGCGCCGCATTCAGCCTGCAGAATACCGCCAGCTTCCAGACCGGCTCCAACACCTGGAAGCGATACTCTGAGTTTCCGCCGCTTGAATCGCAAACCACCGCGCTCCATCTCGCTGGCGACAACATGCTGAGCTGGACCGGAACAAAGACCCCCGCAAAGACTTCTTGGGTGAGCGATCCGGCGAACCCTGTGCCCTATCGGCATCGACCCATCCAGCCCACCTACAGCAA
>Ga0182018_10004335_pt1 | contig 12015 bp, 9 predicted proteins | sample 812P2MmetaG_FD_120490 | JGI IMG/M metagenome (GOLD analysis project Ga0182018, IMG submission 120490) | Permafrost microbial communities from Stordalen Mire, Sweden - 812P2M metaG | ecosystem: Environmental > Terrestrial > Soil > Wetlands > Permafrost | place: Sweden: Stordalen | collected...
AGTGGCGGAGAGGGTGGGATTCGAACCCACGTGCCGGAATTACCCGACCATCCGATTTCGAGTCGGCGCCGTTGTGACCGCTTCGGTACCTCTCCGTTGAGGGCCTGATATTCTAGCCGATGGCCAGGGCATAGGGTGACGACCTGCGAGTGAATATTTTGCCGCGTGCAGTACCATTTCGAGCCATAGCGACAGCGGTGATCGCCGCAGGTCTCCTCGTCGGGTGCGCGCCGCAGCCTGCGCCGATTGCCCGGATCAGGGCACGCGGCGTGGTGCGCGTCGTGACACTCAATAGCCCCACGTCTTTTTATCACGGGGCACAGGGCGAGGAAGGATTCGAGTTTCAGCTCGCGAGCCGCTTTGCGCGCGAGATGGGCGTGAAACTTCTCATGTACCCCGTGGCCGACGCCCGCGCGATGCAGGCGGAGCTCGCTGCCGGCCGCGCCGATATTGCGGCAGCGCAATTGACTGCAGATTCTGGTTGGGCACGCGTCGGCGAAGCGTCCGTACCATATGATCACATTCAGCAGCTCATCGTGTACCGTAAGGGAAAACCGCGTCCACGCGATACACTGCAGATTGAGTCCGCACGGCTCGCAGTGCGGGCCGGAAGCCCGCAGGAGCGCATTCTCGAGCACCAGAGAAAGACCGTCGCTCCTGCATTGAACTGGATCTCGACGGCACCGAGCTCCGCAGATCCGCTCGAAGACGTGGCCAATGGCCAGGCCGACTACGCGCTCGAGGATGCACGGGAGTTCTCCTTTTCACGGCACATCTATCCGGATATCGACGTCGGCTTCGCTTTGCCCGAAACTCGCCCGGCTCAATGGATCGTGGGCCGGGGGGCGCGCGATCTATTGCGGCGGGTCAATGAGTTCTTCGCGTCGCTCACGCGCTCGGGAGAGCTCGCTACGCTTGCGGCCCAAACCTCCGGCGATAGCCGCCCCTTCGAATACGAAGAATCGCGCGTTTTTCACGAGCACGTCCTCGACCGACTGCCCCGATACCAGCCCTGGTTCGTGGAAGCTGCGGCGCAGACGGGAATCGACTGGCGTCTATTGGCCGCCATCGGCTATCAGGAATCGAAGTGGAGTCCCACCGCTTCCTCCGGGGACGGTGCGCTCGGTCTCATGATGCTCACACCAGACACGGCCGCTGCCATGGGCATCCAGGATCGGGCCGATCCACGTGAGAACATCCTTGCCGGAGCACGCTACTTTGCCGCCGTGCGCGTAAGAATACCCGAGAGAGTTCCTGAGCCGGACCGAACGTGGCTTGCGCTCGCCGCCTATAACGCCGGCTTCGGACATCTCGAAGACGCCCGCATCATTGCGCAATCACGTGGCTTGGACCCCGACTCCTGGGTCGATGTGCGTCAGGAGCTCCCGCTTCTCGCCCAGGAGCGCTGGTACACGCGTGCCAAGCGCGGTTATGCGCGAGGCTGGGAACCGGTGCAGTTTGTGGATCGGGTCAAGAGCTTTTTGACGCTTCTCGAGTGGCAACCCGGGGAGACCTCATCCACTGCTCCAGTCGTCGTCGCGCAGCCGTCAGGCCCTCCAGAAGCTCTCAAGTAGCCGCGGTAACGCGCCGTGCGCTGAAGAATCGCTCGAGCTGCGCCGCACACTCTTCGGCCAGCACGCCGCCGAATACATCGACGCGATGATTGAGACTGGGCAGAGCGAACACATCGATGACGCTGCCGGCTGCGCCCGCGCGCCGATCCCACGCCCCGAACACGAGGCGGCGCACACGGGCGTGCACGATGGCCGAAGCGCACATTATGCATGGCTCCAGCGTTACATAGAGTGTCGTGTCATTGAGGCGATAGTTGCCAAGCGCGCGCCCTGCGGCGCGCAAAGCCGAGATCTCCGCATGTGCGGTCGGATCATGCGAGGCAATGGGACAATTAGCACCCCCAGCAACAATGACACCGCCATGCGTGAGCACCGCTCCAACGGGGACTTCTGCATGGGCCTGAGCCCGCGCCGCAAGCTCGAGGGCGCAGCGCATAAAATCGACATCAGATCTCGGTGCAGTGCCACTCTCGGAGCTCATGAGAGCCTCGCCGGGAACTGCGAACCCCTGAATTCGCAGGAATCCTCACAGAGCTTGCACATTCCTTCTGACATAAGAACATACATCTTCAATTTGACCGTTCAGAGTTCCGACGCCCCGGATGCTTTTGCAGTTCATCGCCCGGCATTGCCGTCAGACCTCCCCGCCTCGCGTCGCAGCACTGTGTCGAGCTGATCGAGCAGCACGCGCGTACTCTTTCGCAAGAGCCTGCGTCATCATAACCGTGGAGGAAGGCTCCTGCTCCTCGCGAGCCCAATAGAACCCCGCTGAGCTTCCTGCTTGCACCCGATCGTGGTCAAAGGGGATGGATGGCGCGGGAGTAAAGGTCGTGTCGCTAGAGCGGGAGGTAGCTGTTCCGCACGACCGTGATACGGCGCACAGCCATACAAGGGAGCATTTGTTAAATTGGTCTGTTCAGCCTACCCGTGGTTTGATCGTCTGGCCGGTTGACGGCAGCAGCCTCCACACAAGGATTCGCGGCGCCCTTGAAGGACTCATTTCATCGCCTCTTTGGCCGTGCCACTGAACCTCAAGTTCTGTTTCCGCTCATTGCCGCGTTCCTGCTTGCCGTTATCTGGGGCTCGACTTTCGCAATTCTCAGAGTCAAGCATGCCGCCGCAGTCCATACTGCGTCGGTATCGAGCCGCGACCTGCTCGACACCTACGAGGCGCAGGTCGTGCGTGCGCTACACGAGATCGATCAAACTTTAAGCCTCGTCAAATATTTGCACGAACGCGGCGGCGGAAGCCGTCTCGCGGAGCTGCGCGACAAGGGATTGCTCCCGCCTGACCTGCTCTTCGTTGTGAGCATTGCCGATCGTGACGGCGCTGTCGTCGACAGCACGCGTCCGATCGCAGGACAAAATGTCGCCTCTCAAGACTACTTTCGCAAGCAACGCAACGGCGACAGCTTCTACATCGGCCAGCTGCCGCGCGGCCCAACGGGCAATGCGAAACTCCAGTTTAGCCGTAGACTCACCGCGCCCGATGGCACGTTTGACGGCGCGGCAATCGTCGCGGTCGACGCGGATTACTTCGTGAGTGCCTACGACACAGCCGAACTTGGGCAGCTCGGAGTCCTCGGTTTGCTCGGAACGGATGGCATCTTTCGCGTGAGGCGGACTGGCGACGCCGTGACCTCCGGCTACAAAGTCGATTATGCCGCCGTGGTGGCGGGACCTGATGCAGTCGAGACCGACGCAACAGTCTCCACCAGCAGCTGGGACGGCGTGCGTCGCTATACCAGCACACGCGAGCTCTATGGTTTTCCGCTCGCCGTACTGGTCGGATTGTCGGCCGATGAACAGGAGGTCGCCGCGCAGGGCGATCAGTTTGCGTACCTCTGGTGGGCCGTGGTCGCGAGCGCCCTGGTCGTCCCGCTAACGGCTCTATTGGGGTACATGAATTGGCAGCTTGCCAAAAGCCGCTTGCGGGAGAGCGAGACCAAATTGGAGCTCGCGCAACGTACCGAGTACCTCGCCTATCATGACGGTCTGACAGGGCTTCCTAACAGAAGCATGTTCAGCAAGCTCCTGGCGCAGAGCATCAGCGAATCACGTCGCTATGATAGACATCTCGCCGTTGCATTTCTCGACCTCGACCGCTTCAAGCAGATCAACGACACCCTCGGGCACGAGGCGGGTGATCAATTGCTGCAGGAGGTCGCGGCGCGGCTTAGGACCTGCGTGCGCGACAGCGATACGGTCGCGCGCCTTGGAGGCGACGAATTCGTGGTTCTGTTGCCGGCGTTGGACGATGGCAAGTACGCGGCGACCGTGGCACAAAAGATACTCGCTGTCATCGCTGGCCCGTTTACGCTCATCGGCCACGAATTTCGCATCACGACAAGCATTGGCATCAGCACCTTCCCGCAGGATGGGCTCGACGAGCAGACGCTGACCAAAAACGCCGACATCGCGATGTATCAGGCGAAGGAGGAAGGCAAGAACAACTTCCAGTTCTATTCGGAGAAATTGAACGCCAATTCCCTCGAGCGGCTATCGCTCGAATCGAGCCTGCGGCACGCGCTCGAACGCAAGGAATTCCGGCTTCACTATCAAGCCAAGCGCGACATAGTCAGTGGCCGCATCACCGGCATGGAAGCTCTTCTACGCTGGCAGCATCCGGACCTGGGTACAGTCGCGCCCATGCAATTTATCCCGATTGCTGAGGAGACCGGTCTTATCGTGCCAATTGGCAAGTGGGTACTCAGGACGGCCTGTTTGCAAAACGTAGCGTGGCAGAATCAGGGCCTCCCGCGTTTGAACATCGCCGTTAATCTGACGGCACGCCAGTTCACCGACGAGCACCTGCTTTCCGACGTCACGGCGATAATTGCCACCACCGGGATGGATCCGCACCTCCTGGAGCTCGAGATCACCGAGAGCATGCTGATCCACAATGTCGCGGACACGCGGCGGATCCTGACGGGACTCAAGGCTCTTGGAATCCGCATCGCCATCGATGATTTTGGAACCGGATACACCTCGCTCGCCACGCTACAACGATTTCCGCTCGATACGATCAAGATCGATCGCTCCCTGATCCGTGACATCGACGGCACCACAGAAGACACCGGACTCGCGGACGCGATCATCGCTATGGGCAAAAGCCTGAGCTTAACGGTCGTTGCGCAAGGGGTAGAAACGAGAGACCAGGCCGAATTCCTGCGTACTCACGCCTGCGACGAGCTGCAGGGCTTCTATTTCAAGCGGCCGCTACCCGCTGATCTGTTTACGAAGCTTCTGGAGGCCCAAGACACGGAGATTACCTACGTTGGGGAACGGGCGAGTTTGAGGAACGCGTGACAACGCTCGCTGCACTGAGACGTCCCCAACTTCCTCGCGTCACTTCATTGCCAGTGCTTACAATCGCCGCCCCAAACATCGCACTGGCGTAAAGCCCGGGCAGCTTTGCGGAGCCCGCATTGCGCGACCGAGCTTGCACCTCTTGCGAGCGCTCCCGCAATCAGCGCAGGCCGCCCGCCTCCTCACGACCGCAATTCTGGGCCCCTTCTGCGAGGATCAACTACGCAGGCACGAACCTTAGGCGCCACCGCAACGGAAGCCGCAACGACTTCAAGGCACTTTGACGGCGCCGCTATTGTCAGAATACGAAATCGACCGTAGTGCTGAACACGTTCACAGTACCGCCCGGCTGAAACCCGGGCTGGATGTTGATCAACGTCCCGGTTGAGTCCGCCCCAATACGCATATGGTCATACTGCACTTTGAGATCAACATTTTTCACGAAGTCCCAGCGTCCGCCGATCGAAAGGCTTCGCTGCACGTGATGCGTACTGTCTAATACCTCGTCGAGCCCGGCATTCAGGGCCGTAACGGTGCCCGCGAACTCAGGCGGAAAGCCAGATAAAGCCAGCCCCGGATCCGACGCCTTGGGCGCCGTTATCTGCGACGAAGTCAGATAAGGCGTAAGCGTGCGAAGCCGGTAGCCGACGGTGGCATACCAGGCCGTGTTCACACCAAGAAAGGAGTGTGAGCTGATTCTCGTCCATTCGCTCATCGCGAACCAGTCGCCCGGATCGTAGCTCGCCCCGATCGTCACAATCGATACGGCCCGATCAATGAGTTCATATTTGTCGGCGAGGGCAACTCCTTGGGGCCCCAAGTCCCGGAACACGCCGAAGAGCGCAATGCCTGGGGTCTCAGTCGCCTTTGTCTGCAAGTAGCTGAGATGCAATAGCGCGGCGCCGTATTCAGCGCTGTCAAAAACGCCCCATAGATTCCGAGTGTCTATTCCGACGTCATTCGGAAACTCTAATTTGTTATTTCTTCCATAAGCACCACTCAGGGTGTTTGTGATGGATCCAAAATGCATGCGGTAGCTCAAGTCCATACCGTTGTTGTTGGTAACCGGAGCGACGCCGTACACCTCGACCGGGGGCCTCACCCAGGGTATGGCATAACCTACCTTGCGAAAGTCCGAGACCAAATAAGTGGGTAGCTCGATCCTGCCGAGTCGGACGCCGAAATCAGAGGTGAACTGATACTTGATGTTCGCCCATTCAACGCCGGGTCTGTAGGTGTTGTCGTAGCCTTGCTCAGAGATGACCTGCACGACCGCCGAAAGCTGCGGAGTAAAGTTAGCCGTGGCCTGCGCCCCGATGCGACTGTCAACGTCGGCGCTCCAATTGTGACTGTAGCCTGCCCCATTGGGCTTGAAAACGCTGGATGTAAAGTCTGCCTGGGCTTCGCTGGAATGAACGACTCCCGCCGTGCCAAAGCCGTTGAATGAGAACATGGAGGGGTTGGGATCGTCGGCAATGGCCTGGAGCGGATACCCCAGCACGACGACTAGCATGCAAGCAAACAGCGTACGCGCCAGCTCCTTAAGGCAAAGCGGCAAGTCGCCCGGGGCCCGTTCTGGGGTGCGGAGAAGGCGCAGCCACGGAGCTTTCATGGACAATGGCATCCCTATTTAGCGCACGACTTTGACGCCGTCATCTACGAGGCTCGAATCGATGTAACCGATAGCCGTGTCATCCTCAGCAATCCGTTGCCTCAATTCGGCGCTGCTCGCTACTTCCTTTGGCGGCTGCCCCCGGCCAGTGAAGATGATCTTCGACCAATACGCTTTCATTTGTGCTGGCGACTTCGCGGCGACCTTCGCATAGAACTCCTCGCGCGCAGCTGATCCGTCCGCTTGGTCTATGGGCACGGCGCGTACGCCATCGGGGAACTGACTGACCCTACCGAGGAAAATGTCCGCAATCTGCGCTTTGCTCAACTTCGTGATCTCACTCTTGGAGGAGACGACCGTTACCACGTCGGCCCCACAATATGGCTCGCGAAAACCAGCGCCAGCCCGACGCAAGGCGCCCTAGCGCGACGTTTCGAGGCGGTGGCTGACCGCGTCACATTACGCAGGCGATCACAGTGCTGAAGAGATTGCCGACGCCACTCGGCGAAGATCCCGGCTGCAGGTTTGTCAGGGGTCCCGGCGATCGCGCGCGGTTGTGGGGCCAGTTCACTTGATCCTTAAGGTCAGGTTTCTTCCGGGAATCCCCGACCAGATCCGCTGGTTTTGATTTCTGAAGATCAAACGACACCCCAAGCGAGAGGGGCGCGGCATTCTGCGGCGCGACCAAACCTCGCTGCAATGGAGTCAACGCCGACAGATTTGACGCCCCTCTACAGGTATGGCGATTTGATTCCGGTGAACCCCCAATGGGATGCGGCGCTGTTCCAGCATCGAATGAGCGCTGCACGAGAACGGTCCCGCCCTGCCGCTTCGAATGCTGCCCCTCTTGCATCATGATTCGTGGGCCTAACGCACGACTCTGACGGTGTCATCCAGGAGGCTCTCGTCGATGTACCCGATCGCGGCGGGGTCCTGCGCAATCCGCTTCTTCAGCTCGGCGCTGCTACGAACCTCTTGTGGGGGCTGCCCTCTGCCGGTAAATATGATCTTTGACCAATACGCCTTCATTTGTGGCGCAGATCTGCCGGCCAGCTTCAAGTAGAACTCCGCGCGTGCCGGCGCATCTTCGGCCTGATCGACGGGTACGGCCTGGGTGCCATCAGGAAATCGGCTCGCCTTTCCCAAGAAAATATCCGCCAGTTGCGTCTTGGTCAGAGTGGTGATGCCGCTCTTTGCCGAGACCACCGCAACCACATCGCCGATCGCCGTCGGGCTTGCGAGAACCATGGCCAGCCCCATGACAGGCAATCTCATGCGAGCGATGCGGGCTATGATTCCTTGCGTCACCATACAAAATCGACCACTGCACTGAAAAGATCGACAGTGCCCCCCAGCCGAAAGCCGGGTTGGATATTGACGAATGTGCCGGACGAGCCGGCGCCCAGACGGATGTGGTCGAGCTGCAGTTTGCAGTCGAAATGCTTCGCGAAGTCCCAGCGTGCGCCGATGGAGTCGGTGCTCTGCACTGGATTCGTGCTCAAAATTGAATTCAGCGCAGCGTTTAGGCCAATGGCGGGCCCGATGAGAAAGGGCGGCAAGCTGGATACGTTCAACCCAGGATCGGAGAGGGGGCGAGCCTTAGCCCCGGCGAAAAGCAAATACGGCGTGAACTTCGCAATGCGATACCCACCGCCAACGTCCCAGGCGGTGCTCTGACCCACAAAGGAGTTGTTTTGGTTGTAGGCCCACTCTGCCGTCACGAACCAATCCCCCGGATCGTAGCTTGCCCCGATGTCGAAGAAACGATTGGGCTTATGCTCGGAGTTGTAGCGGTCGGCGATTGCAACGCCCTGCGCCCCAAATTGTCTAAAGGCGTTGAAGAAGGAATCGAGGGGCGGCAGAGTCAGGTTCGTATATTGGTAGGTGATGCGCGTCGTCAGCGCACCATATTCGCCGGTGTCGGATACTCCCCACGAACCTCTCGCTTCGGCGGTGCCACCGTTGTTGGTCAGTTGCGTGCTTTTATGCCCATAATTTGCCTGTATGGTGTTTGCCAAATCCCCCACATGTAAACGGTAGCTGACGTCAAGGCCGTCGCTGGTGTCGACGGGCAGGAGGCGATAGACCTCTGCCGGCGGACGCACCCAAGCATAGGTATAGCCAATGTTCTGGGTGTCAGACAGAAAGAAGGTAGGCAGTAGAGTGCGGCCGACGCGAACGCTCAAATCCGGCGTAAACTGATATTTGATGTTTGCCCACTCGACTTGCGGAGTATAGGTGTTGTTATAACTCTGCTCGGATATGACCTGGACGACGGCCGAGAGCTGCGGCGTAAAAGTGGCTGCGACCTGCCCGGCAATCAGGCTGTCGACGTCAGTGCTCCAGGAGTGAGTGTACCCTGCACCGTTCGGCTGGAAGAAGCTGCGGGTGAAATCCGCGCGATCATTGCTCGAGTGCACTGCGCCCAAAGTGCCGAACCCGCTGAAGAGCAGCATGGGCACATCGGAACCGTCGGGACTTGTACTCGCCTCTGCATTGACGTCTGCGGAATGCCAGAGCGCCGCAACAAAAAGGCTCACAAGCACTCTTCGAACACAAATGCGCCGACACTCTACGACCCGGCAGGGGTATCGCCTGCAGCGCTGCATTTCGAGTCGCGTTGCTTTGCCGGATCGACCTCTTAAGCTTGTCAATGCACGACTCTGGCGCTGCCATGGACGCGTTCGAACTGGCGACTCATCGCGATGCAACTGACGACAACTAATTTAGGGACCATGCGCGGGATCGGATCTCACCGGGCGGGCAGGATTGGCATTGGCTCGTCACTCCCACACCGCAGCCGTGTCGGCTCGCGCTACTGGATGCCTAGGCGCGTTAGTAACTTCGAGTCCGCCGCCCTGCGCTCACGTCCCTGTGGCACAGGAACGACGGAGATCGATTTTAGGCAAAAGCATTCGCAAATGGCGTGCGCTACGTATCATTGACGCACATCAGTGATAGGCTTTATTTGACGTGCTTTATAAGCGCAAATATCTGCAGGACCCAACCGTGCCACTTGATGTGGCGTTGGGAGCTCGGCCGCGAACAATCAACTAGTACACTTGCAGCGCGCGCGGCTCCACGACACTGCGTCCCAGCAATTGACTGAACTCCCCGGCAACGACCGGATGGCTGAAATAGAAGCCTTGTCCTTCGGGACAAGCATGCGCGCGAAGAAAGTCGAGCTGTTCGCGGGTCTCCACGCCCTCCGCAACCACGTGCATGTGCAGACTCTCGCCCATGCTGATCACGGCCTTGACGATGCTGGCGTCGTCGGCATCCGTGGTGAGATCACGCACGAACGACTGATCGATCTTCAGGGTGTCGATCGGAAAGCGCTTGAGATAGCTCAGGCTCGAATACCCGGTACCGAAATCGTCGAGTGCGAGCTGTACGCCCATTTCCTTGAACTCGTGCAGCACGGCGGCCGTGGACTTGGAATCATGCATTAGGAACGCTTCGGTGAACTCAAGCTCCAGAAAGCGCGGGTCAAGGCGAGTTTCCGCAAGAATCGTGCGCACTCCGGCTACGAAAGCCTTTGAGCGCAGCTCGACCGCAGAAGCATTGATCGCGATGCGCAGCGGAGGCAGCCCCGCGTCCTGCCAGGCGCGGGCCTGCCCACAGGCTTCGCGCAGAATCCAGCGACTGATCGGCACGATGAAGCCGCACTCCTCGGCGACGGGTACGAAGTGCGCGGGCGCCACTAGGCCGCGCTGCGGATGGCGCCAGCGAATCAGGGCCTCCGCGCCCACGATCGCACCCGTCTCGAGATTGATCTTGGGTTGGTAGTGCAAGACGAATTGCTGCTGCTCCAATGCATGGCGCAGCCCGGATTCGAGGGACTGCCGCTCGAGCGCGCGTACATTCATCTCGGGCTTGAAGAACTGAAAGTTATTGCGGCCGCTGTCCTTGGCGTGCAGCATGGCGAAATCCGCGTGCTTCATCAGTGTTTCGGCGTCGGTGCCGTCATCGGGATAAATGGCGATACCGATGCTCGCCGTGATGCTGAGATCGTGCTGTTCGACAAGATGCGGCGCAGCGAGCGCAAGCAGTATTTTGTCAACGCTGATGATCGCATCCTGCGCGTGCGCCGCATCGGCGAGGATAATCACGAATTCATCGCCACCGTGTCGACTGACCGTGTCGGAACTGCGCACGCAGGTGAGCAGGCGCCGCGCGACGGACTGCAGAACGCGGTCGCCTATGCCATGCCCCAGGGAGTCATTGATGTGCTTGAAGCGATCCACGTCAAGGTAGAGCACGGCCAATTTCTGCCGGTGGCGTTGTGCCAGCGACATCGATTGCGTCAGCCGGTCTTTCAGCAATATCCGGTTGGGTAGATCGGTGAGGCTATCGTGTTGGGCGAGATAGGACATCCTCGCCGATATCGCACGCGCTGCGCTGACGTCGTGAAACACCATGACTGCCCCGGTCACATGACCGCGGCGGTCATGGATGGGCGCGGCGGAATCCTCGATCGCAGCTTCAAAGCCGTCGCGCCGCACGAGGACGCAGTTCGGAGTGAGCCCAACGGTCTTGTTCTGCCGAATCGCGAGCAGCATGGGATTCTGCACCGCCTGACGGCTCGTCGAATCGATGACGCGGAATACTTCCGCAAGGGGCCGACCTGCTGCCTCCTCTCGCGACCAGCCGGTCAGGGTCTCGGCAACCGTATTCAGATAGGTCACCTGGGACCAGATGTCGATGCTCATGACCCCGTCGCCGATGGAATTGAGCGTGACTTGCGCGCGCTCCTTTTCTTCGAATAGCGCCTCGGCGTTCGCGGCACGCTCAACCATGCTGGCAAGCGCCTTCGGAAATGAGTCACCGTCGAACTTGGTCTTCAGGAGATAATCCTGGGCGCCGTGCTCAACGGCCAGTTTGGCTATTTCCTCATCTTGGGTGCCGCTCAGAACCAGGATCGGAATCTGAGGTGCCGCGCAGAAAAGCCGGTCAAACGTGCCGATTCCGTGGCTGTCGGCGAGAAAGAGGTCTGCCAACACCGCCGCGATACCGTCCGGCCGGTGCTTTTCCTGCCTGCCCGACTTGACCACCCGCTCGAGCCCCTCGATGCAGTGCCTCACCCATTCGACCTGAAAGGCGCCGTGGCCGGAGTCAGTGAGCGCCTCGCGAATAGCCGTGGCGTACGACAGATCATCTTCGATCAGCAGGATGTTTTGAGACATCAGGTCCTTCTAGCATCAAAACCTCGCCTACTATATTGGAGCAGGCCTTACAGGCACCGTCTGTGCGCTATCGAACATAACAATTTTGACCTGCTTCTCATTTGACGCAGCAAAGAATGCCTATGTTCGGTAACGCACGGAAGAACCGTATTCCGCACGGTAAACCCCTTTCCATGGATAGTTGACTCGACCGAACATGGATGCCGACGGGCGCCCAATGAGTCTTGGTGGTATGGGAAAAGGAGGTGTATCGCCCAGCAAGCGTTCGAGGTTCTGGATAGGACTCCGGGTCCGCACACTCCCCGCGCCCTGCCACGCTCCTAAACCTATTGGA
>Ga0182018_10004336_pt1 | contig 12014 bp, 8 predicted proteins | sample 812P2MmetaG_FD_120490 | JGI IMG/M metagenome (GOLD analysis project Ga0182018, IMG submission 120490) | Permafrost microbial communities from Stordalen Mire, Sweden - 812P2M metaG | ecosystem: Environmental > Terrestrial > Soil > Wetlands > Permafrost | place: Sweden: Stordalen | collected...
CGGGCTACCCCGACCGACCGCCCGTGCGCCCAGGGCTGTCGGTGTCCGACTACCTCACGGGCACGTTCGCCGCCGCCGCCGCCGCCAGTGCCCTCTACCGCAGGGACGGACCGGGAGGCACGGGTGTCGGTGGCGTCGTGGACGCGTGGCTGTACGGCTCGATCTTGCGAATCCTCGAATGGACCGTGGCGGCCCAGGACAGACTGGGCGTGACCCGCGAGCGCGAAGGCAACCGCATGGCCATGTCGGCGCCGCTCGACAACTACCCCACAGCCGACGGCTCGTACGTCTGCATCGTGGCCGGATCGAACGCCAACTTCCGCCGGTTGTGCGCCGCCATGGGCCGTCCCGAGATGGCCGACGACCCGCAGTGGGCCATCCTCGCCCAGCGGGCTGCACGGTCGGAGGAGATCAACGGTCTCGTCGCCCAGTGGACCTCGTCGCTGACGGCGGACGAGATCGAGGCGGCCTGCATCGCCAACGAGGTCCCGGTCGCCACCGCTTACAGTGCGGCGGACATCCTGTCGGACCCCCATTTCGCCGCCAGGGGCGACCTCGTGACCGTCGACGACCCGGTCGCCGGGCCCCACCTGCAGCAGGCGCCGTTTCCTCGGCTGGACGGGCATCGGCCGGGGCCTCCCCGGCCGGCTCCACTGCTGGGTGAGCACAACGACGAGGTATGGGAGTCGCTCGTCGGGCTGACGGCAGAGGACCTCGCGGTCTACCGGGCCGACGGAGTGATCTAATGCGCCGGGCCCGTGAACTTCGGCGCCCGCTTCTCCCGGAAGGCCGCCATCCCTTCGGCCATCTCGGGTGAGACGGTGGCCAGCGCCTGGGCTTGGCTCTCCCGGTCGAGGGCGAGGGGGAGGGCGGTTTCGAAACTCGCGTTGAGCAACTGCTTCGACAACCCGAGGGATCGGGTGGGGCCTGCTGCCAGGCGGACGGCCAACTCTTCGGCGGCGGCAGTCAGTTCGGCACCGGAGTCCAGGCACCGGTAGGCCAGTCCTGCCGCAACGGCGCCGGCGCCGACCGCCTCTTCACCGAGCATGACCATGGCCTTGGCGCGGGGAAGGCCGACGAGCCGTGGCAAGAGGTAGGCGCCTCCGGCGTCGACGACCAAGCCCCACCTGGCGAACGACCAGACGAACCTCGTGGCCGGCTGGACAAGCACGAAGTCACAAGCCAGAGCCAGGTGAGCGCCCGGACCGACGGCCGTCCCGTTGACGGCCGCGACCGTGGGCTTGTCCAGCTCCCACAGCTCGCGGACGAGTGTCTGCACCCCCACCCTCAGCGCTTCGCTCGTGGTTCTCGGATCGAAACCCGCCGCCCCCGTCTGGCTGACCGTCGCTGCCCGGAGATCCATTCCCGCACAGAAGGCGTCCCCGGTCGCCGTCACGAGGACTGACCGCACCTGTGGGTCGGCCCGAGCGCTCCGCACCGCGGCGACGAGGTCGTCGCGCATTGCGACGGTGAGGGCGTTTCGGGCCTCGGGGCGATCAAGGGTGATGCGGCCGACGTGGTCGTCACCGACCTCGTAATGGATCATCGTCTCTCCTGTGTCGTGGTCCCTGACAAGCCTGGCACCGCTGGAGGCGGCGCGGCGGGACTAGACATGCTGCCGATGTCCGACAAGGTCTGCTCGCTCGACGAGGCCGTGGGGCACGTCCGAGCCGGCGACGCCGTTCACATCGTCACCAACCACTCCCGCTGGACGGCGGCTGCCCGTCACCTTGTCCGGCAGTGGTGGGGGCGCGATCCGGGGTTCACCCTGGTCATGCTCAGCCTGTCCAGCCTCGGTGCGCTCTTCTTCAGGGGAAACCTGGTGTCGAAGGTCGTCACCGGCTACTCGGGCGACATCTTCCCCAACTTCTCGCCGAACCCATGGTTCGCCCGCGCCTACCTCGACGGGCGGGTCGAAGTGGAGCACTGGTCCTTCCTCACCTTCCTGCAGCGCCTCGAGGCCGCTGCCCGCGGCTTGCCGGCGGTGACGACAGCGTCGTTGTGCGGCTCGTCGATGGCCGAGAATCCCGGATACGCCAGGGTGGCGACACCCTTCGGCGACGTCGGTCTGCTCGAGGCGTACGCCCCCGACATCGCCTTGCTCCATGCACCGATCGGCGACCGGGAGGGCAACCTGGCCTTCAACGCCCCCGGACTAGAGGGTGTCTGGGGGGCGCTGGCGGCCAGGCGGGGCGTCGTTGCCACCGTCGAGCGCGTCGTCGACGACATCCGGCCGTGGTCCCACCTCGTGCGCGTGCCGGCGCACCTGGTGCTTGCCGTCGCAGAGGCCCCTATGGGTGCCCACCCTGGCGGCCTGTTCGCCCGCGACACACCGGTGGCGCCGTACGGCGAGGACCTCGAGTTCTGGTCGGAAGCCCGGGCGGCGAGCCACGGGCGGGCCTACGACGAGTGGATCGACCATTGGATCCTCGAGCCCGCCAACCAGGAGGAGTATCTCGAGCGGCTGGCACCCGAGCGGCTGGCACGCCTTCGCCGCCGGGCAGCGGCCGACTCGTGGCGCGAGGACGAGTCGGCATTCCCGGCCGACCTCGACGCCCCGGCGAACTCGTGGGAGATCGCAGCCGTGAACGGCGCACGGTACCTGGCCGACCGCGTCACTGCCCTACAGGCCGATGCGGTGCTCGCCGGGGCCGGCGTCGCGAACCTGGCCGCCTGGCTAGCCGTCGAACTGGCGCGAGCCCGGGGCTCCGAGGTGGTGCTCACCGCCGAGCTCGGGCTGTGGGGCTATGAGCCGACGCCGGCCGATCCCTTCGTCTTCAACCACCGCAGCTTTCCGACTGCCACGATGCTCGGAGATGCCGATCTCGTCCTCGGAACCATCGTCGGTGGTCCGGGCACCACCCTCATCGGATGTCTCGGGGCAGCCCAGGTCGACCGCTTCGGCAACATCAACTCGACGGTCATCCCGCCGAAGGTCTTCCTCGTCGGTTCGGGCGGCGGCAACGACGTGTCGTCGGCGGCCGACGAGGTCGTCGTGATGACGACGCTCACTTCGCTCAGGCTGGTGAAAGACGTCCCTTACGTCACTTCCGTCGGCGACCGCGTTCGTGCCCTCGTCACCGATCTCGCCATCTTCGAGAAACACGGCGCGGAGCTGGCGCTCGCCGCCCTCGCGCCCGGCAACGGCAGCGTCGCCGAGAGGCTGGAACGCGTCCGGGCACTTTGCCCCTGGGACCTCCGGGTGGCTTCCTCGGTGATCGAGCTCGACCCGCCTGACAGCTCGCTTATCGGGAGGCTGCGTCGTTGGGATCCGCAGGGCTTGTTTCTCAGGCCGGACGTCTGAGCCCCCGGCTCGGCGAGATCAGCGGCCGGCGGCGAGGGCGTTCAGCCAACCCGGTGACACCGTGGCGCGGCCGGCGACAACCGCCGCTCCGATGTAGTTGCGCTGGGCCTCTACGGTTCCGGCTCCGATGCAGAGGCCCCGGATGTCCCGGTAGGCCCGCTCTACCGGGTACTCCTGGCTGTAGCCGTAGCCACCGTGTATCTGTATCGCCTCGTCACACACGAACTTGGCTGCGAGGTTCGCCGCAGTCTTGGCGATGGCGGTCTCGAGCGGGGGCGGTGTCCCCCCGGGACCTGCCAGACGGACGGCACGAGCGAGCAGCAGACGCGCCCCCTCGAGTTGCGTGGCCATGTCCGCCAGCTTCCAGCGAAGGCCCTGGAGCTCGCCGATGGGCTTCCCGGCGATCTCCCTCTCGCTCATGTAGCGCACGGCGTGCTCGAGGGCCCCCTGGGCGGCACCGACGCACATGGCGGCGTTGCCGCAGCGCTCGTGGTTGAGGTGGCCGAGGAGGACCTTGAAGGCATCAGCGTTGGACGGGGCGCCGGCGAGGAGCACGTCGTCGGTGCCGACGGCAACGCCGTCGAATGCCACCTCTGCCTCGGTGGAGGCATGTATGCCCATGCCGCGATGACGGCCGGCGACCTCGACGCCGTCGCGGTCCATGGGAATGACGACGGCTCCGATGCCGTTGGCGCCGTTGCCTCCGGGCCAGCGGCACCAGACGAGAATCCCCCGGGCGACGTGGCCGAGCGTCGAGTAGTTCTTGTAGCCGTTGAGGCGCCACCGGTCGGCGCCGTCAGCAGCAAGTGCGCTTCGCATGTTCTGCACCGCCGAGCCGGCGTCGGGCTCGGTGATGCCGATGCTGACGATGGCCTCCCCGGCGGCCACGGCCGGAAGCCACCGGTCTTTCAGGGCGTCGCTCCCGAGATGCTCGATCCCGCGGGACGGGCCGTTGAAGGCGAGCTGGCAGCAGACCGCTGTGGAGACGTCGTGGCGGGCGATCTCCTCGAGCACGATGGCAGCCTCGGTGTCTCCAAGACCGAGGCCGCCCCACTGCTCGCCGATCGTGACGCCGAACAAGTCGGCGTCGGCGAGCGCTCGGAGAGCCTGTTTCGACAGCTCTCCGCTGACGTCGGCGTCGTGGGCATCGGGTGCGACGGCGCGACGGCCGACGTCGCGGGCGAGGGTGCGTAGGGCAGTCTGCTCAGGGCTCTCGGCGAACGGATCGGTACCTCTCGCATTGGACACGGCGACCAATCTTTCTGCCGAGATGACGGTCCGGTCATAGTATGCGGCGATGCCGACGGGCCTCTCGCAGGATTCCGCCCGCCCGTGACCGCCTCGCCGCCGAGCGCCGGCACCCCCATCGGATCTCCGACGGTCAACCACGTCGGGCTGTGCGTGTCGGATCTCGGGCGGTCGCGCCGTTTCTACGAGGGGGCGCTCGGCTTCACCTACGTAGGCTCATTGCAACCCCCCGACGGCGTTTGCAGCACCTTGCTCCGAGTCGACCCCCCCGTGGGCCTCACCGCCGTGTACCTCACCCGCGGGTCCTTCACACTCGAGTTGCTGCGCTTCGAGCGCCCCGGCAACCCACCCGGACGCGAGCGGCCGATGACCGAGCAGGGCCTCACCCACCTCTCCTTCACCACCCCTGACCTCGACGCCACCCTGTCGCTCGTGACTGAGCTCGGTGGCGAGGTGCTCGCGGACACGAACGTCGGCGTGGCGGTCATGATCCGCGACCCCGACGGCCAGTTGCTCGAGCTCCTGGCAGCCAAGGCCACGGTCTCGTGAGCCCCGGCCTGCGCCACCTCGGGGCCCAAGCCGAGCAGCACCCGGACCGCCCCGCAATCGTGATGGTCGGCTCGGGCGAGGTCACCACCTACCGCCAGCTGAACGAGCGCTCGAACCGCTTGGCTCACGCCTTCCGGCGAGCCGGGCTGCTGGCGGGCGATCACATGGCGTTGATGATGGAGAACGGATCTCCGTTTCTCGAGGTGACCTGGGCTGCTCAAAGGTCCGGCCTCTACTACACGGCCCTTAACTCACACCTGCACAAGGGCGAGGCGCAGTACATCCTCGACGACTGCGGAGCCGAAGCGCTCGTGATCACCGCCGGGCTTGCCGACGTCGCAGGGCAGCTCGACCTGAGCCGGATCCGGCTGCTGATCGCCGTCGGCGGCGACGCGCTTGGTGCCGCCCGATACGAGGACGTCCTGGCCGGTGAGCCGGCGACTCCGATCGGGGACGAGGCCGAGGGTCGTGAGATGCTGTATTCGTCGGGAACGACGGGCGTACCCAAGGGTGTGCTCAAGCCACGAGGCGACACAGCGCCTGGTGACCCCGCGGCGCCTTCTGTGGTGATCACCGAGGGCGTCGCCGCCCAGGGGATCGGCAGCGACACCGTCTACCTGTCGCCGGCGCCGCTGTACCACTCGGCGCCGCTCGTGTACTCGATGGCGATGCACCGACTGGGCGCGACTGCTGTGGTCATGGAGTCCTTCGATGCCGCAGCGTGCCTGGCGGCCATCGAGCGTCACCAGGTGACCCACGCCCAGTTCGTCCCCACCATGTTCACGCGCCTGCTGCGGCTCCCCGAATCCGAGCGCCGGGCGCACGACCTCTCCAGTCTGCGGTTCGTCCTCCACGCGGCGGCGCCCTGCCCGGTGGACGTCAAGCGGCGCATGCTCGAGTGGTGGGGACCGATCATCTACGAGTACTACGCGGGGACTGAGGACATCGGCTCCTCTTTCATCGGCCCGGCCGAGTGGCTGGCCCATCCGGGCTCGGTCGGCCGACCGATGGCGGAGCTGCACATCGTGGGTCCGGACGGCGAGGAGGTGGCCAACGGCGAGACCGGCACCGTCTACTTCGCCGGCGGGCGGGAGTTCGCCTACCACGACGACCCGGAGAAGACGGCTTCCATCCAGAACCGGCACGGCTGGCGGACGCTCGGCGACATGGGCCACGTGGATCACGATGGGTACCTCTACCTCACCGACCGGTCCGCCGACATGATCGTGTCGGGAGGCGTGAACATCTATCCGCGCGAGGCCGAGCAGATCCTCGGAACCCATCCCGCAGTTCTCGACGTGGCCGTCTTCGGCATCCCGGACGAGGAGATGGGAGAGTCTGTGAAGGCCGTCGTCCAGTTCGCAGATCCGGCGGTGACCGTCACCGAGGACGAGCTGCTGGCCTGGTGTCGTGAGCGGCTCACCGCCTACAAGGGCCCCCGCTCGGTCGACGTCGTCGCCGAGATGCCCCGCGACCCGAACGGCAAATTGTTCAAGCGGCTCCTCCGGTCCCCCTACTGGGAAGGACGCTCCTCCCACATCGTCTGAGCCCGGGTGCAGGCCCTAACGGGGCAGCCCGAGTATCCGTTCCCCGATGATGGTCTTCTGGATCTCTGAGGTGCCGCCGGCGATCGATGCCGCCTTGCTCCACAGCCACTGCCGCTGCCATCGACCCCGACCCGGATTGGCCGTGGCGCCGCTCCAGAGCGGTGCGGCTGGACCGAGCACGGCGAGGGCGGCTTCTGACAGTTGCTGTGTCATGTCTGTCCACGCCAGCTTCGTCACACTCGACTCAGGGCCCGGCTCGATCCCGCGCCCGAGGCGCGACATCGTCCGCCAGTTGTGATAGCGCAGGATCCGGAGCCGCACGTAGGCGTCGACCAGCTGATCGGCGACGAGCTCGTCCTCGAGGGCGCCGGAGGCGGCCGCCATATCGAGGATCTGCTCGAGATAGACCTCGTGAACGACCTGCTCCTTGAAAGGGAAGTTGGTCCCTCGTTCGTGGGCGAGCGTGGTGTTGGCGACGGTCCATCCGTCGTTGCGCCCGCCGATCACATGGTCGGAGGGCACGAAGACCTCGTCGAAGAACACCTCGTTGAATTCCGCCTCCATGGTCATCGTCGTAAGGGGCCGGACCTCGACGCCGGATGCCGTCATGTCCACGGCCATGCAGGTGATGCCGCGGTGGCGCGGCGCCTCCGGGTCGGTGCGCACAAGAGCGATACCCCAACGGGCGAATTGGGCGAAGCTCGTCCAGACCTTCTGGCCGTCCACGATGAAGCCGCCCTCCGTCTGAGTCCCCCGCGTCGAGAGCGAGGCAAGGTCGGAGCCGGCGCCGGGTTCGCTGAACAGCTGGCACCAGATCTCGTCAGCGCTCAGGATGGGGGGCAACCAGAGAGCTCGCTGAGCGTCGTCGCCGTGCCGCAGCAGCGTCGGGCCCACGAGGTTGAGACCCGTGCGGTTGACGGGCTGAGGCGCCTGCGAGCGGGCGTACTCCATGTTGAAGATGGCGACTTCGAGCGGCGTCGCCCCCCGACCTCCGTACTCGGCTGCCCACTGGATGCCGACCCACCGGTCGGCCGCGAGCCTCGCCTGCCAGCGCCGGCCCCATTCGAACTCCTCGGCCAAGGAGGCGAACTCCGGGGTTGGCTCGACATTCGCCTCGAGCCAGTTGCGGATTTCGTCGCGAAAGCGCCGCTCGTCGTCGGAGAGGGTCAGATTCACGGCCGCCTCCGGGCCCGGACGACGGCCTCGGCTGTTTCGGCGCTCGCGACCACGGCCCAACGTTGTACCGCGATCCGAGGCGTCGTGCGGACACTTCGTCGGTGCCCATGCCATACTCGGCGCAGTGCAGGCGGTGCCCAGGGGCACGGACCCGGAGGACGACGATGGTCCCGTCAGGTGAAGTGGACATCGACCCGATCACGGCTCAGGTCGTGCGGTCGGCGATGGAAACGGTCTGTTTCGAAATCGCGACGTACGTCTCCCGCACAGCCACGACACCGATCCTCAACCAGTCGAACGAGCGCAACGCCACGATTCTCGACGCCACGGGCCGCCTCGCCGCTCTTTCCGTCGGGATCCCGCAGTTCATGCTGACGAGCACGCTCCCCGTCCGGTACGCCCTCGACCTGTTCGGCGACGACCTGGTACCAGGCGACGTCATCGTGGCCAACGACCCCTACAACGGTGGTGGGCACCTGCCCGACTTCAACGTCTTCGCACCCGTCTTCGACGACGACGGAAAGCTCCTGCTCATCGCCTCCATCCAATGCCACCACGGGGACACCGGAGGGGCGATGGCCGGCGGCTACAACGTCTTTGCAAAGGACATCTGGTCCGAGGGGACCCGCTACCCGGCCCTCAAGATCATCGACGGCGGCAAGGAGCGGCGCGACGTCGTCGCCATGATGCGTGCGAACAACCGCCTGGCCGGATTCATCGGGGACCTCCGGTCACAGGTGGGGGCCGCGCAGCTCGCCGTCACGCGCCTCGAAGAGATCGCCCGCCAGCACGGCGCTGACGTCGTACGCGCCACCGTCGAATGGTCGATCAACGATTCGCGTCGGAGGCTGCAGCAGGAGATCGAGAACTGGCCCGACGGCGTGTATCAAGCCGACGTCTACTTCGACGCCGATCCTCAAGGCAACACCGACATCAAGGTTCACGTCAGCGTCACCGTCGCCGGCAACCACCTCGTGGTCGACTTCACCGGCTCCGACGATCGCCCCGAGATCAACGCATGGTCGACCTTCGGCAACACTCGGGGCAACGTCGTATCTCAGCTGGCGAGCATGGTGGATCCGACGATCGCGAAGAACGAGGGTTTCTTCGACTCCATCGAGATCATCGCTCCGTTGGGGTGTTGCCTGAACCCTGTGGTCGGCAAGCCCGTCTCCAGCGGCACTCACCACCCGGGTGTCGAGGTCAGTGACGCCATCGCCGTGGCGCTGAGCGCCGTCATCCCCGAGCGCTGCAGCCCCCAGAGCTACAAGTTCGGGAGCCCGCGTCAGATGTGGGGAGACTGCGACCCCCGCACGGGACGCCCCTTCTTCGACCATGGCGGTGAGGTCTCCGCCGGGTGGGTCAACGCCGTCCAGGGCGTCGACGGCTGGGGAGCGCTGGCGGCCTCCATGGGCAATCTGATCAAGGCCACGGCCGAGTTCAACGAAGGGTTGTTCCCGCACTTCATCCGTAATCGCAACTACCGCACCGACTCCGGCGGGCCGGGACAGTGGCGCGGCGCGTGCGGCAGCCTGTTCGTCAAGGAGGCGCGCACGCCGACCTACATCAACCAGTACGTGGTCAACCGCATCCACACCCATCCCGGGATCGCAGGTGGTCACAACGGCTCACCCGACCGCTGCGTGATCAACGGGACCGTCGAGGTGGCACCGTCGGTGGCCAACCTGCTCATCGACACCGGCAACCAGCTGGTCTACGAATTCGGCGGTGGGGGAGGGTGGGGTGATCCGCTCGAGCGGGATCCGCAGGCCGTGCTCGACGACGTGTGGGACGAGTACGTCTCGGTCGAAGGGGCTCTCCGCGACTACGGAGTGGTGCTGGCCGGCTCGGCGGACGACATGACCCTGACACTCGACGAGGAGGCCACTTCCGCGGAGCGAAAGCGCCGCCGGGAGGCGTGAGCCCGACTGAGCCGGCCGTGACGATGGAGCCGAGGCCCGCTCGACGTTTCCGCGGAAACGTCGAGGGTGGCGATCCGAGAGGAGCCCGATGACGACCGCTGACGCCACACACCGACCGGCGACCACCATCGGCGAGTTCCGCATGCTGATCGACGGAGGTCTCGTCGAGTCCCTCGACGGTGGGGCCTTCGAGAACACCAACCCGGCGACCGAGGAAGTGCTCGGCCAGACCGCCGACGCCACTTCGCGTGACATGGACACAGCGATCGGGGCGGCGCGGCGAGCGTTCGACAACTCGGAGTGGTCCACGGATCGCTCGCTCCGGCAGCGGTGCCTCCGCCAGCTGCAGGAGGCCATCGTGGCCGAGCAAGAGCTCCTCCGCGCCGAGCTGGTGGCCGAGGTCGGCTGCCCCGTCACCGTCACTTACCTCGCCCAGCTCGACTCCCCGCTCTCCGAGGCCCTTCTCTGGCCGGCCGAGTACATCGAGCAGTTCGAGTGGGAGCGCTCGCTCCCCGACAACAACATGTTCGGCGTGCCCAGCTGGCAGAAGGTCGTGAAGGAGCCAGTCGGCGTGGTGGGCGCCATCATCCCGTGGAACTACCCGGTCGAGATCCTGCTCGGCAAGCTCGGACAGGCACTCGCCACGGGCAACACCATGGTCGTCAAGCCCGCCCCGGACACCCCGTGGAATGCCACCCGGATCGGCAGGTTGATCGCCGAGAAGACCGACATCCCGCCCGGCGTCGTGAATATCGTGCCGTCCTCGAACCACATGATCGGCGAGCAGCTGGTGGTCGACCCGAGGGTGGACCTCATCTCATTCACAGGGTCGACTGCGACTGGGAGACGCATTATGGCAGCCGGGGCGCCGACGCTGAAGCGGCTGTTCCTCGAGCTCGGCGGCAAGTCCGCCGACATCATCCTCGAGGACGCAGATCTCGCCGGCAAGCTTGCCTTCCTCGGATTCATGTGCATGCACGCCGGCCAGGGCTGCGCCATGCTCACGCGGATCCTCGTGCACGAGTCGCGCTACGACGAGGCCGTCGAACTGGGCAAGGCCGCAATGGAGGGCGTCACCTACGGGGATCCCACCGACCCTGCCAACATCCAAGGGCCGCTGATCAGCGGGCGCCAGCGTGACCGGGTCCTCGGGTATATCGAGTCGGGACTGGCCGAGGGCGCCAGGCTCGTTACCGGAGGAGGGCGTCCGGCGCACCTGGAGAAGGGTTTCTATGTGAAGCCGACGCTGTTCGCCGACGTGGACAACTCGATGACCATCGCCCGCGAGGAGATCTTCGGGCCAGTGCTGGTGCTGATCAGATTCCGCGACGATGACGACGCAGTCCGCATCGCCAACGACAACGAGTACGGGCTCTCCGGCGGCGTTACCTCCGCTTCCGAAGAACGTGCGCTTGCGGTGGCGCGTCGCATCCGCGCCGGCACGGTCAGCGTCAACGGCGGGATCTACTACAACGCCGGTTCTCCCTTCGGCGGCTACAAGTCGAGCGGCCTCGGGCGCCAGAACGGGAGAGAGGGTTTCGAGCAGTACGTCGAGACGAAGACCATCGCCGGCAGCCTGTGACCCACAGCGCCGGCCACCGATCACGAGAGGAGCAGTGAATGTCCGAAGAATTCGTGCAATACGAAACCCTCGACGACGGCAGCATCGCCCGCATCATGCTCAACCGCCCCGAGGCGCGGAACGCCCAGAATCGGGGCATGTTGGTCGAGCTGGACGAGGCCTTCCGGCGGGCGGAGGCGGACGACACCGTGCGGGTGGTGATCCTCGGTGGCATGGGCCCGATGTTCTCGGCCGGGCACGACATGGGGTCGAAGGTGGCGATGGCCGAATGGAGCGGTGACAACCCCCATCCGACGCGTTTGATCGACGGCGGCACCCGCAGCGGGGCCGAGCAGCGGACGCTGCAGGAGTGGCACTACTACTTCGACAACACCCGCCGGTGGCGCAACCTCCGCAAGATCACCATCGCGCAGGTCCACGGCACGGTCTTCGCGGCAGGACTCATGCTCATGTGGGCCTGCGACCTCATCGTGGCAGCGGACGACGCCTTCTTCGCCGACGTGGGCGGCACGCGGCTCGGGATGTGCGGTGTCGAGTACTTCGGCCATCCCTGGGAGTTCGGGCCGCGCCGGACAAAGGAGGTGATGCGGACCGGCGACTCCCGCGACGTCGATGAGGCGTACCGCCTCGGGATGGTTTCGAAGGTCTTCCCGGCGGCCGAGCTGACCGACAAGACCCTCGAATTC
>Ga0182018_10004337_pt1 | contig 12014 bp, 8 predicted proteins | sample 812P2MmetaG_FD_120490 | JGI IMG/M metagenome (GOLD analysis project Ga0182018, IMG submission 120490) | Permafrost microbial communities from Stordalen Mire, Sweden - 812P2M metaG | ecosystem: Environmental > Terrestrial > Soil > Wetlands > Permafrost | place: Sweden: Stordalen | collected...
CGCTAGATCGGGTCCAATGTTCATCCGAGTGTCGCTCTGCACCAGGCTATCGAACAACAGGCCGTCCATACGCTCGGAAGCAAAGTCGGTGCCGATCCGCGGATCGAGATTCGCAGGCATGGATTCGATTGCGAACGTGACGTCGCCTGGCGCGGGGTGCGGCGCGCCAGAGCAGCTCGCAACGAGAAGCGCAGCCACCAGCGATGCGGCCAGCCGCGCAGTTCTAAATTTTGCCGAGTGGCGCATAGCAGATTTTTCCAAGGATCGCCGCGCGCCGCGCGCCGGTTGCGCCGGGCACATTCGATGGTCGGCGATGCAGCGTTTCCCACGCGAGCAGCGCGAATGCGAACGCTTCTTTCGCGTCTCCCGGCACGCCGAATTCGGTTGAGTCGATCACGCGAATTCCGCCGAGCGCCGCGGCGAGTTGCGCCATCAGTAGCGGATTGTGCGCGCCGCCGCCCGAGACGATCATTTCGCCGATCTTGGCTTTTGGGTGAACCCAGCGATTCATCGCGTCGACAATCGAAAGCGCGGTTAACAGCGTCGCGGTGCGAATCAGATCGGCGTGAGATGCGCCGCGCGCCTCCCGCCGCGCGGTGAGGCGCCGCAAATACTCTTCGCCGTAAAGTTCGCGGCCCGTGGTTTTCGGAGGCGGCAAACGGAAATATTCGTCGCATAGCAGGGAATCAAGCAGCGCGGGAATCATCCGGCCGCGCGTGGCGATGCGCGCGTTGTGATCGAATTTCTCGCGCCCGCGCGTGGCGCGCTGCACCAGCGCGTCGATCACCATGTTGCCGGGGCCCGTGTCGAACGCGAAGACGTCGCGCAGTCCGCCGCCGGCGGGCAACACGGTCAAATTCGCGATGCCGCCGATGTTGAGCGCGACGCGGCCCACGCGCGCGTCGGCATAGAGACGATAGTCCACGAACGGCACCAGCGGCGCGCCCTGGCCGCCCGCGGCGATGTCGGCCGGGCGAAAATCGCCGACGGTGGTGATTCCCGTGCGCGCCGCGATCACCGCCGGCTCGCCGATCTGAAGTGTCGATGCAGTTCCGCCGGAGCCACGAGCGACGCCTTGGTGAAAAATCGTTTGCCCGTGCGAGCCGATCAGCGAGACGCGATTCGGCCGAACACGCCACCGGCGAAGCGCCTTGAGTGCGGCGCCGGCAAATTCATCGCCAACGCGAAAATTGAGGCTGCTGATTTCGCGCGCAGTGACCCGCCCGCCTTCAGCGACGCGCAGGAGGGATTCGCGGAGCGCGCCAGAGTAGGGAACCGTCGCAAAGTTTTCCAACTGCGCAGAGTCGCGCCCGCCGATCCGCACGATCGCAACATCGATTCCGTCGGCCGACGTGCCCGACATCATTCCAACGACGAGCGCGGCGGCAGGATGCGAGCGGCTCATGAAATTTGCTTCTTCAGAGCCGCGAGCAGATTGAGCGCATCAAGCGGCTTCAGATTATCGAGATCGGCGGCGCGCAATGCTTCGAGTACGTTGCGATCTATCGGCGTGAATAGCGGCGGTTCGCGCTCGGCAGCGGCACCGGGCCGTTCGGCGCCCGGCGTCAGCTCCTCACTCAATTCGTGTTCGCTCTGCTCGTGGCGTCGCAGGATCTCGCGCGCGCGTTCGATCACGCTGTGCGGCACGCCTGCCAGGCGCGCGACTTCGATGCCATAGCTTTTGTCGGCGCTGCCTTCTTCCACGCGGCGAAGAAAAATAATGTCGTCCGGCGTTTCGCGCACCGCGACGTGCACGTTGCGCACGCCGGGCAAAAGTTCCGCAAGCTCAGTCAGTTCGTGGTAGTGCGTGGCGAACAGCGCGCAGGCGCGCGTTTCAGCTTGCAGGTGTTCGACCACGGCCCACGCGATCGATAGACCATCAAATGTCGCCGTGCCGCGGCCCACTTCGTCGAGAAGTACCAGGCTTCGCGGCGTGGCTGTGTTCAGAATCGCCGCGACCTCGCTCATCTCCACCAGAAATGTCGAGCGCCCGCGCGCCAAATTATCCGACGCTCCGATGCGCGTGAAAATGCGATCGGTGATCGGCAAGCGCGCCTGTTCGGCCGGCACGTACGAACCCATCTGCGCCATCAGCACAATCAGCGCCGCTTGGCGCAGGTACGTGGACTTGCCGCCCATGTTTGGCCCGGTGATCAAAAGTATTTGCTGAGTGGCCTGAGCGAGATAGAGATCGTTGGGCACAAAGCGCTCGCCGCGCTGTTCAAGTAGCCGCTCGATCACCGGGTGGCGACCGGCGACAATCATCAACTCGCCGGTCGAGGAAAATTCCGGTCGCGCGTAGCGGCGCGATGCCGCCAAACGCGCAAAATTTACGAGGACATCGAGTTGCCCCAGCGCCGTGCCCGTCTGCCGCATGCGCGCGGCGTGTTCCGCGAGCCACGCGCGCAATTCGGAGAACAACCGGCGCTCGATTTCGGCGATGCGCTGATCGGCATCCAGCACCTTGCGCTCATATTCCTTAAGTTCGGCCGTGGTGAAGCGCTCGGCGTTCACCAAAGTTTGCTTGCGCTCGAAATCGGGAGGCACCAGGTGCAAATTAGCCTTCGAGATTTCAATGTAATAGCCGAAGATCTGGTTGTACCGGATTTTCAGCGAAGCGATTCCGGTGCGCTTCCGCTCGCGCTCTTCCATCGCGGCGATGATCTGCTTGCTGCGCTGCGAGAGTTCGCGCAGTTCGTCGAGTTCCGCGTCGTAGCCGGCGCGGATCACGCCCGGATCGGCCGCAAGATTCGGCGGATCGTCGGCCACGGCGCGCTCGAGACGCTCGCGCACGTCGGCGAGCTCGTCGATCTGCTCGCGGAGCGCGGTGAGGCGCACACTTAACGCGCGCTCGAGATTTCCGCGCAGCAGAGGTAGTCGTCCAAGCGTGTCTCGCAGCGCGACGAGGTCGCGCGGTGCCGCGACGCCCAACGTGATGCGCCCGGCGAGCCGCTCAAGGTCCTGTACGCCTCCGAGCTCGCGCCGAATCTCCTCGCGCAGCACGGTTTGCGCGGCGAGCTCGCCCACGGCGTCGAGCCGCATTTCAATTTCCGCGCGATCCACCTGTGGCCGCAAAATCCACGCACGCAGACGTCGCGCGCCCATGCCGGTCACCGTGTCGTCGAGCGCCGCGAGCAGCGTGACGGCTGTGCCGCGCGCCGCGTCTTCGACGAAAAGCGGCGCGACCAACTCCAAATTGCGCACCGTCACCGTGTCCAGCACCAGCGCATCGGCTTGCTCGTAAAAGCGCAGACGGTCCACATGGCGCAACGCATGGGCGCGAGCGCCTTCGCTTTCGGCGCCGACGGCCGAAGTTTCGCGCAGGTAATGGATCAAAGCGCCGGCCGCCCGCGCAGCTTCCGGATGATCGGCCAGTCCAAACCCTTCAAGTCCCGACACGCCAAATTGCTCGCGCAGAATCCGCTCGGCGTAGCTGTGCGCGAATACCCATTCCTCGATGCGCGTCTCAGTAGAATCGCCGCCGGGAAGCCGCGCGGCAGAACCGTCGGCGCTGACGCCGGAGCCGGAATCGCGCGCAAACAACCCCGCCTGCCGCGGCAGCAGAATTTCGCGCGGGCGCAAGCGATCGATCTCGTCGCGAAGCTTTTCTTCCGCGCCGGCGCCGGAAAATTCGGTAGCGCTCGATTCGCCGGTCGAAACGTCCACAAACGCCAGACCGATCGCCGAACCCGCCGCACCGCGCGCAACCGCCGCCAGAAAGTTATTCTCGCGCGGCTCGAGCACGTTCAATCCCGTCGCCGTGCCTGGCGTGATCACGCGCACGACTTCGCGCCGCACCAACTTTTTGCCCGGCCCGGCCTCTTCCATCTGATCGCACACCGCGATTTTGTAACCGGCGCGCAACAGCCGCGCCACATAAGCTTCGGCAGCGTGGTAGGGCACGCCGCACATCGGAATTTGCTCGCCGCGCTCGCGATTGCGCGAGGTCAGCGTGATTTGCAATTCGCGCGCCGCCACCACGGCGTCCTCGAAAAACAGCTCGTAGAAATCGCCCAGTCGAAACAGCACCAGCGCGTGCGGATAGCGCGATTTAATGCCGTGATACTGCTGCATCAACGGGCTGGTGGGGGAATTCGTCGGCGGACTGGTTGGTTCGCTCATGCGTCGCGCACGCCCTGCGGCCGGGCGATGGGCATTATACCCGACAACCCAAACCGAAAATCCGGCGCACTGAGCGAATGCCACCGATTGAAAGGAATTTCGAGGCGCGAGGCGCAATCCGCCGTTTCAGCGTATTGCGTCCATGTGGATCTAGTTCGGAAATTCCGAATGTGCGTGCCGTCAGAAACTGTATCCGATCCCAATCAGCACGACGGGATAAAATTTGAAGATTGCGGCATCGCGGCTGAGCTTCGCTTCCTGAACTCGAACATTGCTTTGCACCGATGGATCGGCGGCGGCGTTGTTGCAACTAGGGCCCACATTGCTCGGCGGGACGCACGCGAAGCCGGTCAGATTAAGTGTTACCGCGGGCGACCCCTGGTAGGCTGCACCCGCCTCAAACTCGATGCTCCAGCGCCGGCGCCCGCGCGGGATCAGATTGCCGATTCCAAAAAGCAATTCCGGGGCGAGCTTGCGTAAGTTGAGTTGCGCGCTCGCGGTGACGGGCGAGAACGCGCTGCTCTCGTAAGTGGTGTTGCCAACCAAGAATCGCTGCCCGCCCGGAACCAAGGCGCTGTCCGAAGCGTGGTTGCGGTCATCGATCAGCAGACCGGGGCTCACATGAAAGCTGCGAAACAGGAAGTAATCAAAATTCGCATTCACCGATTGCAGATTCAATTTGCCTGTGTAGAAGATGCCGCCGTTGGTCAACGTCCCGTGATAGTCGAATGCGTTGAAGCCCACTCGAACATTGGCTCGTTGCAGAACTTGCACCGCTAATTGCCCGCCGAATCCAAGCGATGACACGTCGATACCTATTCCAAGTTGGAGTAGACAACAGGAACCCGCCGGCCAAGGCCGGATTCTGACTGAAGAGGATCTGGACAGACCCGCAGGCGGATTCGCAGCCGGCTCGGGCGCCGCAGAAGGAAGAGCAGCTTCAGTTGGCGCTTCGGAAATCGAGGATGCGACTATCGTTTCGGCCGCAGCTGCAGCGTCGCCGGGGCCGCCCAAGCAAACATTTGGCATCAGGCCAACGACACTAAACACCAGCGTTGCGATAGCGAGCCATGACGCTCGTCTCAATGCATCCTCCAAGCCAAGGTTAACTTTACTTTCGCACAGTATGATCCAAGTTTCTAAAGCAATCCTGCTCCAGCGCGGAAGAGTGACGTGTCCCGCCTTGAAGGGCACGTTCCGTCTGCGAAATAAATCTTCAGAATTGGCATTCTTGCCTTGACAAAGACGCGTGCACGCTTTAACTAACTAAATCGGAGGAAAGTCGGTCGCGATGCGAGCTTCAAGCGAAACGGAGCCTGGCCCTAGCGCCATTCGCGGTAACTGCGCCGGTCCCTGGCGACATGGCCGCGGGCGCCATTTAATGTTTTCCTGTGCTTGGAAACCGGCGTCGGAGCGCACCCCTTCAACGGGTCCCGAAACCGGAAGGAGCGGTCCGCGGCGCCGCTAGTGGCTAGCGCTTGTGCGGATCGCCCGCGGCCGGGAAGTTGCTTTGGTCGCGGGCATTTTGTATTTGGACGCGTTTTCCATCGCATCGCGAACGGAATACTCGTGCTGCACGCCACAGAACTTTTGGGAGCGGACGCCTACGATTCTGCGGGCAACTTCGTCGGTCGTGTGAACGAACTGTTCCTCGAACCGGCGGACCAGCCGAATCGCATCGCCCGCATTTTGCTCGGACGCGGAAAATATCTGCCTTTGGTGGCGCGTTATGACCACGTCGCGTTCGTCGCTCCCGGCGTGATCAAGCTCAACGTCGAGGAAAAAGCTTTGGATTACTACGCGCCGAATGAAAGTTGGCTCGCCGTTGGCAAGGATTTGCTCGATCAGCAGATCATCGATACCAGCGGCCGCAAAGTCGTGCGCGTGAACGATGTCGATTTGGCCGATGAGAGCGCAAATGGCACGGTCGAGTTGCGGGTCACGCAGGTCGACGTCGGCCTGAGCGGCGCGGCCCGTCGCCTCTTAAAAGGCGTTGCTTCGCCGGGAATAATTCGCCGGCTGCAGCAAAAACTGCCGACGCGCGCGATTCGCTGGGAGTTCGTCAACCTGATCGAACCCGATCCGTTGCGCCGCATCAAGCTGCGCATCTCAAACCAGCAGCTCGAAAAAATGCATCCTGCCGATCTCGCTGACATCATGGAAGAATTGTCTCCTGCCGAGCGCCAGGCCATCGTCGCTTCGCTCGACGATGAAACCGCCGCCGAGGCCTTGGCCGAACTCGACAAGCGTCTCACCAAGGAAATCGTCGAGACGCTCGATCGCGGCAAAGCCGCCGACATTCTGGAGGAAATGGATCCGGACCAGGCCGCCGACGTGCTCGCCGACCTCGCGCCGCAAGCTTCGCAGGAAGTCCTAGAAGAAATGCCCGGCAGGGAAGCGAGCGAAGTGCGCGCCCTTTTGCAATTCGAGGGCAACACGGCCGGCGGCATGATGAACACGGAATTTATTTTCGTCGGCGAGACCGCGACGCGCGACGAAGTGGTGAGTTGGATCGGATCGCGCGACGTGCATCTTGAATCGCTTGACACCATTTTCCTGATCACCGACGACGCAACATTTTCCGGCACCGTCCCGGCGGCGCGCCTGTTGCTGGCAGCGCCGGATCAGCGCATGGCCGATCTCAAAACGGAGCCGCTGAATTCCGTGCCGCCGAGCGCCAACGAAAAAGAAGTCTTCGATCTGTTCGATAAATACAATCTGCGAAGCCTCGCGGTCGTCGACGATAAGGGCCGGCCCATCGGCGCCATCGCCGTTGATGACGTGGTCACGCGGCTGCGGGGAAAGCTATGAACCTCGCGACGCTCAAACAGCGGGTTCAAGTTTGGCGCGATCGCGGCGCGGAGTTCGGCAAGCGCACGCGAATTTTGCGCCGGCGCCTGCTTATATTCCTCGCGATCCTCGGGCCGGGCATGATCACCTCCAACGTCGACAACGACGCCGGAGGCATTTCGGTCTATACGCAGGCCGGCGCGCAGTTCGGCTATGCGCTGCTGTGGTCGCTGATCCCGATGACTATCGCGCTCTACGTCACCGAAGAAATGTGCGCGCGCATGGGCGTGATCACCGGCAAAGGCTTGTCGGATTTAATTCGCGAAGAATTCGGTTTCCGCCCCACGTTTTTCCTGATCCTGGCGGGCCTCGTCGTGGACATGGGCAACACGACCGCGGAATTTGCCGGTGTCGCGGCATCCATGCAGATCTTTCACATCTCGAAATATATCGCTGTGCCTGCTGCCGCGCTGATCGTGTGGGTTTTGGTTCTGCGCGGCACGTATCGCCAAGTCGAAAAGATTTTCCTGGTGGCCTGCACGTTTTACATCACTTATATTTTTTCCGCTTTTCTGGCGCACCCGAATTGGCTGCAGGCGGCCAAGAGCACCGTCATCCCGTCCTTTCATTTCAACGCCGGCTATCTGCTGATGCTCACGGCGCTTGTCGGCACCACGATCGCGCCCTGGCAATTTTTCTACATGCAGGCGAGCTTCGTCGAAAAGCGCGTTGGCAAGCGCCAATATAGCCAGGCGCGCGCTGACGTGATCGTGGGCAGCGTGTCCTGCATGATCGTCGTCTTCTTTATTATCGTGTGCACGGCTGCGACGCTTTATGTTTCCGGGCATCGCGATATCACCGATGCCGGCCAGGCAGCGCTGGCTCTCGTGCCGTTGGCTGGGCGTTGGGCTGCGCTGCTTTTCGCATTCGGCCTTTTGAACGCGTCGCTGTTCGCCGCGTCGATCCTGCCGCTTTCCACCGCGCACGTGATCTGCGAAGGCATGGGTTTCGAGGCTGGCATCGACCGCAAATTTAACGACGCTCCGATTTTTTACAGCCTGTACACCGGAATGCTCGTCGTCGGCGCCGCGGTAATCTTGATTCCTCACGCGCCGCTCTACAAGATTCTGGTGCTCTCGCAGGTGGCCAATGGAGTTTGGCTCCCCATCGTTCTGATTTTCATGCTGCTGCTCGTGAATCGCAAAGACCTCATGGGCGAGCACGTCAATTCTCCCACCTTCAACGTCATCGCGTGGCTCACCACTGTCGCCATGATCGCGCTCACGCTCGTGCTCGTTTACACCGCCATTTTTCCGAACATGGCCTCCGAAGCCTTCGCGTTCTTGAAATTGAAATTGTGATTCGGCGTCGGTCGCGAGCTGCGCCGCCATCAGGTTGCAGTGACCCAATCCGTATGTTAGTTTTCGTCAGTCGGACCAATCACGATTAGGCAGTATTTAGGATAACTACCGGCCGTCTTGCCTGGGACGCGCCGGAAGGGGAATCGTGCAAGCCCCGGAACGCTTGGAACCCGCAAACAAGGAAGAAGCTCGCCTGCTGGGCCAGCTCGATCCGCGCCGTCTGCCCGAGCACGTCGCCGTGATCATGGACGGCAACGGTCGCTGGGCGCAGCGCCGCCATTTGCCGCGCCTCGCCGGGCACAAGGCCGGTGTGCGCGCCGCGCGAAACGTGATCGAGACCTGCGCGCGCCTGGGCATTCCCGCGCTCACCCTCTACGCTTTTTCGATGGAGAATTGGCGGCGCCCGAAAACCGAAACCGATTTTCTGATGCGCCTGCTGCGTGAATATCTGCGGCGCGAATTGCCTGTGATCCACAAGAATAATATCCGCATGCTGGTGATCGGCCGGGCCGACGAATTGCCTGAGGGCGTGCGCGCCGATGTAGATCGCGCCATGGCGCTCACGGCAGGGAATTCCGGCATGAAGCTCGCCGTCGCGCTCAATTACGGCGGCCGCGCCGAACTGGTCGATGCATTCAATTCGATTCTCGATGGCGTGCGCCACAACGGCATCGAAACTTTTCGCGTGGATGAAGAGATGGTCGCGCGGCATCTCTATACCGCGGACCTGCCGGATCCCGACCTGCTAATTCGCACCAGCGGCGAAATGCGCGTCAGTAATTTTCTTCTGTGGCAGATCGCCTACGCGGAAATGTATGTCACCGAAACGCTCTGGCCCGATTTCACCCGCGCCGAACTTTATCGCGCGCTCCTCGATTTCTCGGGACGCGAGCGCCGTTTCGGCGGCTTGGCCACGCGTCCGCAGCGCGAGACGGCATAAACGCTTGCCGACTTTCTTCAGCAGGGCGATTGTGCGCGCGCTGAAGAATCGCGCGCCCGGCGGATTCGCGTGACGCGCACGCGCATCCTCACCGCCGTCATCCTGATCCCCGCCGTGATCGCGCTGATCTGGTGGGGTCCGCCGCTGCTCGTTGCTGCGTTCGGCGCCACTGTCGCCGTGCTCGCGCTCCTCGAGTTTTTTTCCTTGGGCGAACGCGTCGGTCTGAAGGGCTACCGCTTGTGGACCTGCATTTGCGCGGTCTTCATGTTCTTTCAGCAGTGGGAAGCGACTCTCGCCGAGCGCACTTCGCTCACACGCGATATCGTACTGCTGCATCAATCCCCGGTGTTCGCGGCTTCGCTGGAAATGGTCTTGATCGTTTTTGTCTTTGGCGCGGGAGCCATCGCCGTTTTCAGCAACCTGCCGCTTGCCGACGTTTTGCCTGACATCGGCATCAGCGCCGCGGCGCTGTTGTTCGTCGCGCTGCCGTTCAGCGCCGCCGTGCGCCTCGATGCCATTTCGCCGCGATTGCTGCTCTTCGCGCTGGCCATGATCTGGGTCGGCGACACGCTCGCGTATTTCGTGGGCCGCTCCTTCGGCCGCACAAAAATGGCCGCGCAACTCAGCCCCAAGAAATCCTGGGAAGGCGCTTTCGCGAATCTCGCCGGTTCGTTGCTGGTTGGCGCACTCGCGGCGCGCTGGGTAAGAGTTGGCATCGTCGACATGCTGACGATGGCCGCGCTCGGCAATATCGCCGGCCAATTCGGCGATCTTCTCGAATCCGCCTACAAGCGCAGCGCGGGAGTGAAAGATTCCGGCACGTTGTTGCCCGGACATGGCGGAATGCTGGATCGCATCGACGCGCTGGTTCTATCGCTCCCGGTCGTCTGGTACTATTTTCAATTAGTGGTCGCGGCAAAATAGCGAAGCGCGCGTCAGCGTTTCGCCCGTTCGCAGTTTGGGTTTCCCGCGCAGGTGCGCAATTTGAAGCCAATCGCCATTCTCGGTTCCACCGGCTCGATCGGCCGCCAAACCTTGTCCGTGGTCGAAGCGCTCGATGGCCGCTTTTCCGTAGTCGCACTGGCCGCCGGCGCAAATCTTGAAGTATTGACGGCGCAAATCGCGCGTCATCGTCCGGAGCTCGTGTCCGTCGCCGACGCCGCGCGCGGCACGGAGCTATCAGAGCGCCTGCGCGCCGCGGGGCACGCGCCTCTACCCGAAATTCAGCACGGCGCCGCGGGAATGCTGGCCGTCGCCACGCATCCCAAAGCCGAAATCGTTGTCTCCGCCGCGGTTGGCGTGGTCGGTCTCGAAGCCACCTATGCCGCGGTCGTAGCCGGTAAGCGCGTAGCGCTCTCGAACAAGGAAATTCTCGTCGCCGCGGGAGAAGTAGTTATGGCCGCCGCGCGTGCCTCCGGCTGCGAGCTCCTGCCCGTCGACAGCGAACACAACGCGATTCACCAATGCCTCCGCGCCGGCGAGCGCCCCGAAGTCTTGCGGCTGATACTCACCGCCTCCGGCGGCCCCTTCCGCCGCACGCCGCTTGCGCAGCTCGCCGCCGTCACGCCCGAGCAGGCCCTCGCGCATCCGAACTGGCGCATGGGCCCGCGCATCACCGTGGATTCCGCCACGCTGGTGAACAAAGGTTTTGAAGTAATCGAAGCGCGCTGGCTCTTCGAGATGCGCCCCGACCAGATCGACGTGGTCATCCACCCGCAGTCCACGGTTCATTCCATGGTTGAATTCGTCGATGGTTCGATTCTCGCGCAACTCGGACCAACTGATATGCGTATGCCCATCCAATATGCGCTAACCTACCCAGAGCGGGCCGCATCAAAAGAAGTGACGCTCGATTGGGCCTCGTTGCGGCGTCTCGATTTTGAGCCCGCTTCGACCCGGCGCTTCCCGTGCCTGCGCCTCGCGCGCGAGGCATTGCGCAAGGGTGGTGCCTGGCCCTGCGCGTTCAACGCGGCAGACGAAATCGCGGTGGCGGCATTTCTGGATCGGCGCATGGCGTTTCCGGCCATCGCGCGTGTGATCGAGCAAGTTTTGAAGCGCACTCCGCGCGTGTACTTAAACAGCATCGCCGATGTGCTCGAAGCCGACCGCGAGGCCCGGCGCATGGCGCAAGAGGAAGTCGCGCGATTCGCAGCACAAGCCGCAAGCGCGAAGTGAACACAGCGAGCGCGGCAAGCACGGCGAACGCGGCGAAAAATTAAAGCAGGAGCGACGAGGCGACATGGCGATTAGTTTCCTGATGGGCATCGTAGGCGTTGCGTTCGGATTGGGCTTGATGATCCTGGTCCACGAGTGGGGACATTTTCTCGCCGCGCGATTCTTCGGCGTGCGCGTCGAAGTTTTTTCGATCGGCTTCGGTCCGCGCCTCTGGGGCATCAAGCGCGGCGCCACCGACTATCGCATCAGCGCTCTCCCCATCGGCGGCTACGTGCGCATGGCCGGCGACAACGCGTTTGAAGAACGCCAGGGCGCGCCCGATGAAATGTTCTCGAAGCCGCGATGGCAGCGCATTCTGATCGCGCTCTCCGGCCCTGCGATGAACATCCTGATGGCGCTGGTGATCGTCACGGGCCTCGCGCTGCGTGGCAGCGAGCAGCCGACCTACGAATACCAGCCTGTGAATATCGCCGGCGTGGTCAAAGATTCCGCCGCCGCGCAGTCCGGCATCCAGGCTGGCGACCGCATCGTCGCATTCGGCGGTGTGCAGAATCCCACCTGGGATTCCTTGAATCTTCATCTCCTATTCTCGATGCCCGGCGCGTCGATTCCCGCAACCGTCGATC
>Ga0182018_10004338_pt1 | contig 12014 bp, 8 predicted proteins | sample 812P2MmetaG_FD_120490 | JGI IMG/M metagenome (GOLD analysis project Ga0182018, IMG submission 120490) | Permafrost microbial communities from Stordalen Mire, Sweden - 812P2M metaG | ecosystem: Environmental > Terrestrial > Soil > Wetlands > Permafrost | place: Sweden: Stordalen | collected...
CCGCGCGCCGTTGCTCCGGCCGCCCTGGACCAGCGGAATCCCCGGGAATCTCGCCCGCAGCGCGGAAATAATCTCCAGCCAGGCGGCGTCCTGCCGGGCGGCCGAGCCGGGCGCACGGGCGCCCCGCAGCCGGTACGGCTGAGTTACCCGGGCCACCGCCCCGCCCAGCCCGGCCGCCATGTCACGGACGGCCAGCAGGTCGGGCGTGTCCACTCCCCCGCCGGCGCCGTGCGTGAGCACGAGCAGGAAAGCCGGCCCGCGGGGCTCGTCGAGTTCGGCCCGCGCGGCCCCGTATCCAGTGCGGATCTGCACGCCCGCAGCGTACGTCCTGGTGCCCGCCACGTCCGCCCCAGCCGGTCAGGGCAGCTTTGCGACGTTGACTGAATCGAGCTGCGACACGTAGAAGTTGGTGACCAGCAGGGTCCGGCCGGCTGGCTCCAGCGCCATCTCGCGCGGGAAGCCGCCGGGCCGCAGGTACCCGAGCAGGGCGGGCTTCCCGGCCAGCGCGGCCGCCACGTCCACCACCGCGAGGCTGGGCCAGGCACCAGGGGTCTTGAAGAAGCGGTCCGAGTCGGCGACGACGATCCGGGTGCCGTTCCTGACCAGGGCCAGCCCGACCGGCGCCTCGCCCACTCGTACCCGGGCGATGATCGAGTGCACCGGATCGGTGCGCAGCCTGACGGCGGAAAAGCCGAGCAGCGTGTCGCTTGCCCTGGCCGTCACCCAGAGCACCCGCCCGCTCGCTGACGAGATCACCCGGACCGGCTCGCAGCCCGCGCTGACGGTGGCGACCACGGCGCGGCCGGGATGGGTCTCGGCCCGGCGGATGCTGATGACCTGCAATATTCCCTGGCCGTCCAGGCCGCCGGGCGCGAGCTCGCTGATGGAGTACAGCCACCGGCCGTCCGGGGATACCACAAGGCCCGCCGCTCCCTGGCCGGCCGGGATGTCGCCGATGAAGTCCGACGGGCCGAACCCGGCCGCCAGCGCCCGCCGCAGGCTGAACACCGCGATCTCGTCGCCGAACTCAATGCTGACGAACGCGTACCGGTTGCCGGGAGATAGCGCGACCTCGATGGCACTCGCCGAGTTGCTGCTGGTCAATGTGCCGAGCACGGGATGCGGCGTGCCGCGCTCGGCCCTCGCCACGTCGATGACCTCCGCGCCGCTACCCGCCGCCACGACAAGGTAACGCCCGTTGCTGGTCAGCGCCTCGCCGGACGGGCCCTGGCCGGGTGAGCGGATGGTCCTGGCCAGTGACGGGACGCCGCGGCCGCCGGACCGGAGCACCGCGATCGAGTCCGCGAGCGATGCGAACGCCCAGCGGCCGCCGGGGGTAACGGCCACCCCGAGCTGGCTTCCCGGCATGGGCGCCAGCGCGGTGCCGGCCCGGCCGAGCACCCGCGCATGCGCGGCCGCCGTGCGGCACCCGGGTGCCGCATGAGCCCGGGTTACCCGCAGCGCCGCGGCGTGGGACGGCACCGGGACGGGCGGCGGGGACGGCGAGCGTCCGGACGCCGCGGCATGCCCGGCCGCGCCCGCCGTGCAGCCGGCCGCCAGCAGCACGGCGGCCGTCGCCGGTAAGGCGGCCAGCAGGACCCTCATCCGCTCAGAATACGGTTGACCAGGCCGGGGGCAAGCGGTCACTGCCAGCGGGCCGCGGCTACACCTTCAGCAGCTTCTTCAGGAACTGGCCGGTGTAGCTGTCCTCGGCCATCGCCACCTGCTCCGGGGTGCCGGTCGCCAGCACGCTGCCGCCGCGCGAGCCGCCCTCCGGGCCCAGGTCGATCACCCAGTCCGCGGTCTTGATCACGTCCAGGTTGTGCTCGATCACGATCACCGTGTTGCCGCCGTCGACCAGCCGGCCGAGCACGCCGAGCAGCTTGCGGATGTCATCGAAATGCAGCCCGGTGGTCGGCTCGTCCAGCACGTAGATGGTCCGCCCGGTGGAACGGCGCTGCAGCTCGGAGGCGAGCTTGACCCGCTGCGCCTCGCCGCCGGACAGCGTCGGCGCGGGCTGGCCGAGCCGCACGTAGCCGAGCCCGACGTCGACCAGCGTCTTGAGGTGCCGGTGGATGGCGGGCACCGGCTCGAAGAACTCCGCGCCTTCCTCGATCGGCATCTGCAGCACGTCGGCGATCGTCTTGCCCTTGTAGTGCACCTGCAGGGTGTCGGTGTTGTACCGGGCACCATGACAGACCTCGCAGGGCACGTACACGTCCGGCAGGAACTGCATCTCGATCTTGATCGTGCCGTCGCCCGCGCATGCCTCGCACCGGCCGCCCTTGACGTTGAAGGAGAACCGGCCCGGCTGGTAGCCGCGGACCTTCGCCTCCGTCGTCATCGCGAACAGCCTCCGCACGTGGTCGAACACGCCGGTGTAGGTGGCCGGGTTGGACCGCGGGGTCCGGCCGATCGGCCCCTGGTCCACGTGCACCACCTTGTCGAGGTGCTGCATGCCGGTAACCCGCACATGCCGGCCCGGCACCGTCCGCGCGCCGTGCAGTTCCTTCGCCAGCGCGCCGTACAGGATGTCGTTGACCAGCGTCGACTTCCCCGAGCCGGAGACGCCGGTGACGGCGATGAAGCAGCCGAGCGGGAACGCGACGTCCACGTTGCGCAGGTTGTGCTCGCTGGCGCCCTTGACCGCTACCTCCCGGCCGCGGACCCGCTTGCGGCGCGCGGCGGGCAGCGGGATGGACTCCCGGCCGGTCAGGTAGGCGCCGGTCAGCGACTCCTCGCTGGCGAGCAGGTCGTCCAGGGAACCGGAGACGACGATCTTGCCGCCGTGCTCGCCGGCCCGCGGGCCGATGTCGACTATCCAGTCAGCAGCCCGGATGGTGTCCTCGTCGTGCTCCACGACGATCAGCGTGTTGCCGAGGTCGCGGAGCCGGATCAGCGTCTCCAGCAGCCGGTGATTGTCCCGCTGGTGCAGCCCGATGGACGGCTCATCGAGCACGTACAGCACGCCGACCAGCCCGGAGCCGATCTGGGTGGCCAGCCGGATCCGCTGCGCCTCTCCCCCGGCCAGCGTCGCGGATGCCCGGTCCAGCGACAGGTAGTCCAGGCCGACGTCGAGCAGGAAGCCGAGCCTGGCGTTGACTTCCTTCAGGATCCGGCCCGCGATGTGCTGGTCCCGCTCGGAGAGCTCCAGGCTGAGCAGCAGCTTGGCCAGCTCGCCGATCGGCAGCGCGCAGTAATCCGAGATGGACCGGCCGTCCACCTTGACCGCCAGCGAGATCGGCTTCAGCCGCGATCCGTGGCAGGTCGGGCAGGGCACCTCGCGCATGAACCCGGCGAACCGCTCCCGGCTCGAGTCACTCTCCGCCTCCGCGTGGCGGCGCTCGATGTAGGGGATCGCGCCCTCGAAGCTGGTGTAGTAGGACCGCTCCCTGCCGTACCTGTTCTTGTACCTGACGTGCACCTGCTGGTCATGGCCGTGCAGCAGCGCGTGCTGCGCGGCGGCGGGCAGCCGGCGCCACGGCGTGTCGATGGTGAAGCCGAGGGAGTCGCCGAGCGCCTCGATCAGCCGGACGAAGTAGTCACTGACGTGACCGCCGCTCCACGGCCCGATCGCGCCGTCGGCCAGCGTCCTCGCCGGGTCGGACACGACGAGCTCGGGGTCGACCTCCATCCGGGTGCCCAGGCCGGTGCAGGCCGGGCAGGCGCCCCACGGCGAGTTGAACGAGAACGACCGGGGCTCCAGCTCCTCGAACGACAGGTCGTCGTAGAGGCAGGCCAGATGCTCCGAGTACATCCGCTCACGGTGCGGGTCGCCGTCGGGCAGGTCCACGAAGTCGAGCACCACGACCCCGCCGGACAGCGCCAGCGAGGTCTCCACCGAATCGGTCAGCCGCCGCCGCGCGGACGCCTTGACGTCCAGCCGGTCGACGACCACCTCGATGTGATGCTTCTCGTATTTCTTCAGCGCGGGCAGCCCGCCGGCCCCGGTCCCTGCCGAGTCGCCGCCGTCCAGCCGGATGACGACGCCGTCCACCCTGGCCCGGGAGAAGCCCTTGGCCTGGAGCTCCCGCAGCAGCTCCCCGTACTCGCCCTTGCGGCCGCGCACGACCGGCGCGAGCACCTGGAACCTGGTGCCCTCGTCCAGCTCCAGCACCCGGTCGACGATCTGCTGCGGGCTCTGCCGCGCGATCGGCCTGCCGCAGATCGGGCAGTGCGGCTTGCCCACCCGCGCGTACAGCAGCCGCAGGTAGTCGTACACCTCGGTGATCGTGCCGACGGTAGAACGCGGATTCCGGCCGGCCGCCTTCTGGTCGATCGAGACGGCCGGCGAGAGCCCGTCGATGAAGTCCACGTCCGGCTTGTCCATCTGGCCGAGGAACTGCCGTGCATAGGCGGACAGCGATTCCACGTACCGCCGCTGGCCCTCGGCGAAGATCGTGTCGAAGGCCAGGCTGGACTTGCCCGACCCGGACAGCCCGGTGAAGACGATCAGGGAGTTCCTGGGCAGGTCGAGCGAAACGTCCTTGAGGTTATGCTCGCGCGCGCCGCGAACAACGAGGCGATCAGCCACTTCCGCTCAGTTCTCCGGGGTCGGGAAACGAAGTTCTCCGGGGTCAGGCAGGCACATCCCCCGGGATCACGGGACCCGTTCATGGTATCCGGGGGGTCTGACAAAACACGGTGCTTCGGCATCCGGCACCGGTGCCGGTACCACCGCGGCAACGTTCCGGCGACCGCGCGCATTCCCCGCCGCGGCCGTGCCGCTCCCCGCCGGGCTGACCGGCCACCAGGCCAGGGAGCCGTCGCCGCTGCCGGGCTGGAGCCCCGGGCATGTCCTCACCCACCTGGCCCGCAACGCCGACGGGCCGCGGAACCTGCTCATCTGGGCGCGGGCCGGCGTGGTGACCCCGCAGTACCCGAGCGGGCAGGCACGCGATGCGGCGATCGAGCCCGGCGCGGGCCGCCCGGCCGCCGGGCAGCTGGCACGTCAGCGTGCACGGCATCCACGGCCGCGGGCACCCGGCCTGGTACACCCTCTGGCGGCGCCGGCCGGGAGTACCGGATAGGCACCGCCCCGGCCGGCGACGGCGCCCGGCCGCCGGCCGTCCGGATTTCCGGGCCCGGATGGCTGCTGCTGGCCTGGCTGACCGGCCGCAGCGCGGGCACCGGGCTGGCCGCCGACCCGCCCGGGCCGATCCCCGTCCGGCCGGCGTGGTAGGAATTGCGCATGAGCTACACAGGAGACGTCAGCGTCGGCGGGCCGGCCGAGACCAGGGAGCTTCCCGGCCTCACCATCACGAAGGTGGCCGTCGGCCCCATGAACAACAACGCGTACCTGCTGCGCTGCACGAGCACCGGGGAGTCGCTGCTGATCGACGCGGCGAACGAGGCGGGCACGCTGCTCGAGCTGATCGGCGACGCCCCGCCAGCCAAGATCGTCACCACGCACCGGCACCAGGATCACTGGGAGGCGCTGCGCGAGGTGCAGGAGGCCACCGGGGCCGCCACCGTCGCCCACCCGGACGACGCGCCTGAGCTGCCGGTAAAGGTGACCGACCTGGTCAGCCACGGGGACACCGTCACCGTCGGCGAGGCGCGGCTGTCCGTCATCCACCTGCGCGGCCACACTCCCGGCAGCATCGCGCTCAGCTATGACTCCGGCGGCGCGCTGGCCGCGGAACCGCACCTGTTCACCGGCGACTCGCTGTTCCCCGGCGGTCCCGGCAACACCCAGGGCGACGCGCAGCGGTTCGGCCAGCTCATCACCGACCTGGAGGACCGGATCTTCGGCGAGCTCCCGGACGGCACCTGGGTGTACCCGGGGCACGGCGGGGACACCACCATCGGCGCCGAGCGCCCGCACGTCCCTGAGTGGCGCGCCCGGGGCTGGTAGTGCCGCCGGATCACGAGTTCGTCGTCGTCGGCGCCGGCCTGCTCGGCCTGGCGGCCGGGCGGGCGCTGGCCCGCCGGGGCCGCGATGTCCTCGTCCTGGAGCAGGCCCAGCCGGGCCACCTGGGCGCGGGCTCGCACGGCAGCTGCCGCATCTTCCGGCTCGGCTACGACGACCCCGGCTACGTCGCCATGGCCCGGGCGGCCAGGGAGCTGTGGCGCGAGCTTGAGGACGAGTCAGGCGAGCGGATCCTGCGCCCGGCGCCGCACCTGACGTTCGGCGACGGGCTGCAGGCGGTACTGGACGGGATGCAGCGCGCCGGCGCGCCCTGCGAGCTGCTCACGGCCCGCGAGGCGGCAGCCAGGTTCCCCGGCATCACCGTCGGCGGGCCCGCGCTGCTGGAGCCCGAGTCCGCCGTGATCGCCGCCGACAAGGCCCTGCGCGCGCTCGCGGCCGCCGGGCTGCCCGGCGGGCTGCCGGTCCGGACCGGGGTTCGCGTCACCGGCATCTCCGATGACGGCAGGCAGGTCACCATCCGGGCGGACGGCGGCACCGCGGTGACCGCCGGCCACGTCATCGTCTGCGCCGGGCCGTGGACGGCGCGGCTGCTCGCCGCCGCCGGGATAGCGGTGCCGTCGGCGCCCACCCTGGAGCAGGTCGCCTACCTGGAGCCGGCCGGCCACCCGCCGCCGGAGATGCCGATATTCATCAGCCACTCGGCTGCCCCGATGCCGTACGGCCTGCCGGTGCCGGATTCCCCGCTCTACAAGATCGGGCTGCACCAGAGCGGGCCGGCGGCCGATCCGGACAGCCAGAGCCAGGACGAGGACGCCGGGCTGACCGCCCGCGCGGCCCGGCTCGCGGCGCTGCACGTGCCGGGTTACCGCCCGCAGCCGACGGCGACCGAGCGCTGCATCTACGACAACACCCCGGACGAGGACTTCATCGTCGACCGGGCCGGCCGGATCGTGGTCGGCAGCGGCACCTCGGGGCACGGTTTCAAGTTCGGGCCGCTGCTCGGCGGCTGGCTGGCCAGCCTGGCCGCCGGTGACCCGGACGGCCTCCCGCCGTCCCGGTTCGGCCTCGGCCGCTTCAGCCCGCGGGTTACCTGGCCAGCGTCGCGAAGACGATGACGTTGCTGAGGTAGTGGCCGGTGGCCGAGTCGAACGTGCCGCCGCAGGTGATCAGGCGCAGCTGGGCGGTCGGCGTCGGCCCGTATACGTCCTGGGTGGGGAAATGGCTCTTCAGGAACATGTGCCGCGCGGTTACCCGGAAGATCGCGAGTGTCCCGTTCGTCCGTCGGATGTAGATCTTCTCGCCGGGCTTCATCTGCCGCAGCCGGTAGAACACCCCGGGGCCGCGGAACGAGTCGATATGGCCCGCGATGATCGAGGAGCCGATCGCCCCCGGCCGCGGGCTGAACGTGTACCAGCCGGCCACGGCTATGCTGACCGGCACCTGCAGGGCGCCTGATGACGTTACCCCGAGCCTGATCAGCCTGGTCTTGACGCCGATCGACGGGATGATCAGGCTGGCCGGCTTGGCGACGTTCCCGCTGCCGGACGGCTGCGGCACGGGTGCCCGTTTACCGCGCGGTACCGGAACGAACGGCGGCTTGCCGGATGGCGGCGACGCGGGATGCCCGGTGTTGCTGGCGATGGCGATGCCGCAGGCGCCAATGCCGACCGCGAGCAGCCCGCAGAGCAGCACCGCCGCCGCGCCCCGCCGGCTGACGGGGCGCAGGCGGCGGTGCCGCTGCCGCTGGGGCGCAGGCGGCACGTCGTGGCGAGCTGCCCCGACGTGCCGGCCGGCCTGTTTTGTCATCTCACCTCACGCGCAGGGCGGCGACGCGAGACTTCCTGAGCCGGGCGATCCCGGCCACCGAGACCAGCAGCCCGGCCGCCAGGGTGACCAGCCACGGGGTCAGCGACGAGCCGGGGACCGCGGCGGTGCCGCCGAAGCCCGTGGCCGCGGCGCCGTCGGGCAGCACCCGGCTGCCGGCCGCGTCGAGCAGGTTGTCGATCGCGAGCTTGCCCGGGTCGTCGAGGATAACCAGGGTGTGGATGGTGCCCGCGGCCAGGTGGATGCTCTGGCTGGTGCTCTCGGTCTGGCCGGCCGCGCGCACCTTCCAGGTTCCGGGGCTGACGACCTGGTAGGACGTGACCTTGGCGAAGGCGAGGCTCTGCGCGAGCACATCCGAGCCCGCGGTCACGGTGACCTTGTGCTGCTGCAGCGACGCCTGGATGACCCGGACCAGCGCCTTGCCGCGCGGGGTGGTCAGCCTGTCCCGGAGGATCTGCAGCCGCAGGCCGGAGGCCGGGCCCATGCCGGCCACGGTGTAGGTCTTGCCTTCGGCGATGTTGACGGTGGTCGACAGCACCGGCTTGGAACTGGCCGGAGCGCCGGCCGCGCGCATCGCGACGGTGTACTCGCCGACCTTTACCGGCTGATAGGCAGAGACCGTGCCGTAAGTGACGTGCTTCACCACCACCAAGGCGCTGGGGTTGCCGAACGAGTACAGGTAGACGTCCACCGCCGGGGTGTTCGGCGACAGGTGGGCAAGCCGCAGCCAGCCGACGGGCGACGACGCGGGCGCGGCGGCCGACGCGGACCCGGCGGCCGCTGCCGATGCGGCCGGGCCGGCTAGCCCGATCAGGCCGAAGGCCAGCGCGAGGGCCGCGGCCAGCCTGGCCGTCAGCCTGATCTTCCTAGTAGGTCTCATGTTTCTTTCCTCCCATGACGGGCCGGGCGGCCTGCCATCTTCGGTGTCCGTTAATGCTTCTTGCGACGCGGCTTGCTCTTGCCGGGGGACTTCTTCGGGTGGTCCGAACTCTGCGTGTGCAGCGGCGCGCTCGGGCCTAGCAGCCCGAGCGGGCTCGGTGCGGCGAATCCAACGAACAGGACGGTCCTGCCGCTGGCCAGCCTCGTGGTCGTCATGCTCGAGGCGAGATAAGGGGCGCGCTGGGCGCGCAGCAGAGCCAGCGCCGACCGCAGGTAGCCGCGGCCGGCCGGGCCGGGCGGGATCGCTAGCTCAGCCGTGCTCAGCGGGACGTCGCGGCTTGCGCCGGGAGCCGCCCCGCCGAAGGACAGGACCTGCACTTGCTGCTGATGGGCCATGGCCGCCAGGGTGATCAGCAGCCGGGTATCGACCCGCCCGGCGGAAAGCGCCGCGGCGGCCGCTGCCGCGGACCCGATGCGGTCGTTGCCCAGCAGCTGCGTGCCGTCCAGCCGCCGGGCCCGCTGGTCGGCGCGCAAGGCGCTCAGGTAGGACGCGGCGCCGTCCTGCGCCGTCACCAGGACCTGCACCCCGGCCGTGCCCGACCCGAAGCCCGCGATCGCGACCGGCGCGTACTCGCTGGTCAGGCGGCTGCCGAACTGACTGCGCAGCGCCGCTGTCGCGACCACGATCGAGGAGCCGAGAGGATCACCTGCCGACGGGCCCAGGGTCAGCAGGCTGCCGGCCGGGAAACCGCGTTTCTGCAGCACGGAGCACATGACCGGATCGCAGGCCACGATCGCGCCGGGGCTGACCCGCCGGACGATCCAGGCCGCGGCGTCATCGCGGACGGCCGACGCGGCGCCGAGGCTGCCGCCGGCCGGGTCGGCGGCGGGGTCCTTTGCCGTCTGCCGGATCAGCGCGACCGTCAGCGCACCCGCGGCGAAGACCACCAGCACCAGGCCGAGCAGCCCGAACCGGCGCCACGCCGACTTGGGCACGGCGTCCGCGCTGACTGGCCTGCGCAGCCCCCGGCGCTCCAGCCAGAGCCGGGACGTGGTGGCCAGCACGGTCGCCCAGGACGGCTCAGCCGGGGGATCCGGCAGTTCGCGCGCAGGCTCCCAGTCACGGTCGTTGCCTGACCACCGGTCCGGTGGCAGGCCACGGCTCGGCTGGCCCATGCGCAGTAACCCCCCATGAGGCCGCAGACGGTGATAAAACTGGCCTCAGTCGGCCAGCCCAGCACACGCTGACCAGCTAGTTCAGGCGAAATACGGTGTTGTTACCAAAACGCTATAATCTGTCGTGAACATGTACATTTGCAATTTGTTGACTGCAATTTGCGAAAAGCAATCGGCTGCACGGCTGGCCCGCCGGGGAGCCAGGTTCGCTGCGCCGCTCAGCCGGACTGGCCGCGCCGGGCGGCCAGCCGCCGGTATACCGCGATCGCCGCGTCCACCGCGTCGGACTCCGACGGCAGCGCGGCCGCCCGCGCCAGCGCCGCGGCGCGCAGCCGGGCCGCCAGCGCCTGGTCGCCGAGCACCGCCAGCACCGCGGCGGCCAGCTGGCCGCTGTCGCGCGGCGGCACCAGCAGCGCCGCGTCCTCGCCGGTGAGGTCCGGGATACCGCCGACCCGGGACGCCACCAGCGGCGTGCCCGCCCGCAGCGCCTCCTGGACGATGAGCGGCTGCCCTTCCCAGTGACTCGGCACCACGACCACGTCAGCGGCGGCGAGCAGGGCCGGCACGTCGTCACGCTGGCCGAGGAACCGCGCTGCCAGCCGCTGCGCGCGGGCCTGGCCGGCCAGCTGGCCGGCCAGCGGGCCCGACCCGGCGATCACCAGCAGCGGCCGCGGATCGCGGTCCTGCCACCCGGCAGCGGCATCGAGCAGTCCGGCGAGGCCCTTCTGCTCCGCGAGCCGGCCCGCCGCGAGTACCAGCGGAGCGCCGTTGGCGCCGATGTCCGCCAGCGCCTTCCCGATCTCCGCCGCCGATGGCGGGGCCGGATGCGGGGCCGGCACGACGGCCAGCCCCACATCACGGGCGCCCCGCCGCTGCATCCGGCCGGCCAGGTCCGCTGAGACGGCCAGGACCGCGTCGGCCCGCCGGGCGACGATCCGCTCGAGCGCCTGATAGACCGTCCCTGCGGCGGCGCCAGCCGGCCGGGCGTTGTGCACGGTCACCAGCAGCGCGGGACCGTGGCGGGGCGCCGGTGTCAGCGCGAGGGCGGTGACCGCGCCGGCCCGCAGGCCGTGCGCGTGCACGACATCGGGCCGGAAGCTTGCCAGCAGCCGGCGCAGGCGCAGGATCACCGCCGCGTCGCGGCCAGGGCGCGGCCGGTCCGCTATCTCCACCGGCACGAACGAGGATGAGCCCGGCGCCAGCACCTGCCGGATGCCTGCCGGGCCGAACGCGGCGACCGTCAGGCCCCGTCCGGAGCAGCCGGCCGCGAGCATGCCGACATGACGGCCAGTGCCCCCGGCCGTGGTGCCAAGCACGTAAGCGATCCGGATGGCGCTCACCGCCGCGCCCGCCTGACCCGTGCCACGACGGCACGCAGATCGCCGCCGTCGAGCGCGTAGGCGATCGCGCCGAAGACCGCGCAGGCGCAGGCGCTGGCGGCCACCGCAAGGAGCCCGTTAGGGATCACTCCGGCGGCCGGCACGGTGGCGGACAGTGCCGCGGCCGCCCCGGCTCCCGCAAGCGCCGCCGTCAGGCCCGCCGCACCGGCGCGCACCATGCCATGCAAGGCTGCCACGCCCCTGGCCCGCCGGACAGCCGCCAGCAAGGCGACGCCGGAGACCGTCAGGCCCACGGTATTGCCCAGGGCGAGCACCGGCACGACCCAGCGCGGGGATACCAGTTGGACGGCGGCCACGTCGACGGCGATCACCAGCAGCCAGCCTGCCGACATGGCCGTGGCGGCCATCCGGTTCCGGCCGTCGGCAAGCAGCACCCTGAACAGGCAGGCTGCCAGGCCGTATCCGATCAGCCCGGGAGCGAACGCGGCGAACGCCAGCGCGAGCTGCGTGACCTGCGCCGGGCCCGCGAAGACGCGTGACGCCGGCACGGCCGCACCGGCCAGCAAGGCGGCTCCCAGGCAGGACATCAGCAGTGCTACGCGTGCTGAGCTTGCCGCGGTGTCGTCGAACGCGCTGCCCCGGCTTGCGGCCAGCACCGGGAAGGCGCTGATGGCGATCGGGATAGCCAGCACCGCGTACGCCGACGTGAACAGCTGCCAGCCGTAGCCGTACAGGACGACTGCGCCCTGCTCGCCGTGGCCGTTGGCGAGCCAGGTAACCATCAGGAGCGATGCGTCCTGCGTCACCAGCGCCGCGATCCCCACTGTCGCCAGCGCGCGGGCGCGGCGCGCGGCGCCGTCCGGGAACCGCAGCGCCGGGCGCAGCCGCAGCCGCAGCCGCCAGGCCGGCACCAGCGCGGTCAC
>Ga0182018_10004339_pt1 | contig 12012 bp, 10 predicted proteins | sample 812P2MmetaG_FD_120490 | JGI IMG/M metagenome (GOLD analysis project Ga0182018, IMG submission 120490) | Permafrost microbial communities from Stordalen Mire, Sweden - 812P2M metaG | ecosystem: Environmental > Terrestrial > Soil > Wetlands > Permafrost | place: Sweden: Stordalen | collected...
CAGTCAACGTTAATTCCGAGATCCTGCTGATCGACGAAATGCTGGCCGTTGGAGATGCCGCGTTTCAAGAGAAGTGCGCCGCCAAAATCCGGGAAATCCGCACCTCGGGCAAGGTTCTCATTTCAGCCTGCGCCAGGTCTGGACCGAGAACCGGATCGTGAAGTGCATCAACTGAAAGGGCATGGCCCGGTGTCGGCGCCACGCCAACCTGAAGTGTAAGGTGAAGCCTCCGAAGCAGGATGAAGCGAAGGCAGCCGGGAGACCAGGCGGCATGTTAGAATCTAACGTTTCCATCGACACTCTAATGAAAAAGGCTATCGTTACGGGGATCACCGGCCAAGATGGTTCGTACCTGGCCGAATTGCTCCTATCCAAGGGCTACGAGGTTCACGGTCTTAAGCGCCGGTCCTCTTCTTTCAACACGGACCGCGTCGACCGCCTCGCGCAGGTCGTGGAAAATCCCCAGGATGTTTTGGGCCACGGGAGGCACGGAAGGTTCTGCCGCGGGCAGCAGGGAGGCCGTCATCAGGGCCAGCACCGCTCCGATATTCTTCGTTTTCATGGCAAGTTCTATTTCAACACAGTCGAGGTGCGCGGAGCCGCGGCCGCGTGCCCCGCGCAAGCTGAAAATCATTGCGAGAGGCATGGTATACTGAATTTTCAACCTCTTCTGTTCACTTGCTCCGGCTCCGTGTGTCGAGCGTCCGTCAGGGCGATCTAGTATGTGGAATGGCGACAGACTTTTCGCGATCTCTAGCTTGGTACAAAAGGATTTTAAAATCCGCTATCGGAACATGTCCCTGGGGGTGCTCTGGTCGCTCTTGAATCCGCTTGTGATGATGGGCGTACTAACATTCGTTTTCACAAGAATCTTTCCCAATAAGATCCCGGATTTCGGACTCTTTATTCTGTGCGGTATCGTACCATACAGTTTTTTCAGTCTCGCCTGGGCCACCGGGACGACTTCCGTGGTCGATAGTGCGCAATTGATCAAACGGGTTGCAGTCCCCCGCGAGATCATTCCGCTGGCGTCCGTGCTTTCCAATTGTCTGCACCTGTTCATCCAGATGGGTCTGCTGTTTGTGATCGCGATGGCATTCGGAAAGATGCCAAATCGTTATTGGGCCTGGCTACCGGCTCTCTGGATCATGGAAATCCTGTTTGTCTGCGGGCTATCGATGATCACTTCGGCTCTCAACGTGTACGTCCGGGATATGCGTTATGTTGTGGAGTCCGCTAATACGGTACTCTTCTGGATGGTCCCGATATTCTATCCCTTTTCCATCATCCCGGCTGAGTACCGGGATCTGTATCAGTTCAATCCGGTTGCGGCCCTGGTGTTATGCATGCGGAATATCCTGCTGGAGGCCAAGCCCCCGGTGCTGGGCACCATGATGAAGCTGACGTTCAGCTCGATATTTATGTTCGGAACCGGGTGGTTGGTGTTCCGCCATTTGAAACAGCATTTTTACGATCATCTGTAGGGACATGCGCGCTATTGAATTCCAAAGCGTTTCCAAGACCTTCTCGCGCCTGGCGGGCCAGATGCTGCTGCGGCATCGCGTCCGGCGGTGGTTCAACCCTGAGGAACGGCAGCGGTTCTACGCGCTGAAGAACGTTACCTTCCACCTGGAGACGGGAGAGAGCCTGGCTGTGGTCGGGCCAAACGGAGCGGGCAAGAGCACGCTGCTGGGCTTGGTGGCAGGCTTGGCCCAGCCCGATGAAGGCAGCGTTACCGTCAATGGTCGGGTGGCGGCGCTGCTGGAACTCGGTGCGGGATTCCATATGGACCTGACCGGGGCGGAAAACGTAAGGCTGAACGCCGCCCTGATCGGGCTGAGCCGCAAAAGAACCAACGAGTCGTTCGAACGGATCGCAGAGTTTGCCGGGATCGGGGAATTCATGCGCGAGCCACTGCGGACCTATTCCACCGGCATGGTCATGCGGCTGGCATTTGCGGTGGCCGTCCACGTGGACCCCGAGGTTCTTCTGGTGGATGAGGTGCTGGCGGTTGGGGACCAGGCATTCCAGGCCAAGTGCATCGAAAAAATCCACGAGTTCCGGAATGCAGGCAAGACCCTGCTCTGCGTATCGCACGCTTCCGGCATGGTGCAGCAATTATGCGACCGGGCTATCTGGCTGGATCACGGGGAATTGATTATGAGCGGCTCGGTTCTTGAGGTGACCGAGGCGTACGCGGGGCGCGCGGCGGCCGCACGCTAACGGCCTCGCTGTGTTCCGGACCAAGTCCCGATTGTGGGCGGTGTAGCGCGAGGCATGCACTTCAAAGGAAAGCCGGCTGTTGCTGTCAGGCGGAGCCGCAAGCGCAACGCGAAAGCTCCGGGTCCCATAGGCCAGCGGCCCAACTCGCGGCCACCCGGTGCACTCACTTCGGATCCGACGGTGGGCGCTGGGAGCTTTATAGAGGACCGGCGTGTTAAGATCGGTTTTCGCATGCCTAAACGTGCATTGATCACCGGCATTACTGGCCAGGACGGATCGTATCTGGCGGAATTCCTGCTGTCGAAGGGCTACGAGGTGCACGGCATCGTGCGGCGTGTAGCCCTGGAGGACCCGGAGAACCGGCTTCACCGGCTGGAAGCGGTGCGTTCGCAACTGAAGTTGCACGCCGGTTCGCTCGAAAGCTATGCCAGCCTTCATCAGGTAGTACAGCAAGTAAGACCGGATGAGTGCTATCACCTGGCGGCCCAGAGTTTCGTGAGTTATTCGTTCGACGATGAGTTCTCCACCATCCAAACCAATGTCAACGGCACACACCACCTGCTGGCTGTTCTGAAGGGCTTGGCGCCCCAGTGTCGTTTCTATTTCGCGGGATCGAGCGAGATGTTCGGTAAGGCCCAAGAAGTGCCCCAGACGGAGCGTACGCAATTTCATCCACGGTCGACATATGGTATCAGCAAAGTGGCGGGATTCGATTTGACTCGCAATTACCGGGAGGCGTATAGAATGCACGCGACCAGCGGCATCCTATTCAACCACGAGTCGCCCCGCCGGGGATTCGAGTTTGTTACACGAAAGATCACCGCCGGGGTGGCCCGCGTGGCGGCCGGAAAATCCAAGGAACTGCGGCTGGGAAACCTTGAAGCGAAGCGGGACTGGGGCCATGCGCGCGAATACGTACAGGCGATGTGGCTGATGCTGCAGCAACCGGAACCGGACGACTATGTGATTGCCACCGGTGAGACGCACTCGGTGCGGGAGTTTGTGGAACTGGCATTCCACTGTGTTGGCCTGGACTATCAGAAGTACGTAGTCGCGGATCCAGAACTGTATCGGCCTTCAGATGTGACGATTTTGCAGGGCGACGCTGCCAAAGCGCGACGGGTACTGGGATGGCGTCACCAGATTGGCTTAAGGGAACTGATACGCGAAATGTTGCTCAACGACTGCCGCCGGCTGGGGATAGACGACGCCCGCATCCAGGCGATTGCGCAGGGCGGGCCTGAGTTCTCATAGTTTTGCCGGCGCCGTGTGGCTTTTGGCCTCGGCCACGCGGTGGCGCATGTCACGAAGGCAATAAATTACCCCGCAGGAATATGCGACACGAGCGAGCGCGAGCATGCGAATAACCGGTTTCGGATGGGTGTATCGGTGCTCATAGCCGGGCAGAAGGAAACGAGCAAACGCGAGGCAGGCTTCGCGGATATGATACTTGAAGTAACCCGAAATGCCAGTGCCAAGTTGACCGAGTACGGCCATCTCTTCGATGATAGTCACCCCTTCCCAGAAGTGACGTTTGAGAAAGTACTTCCGAGTAAGCTTCTTCGCTGAAATCCGGTGGCCCACTGACGCCGAAGGGTTGTAATAGATGGCATGGCCCGCGCCGCGAATCCGTTTCCCAAGAACGGTGTCCTCGCCTGTCAGCATCGGATGCTTCCGGAAATAGTTAGGGCCCAGTTGCTCTTCGAACCCCCCCATCTCGATAATCGTTTCGCGCCAGCCGGCCAAATTAGCGCCAATGGGAAGATCACTTTCCGGCATCGGCCGTACATCGTCACCGATATTGTAAAGTCCCAACAAGAACTCTCTCTCGGCGGGATACCAATCGGGTTTGGGGACCGCCCAAATAGGTTCGAGGCGTCCTGCCATCAGCGCCGGGCGGGAGGGTGAAGAGAACATTTCCGCAATTGCGTTCAGCCAGCCAGGACGGGCTATCGCATCGTCATCGATAAATGCCAGCACGGAGCCTCTAGCGTTTTCGATGCCAAAGTTCCTGGCTTTCGCAGCGCCAGCGCGAGCGAGGTTGAAGTAAAGTAATCTCGTTTCGCCGGGATACGCAGCGGCGATCAGCCGCGCCAACTGACCGGGTGGGCCCTGATCGATCACCAGGACTTCGATATCGCGATAATCCTGATTGAGAATGCTAGCCAAGCATTCCATGGCATACTCTTCGCGATCGCAGGTGGGAATGACGACCGATATGAAAGGGCTGTTGCTCATGGCGCGCTCCGTTGCCGATGGTACCGGTAGTCGAATCGCTTGCGGCGATAAAGTTGAATTGAACGATCGACTATTGTATCAAGTCTGCGTGCCTGTTTATACCCAAGAACCTGGTTCAGGCTGGCATAGAAGAAGGCTAAACGGCGGCTATTCCAATTGCCTCGATCCTTTCCCAGGCGGATCGCCGCGCATGCCCCTTCGAAGTCGCCCCTCTTCTGGAGTTCAATCGCGGCTAAAAAGCAGGCAACCGGGAAGGCACGCTCACTTTGCCGGCGAAGTTCGGCCTGCTCCCGCCCCAGCAGAGCCTGCCAACGGTCGAAGATACTGTCGGCCTCCGTGCGAGCACCGGCCAGGTCGAAGTTGCGATACTTCATCCAGTTGAAATAGTAGAACGCGAGGAATCTGGATAGCTTGCCGGCCCCGCGGCGCCGCCGAAAAATCTCCAGTTGATCGCTCCAGAACGCAACGGGGCTGGAAAGGGATTTTGTGCCGGAGATCATCCGGAATCCGGCGAGCTTTACCGGAACATGCAATAGGTTCAGCCGGGCGTGTCCCGCCCGAGTCCAGTATTCGACATCCATTGCAAAATGAAAGTCCTCATCGAACAGGCCAATGCGGCGGTGTACATCGGTCCGCCAAAATGTGGCTTGCTGCATGATGTAGTTGGTAAAGTCGTTCCACAGAAAGTGGTACGAGGTCATCACGCGGTGATTGTATGGCCGGGAGAGCCATTCCCACTGGCGCCGGCCCTCTTCGTCGATGACGTCGCCGTCCCCGTATACGAAATCCGCCTGGGGATTATCCAGGAACGTCCGGCTCACAAACTCGAATGCGCCGGGACAATAAACATCGTCCGAATTTATGTAAGCGGCGAATGCCCCCGCGGCTTTCCGGAGCCCGCGATTTATGGCGTCGGACTGGCCGCGGTCCTTGCCGCTGACCCATTCCATGCGCACACCGGCGCATCGTATCGGATAGTCACCACGCTTCAGTAGTTCTGCGTAATGACCGATCGTTTCGACCGAGCCATCCGTCGAACCGCCGTCCATGACGAGGTACTCAATGCGGAATGCCCCTTCCTGAGAGATGACGCTCTCGATGGTCCGGCCAATGTACGCCGCCTGGTTAAACGAAGGCGTAACGATGGTGATGACGGGGCAATCACTCATGGGATTGATTCCGGACGAGCAGGGCCGAGAAACCCTTGACTCGCAACTCCTCCGCCGAAAACGGCAAGGTCGCGGACAACTCGCCGGCGATTGCCCGCTCCCGATCGGTGAGTTCATCCGCGAGCGGCGTCATCCACTCAATTGTAAGCGGCGAAGTTTGAAAGAAGGAACGCAATTGTCGAATATCCAACCTATTGATCTCGTCGCTATGATAAATCCAGTTAACCACCTGGTCGACGGTCATTGATGCGCCGGCGGGCCATGAGGGCGATAGCGAAGCTCGCATCCGTTCGGGAGTCCAGTAAAGATGCGCCCAGGGGGGAACCAGGGGGCACACGTCGGGCAGGTGATGCAGGTGGTGCCCGCGCGCCGACGTCCAGATTGGCTGAAAACTGACGAGGGCCGCTCCCCCCGGCCGCAGGACGCGATGCATTTCCTTCAACACTACGTCCGGATGAAAGAAGTGCTCGAACGTAGAAAGCGAAATTATCAGGTCAAAGGACTCCGATGCCGTTGGCACGTGTTCCGCATTCAGGTTGACCAAATGAGCGCGAGAGGAATTGGTCCGCAGTTCCACGTCTTTTGCAACGCCGAGACCGACGCCGCAATAGTAAGAGACTCCGACCTCCAGCGCCCTTTCTAAGGCGAAGCCATGCGGCGAGGCGCCGATATCGAGTAGCGACTTGCCCTTGAGCGTTCTCAAGGTGCCGAAGATATCGATCATCTGGTGATTGTAATTGCGAACATCGGCGAGGTCAGGCCGCGAATTTGCAGTTTCAGCGATGAAGTCCGACAAGGAGCGCACTTCCACCCCATGGGCTGGCTTGAAAGCCGTGACAGGTGCGTGGGTGAAGCGCTCGATGAGATTGGCTACGGCTGACGCGAGGCGTTTTCGCATGGCAATGAATATGGTACTACGACGCCGGGCGTGGCGTCGCCGTGGGCGCCGGGCATGGCGCTTCCAAGTCAGGCGTAACTTCCGCCACTCCCGACGATTTCGCGAAGCGCTTGGGTGTTACACTGGGTGGGGTTATGGCGGTACGATTATTCCCAATGACCGTGTTCCGCCGTGCTCGGGCCCAGCAACGAATCATGAGTGACGATCACCATGCGAATTGGCGTGAATTGTTTTCTGCTTCAAGCTCACATCGGCGGGTTAAAACAATATTTCATTAATCTGTTTGACTGGCTGCTCCAAAACGACTCAGATAACACATACGTTCTGTTTCATTTTGCGCACAACTCCGCCGAACTCGAAAGGCTTAAGTCGGCCCGTTGGCGCGACGATGCCGTCCTACTGACCGATCAGAGTGAAATTGCAGAACACGTCGCTGGCTTGGACTTGTACTTCTGCCCTTTTGGCGTGCTGTGGCCCCGGTCCCTGCCAGTGCCAACCGTTGTGACGCTGGTCGATATTCAGGAGGTTTTCTATCCTCAGTTCTTCACCCCTGGCGACCTATTTAGCAGGGCTTTGTATTTCCCCGCATCTACCAGGGCAGCGGACCGGGTGGTTACCATATCCGAGTTTTCGAAGTCGACGATCGCCGAACACCACCACCTGGATCCCGGAAAGATCGTGGTGGCGTACCTGTGCGCCGATGCGGCATACATCGAGTCGGGAGGCGACACATCTCCGGTAGAATTGCCGTTTTCGCGATTTGTATTCTTCCCGGCCAACCGATGGCCCCACAAGAACCACGATGTACTCTTGAGAGCTTTGCGAATCTTAAGCGCACACGGTGAAACCGTCCCTGCCGTGTTTACGGGTTTCGACATGCCCAACGGATACCCTCTTCTCGACAAGGCGCGGGAATACGGCGTATCCGACCTCATCTTCGCACCGGGATATGTGAACGTGGCCCAAATGGCCTGGCTGTTTCGGTCCGCTGAAATGCTGGTCTTCCCGTCGTTGTTTGAGGGATTCGGTATGCCCCCGGTGGAGGCGATGGCGTCCGGTTGTCCAGTGGTGGCGTCGACCAGCACTTGCCTGCCTGAGATCTGTGGCGATGCGGCGGAATACTTCGATCCCTTGAGCGCAGAGGCCCTCGCCGGCGCCATTTCAACGGTTTGGAAAAACAGATTGAAGCGCGATACTCTGATTGAGCGCGGTCGAATCCGTGCGCGCACTTTCTCGGCCGAGCGCATGTCCCAGGCTCATTTGCGCGCACTCCGGGAAGCCGTCGAAGCATTCTCCTGGAGCAGATACTGGTGGCAGCGGCTGGCGTACCAGCCGTATCATTTGGCGCGCACCCATGCCAGGCGCGCGCTGCATCGATTCGACGCCGTTTCGGCGGAAAATAGCCCGTGCCGTATTGGTTTCTCCCGGGGGTGGTCGTTTGTCGAGCAGAGTGGTTCCGATTGGCTGCGCTGGTCGAGCGGCGAGGGCTGCTTATTGGCCAGCGCGCGAGGCCCTCTGAGAATGCGAGTCGAAGGTCAACTCGCGTCGCTTCAGCGCCCTAATGAAGTCCGCGTGTCCGTTAACGGCCGCGCTGTTTGGGAGCAGGCAATAGACGGAGAGTTCTGCTTCAAGGATTTTGCCGTGAGTATCGATTTAGCTGCTGGCAAGAATGTGCTGGAATTCGTCAGCAAGCGTCCCGGGATCGTGGCCAGCCCTAACGACTCACGTCGACTGGCGATTGCCGTCAGGAATCTGAGGTTTTCGAATGAAGACAATACAGTCAGGTTCCGGCTGGATCAGTGAACGCGAGGTGGAGCAACGCTACTCCTGACTCCCGGGGTAGCAGCAATGCCCCTGGCCGTGTGATAATGATCCGATGGCGGCGACGGTTGAGCAAGCTTCCCGGTATCAGTTTAAGGCGGCCCACCACAGCAGTCACAGGCTGTTGCTGGCCGAATTCCCAGAGCGCGGGGAGGGCCGCAGGGTTCTCGATGTAGGCTGCGCCATAGGCTATTTGTCGGAGATTTTGGCGGAACGCGGGTTCGCGGTGACCAGCATCGATTGGCCCAACAGTCCGCACCCGCCCACAGTGGAATTCGCCGGCGCGGACCTCGACGATGGCCTACCTCAGCTGCGGGGCCAGTTCGATTACATTATTTGCGCCGATGTCTTGGAGCATCTACGGGCTCCGCTTGAACTGCTCAAGGAATGTCGGGCGCGGTTGGCGCCGGGGGGCATGCTAGTTGGTTCGCTGCCCAATAGCGGCCATGTTTATTTTCGCTGGAACGTGCTGATGGGTCGCTTCCCGCAGCACCAGCGAGGCCTGTTCGACAGCACCCATCTGCATTTCTACACGTGGGAAGGTTGGGCGGCGTTGCTGCTCCGAGCTGGCTTCCGCGTGGAGGCGGTGCGCTGCTCGGGAGTGCCCATCGGTCTGGCTCTGCCGCGATGGGAGAACACCCTAGTGGTGCGTTGGGGGGAACGGCTCTCGTTTCAGACGGCGCGTCTTTGGAAATCAATGTGCGCCTATCAGTTCATTGTCCGCGCTCGGGCCGGATAGCGGCATATCACCGGGCCTTATCGCCAGTTGCCGGCCAACGGTCGTCCCCCTCCTAGTCCAAAACCAAAGTCGGCAGGAGAGTTACTGGGTTCTTCGAGGCAGTTTACCATCCTCGGACTCCACGACTGGTCGGTGACAAACGCAAGCGAATCCGCCGCGCCGCCGCTCCAGCGCCCAACCACCGGGGTCGAACCGGGCTTGGCCCTATATGAGAACAGCGCTGCTTTCGCCGCCAACACGTTCTGATAGACCACCTCGCCGGTATTCCTTCGATAAACGCCGATCGTATCCCAACCATCCCCATCCCAGTCCCCTGCAAGCGGCACGTCACCCGGATTCCCGAAATGTAACACCAATTCACCTTCTTCCTCATGGAAGCCATGAAGGAGGTGCCATGCCGAATCCGCTGGGCGAAAGAAACCGGGGCTTGCCCTGCCTTGGCCATACCAGTCCCCAGCAATGGGGATGTCTCCCGGCTGCATCTCATTCCATTGGAATACTATGTCCGGTTTTCCGTCCAGATCGCTATCGATATACCAAGTCTTGTTACTGGGCCGGTAGACTCCAATACCTGTAGCGCCGCGATGGTCCCAATCGCCGCTCAGGGGGTAATCGCCCGCTTCCCCGAACCGTATGTGGCGCACGGCCCCGTTTGCAAGCCGCAGCAGCCAAGAGCCCCCGGGGAAAAAAACCGCCGGTTGGGCGACGTCCTCAACGCGGCGGGCAACGCGGTAAACATCCCATCCATACGCGAGCATCCGCCCATCGATAAACGGGCGGGGCACGTTGCAATAGAGTCCCCTGCCGGGACCTACCAAAGGGCAAATGAGCCGATGAAGGCCGATATCCGCGCTGCGCATTTGATTTTCGACGTGATAGACCAGACTGGACTTCTTTCCAATAAACTCAGATAGCACCCGGCCCCACTGTGCGGCCCCTCCCTGGTACAGCCCATACCGCACCGAGGGGTGCAATTCATTTTCGACAATGGGCGTCGCGACATAGTACAGGGCGGGGCCCTCATCGGGAGATGCGGTTTGAAGACGGAAATAATCCACCACAATGTCGGGACGCTGCTTCAACTCAACCAGATGGAGGCCGATCTCATATTCATATTCATTCGGCTCTTGTATGTTAATCAAGACTCGGCTATGGAGTGGTAATGTTGCGAGGTAATCGATCAAGGCCATATTTGACCTGTCCATCGCCATCTGATAGCGCGCATTTGTCCAGTTATTGACGCAGGTAACCAAGAGCAGGGTGGCGGCGAGGGTCGCGGCAGCCCGGATCGACAGTCTACGATAGCTACGGAGAAGCTCCCACATCTGGCCGACGGCGATACCGCCGAGAATCGCGCATCCAATCGCGCAGGGCAACATGTAGTATTCGAGCGCGCTCTGCCAGGGCAAGTAGATGCAGACCCACGCCGACACCCAGACTAGTGAATCGATAATAAGTCGTGTCTGGGCCTGCCTCTTGCCCAAAGTTAGAATCAGCATCGGAATTGCTAACGGGAGTAGATAGGGAAAATCTCGGAACAGTAGCGATAGCCAGCCGCTTCCGGTGCTCACGAACTGCTGCCACTGTAATTTGTAACCGGAAGTATAGGTTCCGCCCGTAAGGGAAACGTGCAGAAAATGCGCGCGAAGAAGGTACCATGCAATAGCCGCGAATAAAGCCGTCACCGCCATGGTTCGGGTTGCAGCGCTTGTCAGCCTGTCGTCCACGGCGCTTAGTCTCAGTCTTGCCGAGACCGCCCAGCCGATGGCGACTCCAGCCATGGCAACCGAGGTCTCCATTGCGCAGTTTGCGCCTAAATACACAAGAAAGAGGCACAGGCTTATGAGAAAGCGCCAAGCGGGGACCTTAGCTACCGAATAAGCGGCCAATAGCACGAAGGAGGTTCCAATTAGGGCAAGCTGAGGGCAGCCTTCCTGTGAATTGGTATAGTAGCTTTCTAGGGCGGGGCCGCAAAGGACAAATAGAATTCCGGCGGCGGACGCCTGGAGTACGGAAGCGCCGCGGAAACGCATGAAAGACACGAGTGTTACGACAATGACGATAAGCGAAACCGCATTCGCCAAATAAAAAATGAGTGGATTTGCCCAGCCAAGCCAGTAGACAACTGAATAGTATAGCCAGTAGAACGGAATGAAACGCCCAGTATCGCCTATCGCGGTAAAGATACCCAGCAGACTATGAAAGCTGTGAGTCAGCTCTCGCCCGTATTTGAGCGTGGCAGCATCATCCAGAAAGCCAAACTGCGGCGATGCAAGCCTGGGCAGCATAAAGAGTAGAGCAGCCCCGGCCGGAAGACCATAGAGTACGGCGCGATTCTTCATGGAATTCAATATTCTACTACGGCGTACCGGCTATTGTAAAAGCAATACCACTGCCGTCAGGACGCGACGTTGGTTTCCTGGTCATTGGGGATATTACGGACTCCCCGATTAACCTCGCGCGATGGGGTCCCGAAATGAACGATCTCGCAGCGGTCCCCTCTCTTAGGGAACGTCGGACTTGCCCTCCACAGTTCTCCGCAGGCCTTCGGTCAAATCTTGTAGTAGGTCCCGGAATCGGGCCCACCGGGACATTCCTAGCCAGGTAGGAATCCTGCCCGGCCGTAATTCGTCGAAAAGCGTTCCAAACGCGAGCAGTCTGTCCATCGACTGGGTAACGCCGCGCCGAATTCCGCCGAGTTCCGCATCCCGGCATTGAACCGTCTGCAAGTCGAAGGCATGCTGCGCAATCAGCGCGTTGCAGGCGGCCTCTACCTCGCCCAACTGGCGGCCTTGGTCCACGATCACTTGCAGCCGCGCGGCCCGGTCGGCTTGCGCCTCCTCGAACTGCCGGCGCAGATCGGCCAATTCGAACTGAAGATCGTTGCGCTGGGCCTCTACCTCGCCCAACTGGCGGCCCTGGTC
>Ga0182018_10004341_pt1 | contig 12008 bp, 10 predicted proteins | sample 812P2MmetaG_FD_120490 | JGI IMG/M metagenome (GOLD analysis project Ga0182018, IMG submission 120490) | Permafrost microbial communities from Stordalen Mire, Sweden - 812P2M metaG | ecosystem: Environmental > Terrestrial > Soil > Wetlands > Permafrost | place: Sweden: Stordalen | collected...
CATGTGTTGCGTTGGTATGTGGGCTTTCGCTATCGCATCCGATTGCCGGTTCGGCGCTCTCGGAAATTCAACTGGGATTTCCGCTGGCCTTCCACCTCGCAGCCCGCCTGCTGCAGATCAGCGTGCCGCTCTCCGCGCTCTCGCTTCATCCGATCGCCGCGGCCGCGTGGGTTGGCATGTTTGCTACCGCGCTCAACCTGTTGCCGGGTGGACAGCTCGACGGTGGCCACATCGTCTTTTCCATCTCGCCGCGCTGGCATCGATGGATCTCGCTGCTCACTGTGTTCGCTCTCGTACCGCTCGGAAAATATATGTGGACGGGCTGGTTTATCTGGGCTGTGCTGCTGGCCTTGACCTTGCGGCATCCACGGGTCCCGCGCGATCCCGAAGTCTCCGGCGGTCGCCTCCTTCTCGCGCTCTGTGCCGCATTGATGCTGGTGCTAACCTTCACGCCCGCGCCTTTCACGCACAGCTCCGGCCGAGAAGTGTGGCCGGAAATTCGCGACGGCAGCCGAGACACGTTGCACGATCTCCGCAATCAGGTGCGGCACCTGCTACATCGCAAGTGATTTCAAAAACCAGCGCCTGAAGGGGTGTTCTTTGCGGAGCGTTTTCGGCACGGCTGAAGGCGTGCCCTGATACGAATCTTTCTCGTCCGCCGTCCTTGAGTTAAGTGCTAATGGCTGAGTGCTGAATGCTGATCGCTGACTGCTGTCACATCAGCCACACGGCATCCACATCCACAATCACTTGTGTCCGCGGAATTTTTCGCGCTGCCGCCTCCGCCAACATCGCCCGCAAAAGCGCGTTCATCTTCTCGCGGCTCGCAGACTTCAAAATAAAATGATAGCGGTAATCGCGCTTCAACCGCGTGATCGGCGCCGCTGCCGGTCCAAGCACGCGTATCCCTTCATGCCGAGTTTTCTCAAACCAGCGCCCGAGTTCGCCCGACCAGGTCAGCGCGTCATCGAGCTTCTCGCTGCGGATCAGCACATTCGCAATCGCATTGTACGGCGGATAGTGCATCCAGGCGCGGAATTGCAGTTCTTTTTCGTAGAAGCCGGCGAAATCATGCCGTGCCGCGAACTGCACCGCGTAGTGCTCCTGAAAATAAGTTTGCAGCACGACTGTTCCTGGAGACTGTCCGCGACCCGCGCGACCCGCCACTTGCGTGAGTAACTGAAACGTTCTCTCCGCCGCGCGGAAATCTGGCAGCCCGAGCGCCATGTCCGCCCCGATTACGCCGACCAGCGTTACCCCGTGGATGTCATGGCCTTTCGCGATCATCTGCGTGCCGACCAGCATATCGAGCGCGCCTTCATTCAGCGCGTTCAGCGCATGTTCGAAATCTTCGCGACCGCGCACGGTATCGCGGTCCAGTCGTCCGATTCTTGCTTGAGGAAACATACCGTGCAATAGTTCTTCCAGCTTCTCCGATCCGGTTCCGACAAAGTAGACGTATTCGCTGCCGCAATGCGCGCACTTTTCGGGGATGTGCTCGACGTGCCCGCAATAATGGCATTCCATTTTGTGCTCGCGCTTGTGGTGGGTCATGGAGACGGCGCAATTCTTGCACTGCAACGTCCTGCCGCAGGCCCGACACAACACCACCGGAGAGTATCCGCGCCGGTTGAGCAGCACCATGACCTGCTCTTTTTTTTCCAGACGCTCGCGGATTTCCTCCGCCAGCTTGCGCGAGATGACCTGCTCCTGCCCCGTTTCCTGAAACTCCTGCCGCATGTCGACAATCTCGACCTCCGGCAGCGGACGCTTCTCGACGCGGTCGGGCAACTCGATAAGTGCGTACTTGTTCTTCTTCGCGTTGTAATACGACTCGAGCGAAGGCGTGGCCGAGCCCAGTACCACGACCGCTTCCGCCATTTTTGCCCGCATCACGGCCACATCGCGCGCGTGATAGCGCGGCGTCTCCTCTTGCTTATAAGACGAATCCTGTTCCTCGTCGACAATGATGAGCGCAAGATCGCTCACGGGGGCGAACACCGCCGAGCGCGTTCCCGCCACCACCCGCGCCTCGCCTCGCCGGATGCGATGCCACTGTTCCGCCCGCTCCGCATCCGACAACCCCGAATGCAGAATCGCGACTTCATCGCCGAAGACCTGATGCAGATCGGCCGCCACGGCCGGAGTCAGGCCAATTTCAGGTACCAGCAAAATCGACGACCGCCCCTGCTCCAGCACCTCGCGCATGCAGGCCAGATACACCGCCGTTTTTCCCGACCCGGTGATGCCGTGCAGCAGCAGGCCGGCGAACTTGCGCGAGGCAACGGCCTCGCTAATGTTGTGGAACGCTTCTTTCTGCGCCGCGCTGAGTTCGAAATCGAAAGACTGCCGCGGTTTGAGCTTTGAAGCCGTAAAGCCCTGCGGCTCATCAACCAGTTCAATCAATCCACGCCGAACGAGAGTGCTGAGCGTAGTGCGCGGCACATCCAACTCGCGCAACGTTTCCACCCGCGCGCGCCCGCCGAAAGCAGCGAGCGCCTCGATTAAAGTTCGCTGGTTCTCGTTAAGCTTCTTTGAAGTGGTTGTGGAGGGACAGGCGCCTCGCCCGTTCAAGGCAGGCGCGACGTCCCTCTGTAGAGACGGGGCTTGTCCCGTCTCCGGAGGCGAAGCCTTCGCGCGCTCCTCCGCCCCCACCAACGCCGCCACCTTCGCCAACCTCGCCGCATCCCGAGCCGCCGATACATCCTCGCGCGCAATCCACTTCTTCCGCACCATCCCCGCAAGCAGCGCCTTCGCCACTCCAGTCGCCCCGCGCAAACTCTCTTCGCGCCCGCTCTCCCGTTCCGCCAGATAATCGAGCACGCGGAACTCAACCAACTGCTGTTCCGGTGTGCGCTTCGACCGCGCCGGAGATCCAGACATCCCCGCCAGATGCAGCGCCATCCGCCCCTCATCGGTGATGCGATACGCGATCGAGCGTTTAAACTCGGCCGAGAGGGGCAGCATAGTGCGAAATACCTCGCCGATCGGCGCGAGATAGTAATCGGAAATCCACTTCCCAAGCTTCAGCAGTTGTTCGTCGAGGACCGGAGAGAGATCGAGCGCTTCGATTACTTTCTTGGTCTTCACCTGCGGCGGACGGTCATGCAACTCAACCACGATGCCCGACAGGCGCTGTTGCCGGAACGGTACCAGCACTCGTCCGCCAACCACCGGCTCCATGCCGGGAGGAATGGCGTAGGTGAACACCATGTCGAGGGGCACGGCGAGAGCGACGTCGCAGAAGAGGTGCATGTGGGAGAAATCAGTGTAAACGCCTTCACGCGGATTTCCGAGAGTGTGGCTCTGCAGCGTATAACAAACTGCGAACGCCAACACAAGCAGCGATCACCAGGGCAACAATGCCCGTAACATTCCATTTGCCCCAGAAGAATTTCGCTTGCAGTGGTATCGAATATTCGCCTCTGAAAACCCAGCGGAAGGGACCTGGAGTTGCGAAGTAGAGATAGAGCGGTAAACAGAGCAAAGAGGCCATCAGGGTGCGGCAGCAATCCGTCGATAAAAAAACGTCAGCAACAAAGCCAGGAGAAACAGAAGGGATCCGACATCTTCCATGTCCAGCAAGGGACCCGTAACCCATCCGCTGAACGCTGTCCCTTCAAGAGAGGATCCGTATCTCCACACGATCGCTGCGCACAGCAGACATGCTGCCGCTTGCATCATCTTGATTTTGCCGTCGTTCTTCATTGGACTCGTGTAGAACTGGACTCGCCTCGTGAGGGAGGCCATCGTGCCTACGTATTTTCCCGATCCCCTTGCGAAGGCGGCTGCGAAATAACCAGGAAATGAACCTCGTCACCCGAGTCATTCCTCATCTGGTGCGAAGTACCCGCCGGAATCCAAATTCCCTCGCCAGCAGTCAGCGCCATCCGGCGGCCATCCACTTCCATGACGGCTTTGCCCGCAAAAATGTAGAAAAACTGTTGCGCGTGATGGTGGAAGTGGCGCACCTCCGCCGTGCCTGCCGGCATGCGCTCCTGGATTACGCTCAGCTGCGCATTCTTTACCAGGTGCCAGCCCTCGCAACGGTTGCCCCAGATGTAATGCTCGGCGGTTGTCTTGCTGATCGCGCGGATGTCCATACGAGTCGCCGAAAATCTAGAACCCTGGTGACGCTGCCGGGCTTTGCCCGGCGGGATGGACGAATGCGTCCGTTCCTACGTATTCTGTTTCGGCGCCTTGAGCCCCAACTCTTTCATCACCATCTGCAGGTCCTTCCACGCCTCACCTTTCTGACGCGGATCGCGCAGCAGAAACGCCGGATGGTAGGTGACCGCCAGCTTGCATCCATCCCAGTTGGGATCGTTACTACGCACGCCCGCCGGCCGGAAGTCGTAAAAGCGCCCGCGCAGCTGCATCATCGACGCACTCATCGCCAGCAGCGTCTTCGCCGCCACCGCTCCCAGCGCCACGATCACCTTCGGCTTGACGACCGCAATCTGCCGCATCAGAAACGGCGAGCAGGTCGCGCACTCCTCGCGCTCCGGCGTACGATTGCCCGGCGGACGGCACTTCACGATATTCGCGATGTAGACCTGCTCGCGCTCGATCCCCATGGCTTTGATCATGTTGTTGAGCAGTTGCCCGGCGCGCCCGACGAAGGGTTCGCCCTGCGCGTCTTCATCAGCGCCTGGCCCCTCGCCCACGAACATCAACTCCGCCTTCGGATTGCCAACGCCAAACACAATCTGCTTCCGTCCCTGCTTGTGGAGCACACAGCGGGTACAGTCGCCCAGGTCCTCGCGGATAATCTTCAGCGCTTGCACCGGATCACTCTCACTCTGCTCGGGCTTCAGGGCGATTACCTCAAAAATATTTTCTTCAATCGCGACCGGCATTACGACCGCAGCTCCTTTCCGTGGACTCATCTCTTCTCCCAGTACTGGCTGACTTGTCAAAACCGCTGATTCTGCTTCGTCCACTGCGATTGTCGCCGCAACTGACCCCTCATGTTCCGACGAGGGCTGCCGATAGAAATCGTAGATCCCCATTTCGTTGTAGTAGCGGATACGCGCGGCAAGCGCGCGGCGAAGTTCAGGATCCAGTGCGGGGGACATTGCGGATAAGGATAACAAACTGTCCACGCACCGTGCCGCGCGTCAAAGATGCTCAGGAAAATAATAAGCTGGAATTCAAATGTTCTATTTCGCAACCACGCCACTGCGTTTCCGCAACTTCACAACCTGGTCGAGCACGCGGTGCGCCACTTCCCATTTCGAGGTCTCGGGAACCTCGACCACTTCGCTCTGCGAGATGATCGTGACCGCGTTACGGTCGGAATCAAAACCGATGCCCTCGCGCGAAACGTCATTGACGACGATTGCGTCGAGCGACTTCGACGCCAGCTTCTTGCGCGCATTTTCGAGCACGTTCTCCGTTTCGGCGGCAAATCCGACGATCACCTGGGAAGTCTTCCGGCGCGCCACCTCCGCCAGAATATCCGCGGTGGGTTCCAGTTCCAGTGTCATTTCGCCCTTGCGCTTGATCTTCTGCTCTGCCGCCGCTTTCGGCTGGAAATCCGCCACAGCCGCCGTCTTGATCACCACCGTGGCTTCGGGTAGGAATTTCAAAACCGTCGCCAGCATCTCTTCCGCAGTCTCCACCAGCGTCAGTTCGGCCGCGCCTGGAGCGGCAATCGCAACCGGCCCACTCACCAGCAGCACGCGCGCTCCGCGGCGCAGTGCCGCTTCCGCGATCGCGTATCCCATGCGCCCGCTCGACCGGTTCGTCAAATACCGCACCGGATCGATCTTCTCCCGCGTCGGCCCCGCCGTCACCAGCACCGTTTCGCCCGCGAGATCCTGCGAGGCGCCCAGCGCTTCCAGCACCGCTGCCACGATCGCCTCGTTCTCCGCCAATCGGCCCGCGCCAGTCATCCCGCACGCCAGATAGCCCTGGCCCGGCTCCACAATGCGAACACCGCGCTTACGCAAGATTTCCAGATTTGCCTGCGTGGCGGCGTGATTCCACATATTGACGTTCATCGCCGGAGCCACAACCACCGGAGCAGTGGTCGCGAGATAAAGAGTGCTGAGAAAATCGTTTGCAATTCCCTGGGCGAAGCGCGCCAGTACATCGGCCGTGGCCGGAGCCACCAGCAGCGCGTCAATTGCCTGCGCAACGGCAATGTGCTCGATCGCCGACTCCACATTCGCCTGCGCGTCTCCAGATTCAGAGCCGAACATGCCGGTGATCACTTTCTCTCCGGAGAGCGCCGCGAAGGTCAGGGGGCGAACAAACTCCTGCGCCGCAGCCGTCATCACGACTTGCACGTGAATGCCGCGGTCTTGCAAGAGGCGCACGATTTCCGGCGCCTTATAAGCTGCAATACCACCGGACACGCCCAGCGCAATTTTCATAGGAGGAAGACGGCGGCCACGACTTCACAAGCCAGCCCCGCCTACAGAATTGATGCCGCCGCCTGTTGCGAGATTCACGTCTGGCATTGGGCGGCGTTTTCGATGCCCAGCCCCTAAGGGACCTCTGATTTCGAAGAATTAAGGCATCGCTAAAGCGATGCCCTGATACGAAACCAGATATGGCAGTTTTAAGCGTCTTCGAGAAACACTTTGTTCAGTGACTCGCTGGCGGCCACAACCGGCAATTTCGGAATCTCCGGAATCAGCCATTTCACCTTGCCCGCCTTGATTTCATCCTGCGCGATGCGGCAGGGTTTGCGCGATCCGGTATCGATCACCGGGGGTGCGCCGCCTTGTAGTTGCCGTGCACGCCGCGCCGCTACCAGAATGTAACGATAGTTACTGTCGAACCCTTCTACCAGCTTCATATTCTCTCCCCCAAAACTTCATGTGCCCTTACTGCCTGCGGAACGAAGCCAGAATCGGTTGCACTCGCTCCCATACCCGTTCCAACCGGCAAGCTTGTGCGGTCTCCACTCGCCGGTTTTCTTCTCCGGAAGGTTCCGCTCCGCTTTGCCGCAACCGTTCCGCCAGCACTATGTCCTTCAGTTGGTCCGCAGACTGCTCAAGCACGTTGTTTACTAATATATAGTCGTATTTCGAGTAATTCTCAATCTCTCGTCGGGCCGTGTCCAACCGGCGACGGATCACTTCCTCCGAATCCAGCCCTCGAGTCCGCAGCCGCCACTCCAGCTTCTCCCGATCCGGCGGAAGAATAAAGATGCTGACCGCGTCCGGGATCTTCTCCTTGATTTTACTCGCCCCTTGCACGTCGATATCCAGCAGCAGGTCGTTGCCGTGCGCTTCGGCCTCGCGCAGAAAGCGGCGCGCCGTGCCGTAATAGTTTCCGAAGACCGTCGCGTACTCCAGAAACTCGTCGGCCGCGATCATGGCTTCAAATGTTTCCCGGGAGACGAAGAAATACTCCTTGCCGTTCTGTTCGCTTCCGCGCGGGGGCCGCGTGGTGTAGGAAATCGAGAAGTCCAGGCGATCAACCATCTTGAACAGTTCGTTCACCAGCGTCGATTTTCCGGAACCTGACGGCGCCGAGACAATGTAAACAATGCTCATTCCAGGTTCTGTACCTGCTCCCGCGATTTTTCGATCTCCGATTTCATCAGCAGTCCCATCTCGGTAATCTTCAAGGCCTCGCCCGCCAAGCCCGAGGTTTTCGAAAGCAGCGTGTTCGCCTCCCGGTTCATTTCCTGCAGCAGGAAGTCCATCTTTTTGCCCACCTCGCCTCCCTGGTCGAGCAAACCTAAGAATTGCTTCACATGCGCAGTCAGCCGGACCAGCTCCTCCTGGATGTCGCTGCGATCGACCAGCACCGCCACTTCCTGCAGGATGCGTTCTTTATCCACTTGCGGGCCGAGCAATTCTTGCATGCGTGACTGCAGGCGTTCCGAGTAGCTGCGCAGAATGGTACTGCGGTGGGCTTCCACTCCCGCCGCCGCTTTTTCCAGACTCGCCATGTGTGCGCGCAACTCCGTGCTGACGCTGCGGCCTTCTTCTTCGCGCATCTCGTTCAGGCGGAAAAGCGCTTCTTCCACTCGCGCCATCACCGCACCCTCCAGTTCGTCTCCCGATCTCTCGGCTCCCGCATCCATCGCACCCGGCATGCGCAGAACCACGTTCAGATCGGGCTCACCCTCAACCCCAAATTCATCGGCTGCCGCGCGGAACGCCTCTACATAGCCGGCAATCAATTGCCGGTTGAGTGCGACCACGTTTGTCCCCGAGCGATCCAGGTTCAGTATTACTTCCACGTGGCCTCGAGCCATTTTCTCTTTCAGCATCCGGCGCAGCTTCATCTCCAAAGCGTCAGTATCGGTCGGCAGCCGGAAGTGAAGATCCAGAAAACGATGGTTCACCGATTTCAGCGACAGCGCAAACGCCAGCTGGGCATTGACCTGACCTTTGACCTGCGCGAATCCCGTCATGGAGCGAAGTGGCATGAGCCCGGTTCCTTTGCCGAATCGAAACTACCGCGGCGCAACTTATTGCGGCACAACCACGGCACGCGGCGCGTCGGCTTCCGCAAATTGCAATTCGTAAAGCCGCCGGTACGTGCCCAACTTTTGCATAAGCTCTTCATGCGCGCCAATGTCGCTGATTGTGCCGTTTTCGAGCACTACAATGCGATCCGCGCGCCGCACCGTCGAGAGCCGGTGCGCGATCACAAACACAGTACGCCCACTCATCAGATTTTGCAGGGCCGATTGCACCAGCGACTCGGACTCGCTGTCCAGCGCCGACGTGGCCTCATCGAGAATCAGAATCGGAGCGTTCTTTAAGATCGCTCTCGCTATCGCGATCCGTTGCCGCTCGCCACCGGAAAGTCGTACCCCGCGCTCCCCGATCAGTGTGTTGTAGCCTTCCGGAAGTGCTCGAATGAATTCATACGCTCGCGCCGCCCGCGCCGCTTCTTCCACCTGTTTCTGCGACACATGCGGCTGGCCATAGGCGATATTGTTCCGCACCGTATCGTTGAACAACACCGTTTCTTGGGTGACAATTCCGATCTGCGATCGCAGCGACTCCAGCGTCACATCGCGCACATCGCTGTCGTCAATCAAAATGCGGCCGCCGCTGACGTCAAAAAACCGCGGGATCAGATGCACCAGCGTGCTCTTGCCTGCGCCGCTCGACCCTACCACCGCCAGCACCTCGCCCACCTTCACTTCCAGATCGATGCCGTGCAGCACAACCGGCGAATCCTCGGCGTTCTCATAGGAAAAAGACACGTCCGCAAACCGGATCGCCCGCGTAAACTTCCCCATCCGCTTCGCTCCCGGCTTTTCGCGCACTTCGTCTTCCATATCCATGAAGCGAAAAATCTCCGACGAAGCTCCCACCGCCTGCTGGAAATTGTTATTGAACAGCGCGAACTTGCGCACCGGGTCGTACAGCTTGAACACCGCCACGATGAAGGCCAGAAATGTTCCCGCTGTAAAGACGTGCTTATTGATCTGATCCCGGCCCATCAGCAGAAGCAGAGCAATCGCGATCGAGCCCAGAATATCCATCAGCGGAGAGCTGATGGCGAACGCCGCTACCAGCCGAAGATTTGCCCGGAACAGCCGCCGGGCGGCGGCGCGGAAGCGCTCGATCTCCCAGTTCTCCATGCCAAATGCTTTGACGATTCGGTTTCCGGTGATCGTTTCGTGCAGAATGTTCTGGATCTCGGCCAGCTTATCCTGCCCGCCCCGTGTTGTGCTGCGTACTTGACGGCCGATTTTTCTCGATGAGTACAAAATCACGGGCACAAACAGCAACAGGACCCATGCCAGCTTCCCGCCCAAAAGAACCACCACCGTCGCAGTAAACACAAATGTAAAAAACTGTTGCAGGAATTCTGCCAGCACACTGGACATCGCGTACTGTACCTTCTCGATATCGTTGACCATCGTCGAGAGCAACGTGCCCGTAGTGTGTTTCGTGAAAAACGCCGCCGAACTCCGCAGGATGGCGTTATACAAATCGTCCCGCAGGTCCGTGATCATCCTAAACCCCGCATAGTTCAGTAGGTAGGTTCCCGCGTAGTCGAAGATCCCCTTCAATGCCGTGGCACCCACCAGGGCAATAGCCACCACTGTCCATGGATTGTGAAAGTGCGACGGAACCAGTTGCTGGAGGTCTACAAAGCGTTCCGTACCCGGCAAAAGCCGGATGGTTTTTCCCTGGGAGCCGGTATTCAATACGCGATCAAAAATAGGCCCGATGAGCAAAACTCGGCCCGCGTCCAACAGTCCCACTAGCGCCATCAGCGTCACCGAAGCCAGAAGCGGCCACCAGTAAGGCAGCACGTACCGCAACAGTCGAGTGATCGGACGGGGCGGACGGAGCTTGGCCGGTGTTTCCGCAGTCTTCGCGCCCGCCACTGTGGAGGTTGCCATTCGTGTAAGGCTCAATTCTACATGCGATACCCCCGTAGAGACGCGGCTTGCTGCGTCTCCCGACGAGGACTGAGACGAGGCAGCCCCCGTCTCTACAGGCAGAAAAATGTTCAACCAGCGAATGTTCAACCAGCGCTTACTTCGGACTATCCCGATGCACGACCTTCACTTTGTATCCCGCCTTCCGCAGTCGCTTGTTTACATCCTCAGCAATCATCACCGAGCGGTGCTGTCCGCCCGTGCATCCGAAACTGATGGTCAGGTAGCTCTTGCCCTCGCGAATGTAATGCGGCAGCAGGTAGATCAGCAGTTCGGAGATGCGGTTAATGAACTCCTGCGTCTGCGGAAACGACCGGATGTATTTCGCGACCCGGGAGTCGCGTCCCGTCAGCGCGCGGAACTCCGGCACGAAATGAGGATTGGGAAGAAAGCGAACGTCAAACACTAGGTCGGCATCGTCCGGCAAGCCGTGTTTGTATCCGAAGCTTACGCACGAAACTAGAATCGTCTGCTGGCTCCCCGACTGCTGTTTGAAGCGGTCGGTCAAGTGCGCCCGCAGTTCATGAACATTGAATTTGGAGGTGTCAATGACCAGGTCGGCAATCTTGCGAAGCGCCCGCAGATGCCGCCGCTCGGCGCCGAGCGATGCGCGCACCGTCGTGCCCGTCCCCAGCGGATGCGGCCGTCGCGTCTCGCTGAAACGCCGCAGGAGCGCAGCATCGCTCGCTTCCAGAAAAATCACCCGCGTCGGGATCGTCCGCTTCACCGACTTCAGGATCGCCGGCAGCTTCTCCAGTTGCGAGCCCTCGCGCACATCCACCACCAGCGCGGTCCGCAGAATCTCTCCCGACTGCAACGCCAGTTCGGCAAACCGCGGAATCAGATCCACTGGCAGATTGTCCACGCAGTAGTAGCCGAGATCTTCGAAAGCCTTGAGCGCCGAAGCCTTCCCCGACCCGCTCATGCCGGTAATGATGACCAATTCCGCCGCGGCACGGGGATCGCTCTTGCGTTCGCGAACCAGCTTCCCCGCCGCGTGCGTGACCTTCTTGAGTTTACTGGGCACTGGCATGCCCGAAATCTTAGCATTTCGCGGCGAGCGTAGCCGGGAAAGTCGCCGAGTGCCAGTCGCCTCGCTTACTCATGAAGCCTGCCAACGACCTCTGGGAGCATTGGGCTGGGGGAGTGCGCACCCCCCAGCCGCTGTTCACAGCGAGCGCAGGAAGTTCAGGATGTCCTGAATCTCCGACGGGCTGAGCGCTTTGAAGTTGTGGATCACGGCATCCGCTTCCGACCCGCAGTTCGGCTGGTCGGTCCGGCGATTGTGTTGGTATCCACAGCCGTCGTCGGAACTGTGGTCTTTGACGGCCTGCAAAAGGTCGGAAGTGCGACCGTCATGCAGGAAAAACAGACGCTGGCCGACGCCCCATAAAGGAGCTGTGCGGAACTGATCCGGCCCTGCTGCGCCTTGATTGATACCATCCGCCAGACCCGAGCCCATATGGTGGAGTGCGAAATCCGAGTACGGTTGGTAGGTCACGTCGCCCATGCTGGTGAAAATCGACGCCGCTGTGGTCAGCGAAGGTGAGTGGCACAGAGCGCAGCCAACCTTCTTGAACAGGTTTGAACCGTTCACCGTGGATGCGGTCGGAGCCGCGGGTGCCGGGGGCGC
>Ga0182018_10004342_pt1 | contig 12007 bp, 12 predicted proteins | sample 812P2MmetaG_FD_120490 | JGI IMG/M metagenome (GOLD analysis project Ga0182018, IMG submission 120490) | Permafrost microbial communities from Stordalen Mire, Sweden - 812P2M metaG | ecosystem: Environmental > Terrestrial > Soil > Wetlands > Permafrost | place: Sweden: Stordalen | collected...
GTAATTGAGAACCAAATAGGCGCGACGAGATCTGTAACGGACTGGACCGAGACGGCGGCCGAACCGAGAAGGCCGCGAGGTTGACTATTGCCCCAATTGACAGAGGTGGCTAATGGGTGACCCTTTCGGACATTCGCCAGTGTCCGCTTGCCGGCAGATCGATCGGCCAATTGACCTTCATCGCGCGCAAGCAGTCGCCGCACGACCAACACTGCGGGCAGGGCTGTCGCCTTCGATGAGTCTAAGGTCCCGGATCGCTCGCTCGGTGCGGCGGTGCAGCATCGCGCGCTGCTACGGCAACTCGCAGCGTGCTGGCTGTGATCATCCGATCCGCCGCTCGTTGCCGCAGATGCCCGCTTAGCGTTCGTAGTCCGCGCCTATCTTCAACTCCACTCGCTCAGTCCTTCGAGCGCGTAGAGCTTCTTCCAGCTCGGGCGAGCTTTCATCCGCGCGGCATACTGATGCAGTGCCGGCCACTCGGTCGCCGGCCTTGGCATGTTCCGCGACCAGCGCATCAGCATGATCAGCATGAGGTCCGCTGCCGAGAACTCTGCGCCGAGCAGATAGGGGCCCTGCGCCACCAGATGCGCATCGATTCGCGCCCAAACGCTCTCTATCTTGCGGCACGTCGCGGCGTTCAATATCGCTTGCGTGTCGGGGTCGTCGCTGACGTCTGCCGGATAAAACCATAGGCGGAACGCCGGCTGCAGCGTATTGGCGAGATACACGATCCACTGATACCACCCGGCGCGGCTCGCGGAACTCTCCGCGGGCGCCAGCCGGGTCTCGGGATGTCGGGTCGCCACCGTCATCAACAGCGCAGCCGTTTCGGTGAACGGTTTATCGTCGATCAGCAACGTGGGCACGACTCCGCCGGGATTGACCCGCAAATAAGCCGGGTCGCGCTGCTGGCCAGCCTGCAAATCCACCAGCACTAAGCGGTACTGCGCGTTTGCCTCGATCAACGCCTGGTGCACGCACATGCTGGCGGTCCCCGGGCTGTAGTAAAGCGTATACATGCCGTCTGGCTTCCTAGATCGCTCGCTCGGTGCGGCGGTGCAGCGGAACGACGATCGGGGAGTTCGGTTTCTAGTGCGGGGTCAGGATGCCGCGTTAGTCCGACCCACCGAGCAACCGGAAATGGCGCGCAAGTCGCCGATGGCGCTCATTCTGCCACGCCCGCACAAGCCGGGTTAAGCTACCGCACGGCCCGGATACGGCGACTACTCTGCCTCTAGGTCAGACAAGCATGGCCGACGTTTTCATTTCCTATGCCCGCAGCGACAGGGAGCGTGTTGCGCCGTTGGTGGCGGCGATCCAGGCGCAGGGCTGGACCGTGTGGTGGGACCCGGAAATCGACCCCGGCCAGGAGTTTGACCGCCTCATCGCGGCGGAACTCAAGGCCGCCGCCGCCGTCCTGGTCGTCTGGACGCCGGATTCGGTGACGTCGCGCTGGGTACGTGGTGAGGCGCGAGAGGGGGCGGATCGCGGCATCCTCGTCCCTGTGCGGTTCGAAGCCGCCAGCCTGCCGATCGATGTGCGCGCGCTTCATACTACCGACCTCGATGATTGGGGCGAGGATCCCCGCAGCCCGCAGGCCCAGGAAGTGCTGCGCGCGGTCGGCGTAATTATCAAGCGCGACCGCGCGCCCAATCCTGTGGGCGCCCGTTCCGACCGGGCAGCGTCCGACAGTGGAACGGAACCGACTCGCGTTGCAATCTGCGTGATCCCTTTCGTCAACATGAGCGGTGATCCGCAGCAGGACTATTTCAGCGACGGAACCACCGAGGACATCATTACCGAGCTCTCGCGTTGGCGCCTCCTTGCGGTGCGGTCTCGCTCGGCCTCTTTCCGGTATCGTGGCGTCGCAGTCGACATGAAGCAGGTCGCGCGCGAACTGAATGTCCGCTTCATCGTCGAAGGCAGCGTCCGACGAATGGGCGCACGCATCCGTATCAATGCGCAGTTGATCGATTCCGAGAGTGGCAGTCATATCTGGGCCGAGAAATTCGATCGGGATTTGGCAGAACTTTTTATTGTCCAGGACCAGGTTGTGCAGACGATCGTCAGCACGCTCGTGGGCCGGGTTCAGGCGTCCGATTTCGAACGAGTACGACGGAAGCCGCCCGCGAGTCTCGCCGCCTATGAATGTGTTCTTAAGGGCAATGCATTGCCCTGGGACGATCCAGATGGCGCAGCGGAGGCCGCCCGATTATTTGAGAAGGCCATCGAAATCGATCCGGGCTATGGTCCTCCCCATGCCTTGCTTGCATCCATATGGCAAGGGAAATGGCAGAACGACCCGAGCACCTCCGATGCCCTGCTGCTGAAGGCGTTTGTTTTGGCAAAGCGAGCGGTCGAATTGGATCAAAACGACAGCACCTGCTTTGCTCTGTTGGGTTGGGTTGAATTGATGCGGCGCTCCTATGATCTGGCGTTGCAACATGTGCGGCGAGCGGTCGAGATGAATCCGAACAACCAATGGAATGCGGCCGACATGGGAGGCATTCTGCTTTATGTCGGCCAAGCTGAAGAGGCGTTAGCGTGGTTCAAGCGCGCCAAGGAGATCGATCCGTACTTCAATGAGCCCTGGTACTGGCGATCGGTTGGTGATGCTCACATGGTCTTGCAGCGGTATCAGGAGGCCTTGGCGGCGTTCGACCATTCCCCCGGCCGCACATATCGCGCAGCAGCATTTATGGCCGGTTGCTATGCCCGGTTGGCCGACATGGACCACGCTAGAGTCCGCGCGGCTGAGTGTCTGGAGATGAATCCAGACTTCTCGACGGGCCACTTCATGGCGAAACAACCTTTCAAGAACCCGGCCGATGCAGCGAGGCTGACCGAATCCTTGCGTATGGCCGGCCTGCCGGAGTGATGACCGGGCTCCGCGATTTCCAGACCGTTTTGCGACGGCGGCAATGATATCCAACTTCGATTCAAAAAATGCTAATGTCGAACCGCCTTGGGTCGGCACAGTAATCAACTTCTGGTTCGAGGAGCTGACGGAAACTGATTGGTTCGCAAGAAGTGACGCCATTGATGGGCGCATCCGCGAGCGGTTTCTCACGCTACACCAACGGCTCGTGACGCATGATGGCTGCGGTGTGACCGAACCCCGCCCGATTCTCGCCAGCGTGATCGTTCTGGATCAGTTTTCGCGAAATCTATTCCGGGATAGCCAGTACGCCTATTCAGCCGATTCCATCGCGCGCCGACTGGCCAGAGTTGCCATAGAACAGAGCTTCGACGTCGCCATGACAAGACTGGAGCGGTTGTTTCTTTACCTTCCCTTCGAGCACAGCGAGGAGCGCGCAGATCAGGTGCTTGCGGTCCAGCTGATCGGAAGTGTCGGCGATGCAGCGTGGACCCGATATGCCATCGCGCACAAGGAGATCATCGATCGATTTGGCCGTTTTCCGCATCGTAACGCGGTGCTGAACCGGCTTTCGACCGCGGACGAGGTTGCGTTTCTGAAGGAGCCGAAGAATTCATTCTGAGCAGCTTGCCCGTAGGGCATCGTCCACGATGCCGGCGAGCGGCCGATTTTGGGCGACCACTCTGAACGCACGTTTGGCAGCAAGTGGGCCGGGGGTTGCCACGGCGTGTCGGTGGTTCAATTCCACCCCTGGCCACCATTCAAATCAATATTTCAAATCCAGAAGTTGCATCAGAGCGTATGAGTCTCTTTGTCTAATATTAGCGGCGGTGTCCAATATTTCGGTGCGCTGTTCGCTTGACCAATACGGTTCTCGTAGCGCGCTGAACCGTCGTGTTACGGGCCAATACGAGACGCTGGGCGTAGTCGTTCATTTTTCCCGTAACCGGACAATCGCGGACGTCGCCATGGGCGGACAACCGAACAACTGCGTATTCTCGAATTGATCGGCGCAGCCCAGCGTTGCTCATTTAGCAACAGAGAGTGTATTCCGGCAGGTCTACCGTGTAGGTCTTCGAACCACTATGCTCGTTTGCACGGGACACCTAGCAACGGCAAGACCAAATGGGCAGCAACACCGGCCTCTTTAAGCACGAGGAATCCGCACTAATTTTGATCGACTATCAACCGGAGATGTTCGAGCAGATGCGCTCGGAACCTTCAGAGGATCTGATCGACCTCAACGTTCGGTTGCTGATCGGCGCGGCAAAAGCGTTCGATATGCCGATCATTCTTTCCTTGTCGTCGAGGCGTAAACACCCGCGCGCGTCGGAAAGATCGGGTCGTGTCCTTCGTACGGACAGTTGATATTGCGCAATTCGGTGCGCCATTGGCGCAGTTGGCCCATCAGCGCGTCGGGAATCTCGACCCACCGCACCCTGCTGGCGGTCCTCGGAGGTTGGTAGTGGCTATCCTTCAATGCGCGCTCGTCGTGTGCAGGTCGTGCCACTGAAGGCCGAGGATTTCGCCCTGCCGCATGCCGGCCTAGATCGCAACGCGAACCAGCAGCCACCAGTTCGGGGAAGGTGCGAGTAGGACGCCACGCGCATCGCGCGGCAGTGGGCCGAGGAAGTGGCGCACGCCCATGTGGTAGAACGGGAGCGCGGGATTGAGCGTCATGTCATTGAGGAGCTCAGTCTTTGAGCCTTCAAACACAAACCCCAGCTCGGTGTGGCGCTGGATCGCCGCGCGAATCTGCGGCTCGGTCGTTTGACCGCCCAGTTCGATTATTTTTTGCAAATCATCGATGACGAGTGCGGTCCGCTGCTTCAAATATGCCGCGAGACGCGCGAGGCCATCGATAGCGTCAATCAGCAGCGGCGTGCGATCGGTATCGGCACCGCGCCCGCATCGATGCTGCCGCTCCAAGTGTTGGTGTCCGGGCTATAGCTGATCGAGGGCCGCAAGCGCGCAAAGAAGCGCAAAATCCTCTCACCGGTTTTTGCCACAACGCTCTTTAGGAGCTGAGCGGCCGCGGTGATCATGGCGCGCTCCACATCCCGCAATTCCAACTTCCGGTTGACGATCTGGCCAGATTTGAACTCGGCGCCATACTGAAAGGGATTGCGCATCGATTGCACTGATAGGAAAGTCCCAATTGGAAAGTCGATGGTCGGGGAACGCTGGCATCGGAAAGCCCGAAGAGGAGGCAGGCGCGGCGCCGCGCCAACCCGTAGGCAGGACCGGAGCATGGCCCCGGCAGTCCTCTGGCGGACGGCGAGCCGTGCCCCCGGAATATGTAAAGCCCCGTCCTCGCCGCCTCACGCAAGCGTATATGCTCTTAAGTAGAAGAACATCCGACATTTCCGGGGGGATTTCATGCATCACCACACCCTGCGTGCGGCCGCGCGGTGCGCTCTACGCGTATGGGCGCTCATCGCCGGCGCCGCTCTCTTGGCGATTGGATCGGCGGGTCCCGCGCGGGCGCAGAGTCCGCAACCCGTTCTGCAGCGCGGCTACAACCCCATGCTCACGGGCGCCAATCTCACTGAGAGTGCGCTCAATGTCTCAAACGTCAACGCGTCAACGTTTGGCCTTCTCGTCACGGTTCCGGCGGACGACTTCATCTACGCGCAGCCGCTTTACGTGCCCAATGTCGCGATTGCCAACCAAGGCACCCACAATGTCGTGTACGTGGCAACGATGAGCGATACGCTCTACGCCCTCGATGCCGAGAGCGGCGATGAGCTCTGGAGCCTGAACCTCGCCGCGCTCATCCCCGAGGCGACGTCCATACCGGTTGCAAAATATGTGTTCAACGGCAACCAGAATATCACCAACAATCTCGGCATCCTGAGCACGCCCGTAATCGACCCTACGACGAACTACTTGTATCTCGTCACGGGCACGGTCGAGAACAACGCGATGGTCTATCGGCTCTGGGCGGTCGACATCGAGGACGGCAGCCAGCCCCTCGGGAGCACCGTGATCGCGGGGAGCTACAAGGGGGTGAACTTCAACGCCCGCTATCAGACGCAGCGCGTCTCGCTCGCGCTCTCGGGGGATCAGGTGGTGTTTGGATTTGCTGCAGTCGAATCCGAGGGCACCGGCTCGAACGAAAACGGTCTCTACACCGGCTGGGTGATGGGATACAACAAGAGCACGCTGCAGCAGAGCGGAGCGTTTGCAACCCTGACCACTGCGCCGGGCGGAGGCGTGTGGCAGTCGGGACGTCCGCCCGCCGTCGGCTCTGGAGGTATTGCCTTCGTATACGTCGGCAATGCATACACCTCGAACGCCTACGACGGCGTCCACAACTTCTCCGAAAGCGCGCTCAAGCTCAACCCCGCCGCGGGCATGAAGCTCATCGACTGGTTCACGCCGTCCAACTGGAGCAGCCTCGATGGTGGGGACCAAGATCTCGCAAGCTCCGGTCCGCTCCTTATCCCGGGTACCAATCTTCTCGCCGGCGGCGGCAAGGCGGGCGAGTTCTACCTCCTCAACAAGAACAACATGGGCAAGTTCCACTCGAGCGATGCCGTTGTTCAGGAATTTTCCATGGGCTCGTTCCGCGGCGGGCCGGTCTATTGGAACCGCGCGCCCTCGGTCGGCGCCCCGCTCATATATAACTCGAGCTACAACAGCTACATAGAATCCTTCGCATTCAATGGCAGCTCATTCGCGAGTACAGCAACCGATACCGGATCCCAGCAGATCATCTGGCCGGGCGGCATACTCGCGCTCTCCGCCTGGGGATCGCGGCACGACACCGGGATCGTCTGGGCGAACGTGCCGACCGGCACCACGAGCCCCAATGGGGTGCCGACCGTGCCGGGCGCCCTTTATGCATTCAACGCGGAGGATCTCTCGCAGGAACTGTGGGATTCGACGGGGTCGGGCCAGGGATTCGGCAATTACGCGAAATTCGTGCCGCCGCTCGTTGCCAACGGACGCGTGTACATGGCGACCTTCTCGAATCAGGTCGCAGTCTACGGCCTGCTCTCGAGCTACGCGCTCGCGCCGGACAGCCTCGTATTCCTCACACAGCCGCTCAACAAAAGGAGCGCCCCGCAAAGCATTACCGTGACCAACACCGGCACGATTCCACTCGTGATCAAATCCGTTATGCTCGTGAGCACGGGTACTGATCCCTTCACGCGCAACAACGGCTGCGGAACCTCCGTCGCACCGGGCGCTCAGTGCACGATCAAGGTTTTCTTCGATCCCACCCAGAGCGGACCTGCACAGGCAACATTAAAAGTGACGACGGGCAATAGCGCGGGCACGCAAACTGTTGCACTGAGCGGCGCGGGCGGCTCATAGGCAACTGTGTAAAACACTGCGCCGCCACACCCTTAGGGCGCGGCGGCGCACTTTTCCGACAGCGAAGAAAATCCGCGTGTCGCTGGTTCAATTCCACCCCTGGCCACAACTTCAACCGTGGAATATTCAGTGAACTGTAGAATGAATATTCGAATATTCCACAGTGCTGGCGGAGACAGAACTCGTAATTGCTTCAGGGCGTCCCCACGCGATGCTCCAGTTGCTCATCAACCTCGCGCGGTGCGACAGCTCTGGCGCGACGCCAGGCACCCGGGTTTTCGCCAACGAATCTCCGAAACAACTTGTTAAAATGGGGCTGGTCTGCCAGTCCGCAAGCCGCCGCGATCTGTCCGAGGGGCATTTTCGAGGTCAACATCAATCCTTGAGCGTGTTGCACACGCCGGCGCATCAGGTAGCTGTGTGGAGAGTCGCCTAAGCTTGCCCTGAACGTGCGGCAGAAGTGATAGGAGCTAAGTCGTACGAGGGCGGCAAGATCCTTGATTGTTATCGTCGAGTCTAAATGTTTCTCAATATGCGTGGTTACTTCGCGAATTTGCCACGGTGCAAGGCCCCCCCGAATAGGCTTCACCGCTCGAGCGCGCTGTGCTGCAGGCAAAAGGGGGAGGAACGCCTCGAGCCTCAACAGAACGCCGGCGCGTTCGAGACATTCCTGTGCCGATTCGGGCTCGTCCTGGAGCGCGTTGCGGACAGCATGGAGCAGCTCCACAACGGCGAGGCGCAATTGGGTGCTGGCCGCCCCGACCGGGTTTTTCGGTGCGTCATCCGCGCGCGCCGCTACGTTCGCGACACGCTCCATCGGCATAGTTCTGTTGCTCAATGCCCGCGATCGCATTATTGACACAGGGACGTCGATGACTGAGACATTCGGGTGCATGTCACATCCTCCACAGATAATTCAGAGCATAAGACCAGCAGTCGTGATGTCACAGTTAATGCTTGTTATTCGCTGTTCAACGCATTCGATATTGAAGTCAAGAAATGTGGCGATAGCGATATAAGGAAGCTTGCGGGGCAGTAGTTGGGAAGTCGTTGCTTGGAATAGCGAGCGCGAGGCGAACCGACGGCACAAGACTATGAACGACGTACAACAAGCGGCGACGGGATCGTCACTCGTCGAAAGATGTCTGACTCCGCTCGGCGTACTTAAAAGCATGACGTAAGCTCACGCCCTGCGCCGGCTCAACGAAAACCCGGCGAGAGGCCCCTAATCCGGCCTTCGAGCTGAGCGGTTGGCAGGTGAATATCTTGGGACATCAGGATCAACGCGTGCGCCCTTCGCTATCAACTCCGGAAACTCCGCTAGCGAATAGCCGTGCCCAGCGACACCCCAGCCGCCATCCGCAACTTCGTTAATCAGTACAGTCACATAGGGCAGTCCACTTGGTGGAAGCATCTCTACGGCGGCGAGCACCATCGTAACGCCCTTGACGATCGACCGACGCTGCTCAAGCGTCAGCGCACCTTGGGGAACGAAGATCTGCGCGAGTGGCATGAGAGCTCCAGACGAGTGTGTCGACGTGTCACGATCTCAGCCACGCGCTCGGCATAAACAGTGCCCAAGCGCCTGACGGCCTGTGACCGCTCACTACAACGCTATCGGTGCGGCCGCTTCCGATATTGTGAAATTCCGCCTCGGCTTGTCAATTTGCTTCCCCGGAGCGCAGTTTCTTACGATCCACGCGAACGCGGCGGCTCGCACCTCCGGTGGTTTCACGGGCAACTGGCGGCTCGCAGGGTTGGTCGTTTGGCGGTCCGTCTCTTTTGCGCCGTGCGCGCATTGGAGTATTCTGGAGAAGTGCCTCAGGGGTGATCGCAGACCGAACGGTTCCCCAGCGGCGGGGCCACGGTCGTCGGAGAATTAGAATGAGAACCCGTTTACCACTGTCTTACGGCAACGCGTTCGCGAAGTGCTTCTATCTTGAGGACGCGCCATCGGTTCTGATACGGCCCCTATCGAGACAGCAACTTGCTGTCACGAGGTTGACGGTGAAGAACGGTCTGCCGGATCCGACCGGTAGCGTTCGCCCCGAGCCTGCGTTCACAATTGCAGTGCATCTTAGGGATCCGGATTTTAGTAAGTGGGGAACCTGGGTGGCCGGCAAGTTTCACAGGGTGAAGTCCTGGGTCGCTGGCGGCATAGGCATCTTTGACTTGGAGGCCGATCCGATTGCCTTTCGACCAACAGCGTTTGATGCCGTGCATTACAACTTGCCGCGGACAACGTTGGATGCCTTTACTGAGGACAGTGGATTGCCGCGCGTCGATTCGCTCTTTTGTGAACAGGGTACGAAAGATCCTGTGATTTACTACATGACGCAAACGCTGCTGCCGTGCCTTGAGTCGGACTCGCAATTCTCGAATCTGTTTTTCGACCATTTCGTTCAGATGTTCTGCGGACGTTTGATTGAAAGCTACGGTTCGGTAAGGCCTCTGCCTGAGCCTCATCGCGCAGGCTTGGCGCCGTGGCAGATGTCACGCGCTCGGGAGCTGTTGGACCAGCATCCGGCGGGTGACCTGAAGGTGGCAAGTCTCGCCAAAGAATGCGGGCTGTCTGTCAGCCAATTCGCGCGATCCTTCAAGCGATCATTTGGGTCGTCCGTTCACCACTATCTCGTTTCGCAGCGCGTGGAACAGGCCAAATGGCTTCTGCGGTATTCGGACAAAGCGTTATCTGAGATAGGCCTTGAGTTGGGTTTCTGCGACCAGGCGGCCTTTAGCCGGACGTTTCGCGTTGCCGTCGGGGCTCCTCCCGGGAAATGGCGTGCTGAGCGTAGAAGCAAAAAGTTTGCACACCCGTCGAGGGGCACAGCAGATCAAGCGGAGAGATGGTCACACTAGGAAGGGAGGCGCGCGTGGCAGAATACGTGCGATATGCGGGGGGCCGCGTGTGAGACCGGGAGGCGGCCGGCTTTAATAAGGCGAGGAAGCGGGGTCTGCGCGGCCGTCGCCGCAAACTTATCGTCAGTCAGTACCATGTCAGCCGCTGCGAAGTTCTCCAATCGCCATTGGGGCTGCCCCTCCGGAGAGCTGGTGGGCGTCAGTACTTCCAGCGTGAACCCCGCCCCAGAGACACGGTTGGGTATCCGCGAGGTCAAGAGAATCGGCGGGCTGCTTAATCAACGCGATAGATGAAAGTTGCGAGGAGGCTTTAGATGGCGCAGCGGACGCAAGCCCTCGTCATTTCAGCTGCATTACGCCTGACCCATGCGTTCATGGGCGCTGTACTTGCAATGTCCTCGGCGGCCGCCTCGGAGGTTCTGACTGCTCAGGCCAGTGCTCTTCAACCGCTCGAGGTCGTTGAAACCGCATGTCGTGACATCCTTCTGTCGGGGTGTGATTGGGATAAGGACTGGCGATTTGTCGCCTCGGAATCGAGGGGGTGGGCAAGTGTGTTTCTGCAATTCTCTGGCAGCCGTACCGCCGTTACCGCACCTATTTTTAGTTCCGGGATTGCGGTGGCGTGGCACAGGCTTAGCTGCCAGTCGGAGTCAAAAAACTGTGCACAGCGATCGCATGCGACCCCTTTCCAGACGTGAGCGGGGTTATCCGCGCACGTTGGCCGCAATGCGACACAATTAAGCGCAAGTCTGTTCAAGCGCGACGCGGTCGATAACTCCGACAGTACACGAAGGAGAGCATAGAACGACACCGTTAGCGGGAGATCGGCATGTCTGAGCGCGGCGAACGCACCGCCGGGGATTTCTCCGGCTCGAAGATTCCAACGCCGATATCACGGCGTTTGTTCGTCGAAGTGGCGACGCTCACCGGAGCGGGCCTCTCGGCCCTCGCAATTCCGGCAGCGCTTGGGGAATCGGCACCGGAGCCTGGCGCCACCAGCGCCGCGACGCCAAGGGGCGTCGACGAAATGCACGGAGAGAACAATATGTACGATGAAATCACGAAGGAAAAGATTCGAAGAGCGCTTTTGGCGGGCCCTGCCTCCGTCACCCGCGAGGCCACCGTCGCGGAGATGGATGCGGAAGGCAAGATGACCGTGTTGCGTCCCGGTACGAACCAATGGGTATGCGTACCCGGCAACCAGAACATCATCGGAGACGCAGACATGTGCTGCGATCCTATGGGAATGCAATGGATGATGGACGCCATAGCAAAGAAGCCGAAACCAACGAATGCCACCCCGGGACTGATTTTCATGCTCAACGGGGCCAACCAGCGCAGCTACACGGATCCTTTCGATCGGACGAGCCCGGCCATTCCAATCGGCCCGCATTGGATGATCATGTGGCCTTTCGATGCGACCGTCGCCGGTTTGCCCACGGTCATGCGCGACGCGGGAGCGCTGGTAATGTTCGCCGGAACGCCCTATGCGCATCTGCATATCTGCGGTTCACCGTGGGATGGGAACGAATACCACCCCGGCGATCGGACTGTCTGGACAATGACCTACGCTCGGCCATAGCGACATGAGGAGCAAACCGCATACTGTCCCTAGGAGTCACTGTACCCTAGCCTATAATGAATGCGGATCGCGTGAATGCAGCACACGATCAGGGGCCACCACACCCGCTTTCACGGAGAGCAACAGATTGGACCGGGCTTGGCGGGATTGCGGTGGCCGGGCGGGCCGCCCTCTGGGGCAACGCGCTTCACTGAACTTCGAGAACGCTATATATCACTCCGACTGCCGCCGAGAAATGCGATTAGTCCGAAGTTCCCGGCGATTTTAGCTACTGCGTAGTCAGCAGATCCCTATTTTTTCTGTGTGTGGAGTGGGCTTCGCGGGTTTACATGGGTACAATATGTAGTCACTAATTGATTGACATA
>Ga0182018_10004343_pt1 | contig 12007 bp, 10 predicted proteins | sample 812P2MmetaG_FD_120490 | JGI IMG/M metagenome (GOLD analysis project Ga0182018, IMG submission 120490) | Permafrost microbial communities from Stordalen Mire, Sweden - 812P2M metaG | ecosystem: Environmental > Terrestrial > Soil > Wetlands > Permafrost | place: Sweden: Stordalen | collected...
AACCCCAACCCCAACCCCAACCCCAACCCCAACCCCAACCCCAACCCCAACCCCAACCCCAAACCCAAACCCAAACCCAGCGAAGGCCAGGTTCACCCCATAGCAAGAAGCAAACTCTCCCAGCTACCCGAACGTCAACGCGAATCTATTCTGGCTTCATCCCAAAGTACTGCCGTGCGCCATTCTGAAAACAGCACAGCCTCAACCCGGTCCATTCCAATGCTTCCGCAAGCTCTTTGGCTGTGTCGTCAGAATCTGCAAGATCCCTCCAGCATCGGCTGTTAAGGAACATCCTTTCTTCCTTCCCGCAACCTTAGAAGCCGCGTTTCCGCCTTCCGATATCCCTCGCCCGAACAGATCTTCCCCCGCCACCCTGTAGATAACTCCTCAGTAAACGAGGCCCCCAACCCCGTTACTGTGGTAGCTCTCCCGATTCACGCTGATTTCTCTGGACACCCCGCCCCAAATTCGCCGAAAATGCCTCCACCCGAGGCTTCGCCTGCACGATAAACGGAATCCCCCCTCGGACCCACATAAGGAGAAATCGTGCTGCCCCTTTTCAGGACCTCCCTGCTCACCCTCGTTGCGGCCTCTCTGACCGCAACCGCCTTCGGCCAGACGCAAACCCTCCTCACCCATCACGTCCGCCAGGCCACCGTCACCGGTGAAGCGAAAGCTCTCGGACAATTACCCGCCACTCAGACCCTCCGCCTCGTCATCGCTCTGCCGCTTCGCAACCAGCAGGCCCTCGACAACCTCCTCGCCGATCTCTACAACCCCAACAGCCCCTCCTACCGCCAATTCCTCACCGTCGACCAATTCACTGCCCAATTCGGACCCACCCAGGACGATTACAACGCCGTCATCAACTTCGCCCAGGAACACGGCCTCACCGTCGTCGCAACCTCACCCAATCGCCTCAACGTCGATGTCACCGGAACAGCCGCCGCTATCCAGCTCGCCTTCCACATCGCGATGCGCACCTACCAGCACCCCACGGAGAACCGCACCTTCTTCGCGCCTGATCGCGAACCAACCGTCGATCTCCCCTTCCAGCTCTGGCACATCGCGGGACTCGACAACTACTCCCTGCCGAAACCCGCTGGCCTCACCAGAAATCCAAACGTCGGCCACACCACCTCCGGCGCCACCACCGGCTCCGGTCCCTCCGCTTCGTTCCTCGGCAGTGATATGCGCGCGGCCTACTACGGCGGAACCTCGCTCACCGGCAGCGGCCAGTCCCTCGGCTTGCTCGAGTACTACGGTACCGACCTCTCCGACCTCCAGACCTATTACAAGAACGCCGGCCAGACCTACCCCGGCTCCATCATCACCCTCCTCTCCACCGATGGCACCAGCACCTCCTGCGTCGACTCCCGCTCCGGCGGCGATTGCGACGACACCGAGCAGACCCTCGACATGACCCAGGCTCTCGGCTTGGCGCCCGGCCTCTCCAGCCTCGTCGTTTACGTCGGTTCCGCCGACTCCGCCATCTTCAACGCGATGGCGACGCACAGCCCCCTCAACGCGCAGCTCAGCTCCTCCTGGACCTGGTACCCCGCCGACCCCAACACCGACAATCCCTACTTTGAAGAATTCGCCACCCAGGGGCAGAACCTCTTCCAGGCCGCCGGCGACGACAGCAAGTGGACCACCTCCGGCACCGACTCAGAGATATTCCCCGCTGACGATATCTACCTCACCTCCGTCGGTGGCACCGACCTCGACACCGCATCCGCAGCCGGCCCGTGGGCCTCCGAAACCGCCTGGTCCGATTCGGGAGGCGGCATATCTCCCGACAAGTTCGCCATTCCTTCCTGGCAAACCACCGCCGCCAGCAGTTGCTCCAGCTGCTCCAAAACCTACCGCAACGGACCCGACGTCTCCGCCAACGCCAACTTCACCTACTACGTCTGCGCCGACCAAACCACCTGCACCGCTAACGAATACGGGGGCACCAGCTTCGCCGCGCCTCTCTGGGCAGGCTTCCTCGCTCTCACCAACCAGCAGTACGCCGCGGCGAATTCCGGCAAGACCCTCGGCTTCATCAACCCCGCCCTCTACTCCATCGGAGAAGGCTCCAGCTACGACTCCGACTTTCACGACATCACGAGCGGCAGCAACGGCTACTCCGCAACCACCGGCTACGATCTCGCCACTGGCTGGGGCAGCCCCAACGGCGTCAGCCTCATCAATGCCCTCGCCGGCTCCACCACCCAGACTCCCGGCTTCAGCCTCTCTGCCTCGCCCTCTTCCGTCTCCATAGCTCAGGGCGCTGATGGGTCCACCACGATCACCAGCACCGTCACCGGCGGCTTCGATTCCGCCGTCGCTCTAACCGCATCAGGCCAGCCCTCTGGTGTCGCCATCACCTTCAACCCAACCTCCATCACCGGCTCCGGCACTTCGAGCATGTCGATCGCGGTCGCCTCCTCTGTCGCAACCGGCACCTACACCATCACCGTCAAGGGAACCGCCGGCAGCACGGTTGAAACCACCACCGTCTCCCTCACCGTCACCGGCACAACCGCCGGCTTCTCCATCAGCGCAAGCCCAACCTCCATCAGCATCGATAGAAGCAGTTCCGGTGACGTCACCATTACCACCACCGCCATCGGCGGCTTCGACTCCCCGATCACACTCTCCGCATCGGGTGAGGGCACTGACAACTCTGTCTCCTTCAGCCCCACCAGCATCACGGGCGCTGGCACTTCAACCATGAAGATCACCGTCGGCCGCACCGCCAACACCGGCGATCACACCATTACCGTCACCGGAACCAGCGGCAGCACAAAACATACGGCCACCGTCACTCTCGATGTTTTGAGATAGCAAGCCCGCGGCACATTCTGTTTGGAGTTGCCAAAAGAAGGCCCGGATCCCCAAATCCGGGCCCTCCCTTTTTGATCCGCGCCTGCAGCCCCGTCCTTTTTTGGCACACGCCCGCGCTTTTTGCCGCATCTCTTCATGTATTGGCCGTCCCCGGTCGATACCGTTTCTACGAGGGGATTTTTATGGCCGTCCAATGCTTCGACTCATCGCTCGACCTTACGGACTTCACCGCTGACCACGACGAAACCGCCTCCGACACCCGCCCCGAGGAGGAAATCAACCTCGGCGCCTTCCGCGGCCTCGCCTTTGCCCTCATCCTGGAAACCGCCCTCGTCACCCTCGGCGGCGTTGTCTTCCAACTCCTGCGTATGCTCTTCTGACTGGCCCTCATCCTCAGCACTCCGGCGCCCCGCAGCCCGGAGCCACGCCGTGCACCCTGTTTCCTGTTCCCTGCCCCCTGCCCCCTGTACCCTGTACCCTGTACCCTTCGTATGGACCTCCTCATCAACGGCCAGCCGCGCACCTTCCCCGACCTCCCCGCCGGAGCCACCCTTCAGGACCTCCTCACCGCTCTCGGCCTCAAACCCGATCGCATCGCCGTCGAACACAACGGCTCCATCGTCTCCCGCCCCGCCTGGCCCTCCACCTCCATCTCCGGCGGCGACAAATTCGAAATCGTCCACTTCGTCGGCGGCGGCGCCCCCTCCTCTTCCCCTCCCCACCCGTACCCCGGCGTGCACTCCGCCCCTCGATTTCCCGTTGCCCCAGCCCCCTGGCCCGTGTACTCTCAGAATCGCTGAGGTCCTCCTCAAATTCTCGAACGGCGCAAGCAGGATCAGGAATAACGCTGTGGGAGCCGGCTCGCTCGCATATTCTCCCCATCGCCGGCGGATACCTTGAATCGACCCACCCCGCATCCCCTGATCTCGGCCCAGGAAAGACTCCATGAATCAGCCCATCGTCTTCATTAGCGGCAGCAAGGGAGGTGTCGGCAAATCCCTTACCGCCATGGCCGTCCTCGACTACCTCACCACCGAGCACCGCTACGTGCGCCTCCTCGAGGCCGACACCACCAATCCTGACGTCTGGAAGGCCTATCGCCGTACCGTCGAGGGCGAAGTCGCCAGCCTCGATGAGGTCGAGGGCTGGATCAATCTCGTCAACACCTGCGATGCCAATCCCTTCAAGGCCGTCGTCGTCAATACCCCGGCCCGCAACAATGACGCCGTGCGCGAGCACGCCGCCATCCTGCTCGAATCCCTCAAGGAGCTCGCCCGTCCCCTCATCACTCTGTGGGTCATCAATCGCCAGCGCGACTCGCTCGAGCTGCTCCACAACTATATGGAATCCGTCAACACAGGCGTTGTCCACGTCATCCGCAACGGCTACTTCGGCGACCAGAGCAAGTTCGAGCTCTATCAGACCAGCACCATGCCCGAAACCATCCAGCAGCAGGGGGGCAAGACCCTCTTCCTCCCCGACCTCGCCGATCGCGTCACCGACGAACTCTACTCCCGCCGCATCACCCTCGGCGAAGCCGCGCAGCAACTCAAGCTCGGCGACCGCGTCGAACTCCAGCGCTGGCGCAACCACGTCCGCGAAATGATGGTCCAGGCCGGCATCTGAAGTCGCCCGGCGGCGGCACATAGAATGAGTACGTCATGTCTGATCCGCTCCCGCCGCGTTTCAACCGCCGTCCCCTCGCCAAATGCACTCTCCTCGGCGGAGCCGCCGTCCTCTTCTCCACCAACCTGCTTAGCGGGCTACAAAGGAAGCCATGAATCCAGGCCGTCGTAATGCTCTCCTTTCGCTGGCTGTCCTGCTCCTCACTCTATCGGCTGGTGCCGCATCGGGCCAGAACATCGAAAACTACACGAAGGTCGGGGACAAGATGCCCGGGTTTTCTGTCGATCAGGCCTCGGGTGGTGCCTTCTCGCTCGGCGCTCAGACCGGCAAAGTAGTCGTGGTCAACTTCTGGGCCACGTGGTGCGAACCCTGCCAGGTCGAAATGCCCGAGATGGAAATGCAAGTCTGGCAGAAGTACAAATCCTCGCCCGATTTCGCTTTCATCGCCATAGCCCGCGAGCAGGTTAAGGACACCGTCCTCCGCTTTCAGAAGACCCATTCCGGCCTGACCTTCCCGCTCGCGTGGGATCCGCAGCGAGCCGTCTATTCCCGCCTCGCGAACGGCGGTATCCCGCGAACCTATGTCATTGATCGCCACGGCGTGATCGTCTTTCAGGAGGTTGGCTACGGTTCCGGCTCCGTCGCCGCCATCGATCGCGCCGTCCGAAAAACCCTCGGACAACGGTAGCCTCTCACCAGCACACGCCAGTTCAGAGAACCCTGCTACCAGCTACTGGCTACCCCAGTATCATTCCCCCATGAACAAGAAAATCCGCTGGGGCGTCCTCTCCACTGCCAACATCGGCGTAAAAAAAGTCCTCCCCGCGATGCAGCGCGGCCAGCTCTCCACCGTCGCCGCCATCGCCTCCCGCGACCTCGCCCGCGCCCGAACCATCGCCGCCCAACTCAACATCCCCACCGCCTACGGCTCCTATGAAGAACTCCTCGCCGACCCCAACATCGACGCCATCTACAACCCGCTCCCCAACCAGCTCCACGTCCCCTGGACCATCCGCGCCGCCGAAGCCGGCAAGCACGTCCTCTGCGAAAAGCCCCTCAGCATGACCCTCGCCGAGGCCCAGTCCCTCCTCGCCGTCCGCGATCGCACCGGCGTCCTCATCGGCGAGGCCTTCATGATCCGTTCCCACCCGCAATGGCTTCGCCTCCGCACTCTCCTCGACGAAGGCCGCATCGGCCCGCTTCGCTCCATCGCCGCCTTCTTCAGCTACTTCAATAACGACCCTGCCAACATCCGCAATCAACCCGAAACCGGCGGCGGCGCGCTCTACGACATCGGCTGCTACTGCATCCAGGCTGCGCGCACCGCCTTTCAACAGGAGCCAACCCGCGTCGCCGGCCTCATCGACCGCGACCCGCAACTCGGCACCGATCGCCTCACCTCCGCCCTCCTCGACTTCCCCGCCGGCCACGCTATCTTCACCTGCAGCACCCAGCTCGTCCCACACCAGCGCGTCCACTTCTATGGAACAAAGGGCCGCATCGAAATCGAAATCCCCTTCAATGCCCCGCCCGACCGCCCCACACGCCTCTTCATCGACGACGGCCGCGACATCTTCGGCTCCGGCATAGAAACCGAAACCTTCCCCACCACCGACCAGTACACCCTCCAGGGCGACGCCTTCTCCCGCGCCATCCTCGAAGGCACACCCATCCCTGTCTCCCTCGAAGAAGCCATCGCCAACATGGCCGTCATCGACGCCATCTTCGCCTCCGCCCAATCCAATCAATGGAAAGCGCTATAGGCGAAGTATGGACTCCCAACCCGCCATCACTCGGCTGCATTACGAGCTCATCCACGGCCTGATCCAGACCGGCGTCTGCCCCACCAACGCTGATCTGTCCCGCCAACTCGGACTGCCTCTCTCAGAAATTGAAGACCAGCTCCGCGCCCTGGCTGCTATTCACGGAGTCGTCCTGCATCCGCACACACCCGCGCCGTGGATCCTCCATCCGTTCTCGCTAACGCCGACCATCAACTGGGTCAAAGGCAAAGACCACAGCTGGTGGGCTCCCTGCATCTGGTGCGCGCTCGGTGTCGCGGCTCTCATCGGCGGCGAAGTCCACATTCACTCCCGCAACGGCGCGGAAGGCGAATCCGTAACCATACCTGTTACAAATGGCCGCCCCGCCGGCTTCGAAACCGCCGTCGTCCACTTCGCCATTCCCCCAGCCCGCGCCTGGAATAACGTCCTCGAGCACTGCGCCATGGTCCTGCCCTTCCGCAATACTGACGAAATCGCGCCGTGGTGCAGCCGTCACGGCCTGCCCCGTGGCGAAGCCGTCCCTCTGCATCAGGTCGCCAGGCTCGCGACCCTCTGGTACGGATCGCACGCCCAACCCGACTGGCACAAATGGAGCGTCGCGGAAGCCCAGGCTATCTTCCATCGCGCCGGCCTCCAGTCAGACTTCTGGAATCTCGAACCGAGAGAAGGAAAGTTCTGACCGCCACTACACCGTGATCACAACCTTCCCCACCTGCGCATTCGACTCCAGATACTCATAAGCCTCGCGCGCCTGCGCCAGCGGAAACGTCTTCGCAATTTTCAGCTTGAACCGCCCATCCGCCAGCCGGTCGTACACATACTTCTTCGCGCCCTCCACAATCTCCGGCCTCGAGCGAAACTCCATCAGCGAATATCCGCGCAAGGATATACCCTTCGTCATCGCCGCCCGCGTCGGAAACGGCGTCTCCTGCATCGACAATCTGCCGTACTCAAAAATGATCCCGCCCGGTGCCGCCGCCTCCGCCAGCTTCTCCACAAACGGCCCTGCCACCGGATCGAAAATCACCCGCGCGCCTTTGCCTCCCGTGATCTCCTGCACCCGCGCCGGCAAATCTTCCTCTTCCGTCGCGATCACATAATCGGCGCCCAGCTCCACCAGCTCCTTCCTCTTCTTCGACGTCCGGGTCGCCGCGATCGACTTCCCGCCCGCGTCCTTCACAATCTGGATCGCCGCCAGCCCCACGCTGCTCGACGCCGCCGGCAACAGCGCAAAATCCCCCTGCCCCACTTTTCCGTAATGCACCAGCGCGCCCCACGCCGTCAGATACTGCATCCAGATCGCAGCACCCTCCGCCGGCGACAGCTTTTCGGGATACTCGCCCAGCACCGACCTCGGCACCACCGCCTCTTCGCCCAACACCCCGAACTGATTCATCGAATACCCCGGCACCGTCGCGACCTTTTTCCCCACCAGGCTCTTGTCGACGCCCGCGCCCACCGCTTCCACCACGCCCGCCGCCTCATACCCAATCCGCGAAGGCAGCTTCGGCTGCTCGAAATAAAGCCCCGCCATGTATAGCAGCTCCGCGCGATTCAGCCCCGTCGCCTGCACCCGCAGCCGCACCTCGCCTTCCTTCGGCTCTTGCGTTGGCGCATCTTCGATCTTCAGTTTCTCCGGCCCACCCAGTTCATAGAAACGAACGACCTTCGGCATTGCGTACCTCTCCTCGTGAAATAAAAAGCGAGACTCGCTCTCCAACCCACTTCGATGAGCGCACGCGCAAAAAGACTCCCAATCCGCAAACCGGCAAGGATCGCATTCGCCCGCGGCGGAAGATCGACAGTCAAAACAAAGCGGGCCCTGCCCGGGCAACCAACGCCCGAAAAACAGGACCCGCCTGCCTGCCTTCTGTTCCCTGTTCCCTGTTCCCTGTTCCCTGTTCCCTGTTCCCTGTTCCCTGTTCCCTGTTCCCTACTCCCTGCCTCTCAGAACCACCCGCCGGAATGCAGCACCACATTCTGCGCCGCAATTTGCGGCGATCCTCCGCTCGTCGCCGGCGCGAACAGCCAGCCACTTACCGACACAAAATCGCTATCGGCCACGCCCGAGAGGCTCTCTGGGTTGAACCCCTGATAGTTCGTCTGCGTCGTCGTCTCCACATTGAACGAAAACGCATTCGCAGACGCCGTCGGCCACCATAGCTCTTTCGTTTCGACGTCCGCCCTCGGCAAACCCTGGCCCCTCTATGCTGGCTCCGCCTGCGCGAAGAACAAAGCCCAACCTGACTGCGCGCCGTCCCTTCTCTGATTCACTCTCCGCCCCACCCCCTTTACTACTTGTGTATCCTGTCATCACATCGCCGCCGGATACTCCGGTCCCCACTCCCGGACGCGCGGTGCGTTGCACGAGGCCGCAATTTGACCAGCCCCTCCCGATCCGGCGCATCGCGCCGCTTTCATCTGGTCGTTCAAATCTGTGGCTATATCGCCGCGGTACTCCTTCCCTGGGTCGGCGTCACCTTCAGCATTCACACGCCTGCGCTGCGCGGCACGCCTCTGGCGCTCAGCTTCGTCTTGGTCGCCGGGATCACCCTCTTCACCAGCCTCGGCCCCGGCCTCGTTTCCGTCGTCCTCACCGCGCTCTTCTTTAATCATCTCGCCCTCGCGCGCAACACCTGGTTGTCGCTGACTTCGGAGTCCCTCCTCTACACCATCGTCATACTCGTCATCGGCACCCTCGTCGCCTTCCTCTGCGATCGCCAGCGCGTCATCGGCAGCGACCTCCGCGCCGCCCTGGCCTCTCTCCGGGTCCGCACCAACGCGCTCATGGAAGCCCAGCAAGCCAGCAACTCCGCCGCCTGGATGCACGATTCCGTCCTGGGCCGCATCGAGTGGGCCGAGGGCGGCGCCGAAATCTTTGGCCGCCCCTTTTCCGAATCCAGCGTCTCCCGCGACTGGACCAGCTTCATCCTCGCCGAGGATCGCGACCGCGTCCTGCACGCCGTCGAGGCCGCGACCTCCGTCGGTCAAAGCTTCCGCGTCGAGTTCCGCGTGCGCTGGCCCAACGGCGATCTCCACTGGCTCGAAAGCCGTGGCACTCCCTCCGCCGCCGATCCCAAAATCTGGCATGGCGTCACCCTCGATATCACCGATCGCAAGAAAGCCGAAGCCGCCCTCGTCCGTTCTGAGAAGCTGGCCGCCATCGGCCGCCTCTCCGCCACCGTCGCGCACGAAGTCAACAACCCCCTCGAAGCCGTCACCAACCTGCTTTACCTGGCCATTTCCGAACCTGGTCTCCCGCCCAAAGCCAAAGACTACCTGCAGCGCGCCGACCAGGAGCTCGCCCGTCTCGCCAGCATCGCCCGCCGCACCCTCACGTTTGTCCGCCCTAAATCGTCCGCTGGCCCGGTTGACGTCATCGAAACCGTCGAGGCCGTCGTCGACATGTTCCAGCCGCGCTGCACCGCGCGTGCCGCGGAAATACGAATCCGCCGCAACGCCGAGCTCACCATCCCTATGCCTGCCGACGATCTCCGCCAGATTCTCACCAACATCGTTTCCAACGCCTGCGACGCCCTTACTCCTTCCGGCGGCATCATCGAAATCGAAATCGTCCGCCACGACAGAACCGCCTCCATCTCCATCCGCGACAATGGCACCGGCATCTCCCCGGAAAACCTCACGCGCGTCTTCGACCCCTTCTTCACCACCAAAGAAGACGTTGGCACCGGCATTGGCCTCTGGGTAACCAAGGACCTCGTCGACAAGAATGGCGGCCGCATCTCCGTTCAAACCCGCTTCCTTCCTCCCGGCTTCCACACTATGTTTCGCGTCGAGTTCCCCCTGGCCTGACTCCCCAATGAAGAAGGGCCCGGGAAATGTTCCCAGGCCCCGCACTTCTTAAGACAAGCTCTCGCCAAAAGACTCCGAACTGGTCTCATCAACCTCATACCACCGAGATGCAGCGTGTGAGACCCGCCATCGAAGCGGGGCTCATACAGTCCGCCAAAGCCGTTGCGCTATATATGAGACTAGTTCTCGAAACAGTTCAGTCTCTGCCGCAGTTGCATCGCCCGCACTTTTCCTGCATGATTTTCCAATTCACCCAATCCCCGGAGAATCCAGCGTGAAAGGCATCGGATGGCCTCTCAGACCGTCATCGACTCCCACCCAACCGAAACTGCCGCCCCGCATTGGACCCTCTCCACCCGCATTGCCTTCCGCCTTTGCTTCGTCTATTTCGGTGTCTACTGCCTATCCACCCAGATCATCACCTCGCTCCTCGCCATCCCCAACGTTGACCTCCCCGACCCCTCCGGTATTCCGCCCTGGCGCCAGATCATCACCTTCACCGCAACCCGCGTCCTCCACCACAAAGATCCCCTCGTCTTCACCGGCAGCGGCAGCGGCGACAAAACCGTCGACTTTGTCCTCATCGTCTGCCTCTTCGTCTTCTCCCTCATTGCCACCGCTGTCTGGTCCATCCTCGACCGTCGCCGAACAAGCTACAGTGCCCTGCACAAATGGTTCATGCTCTTTCTTCGCTTCGCCCTCGCCGGTCAGATGCTCGTCTATGGCTTCGCCAAAGCCGTTCCTCTCCAGATGCCTTTCCCCGGCCTCTTCACCCTCATCGAACCCTTCGGCAACATGTCGCCCATGGGCGTTCTCTGGTCCTCCGTCGGCGCGTCCCAGCCCTACGAAATCGTAGTCGGCTGCCTCGAGTTAATCGGCGGCATTCTCCTCTTTATCCCCCGCACCGCGACCCTCGGCGCCCTCATCTCTCTCCTCGATATGAGCTACGTGTTCGCGCTCAATATGACCTACGATGTTCCCGTCAAGCTCCTCTCCCTGCACCTCGTCCTCATCGCGCTGATCTTTCTCGCGCCGCAGTTCCGCCGCCTCGCCAATTTCTTCTTCCTTGATCGCACTGCCGAGCCCGCGCCCAGAATCTCCCTCTTCCGCACCCCACGCGCCAATCGCATCGCCCTCGCCGTCCAGGCGCTCTTCGCCCTTTGGCTCATCGCCGCCAACATCTGGGGTGCCCGCATCGACTGGAAGAAGTACGGCCCTGGCCTTTCCAAACCCGCCCTCTACGGCATCTGGGATGTCGACGAGTTCTCGACCGACGGACAAACCCGCCCCCCGCTCCTCACCGATACCGCCCGCTGGCATCGCTTCATCTTCGACCGCCGTTTTGCCGCCATTCAGCAGATGAACGATACCCAGGCGTACTACACCCCCTCCATCGACACGAAGAAGAATACCCTCGCGCTCACCCAGCGCCACGCCAATAATCAGACCCTGAATTTCACCTTCGCCCGCCCCGCTCCCGATCAACTCATCCTCGACGGCCAACTCGACGGCCACAAAACCCACATCCAGCTCCGCCTTGAGGACACCCACAAATTCCTCCTCCTCAGCCGAGGCTTTCATTGGGTCCAGGAATACCCCTTCAACCGCTGATGCGACGGCTAACCGCTCCGCAGCCCCGTCAAATCAGTGCGTCCAACGGTTACGTTTTCTCCCCAGCGGTCCGGAGCCGAGTTCCCCCCTGGCCTGACCGCAGCTAACAGCCCCACCTGCAAGGGAAGCTCTGATTAAGCCGCCCGCGTTTGAAAGTGCACGGCCTCAGCCGCGCCACAGCCAGCTTGCGATGAAAAAACAACCCACCCCAAACCCAACGAAGGCCAGGTTCACCCCACAGATGGGATGAGAGTGCTGGTCCCCCGGCCGCAGAGGTTAGTCTGCGGTTGTAACGCAATCGGAGTTGCAAAAGGAGACCAGCATGAAAAAGGTTAGCAGCA
>Ga0182018_10004344_pt1 | contig 11998 bp, 9 predicted proteins | sample 812P2MmetaG_FD_120490 | JGI IMG/M metagenome (GOLD analysis project Ga0182018, IMG submission 120490) | Permafrost microbial communities from Stordalen Mire, Sweden - 812P2M metaG | ecosystem: Environmental > Terrestrial > Soil > Wetlands > Permafrost | place: Sweden: Stordalen | collected...
AACGGCGCTTTGAGCTCCGTCGACGCGCTGGTCACCAAGTCCGACGGAGCCCACTTCCTGTGGGCAACCGTTCACTTTGTGTTGAATGTGAAGCCGACCCAAAGGTCTGAAAGAAAATTGAGCACTCAAATGCCGGGATATCCACGTCGCGCCGGCAGGTCCGCCGGTCAAGCGCACCATTTCCACACCGGAGCTTCACTTGACCCAAAGGACGCTCCCTTTTCGCCAAAAGAATGGAGAAGTATTCAGATGGGCATTGTCCGGTTCTAAAGGGTACTGCACGATCAGGGCCAGTGATCTCCGATGCTGAATTCGGTACTCGATCACCCTGAGACGGCGAGCTCAGGTCGGATCTTGGCGCAGAGAAACATTCAAGAGAGCAGATTGACCGCCAATCGATCTGGTGATGTTGAATAATTGTGGACACGGAAACTGACGAGCTCACGCTGCGGCATATATTGTCGGTTGGTTGCCCGATGTGCCGGGCGAAACCGAAAGAGAGATGCGTACTTAGCACAGGACATCCGTCCCTTAAGACGCATCTCGCCCGAACGGTGGCCGCTGCCAAGGTTCCGCCGCCAGAGAACTTTGGGCAGACCGCTCTGCGAGTCGTGAAGCGAGTGACGAGCGCGAGCTTTCATGCCCTTTTCCAACACAAATAAGGACGCTTCAAAAAAGGGTGAGATGCCGGGCCTTTCTCACATATCCCCGAACCAGCCTCTTAAATCGAACCTTGTCGGCCGCTGACCAGGTTAATGACCAAGACCACCAACGCTACCACCAGCAGCAGGTGGATCAGGCCGCCTGCGACGTGGAGACTGAAACCGAGAAGCCAAAGAACAAGAAGCACAACGAAAATCGTCCAAAGCATGTCTGTTCTCCTTTTGCGTATGTTTTGAAACTCTTGCCTCTGGGTGAACTAAGCGTTTCCGAACGACTTTCCGCACTCCAAACAAACTCGTCGGGATCGCGGGGTAATCAGGCTGCAAAAAGGACACATCCTTTGCGGTCCGATGGATTGGGTCGTTGATTTCGAGGTCGCGATCAACCTCGAAAGCCAGTCGTTGATAATCGCAAGCCTGTTACGAAAACGATCGCTGAGCCGATCATTCATCATCGATCCACCTCCGCCTTTCTTTCTGCCCCCGCGAAGAGTCCGCGTCAGAATCTAAATCAATGAGAGTCTGCCATTGCGCACCATCTGCAAGTTCAACCATGACAGGCGGAGGACGGAGATGCTGTGCAGGATTGCTCACAATCCAGGAGAACTTCAGGTGGCATTTGAAGTTCTGCGAACGACCTTGCGTTTATGGCCAAGGGAAGAAGTGAGCAATTCAGACCAGCTATTATTTTGAGCCCGGGCAATGATGATGCAGAGATGAGCACTTCTTCTCCTCTCTTTCAGGTTTTCTGAACTAAGTCAGCCCATCTGAAGTTGTCTCTCCTTAGCGCCACTCCGAAAGGAACAATTTCATGAAAAAGACAATTTCACTGTTGTTGATGAGTTTGTTAGGGCTGGTTGGGACCTACGCGTGGGCGGGTTCAGACCGAGAGGAAACCGTCGAGCGCCTGCAAAAATCCGTGGACGTTCTTCAGTCCATCATGTCCACACCCGACAAAGGTATCCCCGAGGAAGTGTTGAGCGGTGCAAAATGCATCGTCATAGTGCCCAACTTGCTCAAGGGTGGTTTCATCTTTGGTGGCAAGCACGGACGTGGCGTGGCCTCCTGCCGCACCTCTGAAGGGTGGAGCGCTCCCGCATTCGTCTCGGTTGGCGGTGGCAGTTGGGGATTGCAGATCGGCGTCGAAGGCGTGGACCTGGTTATGCTGGTCATGAACGATCGTGGTTTGCAGCACTTGCTTTCCTCCAAGTTCGAACTGACGGGTGAGGGATCTGTGGCTGCAGGCCCCGTAGGCCGTCACACCTCCGCCGGAACTGACATATTGCTAAACACTGAAGTACTCACTTACTCACGTTCGAAAGGCATCTTCGCTGGCCTGACGTTGGAGGGTGCGGTAATTGAGCAGGATAACGACTCGACTCGCGCCATTTACGGCCACCACATGATGTTTCGCAACATTCTCTCCGGCAAGGCATCAACTCCCGCAAGCGCAGACGCGTTTCTGAAGGCTGTGTCCGAAGCGGGTCACCATGCCCACATCGCCGAAGCCAGAGAAGACAACAAGCAGTAGTCGCGCTACGAACCTTTCAGTTAGCTGAATTGTGCTGACCGGAACCGCGGGCTGGTTCCGGTCTGTCCATTTGTTTGAGACTCCAGAATTGCTCTTGGAGGGACCGGTCCGACTCACGATTGCCCTTTCAATCTCTTGTTTGCCGGTTCGGTGATCGTTCCAAGGACCACAATCAATCCAACGCCAAGCAATTACTCCAACGCACAGACGATCAACGGCTAAAGTGGAGAACCTAACGCCTTGGTTATGCCGGCGCGCGCGCGCGTCAAGGTAAGATGCCAACGCCGATGATCGCCACCGATCACTGCCGTGGTCGTTGCAGCCAAACCGAGTTCGCGTCGCAAGCCCGCGGCGCACAAAGCGCACTTGATGGGTCGAGATGGGTTGCGACAAGTTAGCCGGATGACAGTTGTGACGCAATCATCCAAAAAACACTACGAATGCAGTCTCTTTGCACTTTGACAGACGCGAATACTTCTTTCGCATTATTGACCTGCTGCTACGCGTCCCTATAATCGCCGCACTTCAGCTTCTGTGGGATCTCGCTAACGTTTGAAACTCTTCCTTGGTCGCGGATGTTTTTCATCTCAAGCGTCAATGGCGTTCGCGGGGAAGAATGGGGAAATGCGTGAATAGTCTTGGGAAACCTTCGTGTGTACTCCTGACGATCGTTGCCGGGTTGAGCCTCGTAAGTTTGAAGGTCGCTGGACAACAAATCACAGGAAGCATTCGTGGAACGGTGATCGATCCAAGCGGGTCAATCGTCCAGTCCGCGACCGTTATTTATTGCAAAGCAGATCGAGACCGGCTTGACGCGGGCTGCGGTCACGGACCATCAGGGGGAGTACGTGCTGGTCGAACTTCCGATTGGGCATTACCAGCTGGAGGTTCAGGCGAAAGGGTTCCAGAAGTACTTGCAGCAAGGAATCTCATTGGACGTGAACGAGACCGCGACGGTCGGCGTTCCCCTCAGACTCGGGGCGGAGACGCAGCAAGTTGAAGTGAGTGCGGACGCAAGTTTGGTGCAAAGCACGGTCAGCAGTCTTGGACAAACCGTGATGGAGCACGAGATCCTCGATCTCCCACTGGATGGACGCAACTTTTCCCAGTTGGGACTGCTTCAGCCAGGAGTCGTGCCCTTGACTCCCGGACTTCTCGAAGCCGGCGGCCCGGCGCGACAGAACCAGGCCTATGCCGTAGATGGCCAGCGGCCGGAATCGAACAATTTCATGATCGACGGCGCCGACAATGAAAGCTCTGTGGACGGCGGATTTGTGCTCAAGCCACCGATCGACGCGATCGCCGAGTTCAGGATTCTCACTCACAACGCGAGCGCGGAGTTCGGACGCAATACTGGCTCGACGACCAATATCGTAACGCGGGGAGGGAGCAATTCATTTCACGGCGCTGCCTGGGAATTTCTGCGCCATGACGCGATGGATTCGTCCGACTACTTCACTCAGAGCGTCCAGCCTTTGAAACAGAACCAGTTTGGCGCCACGTTCGGAGGCCCGATTCTGAAGGGCAAGACTTTCTTTTTCGGATATTACGAGGGTTTTCGCAACCGGGAGGGTGAGACCGTGCCTGCAACCGTGCCTTCATTGGCGGAAAGGCAGGGTAACTTCGCGGAGCAGTGCACTGCCGGCTTTGACGCCAGCGGCCTCTGCGCTAACCCTCAACAGCAACTCACCTTTTTTGGAACTCCGGTGCCGTTCAACCAAATGACTCTATTTACGCCCATTGATCCGATTGCGACGAATGTCTTGCCGTTCTTCCCGTTGCCAAATAATGGAGCCAATGGATTCATCGCCACGCAGACTCTCAGCGAGAATAACGACCAGTTCGGATTGCGCCTGGATCATTATCTTTCCCGCACTGACACTCTGAATTTCCGCTACATGTACAGTAGCGGCCCGACGACGGATCCTCTGTCGCCTGTGGGAGCAAACGTCCCGGGCTTTCCGGTGGGCGAGGATGATCGTGCGCAGAACTTTGTTGCGCAGGAGACCCATATCTTTTCGCCAACCACCATCGGCGTAGCGCGCTTTTCGCATCTCCGCAATAAGTTCCTGCTGGACGAGCACCTGAATCACGAGTCGCCATCAGAATTGGGTTTCCAGTACGATCCCACGTTGCCTTCAGCCGCCGGACCGCCGTTTATTCAGGTCGGGGGATACGCCTCGGTGGGCGACCCCATCACGGGACCGCGGAACACGGTTCAGAATACGTTTGACCTCTCCGGCTCTCTGAGTTGGATTCATGGCCGCCACGAATTGAAATTTGGCGGAGGCTATCGCCGCGACCAGATGAATGCCTTGCAGGGCATCGCCAGCAACGGCTTTTTTGTCTTCTCCACCTTTCCCTACAGCGACGGATTTGCCAGCTTTCTGTCTGGCAATCCGGTGGTCTTTCTTCAAGGCGGCGGCGATTTTAGTCGTGAAATCCGCGACCGGGCCCTCGACGCTTACGGCCAGGACAACTACAAGGTCTCATCGAACCTGATGCTGAACCTGGGACTTCGTTACGAACTGCCCTTTCCCTCCACCGAGAACAAGAACCGGGTGAATCTCTTCGTTCCTGGAGCACAGTCGACCGTGAATCCCAGCGCTCCGGCGGGACTTCTGTATCCCGGCGATCCGGGCGTGCCGGCAGGCTTGATTCCCACGCAGAAAACAGCCTTCGCTACGCGAGTCGGTTTTGCATGGGACCCGCACGGAGACTCCAACACGGTGGTCAGCTCGGCCTACGGAATTTTCTACGAGCCCTACTACACCGGAGAGGGCGGTCCACTGCAGGATCCGGTCAGCGCGCCTCCCTATCTCAAGACTCAGCAGATAAGCTTTCCCGTCAACTCGTTTGCCAATCCGTTTTATACGCCGAATCCTTTCAGTCAGGCTTTCCCCGAGGCGATGACTCTGCTCGTGGTCGCTCGCAACCTGCATCTGCCCTACGCGCAGGATTGGAACCTGAATATTCAACGGTCGTTGGGCGCGGACTGGTTATTTCAGGTCGGGTACGTGGGCACCACCGGTGTGAGGCTGCCGCGATTTGTTGAAGGCAATCCTGCCCTCTTCATTCCGGGCGTCGACGGAAGCGTGAACCCCATATCGAACGAGAACGACGTGAATCAGCGGCGTCTCTATTCCGGATGCACACTGGCGCAACCGAACAATTGCGTCTACAGTTCGGTCGGTGAAATCGCCAGCATCGCGAATTCCAACTACAACGCCTTGGAAACCAGCCTGCGCAAGCGCTTCAGCCACGGCCTGTCCTTCCTTGCGTCCTATACTTGGTCGCACTCCATTGATGACGTTTCTTCCTTCAACATTACCGGCTCGGCGTCGCAGCCGGTCGCCGGAGAAAATGACCTTGCGCAGAATCCATTTGATCTCGCGGCGGAGCGCGGCCGCTCCATGTTCGATGCCCGCCATCGCTTCGTACTGAGCTACCAGTGGATCCTTCCGTTCCTGCAACACTCCAGCGGCTGGTATGGGCATGTTCTCGGCAATTGGCAGTTGAACGGAATTGTGACTGCGATGAGTGGCACGCCGTTCACGGTATTCGACTCGAACGACGTTTCGCTGCAAGGGCAGGCGCCTGAGATTTCCGGATTTTCCAGTAACCGGCCCAACGTAGTGGGCAATCCGAATTCCGGCCCTCGTACGGCGGCGGAATGGTTCAACGTAAGCGCGTTTCAGCAACTCCAGCCGGATCCTCTTGGCCGGTTCGAGGTATTCGGGGACGAAGGACGGAATGCGGTCCAGGGGCCAGGATGTGAACTGGGACGCCTCGGCCTTCAAGAACATTCGACTGGCGGAATCAAAGGAACTTCAATTCCGCGGTGAGCTATTCAATGTACTGAACCATACCAATTTCCGCTTACCGGTCAGCGATATCGAATCGCCAACTTTCGGGCAGATCCAGTCGGACGTAAGCCCGAGATTCAAATCGCGCCGAAGTTTCTGTCTTGATGCTGAAAATCAGTCCATTCGCTCGAAGGCTTCTGCTCAGGCTTCTAATCGGCCTGATAATCGGCTACGTCTCTTTCGGAGCTTACGTCTGGTGGGCGATGCGTCAGCCTCCTGAGACTTTCGGCCGGGTGATGGCTAGTATGCCCGGCCCCGTCGTCTTTTTGCTCTTCCCGTTTGAAACATTGTGGATGCATGCTCGCGGGGGGAGTCTGCACCTGGGAGATCCGGCGCCAGACTTCTCGCTGCTCAAGGTAGACAAAAGCGAGCGTGTTCAAGTCTCGGTCATAAACCAACGGCAACCGGTGGTGCTTGTGTTCGGAAGTTACACCTGACCGCCGTTCCGCCGGGAGGCTCCCGCCCTCAATAAGCTTTACCAGGCGTATCGCGGTCGTGTTGCTTTCTTGGTCGTCTATATTGCGGAAGCGCACCCCAGCGACGTTTGGCAGATGCAGAGCAATATCAAAGACAACGTCGTTTTTGCCAGCCCGAGGACGGAAGAAGACCGAGCCTTCGTCGCCGGTGCCTGCGTGCGAAAGCTTGGCATAGAGTTTCGGGCTGTGCTCGACGAGTTTGGCAACTCTACCGAAAAGGCCTATACGGGCTGGCCGAACCGCATTTACTTGATCGACTCGCAAGGCCACGTTGCCTATAAGAGCGCACCTGGACCGTTTGGTTTTAAGCCTGACCAATTGGAAGCAGTTCTTTCTCGGACCACCGAGACCAGCAAGTAAAGTGAGAAGGTGAATGATGAGGGCCATTCCTGTTCAATTCCACATCCATGGTTCAGGGCCCAACTGTCAACGCGGGGAGCTCCACTCCAGCCACCTCCACCCTATTTCCTAACTTCTTCCTTATTCTTCACAAATTCGGATGGATCAAGTCCATCCTGGCTGTCTGTTTCAGTCCCCCTAAATCATCGGTCGCGGCCTCGCGGTAGAATGACGCTTCTATTCCGCGAGGAAACGATTACTCGTTCAGCCCTGCTACGGGCACCCAAGGACGCGCAATGATGCCACTGCAATCGACCGTTGTGCCAACCCATCTGGTCCATCTCGCTCCCGTTGATGTCGTCATCGTGGTTTTTTATTTTGTTCTGGTGCTCTCCATCGGCTGGTATTTAAAAGGCCGCGCCAACACCGGCGAAGACTTTTTCATGGCGGGCCGCGAGATGACCGCATGGGTGGCCGGTCTCAGTTTTCTTTCAGCGAATCTCGGCGCCCTGGAGTTGATGGGGTGGGCGGGTTCGGCCTACCAGTACGGCATCCTGGCGACGCACTGGTATTGGATCGGCGCCATCCCCGCGATGCTGTTCCTGGCGCTGGTCATGATGCCGTTCTATTACATTTCGAAGACTCACTCGGTGCCGGGATATTTGAAGCTGCGTTTTGGCGAGTCCAGCCGCGCCTTGTCTGCGGTTTCGTTCGCTTTCATGACCGTGCTCATGAGCGGCGTCAACATGTTTGCCATGGCCAAGGTCATGCAGATCGTGCTCGGCTGGGACATCAACTTCAGCATCTGGGTTTCGTCTCTAACCGTTGCTATTTATGTAGCTCTAGGCGGATTGCGCTCGGCCATCTTCAATGAAGTGCTGCAATTTTTCCTCATCTGGGCAGGCGCCCTGCTGATTCCGATCCTCGGACTCTACGAAGCCGGGGGGTGGACGAACCTTAAGCTCCAAATTGCGCAGAGAGCTTCAGAACAGTATGTCCATCTCTGGTCGGGGTTGGGGTCATTCAGCAATAATCCCATGGGCATCCATTGGACCGGTATTGTGTTCGGACTCGGCGCGGTCATCTCAATGGGATACTGGACCACGGACTTTCTGGTGGTGCAGCGCATTCTGGCCGCGAAAGATATTCGCAGCGCGGAAATGGCGCCCATCATCGGCGCTGGATTCAAGATGCTGGTCCCGATTATCGTGATCCTTCCTGGACTGCTGGGCTTGGCCGTATTGCCCGAAAAGCTGGTTCCGGAGTCGATGGCCGCGGTGACTGGAGGCCACAGCTATAACGATGTGCTACCGCTTATGCTCGCTCGCTATTGCGGTCCCGGGTTGCTCGGCCTTGGAGTTACCGCCCTGATTGCGGGCTTCATGTCCGGTATGGCTGGAAATGTGAGCGCCTTCACGACGGTGTGGACGTATGACCTCTACCGTCCGTTTATCAACAGCAAGGCCAGTGACCACCATTACGTGAACATGGGGCGTTGGACGACCGTGATCGGCGTGTTGATCAGTGTCGCAACGGCGTATCTCGTGATGCAGTTTGCCAGCATTATGGATTACGTGCAGGCGCTGTTCAGCTTCTTCATTGCTCCTCTATTTGGCACGGTCGTGCTCGGTATGCTATGGAAACGAGCGACTGGCTCTGGCGGATTCTGGGGATTGCTTTGCGGAACGCTTTCTTCGATCAGCATGTGGACCTGGGTAAAAGTGGATCCCTCTGCGCTGCGTTTTGTTGCACTCTCGCCACATGCCAAAGGCCTGGCCCAGGATATGTATCAGGCGCTCTGGTCCTTTGTAGTTTGCGTAGTAGTGACCGTGGTTGTAAGTCTTGCCACGAAACCGATGTCTGACGGTGAGTTGACCGGGTTGGTGTACGGGTTGACCGAAGTTCCTTCGGTCGGAGATGTCCCGCTATATCAGAAGCCTCTTTTCTGGGCTGCGGTGGTGACGGTCGTCTTCATCGTCCTGAACATTATTTTCTGGTAGCGGATTTTCTGGTAAAGGGAGGCGCGCGATATGGTTTCCATCTGGTTCTTCATCGGGATTTCACTGGCGGTGAATGGCGCACTGATCCTGGCTACCGGAATTTATCAACTGGTGAATCCTCCGGTGAATCCAGGCATTGTCCTCTTCAACCTGCACGCGAATGTGTGGTGGGGCGCAGTGTTGTTGGTGGTCGGTCTCATTTATTTATTCAAATTCGCGCCCCGACGACAAACCTAGATTCGTTCGAAAATAGGAGCGGTTATGTCCGAGAAAAAGATGACGATGGGCCTGATCGTGGGTAACCGAGGCTTCTTTCCCGATCATTTGGCGAAGAGTGGACGCGAAGAGATGCTCGGAGTGCTGCAGGCGGCGGGCATCGAGGTGGTGGCGCTCACGCCGGAAGAGAGCAAGTACGGAGCGGTAGAGACGCGGGAAGACTCTCGGCGCTGTGCCGAGCTGTTCAAGCGCAATCGCGAGCGGATCGACGGCGTCATTATTACGCTGCCCAACTTCGGCGAAGAACGGGCCATTGCCGATGCCTTGCGGCTGGCCGATCTTCGTGTGCCGGTATTGATTCAGGCCACGCCGGATGATCCTAAGCAGATGACCATCGCTTCGCGCCGTGACAGCTTCTGCGGCAAGATGTCGGCTTGCAACAATCTTCGACAATACGACATTCCCTATTCCATCACTACACTGCACACGGAAAGTCCCGGCTCGCCAGAGTTTGCCAAAGATCTCGAATGGTTCTCCGGAGTGTGCCGGGTGGTGAAGGGCTTCTGCAACCTGCGCGTAGGCGCCATTGGCGCGCGACCGGCCGCGTTCAACACCGTTCGCTATAGCGAAAAGATTCTCGAATCGCAGGGTATCTCCATCGAGACACTCGATCTTTCCGAAGTGCTGGGTCGCATTGAGCGCATGAAAGACAACGACGATCAAGCGCAAGCCAAATTGTCCGCCATTCATAAATACGTCGACACTAGCAGCGTGCCCTCACCAGCGCTTCTAAAGATGGCCAAACTAGGCGCGGTGATCGACCAGTGGATGGCAGCGACCGAGGTCACCATCAGCGCGGTCCAATGTTGGACTTCGATCGAAGAAAATCTGGGCGTCGTTCCCTGCACCGTCATGAGCATGATGAGCAATGAGTTGCTCTCCAGCGCTTGCGAAGTGGATATTTGCGGCGTGCTGGGTATGCACGCACTACAGCTCGCTTCCGGCACTCCCTCGGCTCTTCTCGATTGGAACAACAACTATGGATCGGACCCGAACAAAGCCGTCTGCTTCCACTGCTCGAATCTGCCCAAGCATTTCTTCCGCTCGGTGAAGATGGATTTTCAGGAGATCATCGCCGGCACTGTTGGCAAGGAGAATACCTTCGGAACCTGCGTGGGGCTTATTAAGCCTGAAAGAATGAGCTTCGCCCGCTTCTCGACCGACGACACATCCGGCAAGATGCGCGGTTACGTGGGCGAAGGAAGATTTACCGACGATCCGCTGAACACCTTCGGCGGCGCGGGCGTGGTGGAAATCCCGAACCTGCAGCGGTTGCTGCATTTCATCTGTGAGCGCGGCTTTGAACACCACGTAGCCGCCAACCTTTCCACCGTCGCCTCCGCCGTGTATGAAGCCACCACCCGCTATCTAGGTTGGGACATGCACTTCCACGATCGCGAAAAGGGAGCCTGCTGAGGTCTAGTAGCGAAAAATTGATTTCATCGCCGGATAAATCCGGCTGTACGCGGCATACTGTGACTGCATGACCGACACGTTCGCCGAAATTGGCAGCAAGCAATGCGCCACCCGCACCGACTCTTTACACGCTGCATCCACCGACGTCCACATCCCAGCGGCAACCCCGGCCAGGATGGCCGCACCATATGCCGCGCCCTCCTCGGTCTGCGTGATCTCGACTTCATGTCCATACACGTCAGCCTGAATCTGGCTCCATAGCCGGGATCGAGCACCGCCGCCGCCAAGTCGAATGGTTCTGACGGGCACGCCCATCTCCTCGAAGATGCCGAGGCTATCCTTCAGGCTGAATGCGACGCCCTCGAGAATTGCCCGAACAATGTGGCTGCGCGAGTGAGAAGCGGCGATGCCAGCAAGCACTCCGCGCGCTTGAGCATCGAGATGCGGTGTGCGCTCGCCCATCAGATACGGCGCCCACAGTAATCCTTCGGAGCCGGGAGGCGCCTTCGCCGCTTCGTCCATGAGATGCTCGTACGGATCGCGTCCGTCCGGCACGCCCGTGTTACCGAATTGATCGCGAAACCAACGCAACGAAAGTCCTGCTGCCTGGGTTACGCCCATCACGTGCCAGCGCCCGGGAATCCCGTGACAGAAAGTATGCAACCGTCCCTTGGGATCAAGCGCCGGATGGTCCGTCGCCGCGAAGACTACTCCGGAGGTGCCGATGGTCGCGCTCGCCGCTCCAGGAGCAACGATGCCCATGCCGATCGCACCAGCCGCTTGGTCGCCGGCACCAGCCACCACCGGAGTGCCGGGCGCCAGCCCGGTCAATTCTGCCGATTCGCGCGACACTTTGCCGCAGATATCGCACGATTCGAACAGCGCCGGCAGCAGAGCGCTGTCAATTTCTGCGGCCCGCAAAACTTCACTCGACCATCGGCGGCGCGCAACATCCAGCATCAGAGTCCCGGACGCGTCCGCAACGTCGGTCGCCTTCTCCCCCGTCATCCGGACACGAACATAATCTTTCGGAAGCATCACCGATCGAACGCGGCTCCAATTCTGCGGTTCGTTCTCTCGAACCCAGAGCAATTTCGTCAAGGTGAAATTGGGGAGCGCAGGATTGCAGGTAAGTTGAATCAGCCTCTTCGCGCCGATCCGTTGGTTCAATTCATCGCATTGTTTCTGTGTCCGGACGTCGCACCAGATCAGCGCCGGACGCACCACCTTACCCGCGGCATCGAGCAGAACCGCTCCGTGCATCTGTCCGGAAAGACCTACACACGCAATCTGTTCGCCCTGCACATCCCCGCACCGGAGTGCATTCCGGACCGCCAATTGTGCGGCGCGCCACCAGTCGTCGGGATTCTGTTCGGCCCAACCAGTTCGAGGCGAGGCGAACGGAACGTGTTCTTCAGTCGCGGAGGCAACC
>Ga0182018_10004345_pt1 | contig 11996 bp, 9 predicted proteins | sample 812P2MmetaG_FD_120490 | JGI IMG/M metagenome (GOLD analysis project Ga0182018, IMG submission 120490) | Permafrost microbial communities from Stordalen Mire, Sweden - 812P2M metaG | ecosystem: Environmental > Terrestrial > Soil > Wetlands > Permafrost | place: Sweden: Stordalen | collected...
GATGCCGCCACTTCCGCCATCACCAGCGCAGCGCGCAGCCGCTCCTTCTTCCCGCCGCCGGCGCGCGCGCCCTCGCGCAGCGCCGTCAAATCGGCCTTCCGGCAGACGCGCCACGCGGGCGCCACGCCGAAGACGACTCCCGTGAGTGCGGTGAGCGCGCCGGCGAACAGGAGCACCCGCCAGTCGAATGCCGTGGCTTGCTCCACTGGCAGCGTATTGGGCACGAGACGCGCCAGCAGCGGCACGGTGAGGCCTGCGACCAGCACGCCGACCGCGCCGCCGAGGAACGCCAGCACCAGGCTCTCGGTGGTCAATTGGCGGATCAGCCGCTCGCGTCCGGCGCCGATCGCCGTCCTGACGGCCAGCTCTTTCTCGCGCACCAGCGCGCGCACCAGCAGCAGATTCGCCAGGTTGGTACAGGCGATCAGCAGCACGCAGATCGCCGCGCCTACCAACGCGTACAACAACAGGCGCGACTGCGTCGACACGTCGTCGCGCAACAGGTAGACGTTGGCGTGGGTGCCTTCGTTCTCCTTGGGGTATTGCCGCTCGAGCTGGGCGGTGACCACCGCCATCTCGGACAATGCCTGCGCCACACTCACGCCGGGACGCAGGCGGCCCACAGCTTCCAGCCAATTGTCGTTGCGGTCGCCATAGTTGTCCGCCTTCAACCGGATGGCGGTCCACAGCTGGATGTCGCGGTTGGGGAAGTAGAACGTGCGCGGCATCACTCCGATAACGGTGTAGCGTTCGTCATTGAGCAGCACCTGGCGGCCCAGAACCTGCGGATCGCCCCCGAAGCGCCGCTGCCACAGTCCGTAGCTGAGAAGCAGCGTGCCGCCGGCGCCTTCGCGATCATCGGCCGGCGAGAAAACGCGTCCCAGGAGCGGCTGCACTTGCAGCGTGGGCAGCACGTCGCGGTCGACCAGGGCGATGTCGATGCGCACCGGCTCGCCTTCGCCCACCAGATTCACGGCGTTGCGGTTGTACGCTCCCATCGCCGCGAAGGAGTGGCTCATCTTTTTCCAATCGGCATAGTTGGCAGGAGAAAGCTCCAGGCGCGAGTAGCCCGGCTCGGTCTGCCACAACTTCACGAGCTGCTCGGGATGGGGGAACGGCAGGGGCCGCAGAAGAACCTGGTCGGCGAGCGAAAAGGCGGCGGTGTTGGCGCCGATGCCGAGAGCTACCACCAGCACGGCCGTGGCGGCGAATCCGGGAGTGCGCCGCAGGGCTCGCGCGGTGTAACGCAGATCCTGCCGCAGTACGTCGGCATGGACTGCCAGCGCGTTAAAGAGGATTTCGAAGAAGACGCCGATCCACAGCGCCGGAAGTCCCATGGCCGAGGTGTCGCGCAGGCGGCGCGCCAAGACGCCGCACATTTCGCCGGCGTACTCGTTGCGAAAGGAAGCGGGGTAAAGATGGAGCAGCAGACGATAGAGCCGCATTATGCCCTCCCCGAAGCGAATCCGCTGGCGCGCGCCATGCGGACGAGCTCGTGGAGACGGTTGGTTTCCGCGCGCGCGACCTTGGTTCCGAAAGGCGTGATGCGGTAATAGCGGCGCCGCTCGTCGTCGAGTTCGGGCGCCGGGCGAGTGTTGGTTTCGACCAGCAGGCCCTGCTCCAGCATGCGTTGGATGGAGCGGTACAACGTGCCGGCGCTCAGGCGCAAAGCGCCATCGGTGCGTTGTTCGATGTCCTGAATGATGGCGTAGCCATGGCGATCTTCAGTGGCCAATGCCATCAATATATGGAAGGTCGCCGAAGGAAGCGGAAGCAGGGATACCGGGTCTTCGTGCATATGGCTATTATAGCCACACTGGCTATAGTTAGGGAAGCAACATGCAGATTGGGCGCTAAAGCATGCCCCACGTCTTCCCGGAATCGGACGGCACGCGGCGCGCCTCCGCGCGCAAGCTACACAAATAAAAGCGTCGTCGGGCGGCACGATTCGTGCCCATAATCGAATCCATGGCGGACTGGGGGAGCGAGATCGGGCATGCCGCGCGAATGCTACGCCGCAGTCCGGGATTTACGGCGATGGCGATAGGAGCCATCGCACTGGGCATCGGCGCCTGCACGGCCATCTTCTCGGTAGTCAACAAAGTGCTCCTCGAGCCGCTTCCCTACCCCGCGCCGGAGCGCCTGGTTCAGTTGATGACGACGTCGCCGCTCGGCAATCAGAGCGTCGTCTCGATTCCCAAGTACCGCATCTGGCGCGACGAGACCAGAGTCTTCGAATATCTGGCCGCCGCCGATATCGCCGGCCCAAGCGTCAGCCTGACGATGGGCGACCGCGCGGAGCCTTTGCAAACCGCGCGCGTGTCGGCGGATTATTTCCGTCTTTTCGGCGCGCCGGTGGAAGTGGGGCGCACTTTCGACGCCCGTGAGGACGGCGCCGGAGGTCCGCGGGTGGCGGTGATCAGCGACGCCCTTTGGCGTCATCGATTCGGCAGTAAGCCGGGACTCGTGGGCAGCCGAATCTCGCTCGAACAGCGGGACTGCCTGGTGATCGGGATCCTGGCTCCAGGGTTCCGCATGGACCCGCCGGCCGACCTGTGGCTGCCGCTGAAAGCCGACGAATCGGCGCGCGATCACATGAGCCGCGTGAGGGTAGTAGGACGCCTGCGGCCGGGAGTGACGTTGGAGAAGGCGCAGGAAGGCATCGCCGCCACGATTGGGGCGTTCACGAACCAGAACTCCGAGGCGCCACTGCTGCTTGACGAGGGCTTCACGGCGATCCCGCTGCGCGATGCCCTGGTGGGCGACGTGCGGCCGGCACTGTACTTACTCACCGGCGCGGTGGGGTGCGTGCTCCTGATCTCATGCGCCAACGTGGCGCACCTGCTGCTGGCGCGATCGACGCGGCGGACGCGCGAGATTGCCATTCGCGCGGCGCTGGGCGCGGAACGTCCGACAATCGTGCGCCAACTGATGACGGAGAGCATGCTGCTGGCGTTGGGAGGCGGACTGCTCGGTCTCATTCTGGGATGGGTGGGAGTGCGCGAGTTGCTGGCATTCAGCCCGGGCGAAATTCCGCGCGTGGGCGCCAACGGGGCTGCGATTGCGCTCGACGGCCGCGTTTTTCTGTTCACGCTGGCGGTCTCCGCGCTTACGGGTTTGCTTTTCGGATTACTGCCCGCGCTGAGCGCGTCGCGCGCCGACCTTGCCTCGTTAGTGAAAGACAGCGGGTCGCAATCGGGCATGGGATTCCGGCGCAATATCGGACGGCCAGCGCTGGTGGTGATGGAGATGGCACTGGCGCTGATCCTGCTGGCGGGCGCGGGTCTGCTGATTCGAACGTTCACCGCACAGCGGGCTGTGAATCGCGGATTCGATGAGCAGAACGTGCTCACGCTGGAGATGTCGCTGGGGAGCTCGCGGTTCGAACGCACCGAGGCCGTTGCCGAGATGGTGCGGGATGCCCGGCAGCGGCTGCGCCACATTCCGGGCGTGGCGGCGGTGGCCACGACATCGTCGCTGCCGCTCGAGCCGACCCTGACGATGCCGTTCACCGCTCTGGAACGCGACCAGACGCGGGTGGGCCGGTACCACGGAGCGGCCGCGTGGCGCAGCGTATCGCCGGGATATTTCGACGCGTTCGGCATCCGCCTGCTGCGCGGCCGCGCGTTCGCCGAGGCCGACGATGGTACTTCCACCGGTGTGGCCCTCATCAACCGCGCCATGGTGCGCAAATACTGGCCGGAGGTGGACGCCGACCCGATCGGTGAATGGATCCAGATCGGGCAGCGCATGGGTCCGGGGATCGAGGATCGGCCACGGCAAATCGTCGGCGTGGTGGCCGATTTGCGCGAAGCCGGACTGAGCCTGGAGCCCACGCTCTACGTGCCGGAGACGCAGGTACCCGACGGCCTGAACGCGCGCAACAACGGTCTGCTGCCGCTCACGTGGGTGGTGCGGTCGGCAGGCACGGTGGCGCTGCCGGGTGTGGCCGTGCAGGAAGCGTTGCGGGCGGCAAGCGGCGGGTTCCCGCTGGGGCGTATTCGGACCATGCATCAGGTGGTAGCGGCCTCGTCGGCGCGCACGGCATTCTATACGCTGCTGCTGGGGGTGTTCGCGGGCATGGCGCTAGTGCTGGCCACGCTGGGGCTTTACGGATTGATGGCGTATTCGGTGGAGCAGCGCGCCGTGGAGATCGGTATCCGCATGGCGCTGGGCGCGCGGCCGCACGACGTGCAAAGCATGGTTATTCTGCAGGGCACGCGGCTGGGCGTGCTGGGAATCGCCCTCGGCGTCCCGGCGGCGGCGATGCTGGCGCGCGTGATGAACAGCGTAATCGTGGGACAGCGCTCGTGGGATCCGGCGGTTTTTGGAGGGGTGGCCGCGGGGTTGATGTTAGTGGCCGTGCTGGCCAGTTATGTGCCGTCGTTGCGCGCGACGCGAGTGGACCCGGTGGAGGTTTTGCGAGGCGGGTAAGACGTGGCGAGAACTCATCTCGGCGCGTCGGGTCGAGAAGAGCAGGGAACGGTCCCTACCGGGAACGTCTCTGGCGGCAGAAACTAAGAACGCCGGCAAGAGTGCCGGCGCTGCAGACTGAAGCCCGCGCCACGTCGCTCACCAGTGGTTTCAACAAGATGCCCCGGGGGTTCCGGAACGTCTCCGAACTCCCGATGTCGTGGAATTTGCCATGAGCCCGCAAACCGACTCCCTCGCGGTCGCGGCTCGAAAACACAATGTGCCGATACTGAGCCGCGACCAAAGGGAGCGGGATGCATGCGATAATCGCTCGCATGCATTTGAGAATATCGCTCGGTTCTATTGTGCCTGCGTTGTTGGCCGCTGCGGCGGCACTTGCGGCCCAGGGCTTCGATCCCACCATGCCCGCGCCGGTGCCGGCGGTTTCCGGCAAGGTTGTGGAATTTTTCGGGCTGCGCTACATCGACGTGAAGGCCGGCGACGGCGCGCCGGCCGCGGCCGGACAGGAATATACGGTCCACTACACTGGCTGGCTGCGCGACGGCAGCAAGTTCGATTCGTCGGTAGACAGGGGTACGCCGCTCAAGTTCGTGCAGGGACGGCGCGCCGTGATCGCCGGCTGGGACGCTGGTTTCGAGGGCATGAAGGTGGGAGGCAAGCGGCGTCTGTACCTCCCGTATCAGCTCGCCTATGGCGAATTGGGCCGGCCGCCGGCGATTCCGCCGAAGGCCGAGCTGATCTTCGACGTGGAACTGCTGGGGGTAAAGGATGCCGCGCCGCAACCGTCCGCTGGCGCCGATCTCAGCCTGGTGTTGCACGATCTCGAGGATCACATCATGGCGCTGGCCAAGGCCGTTCCCGAGGAGAAGTATTCGTGGAAACCCGCGGCGGGAGTGCGCAGCTTTCAGCAGGTGTTCCTCCATATCGCCAACGGCAATCGGTTGTTATTGAACATCGCGATGGATGCGCCCGACGCGGATGCGTTAAAGAAGCTGATCGACGAGCAGGCGAAAAACGAAGCGGCGCAGGCGACCAAAGATAAGGTGCTAGAAGCTCTGAGCGAGAGCTTTGCGGCGATACACAGCGCCTTGGACGGCGCCCGGCCGGCGACCCTCACGCATGCGGTGGATTTTTTCGGCACGCCAGCCACGACGAACGGTGTGCTGATCGACCTGGAGACGCACATGGCCGAGCATCTGGGCCAGGCGATCGCATATTCGCGAATGACTGGCATCGTGCCGCCTTGGTCGCAATAAGGGGGAACCGAGCTATTTGATGACACCAGCTTCGGGCTGTCTGGGCCTTGGGAGTTCCTGCATGGGATACTTGGCTGCAAAATCGACATCCTGCCGCTGAACAAACACCAAGAAGATGTCATTAAACCGCCTGAGTTCGCTAATTAGTTGATCGACCTGCTCTTTGGTCATCGGGACATCCATGCTCCGGAGCGTAGCACATGCTCAGACACGGTCGAAGGCTCTTGGTTTCATCAAGTATGTTCTTGCTCAATCAAGGGCACCGCTCCCTCGCGGTCGCGGCTCATTAACCCGGGCAGATCTACAGTATCCGCTCGATTTCCGCTTCCTGGAATCCCAGAACGATCTCGGCGCCCTTTACCAGGATGGGCCGTTTGATGAGATTCGGGTGCGTCGACATCAAATCCAACGCTTCGGCTCGCGACGGCGGATTGTCCTTCATCTTGCGCTCGCGATAAAGCTCGTTGCGCGAGTTCAGGAACGAGCGGTAGTCGCGCTTGCCGATGAGGCGGTCCAATTGCTCGACGGTTAATCCTTTATTGAGGTCGATTTCCTGGAAATCGGCTCCCTGTGCGCGAAGCCAACTCTTCGCGTTGCGGCAGGTGGTTCAAGTGGGTTTGGTGTAAAAGGTCAGTGCGGGCATGGGGTCGTACGATAATAACGCAGGACGGCGGCGCGCGCCAGATGCGCTAAGCTGCGCCGACCAAGTCCGTGAGCCGGTCCATGATGTCTTTGAGGGACGCGGATTGGGCAGTCAATTCCGTGGCCGCCGCGGCGCCTTCCTGGGCATTCGCCGCGGTCTGTTGGGTCACCTGCTCCATTTGGGTGATGGCCCTGGCGATTTGCTCCATACCCTGCCCCTGCTGCGAGCTACCGGCACTCATTTCGTCCACCAGGGACTTCACTTTAGCAGCCTCGCCGATGATGCCGTGGATCGCGGTGGCAACCTGATCGACTTTGGACTTGCCCTCGTGCGACTTGGCGATGGATTCCTCAATCAGCGTGGCGGTATCTCTCGCCGCCTGCGCGGAACGCTGCGCCAGGTTGCGGACCTCGTCGGCTACCACGGCAAATCCCATGCCGGCTTCACCGGCGCGGGCGGCTTCCACGGCGGCGTTCAGCGCCAAAATATTGGTCTGAAACGCGATTTCATCGATGGCTTTAATAATCTTCGAGATCTTGCCGCTCTGCGAGTGAATTTCGCTCATCGCCACCACGGTTTGCTCTAGCAATCGATTGGTTTCCTCGAATTTCTGTCCCGAGTGGGCCACAGCGTCAGCCGCTTCGCGACTCAGCCCGGTATTTTTGCCGGCCATAGCGCTGACTTCGGCGCTGGAAGCGGAAGTCTCTTCGAGGGAAGCAGCCTGCTGTGAGGCGCCCTGCGCCAGCGAAGTGCTCGCGGACGAGACCTGCGATGCCGCACCCGCCACCCGATCGGCTGCCTGTTCGAGTTCCGAGGCTGTCCGTTGGAGCTTGCCGGTGGCCCGGCGCATGGCATGGCTCACGGCGACGCCGATTCCCGCACAGCACAGCAATCCGAAGAGGAGAACAACTTTCGCGGTTCGCCGCATGGCTGCCCCTTCAGCGTTCAGACTGGCGTCCTCTGCGGCTTTCAGTTGACTGAACTCATCGAGCGCCGCTACAATCTTGCCGCCAGCCGCGACCAGATACTTGCGGTCGTATTCGGTAGCGTCGGCCACTTTCCCGGTTGCCAGAATCCTACGTTCCTCGAGCTGCCGGGTCCGGTGCTCCTCTATGCCAGCCTGAATCTGTCGGATGAGTTCTCTTCCGCGTTCGGTTCGTTCGAGAGAAGTAATCGACTGAATCAGTTCCATGGATCGGGCTACGGCATTATCGTAGTCAATGCGACACTTCTCAACGTGGCCGTCGTCCTTGATGTGGGAGAACAGCAGCATTCCGCGGTTTTGTAAGCGGAGCGTGAATGCCTGGCCTATCAGATTCCCCTTCAGTTCGGATTGGCGAACGGAAACGCTGTAAGCGTTATCGAGGCCCCCCCCGAGCTCCGAAACGTACCACCAACCCACACCGCCTACCAGGGCACAGGCGGCGATCATGCCGGCAATCGACCAGCCGATTTGTTTTCCGATCGTCATGGACACTCCAACCATCTATCGGCAGGAGGGTCTGGCAGCTTTAGGGGGGCAAAAGCACCGCTCCCTTGCGGTCGCGGCTCATTAATTAAAGGAGGCGCGCAAGCAAGCGGTGCGCCACATCGTTACAGCCAGTCCAGGTCCTTGTATTTCTCGCCGGTCAGGTGCAGGAAAAGAGGTTCCAGGGCGTCGAATTCCTGCCCGTTGAAGTGCAATTTCCCGTCGTTGGCGAGGACCGACACGTCACCCTGCCAGACCAGTTTTCCGGGCTTGGTAATGATGGCCACGTCATGGCACACGCGCTCCACCGTCTCCAGCACGTGGGTGGTCATGAAGACGGTCCGGCCCTGATCGGTGAAGCGGCGCAGCCACTGCTTCATCAGCGCCACGCCGGCGGGGTCGATGCTCTCGAAAGGTTCGTCCAGAAACAGAACTTCCGGTGAATGAATCATGGCCGCGGCGAAGGCCACGCGCTTGCGCATTCCGGTGCTGTATTCCGCCAGTGTTTTCCCGGGTTCGGTCAGTTCCAGCGCGTCGAGCAATTCGGTGACGCGCTTGCGCGTGGTGGCTTCATCGAGCCCGAACATGCGCGCTACGAAAGCCAGAAACTCGTGGGCGTAGAGGGGATCGAACAGCCCCAGCGTCTCCGGCATCACACCGATGCGCCGCTTGATGGCCACGTTATCGGCGTCGAACCGCTGGCCCAGGATCTCGATCTCGCCCGCCGTGGGGTCGAGGATGCCCGTCAGGCAACCGATGGTAGTGCTTTTGCCCGACCCGTTCGGGCCCAGGAAACCGAAGATGCGGCCCGGCTTCACTTCGAGCGACAGGTTCTCGACCGCCGTCACGCTGCCGTACCGCTTCGCCAGACCGGTAATGCGGATTGCCGCCGTTTGCGCGTCCATTGCGTTAACCCTTCCCTTCCATCAGCGCCATGAGTTCTTCCCGGCGAGCCCGGAATAACGACGTAGTGAATCGCAGCGAGACTATATAGAAGATCAACGCCGCGGCCGCCAGCAGCGGGGTGACCCACCAATAGGCCAGCAGCGCTGCGGTGTCGCCGCGGATCGCCAACTGCGGCCCAAAAAGCCAGACAAACGTGCCGCCGAGGATTACGACGTTCCCGGCGAGGGAGAGATCGTTGCCGAGGGCTTGTTTGTAATTGCCGCGGCGCGCTCCCAGGATCGACGTCCAGAGCGCCACGCCGTGAAACAGAAACAGGCTCATCACACTACAGCCGACGAGCATCGCCAGCATTTGTCCGTTCGACCGCATAGGGGCGAACAGAGTCCACAGCACAGCGGCGGGGAGAATCAACACACCGCTCAGGCTGACGAACATGTAACTGCCGGCGCGAAAGGCGGCTGCCGGGTCGGTGGGCAGCAGCAGGAAGCGGCGAAAACCGCCGCCCACATAGCCGAATTGGTTGACGGCGAACTGTCCGGTGCCGATGAAGCCGATGATTCCAAAAACCGCGAACGCGACCGGCAAGGGTCCGCCAAAAGGCGAGCGCTTGGGATCCTGCCGCGAAAAAAAGTAAAGGATGAAGGCCGCCAAAGGCAAGGCTAACGGGTAGATGGTGCGGAAGCGATTATTGCGCCAGTAAAAGCGCAGCCAATGCGCCACCAGCGGGCCGTTTTTGGGACCGAAAATGGCGCCCAACCGGTCCATGCGGTCTGACCAGACTACTTTGGTGTCGTGCACCACGGCGGCTTTCGGCGGCCGTCGCTCCAGCACGACGAGCAGGGCGAGCAGAGCCGCGGTCCACAGTGCGATCACGCCGAGACCTTGCAGGGCCGAAAGGTCCATGTGGGTCATGGCGACCCCGGCGGCGGCCGGCGGGGTGATCTGCCAAAGATGTTTCACGCTTTCCCAGATGGCCGGATTTTTCTTGAAGACCGGTTGGAGCAACGCCGGCAGCATGCCAACGCAGATCACCAGCACGAGCATCAGCATGGAGCCGAATTTCTGGCTGGTGAGCCGCTGCACCAGCATGGCCAGCACGCGGGCGGCGATATAGTTGCACACGAACAGCAGCAGAACCGCCAACAGTCCGTACCAAAAAGCGCCCGCGCCAAACAGGTACAGGCCCAGCGCAATCCCGAGATCGAGCACGAGGAAGAGAATCCAGAAGGGGTCGGCGATGCCGATGAAATGGCGCGTCACGCGGCGCTCGGCGGCGCGCAGGGGATAACGGCGGAGTTCCGTCTCCGAGAATATGGTCGTCATGCCGAACCCCAGGATCACGCTGGCCAGCAGACCTTGCATGAAAATGCCGCTGAGCAGCGCGCCAGCGAGTACCGTACCGTGTCCGCTGCGGATGGCTGCCATGCCGGCGCCCGTGCCTCCCGCGCCGAGCAGCGCGAGTAGCATCACCAGCAGCAGGTAGCCGGCGAAGAAAAGCGCGATCTTGCCGTTGCGAGTGCGGGTATTGGCCCACAGCAGCTTATAGCGGAGGCGAATCAGGGTGCCGATGAGCTCGAGATTCATATGATTATTGCAATATGCAATCACTATATTGCAAATTGCGATGGGAGTCAATAGCCCCAGCTACAATTTACGCGGACGAATTACCTCTTCATTGAGATAGGGGCGTAGCGCCGGCGGAATCACCACGGTTCCGTCTTTCTGCTGATAGTTCTCCACAATCGCGACCCAGGTCCGGCCGATGGCGAGTCCGCTGCCGTTGAGCGTGTGCGCGAACTCCGACTTCTTTCCGCTGCGCATGCGGATGGACGCGCGGCGCGCCTGAAATGCCTCGTAATTCGAGCAGGAAGAGATTTCCTTATATGCGTTCTGCCCCGGCAGCCAGACTTCGATGTCGTAAGTCTTGGCCGACGACGGGCCCATGTCGCCGGTACATAATGTCACCGTGCGGAAAGGCAGGCCCAGGCGGCGCAGGATGTCCTCGGCATCGTCGGTGAGCTTGTCCAACTCCTGGTAGCTCTGGTCGGGACGCGCGAATTTCACCAGCTCCACCTTTTGAAACTGGTGCTGGCGGATGATGCCGCGCACATCGCGCCCGTAGGAGCCGGCTTCGCTGCGGAAACAGGGCGTGTAGGCGACGAGCTTCACCGGCAGCGCATCGGCATCGAGGGTCTCATCGCGATAAATATTGGTTACCGGCACTTCGGCGGTGGGAATCAGCCAGAAGTCGTGGCCCTCGCACTTAAAGAGGTCGTCCTTGAACTTGGGCAGTTGGCCGGTGCCGTACAGGCTGGCGGAATTCACCAGGAACGGCGGCAGCACCTCCGTATATCCATGCTCGCGGGTGTGGGTATCGAGCATGAAATTGATGAGCGCGCGCTCGAGTTTGGCGCCCATGCCCCAGTACAGCGCGAAGCGCGCGCCGGTGATTTTGGTGGCGCGTTCGAAATCGAGGATGCCGAGGTCGGGGCCGAGATCCCAATGCGCTTTGGGTTCGAAGTCGAACTTCGGGGGCTCGCCTACTCGGCGCATTTCGAGATTGTCGCCGGCGTCCTTGCCCACGGGGACGGATTCATGCGGCACGTTGGGGATGCCGGCCAGGAGTTCCTGGAATTCGGCATCGATGGCGTCCTTCTGCTCATCGAACGCGGCGATCTCCGTCTTGAGAGCGCGGACTTGTTCCTGGAGGGCGGTGGTGTCCGCGCCGGCTTTCTTCAGCTTGCCGATCTCGGTGCCTTGTTCGTTAGCTTTGGCTTTTAGCTGTTCGGCCTGGGTGATGGCGGAGCGGCGCCGCCCGTCGAGTTCGCGGAAGCGGTCGAGGTTGGGCGGATTGCTGCGCGTGGCCAGGCGCGCGGCGATTTGTTCGAAGTTGTTACGGAAGTATGCGAGATCGTGCATAAGTTGGGGTTATCTTCGAATGATAGCCCATGGCGGGGTAAGGGGTGGGAGAGCGAAAACAGGATTCACCGCGGAGACGCTGAGACGCTGAGAAAACAAAAGCAAGAATCAAGACCGGAGAGCGCTGAGGTGGCAGAGGCCGCAGAGAGGCAAAGCCGCAACCAAAGGGATTTTCACCACGGAGCATTTAGACTGGGGGGCCAGTCTGGTGGGGGAAGAAACATCGCTGCATCTGTGTTGCGATACAGCGGCCGCAAGAAAGGTTCGGAAGTGGCGCCGCTCTGAAGCCGCGGCGCCGGCCATACCTCGAACCGAGTCATCGAGCCTCATCGCTAAGGTAAGGGTTGTCGACAGCCCGCCAGACCCGCTA
>Ga0182018_10004346_pt1 | contig 11994 bp, 8 predicted proteins | sample 812P2MmetaG_FD_120490 | JGI IMG/M metagenome (GOLD analysis project Ga0182018, IMG submission 120490) | Permafrost microbial communities from Stordalen Mire, Sweden - 812P2M metaG | ecosystem: Environmental > Terrestrial > Soil > Wetlands > Permafrost | place: Sweden: Stordalen | collected...
CCGCTCGTGCTACTCGATGAGATACACGGTGTATGTAGCGCCAGTGATACCGGTCAAGGTGCCGTAGGTATCCGCAGTGAAGACACTGGCGCCACCCTGGAAATCGACCATATCGGCGACTATGGCCGTAGTCGTGCCTCCGGAACTGACGCTGGTGCTGGTGCCATTGTTAATGTTCAACAAGGCGTGCGGGAAGTACAACGATCCAGTCAGGTTCAGATTGGCGCCGCCGGCAATGGTGCTCGAGCCGGGCGAGGTCATCGAGCGGTCCTGGTAAAATAGTATCCCCTGATAGCTGCCGGACGACTGCGCGCCCAGGGTTACGGTGGATCCGTTGGCGATGTTCACTGTGGCGCCGCCGGTCAGGTAAATCATGACGCCTCCCGTAGCCGTCAGCGTCGACCCGCCTTGAATGCTAAAGGTTCCGCCGTTGATGATATAGGTTCCGGAGCTCAGTTGCGCATTCATCCCGTTTCCGAGACTAAAGCCGCAATAAGTGCCCGGCCCCGGCGTATATTGGCTCGACTGCCATGATGTAAAGTTTCCATTCTGGCAGCTTGGGGCGGCCGTCGGAGAGGGCAAAGTAGCCAGCGGATCGGTTACCACGCCGGCGCCAGTCGCAGGAGTCACACTGGTGTTTCCGTTGTTATCCTGATGATAACTACCAACTACGTTGATGGACGGGGCCTGGATATAGGCGCTTCCGGTAACCTCCATAGCAGCACCCGACGAGGAATTGGCATTGGCGCTCGAATTCACGTAGACGCCGCAGCCAAACTTAGCCTGAAAGTCGTTGCCGGCCAGGAAAGCGTTCGGCGCGCTCGGATCCAGGACATAGATGCATCCGCCGCCGCCCGAACTACTGATCGCCGCCGCTGTTGACCTGACGCTGGCAGTAATCGCGTTTGCCCCGATAAGACCACCGAACCATGCCGTTGCGGTATGATATACGCGCGCCGTCGCCCAATAAGCAACCGATGGACCGGAAACCGTGGGCACCGTACTTGTCGTATTTGCCTGCAGGCTTACCGTCTCTCCGGATAACCCGTTAGCCGCCGCCATCATACAGGCGTTATTGTAGCTGTTGGAAGCCGACCCCGGCGTAGTGGACGGACAATTGGTGGCCGTCGTCGAACACCACACGCCACTGGAGCCGCACACGAAACCGCTCGAAGAAGTGTGTACGGCTGCTCGCACCGCCGCCAACGCCGCGCTGTCCGCCGTGGCCTGCGCCGTCTCCCTGCGAAAATATGCCCAGCCCACGTCCACGGCTAATGCCAACGATCCGAAAATGAGGCCTGCTGCGAGCGTCGCCATGAGCAAAGACTGCCCGCGCTTGCGATGGGAATAAGTGGTCATAGTCAGTAATCGATAACCTGTTGAGAGATTGCGGAAAATGTCAGCGGTGCGAATGAAGCGCCGCCCTTACCGGGCACAAACATGGAGATCGCTGTGTTAAAAGGATACGTCGCGGAAATCGCAATCACTTGGCCTGTGGCATTCCCTCCGGAACGCGGCCAGGTCGTAGTGGAATTCGTGCAATTGCTCACTGGATCGCAATTGATCGCGCCATTAGCATCCGTCAAAGTGACGTTTAGTGAATTGGAAAGCAGCCCGATCCCTTTGGTAGTGAGCATTTGCGCAATCTCGCCGACAGTCATGGCGCAGCCCAGCGAGGCGCAATCGACGCCTCTTACCGCGGCCGTGCGCGTCGTTACTTTAACGGCTTCGTTGAGAGTGTGGTAGTTCCACATGCCCACCGACATTTGCACCACCGAGACAATGACAAAAATAAGCGGAATCGAACTCAGCGTGAATTCCAGCACTGAACTGCCGCTCGTAGCTTTCGAGAAGGCCTTCATCTTTACGACCCCCTTATGGGGAATTCCACGGTACGCGTGATCGTCAGGTTGCCATTGATCAGTCCAGGCAGGCTGATAACCTGTGTCGGCTTGTAGGTGATGGAGACTTGCGCGGCCGGTAAGCCATCGGCGCCGGTTGCCAGGTACGTAGTCGACACGTTCACCACGCCGTTCGCCGAGCAGGAATTCGTACTGCCCACGCCGGGAGAGTCTTTAAGCTCCGCAAGCGCGTAGGTGCACGCCAAGGTTGGGTTCGCCGCGACGGTTGCGGAAGACGACGCGTACATCCCAACCACCCGGGCGGCATTTTCGGCCGAGATCATGGCGTACGAATATACTCCGAGGTCGAAAGCGCCCACGAAGCAGAAAACCAGCCATGGCAACAGCAGCGCCGTCTCGATGACCGCTTGTCCCCCTTGGCTCGCGCGGCTTCGGGACGCTCCTGCGAAAGCCGGCTTCCGTAATGTGTGTGGCAATAGTCGCATCGGAAACACCCCAAAGGTAACAGAATGGTCCGGCCTTGTCACCGCTGAAAAAGGTTAGCAACCCGATTTTTGTTGCTTCCGCAACGCGTCGTAATAACTCGCGGCGTAATAACTAAGGTTACACGCGCCAGAACCAGCCCCGGCGGTACATTCCGAGCGCCACCAGCCACAACAGCAACGTATAGGCCATGGCGTACAGCAGAGATGCGTTCATCGGCGAGGCCAGCGGCGCAAATATGGCGTGGAACAGCCGATCGCGCCAATGCAGCGCGGAGAGCGCCTCATCCAGCAATTCCGAAATCATGTAGACCGTGATGGCGTTCATGCCCACGATGATCAGCGGCTTTACGGCGCGCTTGAAGCCGCAGCCATCCACCAGCCATAGGCAAATGGCGAAGACCACGAAGTCCAATCCAGCCATGAACACGGAAAACGAACTGGTCCAAAGCTTCTTGTTGATCGGCAGCCAAATGGCGGCAACCAGGCCCACGGCGATCAGCACGTTGCCAATCAGAAACAGCCACGCGGTGCGCTCGGCAAGCTGGCGCCGCATGCGCAGAATATGGCCCGCCATAATGCCGAACAACGCCGTGGCGATGGACGGCAAGGTGCTGACAATCCCTTCCGGATCCCAGGTCTTCGTCGACGCATAGTTGTGGCTGCCCAGCACGATCTTGTCGATGTAGTTCGCTAAGTTGTGGCCCACGTCCAAATCCCCCGCGCCGTAGCCGGGAACCGGAACCAGTTTCATGACGATCCAGTAACCCGCAAGAAGAGATACGATCCAGATGAGTTGCCCGCGCACGCCCGTGGTCAGATAGATCGCTGAAGCGATCAAGTAGCAAATGGCAATGCGTTGCAAGACGCCAAGCAATCGTTGGGTCGACAGGTTGAGTGGATAGGCGTAGACTACCAGCCCCAGCACATACAAAATTACGGCCCGCCGCAGCACCTGCGCAAACAAATGGCCGCGCGCGACTCCCGCCTCCATCCGCTTGCCGAGCGAGAGCGTGATGGCCACACCTACAATCCACAGAAACGCTGGAAAGACCGTATCGGTCAGCGTCCAGCCGTTCCACTCGGAGTGTTGCAGGGGTGCGTAGGTATGCGCGCCGTCGCCCGAATTATTGACCAGCACCATGAGCGCTATGGTGGCGCCGCGAAAGACGTCCAGCGAGATGAGCCGCGGCGTGGCGGGTTGTGCCGTCTGATCCATGCCCGTCAAGGATAGCAGGAATTCATTGACATCCCACTGAGGCTGACGTATTCTAACCGCATGACACGCCGTTGCGCCGTCCTTATAAGCGCCTTTGCGCTATCCCGGTTGTTTGGAGCCGATGCCACCCGCGAACCGCGCGTTGTGGACAATTTCCGCAAGCTGCCTCTGGCTTTCGAGAAGAACCAGGGGCAAACGGCGCCTGCGGCGGAATTCGTAGCTCGGGGCGCCGGCTACAGTGTCGCGCTGTCGCAGGGCGATGCGCATGTCGCATTGCGCCGCGGCAAGGATTCCGCGCCAGCCACAGTGGACCTTCGCTTGGTAGGCGCGCGGCGCAACCCAAAAGGGGCCGGCCGCCAGGCGCTCCCCGGCAAAGTGAACTACTTCATTGGCAACGATCCGTCCCGCTGGCGCTCGGATATTCCGACCTTCGCACGCGTAGAATACGTGGGCGTTTATCGCGGCATCGACCTTGCATATTATGGCAATCAGGGGCGCCTGGAGTACGATTTTATCGTCGCGTCTGGCTCGGACCCCGCTGTCATCCGCGTCGCGGCCGGCGGCGCCCGCAAGGTTCAGTTGGATGCGGGCGGCGATCTGGTCCTCGATACCGAGGGCGGCGAAGTGCGCTTCCGTCGGCCAGTGAGTTATCAGCAGATCGGCGGGAAGCGGCGGACAGTGGAAAGCCGGTACGCGCTTGCTGGATCGGACGAAGTTCGATTCGCCGTCGGCGCCTATGACGCCCGGTACCCGCTGGTGATCGATCCGTCCCTGGCCTATTCGACGTACCTCGGAGGGTCGGGTTCGGAATCGGCCGCGGCTATTGCCGTGGGCCCGGCTGGCAACGCATTTGTAACCGGGCAGACCTATTCAATGGATTTTCCGCTGGTAAACGCCGAACAGTCTTCATACGGGGGAGACGGGGCGATGTTCGTTTCCAAGCTTAGTGTCGACGGATCAAGTCTGGTCTACTCGACCTACTTCGGTGGCACGTATGAAGATACCGTGCACGCGATCGCGGTGGATAGCGACGAAAACGCCTACATCGTCGGCAGCACCATGTCCCCGGATTTTCCGCTTAAGAATCCGCTGTACCCGGCATTGAACTTCGGTGACACCGACGCCTTCATCACCAAGTTTAGCCAGGCGGGAAATGCTCTTGTCTACTCGACCTACTTGGGCGGTTCCAGCGGAGACTACGCCTACGGAGTGGCCGTGGATGCCTCCCATAGTGCGTACGTCGCGGGCACTACGTACTCCACCGATTTCCCGATTACGTCGGGCGCGTACCAGACTTCATGCAGCACGCCCTGCAGCTTCGTCACTAAAGTCAACGCGGCGGAATCCGCGCTGACCTGGTCCACGTATTTCGGCCAAACCTCCGGCCAAAACTACAGCCCAAGTGTAGCGGCAATCGCCGTGGACTCGCATGGCGGCGTGTACCTGACCGGAGGAACCAGCAGCGCACTTCCCGTGACGCCGGACGCGCCCCAACCAGTCTACGGAGGCAACGAGGATGCATTCGTCGCGAAGCTCGCCAGCACGGGCGCTTCTTTGATCTACTGCACATACCTGGGCGGCAGTCAATGGGATTCCGGATACGGTATCGCAGTGGATTCTGCCGGTAACGCCTACGTTGCGGGAACGACAGATTCCGCGGACCTCGCGGTGACCAGTTCGGCCCTGCAGAGCGCATTTGGCGGCCTTTCCGATGCGTTTGTGGCGAAATTGAATAGCGCCGGAACCGAGTGGCAGTATCTAACCTATTTAGGGGGTGAGCGGTACGATGGCGCTTACGGGATCGCCGTGGATTCCAGCGGCAATGCGGTCGTCGCCGGCTACACATGGTCCAGCAATTTTCCGCGCGCCGCGGCACTGCAGCCCGTTCTGCCCGGAAACCAGACCGACCTATACAAGACAACTTCAGCAGGCGCATCGTGGTCCGCAGCCGACTCGGGAATGGTGGACTTATCCATCACGGCAATCGTAATCGATCCGGCTGCGGATGCCGACCTGTTTGCCCTCGCCCCTGAGGGATTGTTTCAGAGCGTCAACGGGGGCGCCAGTTGGAGTATCAACGCGAACCTCCTTCCAAATCCCGTTTCGTTCCTCGCGTTCAGCCCGTCCGGCGCGATCGCTTATGCCGCCTTGGACGAAGAAATACTGTATGTCAGTTACGACGGCGGCGCGGCGTGGAGCCAGGACGGGATTTTGCCGTGTAGCGCGGACACCGCTTTGGTTGATCCCACATCCGGGAACCTCTACGTGGGCGGTAGCTTTGACTGCGCCGAGGAGTTGATCGTCGGCGTCGGAGCCTGGGGGGAGCTTGGCATCGAAGCGCAGAATGGAGTCTATGGGTTCGCCATCACACCAGGGTCCCCTGGCACCCTTTACGCGGCGACCGGAAATGGTGTTTTCCAGAGTTCGGACCCACCGTCCACCTGGACGGCCGCGGGTCTACAGGGCCAGAAGGTCTCCGCGGTGGTCGTCGATCCGAGCCAGCCCGCCACGCTTTACGCGCTGGTGTCGGGCGCCGTCTTCAAGAGCGTCGACGCCGGCAGCTCTTGGGCGTCGTCGTCCTATGGGCTGCCCTCTTCCGCGACCTCGCTGGCGATCGCGCCTTCACAACCGTCGGTGTTGTATGCGGGCACATCGACGGGCGTGTTCATCAGCAAGAACGGCGCGGCCTCGTGGGCTCCGGCCGGTCTGGGCCAGGACCAGATCACGGCCCTCGCGGTCGATCCAGAGTCCGCCTATAAGGTCTACGCCGCGGCGCCGGTGTACACGGATGCCTTTGTGGCTAAGATCAATCCGGCTGGCAGCCAATTGGTGTACTCGACCTACCTGGGTGGAACTTACTCGGAATACGCTTATGGCATAGCGCTGGATTCCAGCGGCACCGTCTTTGTTACAGGCACGACCCAATCGCCTGACTTCCCGACCACGTCTGGGGCATTCCAACCAGCGACGGGTCTCCCCCGCTATGCCGGGTTTGTAACCAAGATCGAGCAGCAGACGCCCGCATGCTCCTACAACGTGTCCCCATCCAGCGCCTTTTTCTATGCCCCCGGCGGTTCGGCCAATTTCAGCGTGGTCTCGCCGGAGGGCTGTAGCTGGACGCCGTCGTCCAGCGCCTCGTGGATTACGATCACCAGCGGTGCCGGACCCGGCGTCGCGCCCCTGGCCATCAGCGTGGAGCGCGGCACCGGTGCGGCGCGGACGGGCACCATTACGATCGGCGATGCCATCATCGCCATAACCCAGGCATCGTCCGGCTGCACTTACACGCTCTCGACGAGCAGCCTCACCTTCCCGCAGGCGGGCGGATCGCTGAGCGTCGATGTTACCACCGATCGGCGCTGCCAGTGGACGGTATCGGGACTTCCGCTGTGGCTCACGGTAACGTCGGGCGCCAGCGGCATGGGCAATGGAACAGTGACACTGGAAGCCACTCCGAATCTTTTTACGTTTGTACGGCCGAATCTATATCCGCTTACGATCGACATTGCGAATACTTCCGTCCCGGTGAGTCAGTCAGGCACCTCGGACGGCCTACCGCGTCAGCACTGACGACTTTCCGGCGAAATCCAGCACCCACGCGGGGAAGATGCCCAGAAACAGCGTGCCCAGCGCCGGAATCACCAACGCGGCGCGCAGTCCCAGTGAAAGCGGCTCCAGTTCCGCGGTGGCTTCGCTCGGCTCGCGCATGTACATCACCACCAGTATCCGCAGATAGTAATACGCCGCCACCGCGCTGTTCAGCAGTCCGAGCACCGTCAACCACACCAGGTGTGAATCGAGCGCGGCTTTGAAAATGTAGAATTTGCCGAAGAATCCGCCGGTGAGCGGCACGCCGATCAGCGACAGCAGAAAGATCGACAGCAGCGCGGCCGTGCCCGGCTGCCTGACTCCCAGGCCCGCGAAATCGTCCACGCTCAGGAAGCGCTCGCCTTTCCCCGAAAGATGCGAGACCACCGCGAATGCGCCGATGTTCATGAACGCATACGCCGCCAGGTAGAACATGGCCGCCGCCGTGCCCCCGTGCGAGCGCGCCGCCAGCGCCACCAGCACATATCCGGCGTGCGCGATCGAACTATAGCCCAGCAGCCGTTTGATGTTCGACTGGGTGAGCGCGGCGAAGTTGCCGATGCTCATCGACAGCAGCGCCGATCCCCATACCAGCGGATACCAGTCGCGCGCGATCGGCTCGAAGGCCGTCATGAAGATGCGCAGGAATATGGCGAAGGCCGCGGCCTTGGGGCCCGTCGTCAGGAATGCGGAGACCGGCGTGGGCGCGCCCTGATAAACATCCGGCGCCCAGATCTGGAAAGGCGCGCCGGAAACTTTGAAGGCCAGCCCTACGAACATCAACGCCAGCGCCACGCCGATGAACACGGGGGCGGGCGCCGTGGGTCCGCCGACGAGCACCGCGCGGATGGCGATCAGGTAGGTCGATCCGGTCATGCCATAGATAACCGCCACCCCGTAGAGGAAAAAAGCCGTGGCGAACGACCCCAGCAGGAAATACTTCAGCGCCGCTTCGTTGGCGCGTTTGTCGTCGCGCAGATAGCCGGCGAGTACATAGCTTGCGATGGACGAGATCTCGAGGCCAATGAAGATCATGATCAGTTCGCTGGCCGAAACCATCACGCACTGGCCCGCGATCGAAAAAAGCAGCAGCGCGTGATATTCGCCGGTCTCCGCGCCCTCGCGTTGCAGGAAGCGGTAGGACGACAGCACCGTCAAAATGCCGACGCCGATCACCAGCACGCGGAAGAAGGTGGCGAATCCATCCACCACCAGCATGCCGGAGAAAGCCGGCCCGGGCGAGGAATAGGCGAACACCGCGGCCGCCATCGCGGCCACCAGCGCCAGAATCGAGATATGCCCGGAGATGTCCCGGGACTGTTTGCGCAGAATGACGTCCAGCGCCATCAGCAGCGTGCCGGCCGCAATCAGGACGATCTCCGGCAGGAACCGTAGGTATTCGACGCTGGCGGGCGCGAAGTTAACGGGCATGGGACCGCTCCCTGACGGTCGCGGCTCGGAAGATGGGGGGCGCAGGCGCCTCGACACGGATCTGTACGTTCACCATCGTCTGATCCAGAATGCGCGCCGTGGTCTTCCGCACGGCGGGCAGGAACGATTGCGAATACATGCCCATCCAAACCATCATCGCGATCAAGGGCACAATGGCGGCCCACTCGCGCGGCTTCAGATCGAAGACATGCTGCCGCACCTCATCGGGTGTCTCGCCGTAGAACACGCGCTGGTAAAGCCACAGCATGTAACACGCCGACAGAATTACGCCGATAGAGGCGAAGATGGTCCAGCGGAAGTTGGCCTGCGCGGAACCTTGTAGAATGAGAAACTCACCCACGAAATTGTTCAGCGTAGGCAGTCCGATGCTGGCCAGCATCGCGATCATAAAGGCTGTAGAAAGCCATGGCGCGGGCGTGGCCACGCCGCCATAGTCCGCGATCTCGAGCGAGTGCCGGCGCTCGTAGAGATAGCCGACCAGCACAAATAACGCGCCCGTAGAAATGCCGTGATTCAGCATCTGATAGACTGCACCATCCATGCCGATCTGGGTGAACGAGAAGATTCCCAGCACGACGAAACCCAGGTGGCTCACCGAAGAATACGCCACCAGCTTCTTCATGTTGGGCTGCACCATGGCGACCAGCGCTCCGTATACGATGCCGATGATGGCCAACACGACGATCCATGGCGCGCAGGCGCGCGCCGCGCCCGGAAACATCGGCAGACAGAATCGCACCAGGCCGTAGGTGCCCATCTTCAGCATGACGGACGCCAGCATCACCGAGCCGGCCGTGGGCGCTTCCACATGCGCGTCCGGCAGCCAGGTGTGCAGCGGGAATATCGGCACCTTCACCGCGAAGGCCACGAAGAACGCCAGGAAGAGCAGCATCTGTTGCGAAGGATTGAAGTGCAATTTGCCGCTGGCGAGCTGGGCCAAAATGTCCGCGTAGTTGAAGGTGCCGGCATGGTTGTAGACGTAGATAATGGCCGTGAGCATCAGGACCGAAGCGGCAAAGGTGTAAAGGAAGAACTTGAGCGCTGCATAAATGCGCCGCTCGTGTCCCCAGATGCCGATCAGAAAATACATCGGGACCAGCGAGACTTCCCAGAATACGTAGAACAGGAACAGGTCTTGCGCCGCGAATACGCCGGTCAGGCCGAACTCGAGCAGCAGCATGAACGCGAAGAACTCCTTGATGCGGCTCTGAATCGATTTCCAGGAGATCAGGATGCAGATGGGCGTCAGAAAAGTGGCCAGGATCAGCAGCCACAGGCTCAGTCCATCCAGTGACACGTGGTAGTGAATGTTGGGCGAGGAGATCCAGACGATCTCGGTAACGAACTGCTCGCCGGGGCGGATCGTCTCGTATTGAAACGCCAGCCCCAGTGAGGCGATGAATGCCACCAGCGAAAATCCCAGCGCGCTCGCGCGAATGGCGCCCTCGGCCGCGCGCGGCACGAGCAGCAGGACGAGGAAGCCCACCAGCGGGATGGCCAGCACGATGTCGAGCAGGTTCATCGCAGGCCTCCCATCACGCCCATGATGAAGAGCAGTACCACGCTTCCCAGCAAAACCCATGCGGCGTAGCTGCGGATATTGCCGGATTGCAGCCGCTGGAGTGCGCCGCCTATTTCGCGCGCACGATTGCCCATGCCGTTCACCGCACCATCGACCACCGCTACGTCCACGCCCTTCCACAGCACTTCGCGCGACCCGGAGACGACCGGATTGACCACCACCGCTTCGTAGACCTCATCCACGAAATACTTGTTGTAGATCAGCTTGTAGAGACCGCTGAAGGTCGCGGCGGCCTGATCCGGCAAGCCGGGTTTGGCCACATAGAACAACCACGCCAGCGCGATTCCGGCGAAGCCGAATGCCACCGAGACAAGCATCGGGCCGATATCATGACCCTCTTCCACCGGTGGAAACAACGGCGCCAAAAACTCGGGGATCTTGAAGAAGTAGCCGCCTCCCAGAGACAGCGCCGCCAGCACCGCCAGCGGGCCGATCATCACGAAAGGCGATTCATGCGGGTGCGCCTTGCCGCGATACTCGCCGTAGAAGGCCAAGAAGATCGCGCGGAAAACGTAGAACGCAGTCATGCCCGCAGTGATCACGCCGACCCAATACATCCAGTGCGCGTGACGATCGGCCGCCGCCAGAATCGCGTCCTTGCTGTAGAACCCTGCGAACGGTGGCACACCCGCAATGGCCACCGCGGCGCACATCATGGTCCAAAAGGTCCACGGGATTTTCTTGCGCAGCCCGCCCATGTTGCGCACGTCCTGCTCCCCGCCGAGCGCGTGAATTACGCTGCCCGCGCCCAGGAACAGCAGCGCCTTGAAGAACGCATGCGTCACCAGGTGGTAGATGCCCGCCGAAAACGCGCCCACACCCGCTCCCAGGAACATATAGCCAAGCTGCGAAACGGTGGAGTAAGCGAACACCTTTTTGATATCGTTCTGCAACAGGCCGATGGTGGCCGCGAAGAAAGCCGTCGTCAGGCCGACAATGGCGACGGCTTCCATGGCCGCGGGTGCGCGCATGTAAATCGCGGAGGAGCGCGCCACCATGTAGACGCCCGCCGTCACCATGGTCGCCGCGTGGATCAACGCCGAGACGGGCGTGGGACCGGCCATGGCATCCGGCAGCCAGACATACAGCGGAATTTGCGCCGATTTGCCGCAAGCGCCCACCAGTAAAAGGAACGCGATAGCGGTAAGGGTGGCTTCCGAGTGCCCCGCCACGGAAGTGAACACAAGGCCGAAATCCAGCGACCCGAAATTCTTCACGATCAAAAACATCGCCAGCGAGAAGCCGAAATCGCCGATGCGGTTCACGATGAACGCCTTGTTGCCCGCGTTGGTGGCGAACTTCTTATCGAAGTAGAAGCCGACCAACAGATAGCTGCACAACCCTACACCTTCCCAGCCCACGAACAGCACCAGGTAGTTGGCCGCCAGCACCAGCGTGAGCATGAAAAACATGAACAGATTCAGGTAGGCGAAGAAGCGATAATAGCCGCCTTCGTGCGCCATGTAGCCGATCGAATAAATATGGATCAGCGAGCCGACGCCGGTCACCACCAGCAGCATCACAGCGGTGAGCCTATCGACAGTGAAATCGAATCCAACGTTGAGAATGCCGCTCTGAATCCAAGTGAAATATTGCTCGGTGTGCGCGGCGTTCAGATCGCCGAGACCGGCCAGCGTTTTCAGCACCCACGCGAAGGACAGCAGCACCGAGCCGATGGCGATCGTGTTAATGACGGCTTTGGAAAAGCGCCGCCCAAAGATCCCGTTCAATAGGAACCCGGCAAGAGGAAAGACGGGAATGAGCCAGAGTTGCATTAGTTTTTCATCGAACTCACATCATCGATATTCA
>Ga0182018_10004347_pt1 | contig 11994 bp, 7 predicted proteins | sample 812P2MmetaG_FD_120490 | JGI IMG/M metagenome (GOLD analysis project Ga0182018, IMG submission 120490) | Permafrost microbial communities from Stordalen Mire, Sweden - 812P2M metaG | ecosystem: Environmental > Terrestrial > Soil > Wetlands > Permafrost | place: Sweden: Stordalen | collected...
CGCCGGTCCCGACCTGCGCACGGGTCGAGAGGTTGATCAGGCGGGCGGAGCCATTTCCTCCGCCACCCCCGCCTCCCCCGCCTCCGCCCCCGGAAGGCGTCGGGGTGGGTGTGGGGGTCGGCGTGGGGGTCGGCGACGCCCCCCCCACCTGCGACAGGAGGATCGTCACGGTATTGTCGACACTGTTGGTCACCGCCAGGTCGACGGCGCCGTTCCCGGCGAAATTCCCCACCGCAAGGGAGGTCGGAGACTTGCCCACCATTAGGGTCGTAGGAGCGGCAAACGTTCCATCCCCGTTGCCCAGAAGCACGGAAACCGTGTTGTCCGATTGGTTCGTCACGGCCAGGTCCATCTTGCCATCCTTATTGAAATCGCCGACCGCGATGCCGGAGGGATTGCCACCCACCGTCACCGTAGCCGACGTGTTAAATATTCCGAACGCGCCCCCTTGGCTCAGCAGCACCGACACCGTTCCATCGGCCTGGTTCACCACGGCCAGGTCCTCTTTGCCGTCCCCGTTGAAATCGCCGACCGCGATGGCGGAGGGACCATTGCCGGCGGTCCCTCCCACTCCCTGGGAAAAGTTCCCGCTTCCGTCGTTCAGAAACACGTCGACCATGTTGGCCTGGGTCACGGCAATGTCCTGTTTGCCATTGTTGAGGAAATTGCCCGCAGCCACGAATGACGGGGGGGTGGCTGCGAGGGGGATGATCGTCGGTGTTGTGAACGTGCCGCTCCCGCCATTGAGGTAAATGGCGACCACGGCATTGGAAGTGCCAGAAGCGAGTCCGGCGACGACCAGGTCCGCTTTCCCGTCCCCGTTGAAATCCGCGGCGGCGACGGACGTCGAATCGACGCCGGTGAAGGGAGCAGGCGCCATCTCACCGCCCGCGCCGTTGCTGAGAATGACGGCGTTGTAGCTGGCGCTGACGGCGACGAGGCCGACGGGCTTGCCCGTCTGGAAAGCCCCGGCCGCGATCGCCAGCGGGGCGGTGAGGGGGACCGAAATCGTCATGCCATCGTTTGCGACATCTGCGGCCTTGAACGTGCCGTCGCCGTTCCCAAGGAAGATGCCGATCGAACCCGCTTGTGCGACCGCGATATCGGCCTTGCCGTCGCCATTGAAGTCACCCACGGCGATGGACTGGGGTGACGCTCCCGTGACCAGCTTCTGGGTCGAGACCGTCCAGGTCACTCCGGGCACGGTCTGGGCATGCGTTGAGAGTCCGCCGAGGGACCCGACGAGGAGCAGGAGGCCGGACGCAATCAATGGGCAACGTTGGCCGCGGGCGCGCCGGAAGGGGAAACCACGTGTGATCATGGGGCCATTTACTGCTTCGTCGGCCGGTTTGTCACGGACAAGTTCAGGGCGGCGGGCGGGGCAGGGGACTCCCCGGCTTGGGACGCCGCGGAATTTTTTCCGGATAGGGTATTGCCCGGAGGTCGGACGCGTTTCAGCGTCCCACCATGAAACTGTCGTCGGGCGCACGCCGGGCGCTCTATGGGGCCGCAGGGGCCCTGATCCTGTTCGGCATCGTGGGTTTCCTGGTCCTGCCGCCGATCGTCAGGACCCAGGCCGAGAAGCGCCTGTCGGCCGCGCTCGGCCGGACGGTGTCCATCGGGAAGGTGCGCATGGATCCCTATGCGCTTTCGCTCACCCTCGAGGACGTCGACATCCGGGAAAGGGACGGCAGCCGCTCCTTCCTCGGCTGGGCGCGCCTATACGTGCGATTTGACGCCCTGGCGTCGCTCACGGGCGACTGGGTGCTGGGTGCCATTGAGCTCGACGGGTTCCACGCGGGCATCGTGGCAAATTCCGACGGTTCCTTCAATTTCTCGGACCTTGTTGCCAAGTTCGCGGTGTCCCCTGCAGTCCCTTCGAAGCCGGGACGCCCCATCCGGATCGGACACTTGAACGTCTCGGGGGCCCGCGTCGATTTCAGCGACCGCTCGCTAAAGACCCCGTTTTCGACCGAGGTCGGTCCCCTGACCTTTGAGCTCACCGATTTTCGCACGGTGGGGGACCGCGGCGCCCCGTACCATTTCGAGGCGGTGACGGATGCGGCCGAGCGGCTCGTGTGGAGCGGAACGCTTTCCGCCGATCCCGTGGAATCCCGGGGCGAGTTCGAAGTCCAGAACCTCGTGCTCAAGAAATATTCGCCTTACTTTGAGGGGATGACCCGGGCCGACCTCGGGGATGGCACGCTGAACGTCCATGGCCGATACGAGGCCAACTTTGGCCCGAAAAAGCGCGTGCTCACGCTGAGCGGCGCCGAAGTGCATCTTCGCAGCCTCAAAGTGCTCGAGCGTTCCACCGGGAGGACCGCGGCCGAGCTGAAGGCGCTCGACGTGACCGGCCTTCGGGCCGACGCCTTGGCTTTGACCGGGTCTGCCGACCAGGTGGCGGTGACCGGCGGCCATCTCATGGTTCGCCGTGAAAAGGACGGCTCGGTTAACCTGCTGTCGCTGTTGAAGCCCGCATTCGTGGCGTCCGCGCCTGCGGGCGCGGCTTCCCGCCCCGTGTCCGGCCCCATGCCCCAGGTCACGGTGGGCGAGGTGGCGGTCCGAGACTCCGCGGTCGACGTCGATGACGAGTTTGTGCCGCACGCCGCGGAGCTCTCCTTGAACGGTATCCAATTCTCCCTCAAGAACTTCACTCTCAGCGACGGAGCGACTATGCCGCTGCACCTTACCCTCAGCTGGGCCCCAAAGGGCGACGTTCAGGTCGATGGCACCGTTGCCCTTAAACCGGCACCGCAAGCCGACCTGAAGGTCAAGGTGGTTGCGCTGGATGTTCTGCCGCTCAGCCCCTACCTCGAGCAGCGCATCAATGCCCGCATCACCGGGGGTGCCTTTTCCACCGCCACGTCACTTCATGCGTCGATATCCGGGGGCCGGGTGGCCGCAGAACTCGAGGGCGACATCAGCATGGACGCGCTCGGACTGGTGGACGCGGCCCACAACGAGGGGTTGGCCGGCTTTGCGCACCTCGCCTTCGACGGGCTAAAGGCGGCGACCGAGCCTCAGCTGGCCGTTTCGATAAACGAGATCGACCTCGGCGATCCGTACGCCCGGGTGCGCATCGACGCCGACAAGTCGCTCAACCTTTCCACGCTTCTGGCCGCGGGTGCTCCCCCATCGGCCGCGCCCCCGCCGCCCGCGGCGGCCCCCGCGCCCAAAATTGAGGTCGGCCGTGTGGTCATTAGCGGCGGCAATTTAAGCTTTTCCGACCACTCGGTCGAACCGAACGTGCATGTTTCCCTCGGCGATTTCGGCGGTTCGATCGCGGGCCTGTCGTCGGAGAATCTGGAGCGGGCCGACGTGGAACTAAAAGGCACCGTGGACGGCACGGGCCCCGTGGAGATTTCGGGCAAGCTCGATCCCCTCGGGGTCCACCGGTTCGTCGGTCTAAAGATCGACGTCGCGAACGTGGACCTCCTGTTCCTGAGCCCCTACCTTGGAAAATATGCGGGCTACGAGCTCGAGCGCGGCCAGCTGGTGGTCGATTCGAAGATTCTCGTCGACGGGGACGCCGTCGATTCGACCAACGTGGTCACGCTGAAGCAGTTCACCTTTGGGGCGGCGACCGCGAGCCCCGACGCCACGGCGCTTCCGGTCCGTCTTGGAGTTGCGCTTCTCAAGGACACGGCTGGGCAGATCGTGATCGACCTTCCCGTCCAGGGCAGCATGGACAATCCCGATTTCCGGATCGGGAAGGTCGTCCTCCGGGTGATCGTCAACCTCCTGACCAAGGCGGCGGTGTCGCCGTTTTCCCTCGTTGGAGCCATGTTCGGCGGGGGAGGGGATGAGCTGGCGTTTCAGGAATTTGTCCCGGGCAGCAGCGCGCTGCAGCCCTCCGAGTTGCCAAAACTGGAGACGTTGGCCAAGGCCCTGGCGAATCGGCCCGCGCTCAGCCTTGGACTTGAGGGCAGCTATGATCCGGCCGCGGACGCCTATGCCCTCAAGCGCAGCAAGCTGGCGGGCCTCGTGCGGCGCAAGATCTGGGAGCCGCGCCACGCGTTATCCCCGGATATTCCCCCGCCGGACGAGCTCGTCATCTCGCCGGACGAGAATGCCGCGATGGTGAAGAGCCTGTTCGACTCTAAGTTTCCACCGGGCACGCAGTTCGGCACGCCCCTGCCTCCGCCTCCCGCCGTGGTGCCGCCCCCTGTGGCCAAGCCCGGATTTTTCAGGCACATCGTCGACCTGGTGACGTTCAAAGGGGAGCGGGACCGGAGCGCGGCCGAGAAGGAGACGGCGCGCGTTGCCGCCCAGCATGAGGAGAATGTCGCGAAGGCCGTCGCGACGGGCCTGCCACTCGACCAAATGACGGGCCGGCTCGCGGAATCAATGGACGTGACGAGCAACGACCTTGGCGCGCTGGCCGCGGCGCGCGCCCGGAACGTGCGCGCGCAGCTGATTGAGGCCGGTCACATCGCCCCCGATCGCCTTTTCCTTTCGCAGGGCGCGGACCAGGCGAAGGCGGAAAAGGGGCCGCGGGTGCTGCTCACGCTCCAATAGCCCGCAAGATTCCCCGGGATCCCCGCTCAGCGGGTCGCCTCAAAGTTGCCGGTGTGCTGGGGCCAGCTGATCGAGCCCGACATCTGGTTGCCGGAAAGCGTCGCGTTATCGGTGACGGTGCCGTTCGTCCACTGGACCGTTGAGCCCGACTGCGTCCATCGCCAACCGGACACAAGGCCGGCGGCCTGCCCGATCATCGTGCCATCCGCCTGGAAGGTTCCGATGAACGGTGTCTGTTGCCCCGGAGGATCGACATCCAGGTGGTACCAACCCTTCCACACGCCGAGTACGGACGCGGAGTTCGCGGCAGACGCGGCAGGGCGCCGGGAGAGCAGCAAAACGACCACGACCAGGGCCCCCACTCCCAATCCTATCAGCAGCCCCCGATTGCCGCGAACGGCGGGCGGAGGCGGCGGGGGCGGAATCTTCTCCACGGTCTTTTCGATCGGCGAGGGAACCGGGGGGAGGACCGGGGGCGGTCCGACCGCATCCTTGGCCCCCACGAGATTCGAGATCTCGGTGATCAGCATCCGCCATTGCGGATCCTGCGCGTTGCCGCTCCAGTTCCTCAGGTCGGCCGCCTGGATCCGCCGAAAACCGAGCGGGGGCAGGTCAGCGCCAAATTGCACCGGAAGGTACTTGCCTCCCTCCTTGGCGATGGTCGCCTCCTCCTTGACCCAATCGCTGACGACCGAGCTCGCCGACCAAACGATGATGCAGGCCTTCGCCTCCCGGATCCCGCGCGCAATCACGTCGTCCCAGGTCTTGCCCGGCGGGATCGTGTGATCCCACCAAACCGTGAATCCCTCGGCCTTCAATGAGGGGACCAGGTCACGGACAATTTCCGTGTCCTTATGCGAGTACGAAATGAAGATGTCCGACATGGCTGGTTCTCCTCGCTCCCCGGGGCGACGCGACCTTTCCCGCCATCGTGGTAAACCCATCGAGTGCGTCAAAACATCTTTCCGGGCCTGCCCCGTCCCTTCGTCGGGGCGCCCAAGCCCCGGCGGATTTCCCCAGCATTGTTAAACCCGAGCTGGCATTGGCTTATAGCTATCGCACGGCGACCCAATGGATTGCCCAAGAAACACCTAGGCCTCCGTCGCTGCTAAAACCGGACTTCTACTCCCTGGGATTCTTCTTGGGGCAGTTGCGCCGGATTGCCGCGCCGCCGCTTGCAAGCGCCCAAGCCAACTCCAGGCTGGCAACTCACACTAGATGAAACGAGTGGAGAAAGAATGATTCTATGAAACACACACTTGCGGCAATCACCCTGATCCTGACCCTATCGAGCGTCGCAATCGCTCAGAACAGCGGCGCCCCAATGGCGGCCGCGGCCAATGCCAACGACGGGCAGAGTATAAAGAAAGTGTTGGCCGATTTTTCCGGGGGGTGGAATAGCCACGACGCCAAGGCCTTCTCGATGGTTTTTGCCGTGGACGCCGACTTCACCAACGTGCGCGGGGTGAGCGCCCAAGGGCGCAGCGAGGTCGAAAAGTTTCACGCGCCGCGTTTCGCGACGTATTTCAAGGACACCCATCTGACCATCAAGGAGACGAAGATCCGATTTATTAAGCCGGACGTGGCGGAGGTTGACGCGCGATGGGAGATGACGGGTGCGCAGGATCCGGAAGGTCACGTCATTCCTCTGAGGATGGGATTGCTGGATTTTGTTATGACCAGCGACGGTGGCACGTGGCTAATCACCGTTATGCACAACACGGATTTGACTCCCGCTTCCAAATAGTGGGGGCTGATCGCCCGATAGCGGATCGGCGCGTCGCGCCTTACGACCGCATCGGTCTTGGAGAAACGGGCGAATGCGATTCTCTGGTTTGGCGCGACGAGTCGGGACGCAGAAGAATGGACGCTACGTTCTGAAGTAACTCTGCAGAACGGTTTCGGCCACAGCGCCGTGGCGGGCGACTCACATCCCCGGGAAGCCGCCTTTGCCGTTTCTCTGCATTGCCTCCATCTGGCGCATCATCTTCTTCGAGCCGCCACCCTTCATCATCCGCATCATCTTCTGCATCTGCTGCAGATGTCATGGGCTAATGGGTTATGATAGTCAGCTATTGAGACTCCCTGACGGCATAATCTTTTATGATGGCACATATTGGCATATTTTAAGCGACGCTATTTTCCACAATTGCTGATTCGCGAAGAGCATACCGCGTCGTGGCGCCCTGACGGATGCGTTTGCACGGACCCTGCAGACCGCCTATGGCTTCAGTTCTTTGTCTGCGCCGCGAGCCTGGCGGCTGAATTTCGACAGTTCCTACCAAATAGCAACGCGCTCGGCGACGGCTCGTAGCATCGGTGAATTCTCAGGAACACCGAATGCGGTTGAAAATTCAACCACGTTGGAAAGCGGGCCGTTGACGCGGAAATTAGCTGGAGAATGCGGATCCGTTTGCACTTGCAGTCGAAGGGCCTCGGGACGCAATTCGTCCCTCCAGGAAATGGCATAGCTGAGGAAAAACCTTTGCTCGGCGGTGAAACCGTCGATCAAGGGTTGCGGGTTGCCGGCAAGGCGCCTTTCCAAAGCGTCATAGGCGATCAAGAGGCCGCCTAGGTCCGCTATGTTTTCACCTTCGGTCAGCTGACCGTTCACATGAAGGCCGTCCAACACCGTGTACTCGGAAAACTGCTTCACGATGCCGGCAGCGTGCGCCTTGAAACGGTCGGCCGATTGCGCACTCCACCAGTCGCTAAGATTGCCGTGGGCGTCGTATTGCCGTCCTTTATCGTCAAATCCATGCGTCATTTCGTGCCCGATCACGGCGCCGATGCCGCCATAGTTCAGAGCGTCGTCTGCTTTGGGATCAAAAAAGGGAGGCTGGAGGATTCCGGCGGGAAAGACGATTTCGTTGTATTGGGCATTGTAATAGGCACTGACTGTCGGCGCAGTAATTCTCCACTCGGTCTTGTCCACTGGGCCGCCAATCTTTCCCAGGTTGCGGTGGGCCTCGAATGAGGAAAGTTGAAGGATGTTGAGAATGCAGGGGCCGCGTGTGATCGCAGCGGGGCTGTAGTCACGCCATTTGTCGGGATAGCCCATCTTGACGGTTAAGGAGTCGAGCTTTTCCAGAGCCTTGGTCCTCGTGGGCTCATCCATCCATTCCGATTTTTGAAGCCGACTGCGAAAAGCAGACCGCAAGTCAACGACAAGACTTAAAACACGGTTTTTGGCCTCCGGCGGAAAATAGGCCGCGACGAAAAGGTGTCCCAGGGCTTCGCCAAGATTGCTGTCGGTTGCATCAATCGCGCGTTTCCATCTCGGCTCTATCACCTGTATACCATTGAGCTTGGCTCCGTAAAAATCAAAATCCTCCTTTTCGAAGGGTTGACTGAGGTAGGGCGCGCAGAAATGAACCAAATTCCATCGGAGATAGGAGCGCCAGTCCGCGATCGAAGTTTCAACGAGGAGGCGGTCGAAGGTCTGAAAGAATTGGGGATGAGCGAAGTTGACTTCGGTGAATGCAGGCGCGCCAGTTTCTCGAAGGTAGGACGCCCAATCGACATCCGGGGTAAAGCGGGTGGTCGCGTCCTTGAGCGACATCAAGTGGTAGCTCGCGTAGGGATTGCGCAGGACAACGCGGGTCAGACAGGCGTGGGCCAAATCGGTTTCCAAGCGCATGACGGCGGTGGCCTCGATTTGGGCGGCTTCAGGCTCGTCACCCAAAAGTATGAACATCTTCGCCACGTGCCCGACATACTCCGAACGCTGCAATCGGGATTTTTCGTCATCTCGGAAATAGTAGTCGCGGTCGGGCAGGCCGAGTCCGCCTTGGCCAAGCAGCGCCTGTTCGATGGAGCTGTTCTTGTTGTCTGGTCGGCTTACAAAGCGAAAGCCGGCTGGAATACCGAGGGACTTGAGGTGACCAAGTGCGACCAGGACGTCAGCAGGTGCCTTGACTGCTGCAATTCGGTCGAATTCAGCCCGGAGAGGAGTTACTCCCGCGGCATCTATTCCGCCCTGGTCGATTGCACTCGAATAGAAGTCGCCCACCTCACGCTCGATCAACGTGCCCAGTGGGCCCCTCGCCGCGGCAGCCTCGCAGAGCAGGCGAAGCCGGGAAAGGTTGCGATCGAAGATTTCCACATCGACGCCCCAATTCGAGCGATCCGGTGGAATGGGGTTTTGCTTCATCCACTTGCCGTTAACGTAGCCGAAAAAGTCGTCTTGCGGCTTGATTGAATTGTCGAACTCGTTCGAATCCAACGCCGCCTCGCACCAAGAGGAGCCGAGCGCGCCCAGAATGAGGATCGCGCCGCAGCAGCGCAGCTTATGGAAAATCATAGAAATACAAAGCGGGTCACAGACGGTTGGTTCAGGTTAGAACTGGCCTCGAAGCTCGTGCAAGCTTCGGCGCATCAGTCGCAATCTCGAGGACCGCATTACATCCCTGGAAACCCGCCCTTGCCCTTCAAGGTCTCCATCTGGCGCATGAGCTTCTTCTGGTTGCCGCCCTTCATCATCCGCATCATCTTCTGCATCTGCTGGAACTGCTTGATGAGCTGGTTCACATCGGAAATCTTGACGCCCGCGCCGCTTGCGATCCGTTGCCGGCGGCTCCCGTTGAGGATCTCGGGCTTTCGCCGCTCCTGGAACGTCATGGACCTGATGATCGACTCACTCCGCACCATTTGGCGCTCCGCGTCGTCGCCGATCTTCACGCCGCTCATGCCCGGGAGCATTCCGACAATGTTCTGCATCGACCCCATCTTTTTCATCTGCTGAAGCTGGGAGAGGAAATCCTCCAGATTGAAGTCGGCCTTGCGCATCTTCTCCGCCATTCGCGCCGCTTCATTCTCGTCAATCGACTCCTGGGCCCTTTCGACGAGGGAGACGACGTCGCCCATCCCCAGAATCCGGGAAGCCAGCCGGTCAGGATAAAAGGCGTCGAAGTCCTCGGTCTTTTCACCGGTTCCAACGAACTTGATCGGCGTCCCGGTTATGGACTTGATCGAGAGCGCAGCGCCCCCGCGTGCGTCTCCGTCGAGCTTGGTGAGCACGAGCCCGGTAAGCTGCAACGCGTCATGGAAGACCTTGGCCACGTTGACGGCCTCCTGCCCGAGGGCTCCATCGACGACGAGGAGCGTTTCATCGGGTTGGATCGTGTCGCCCAGCCGCCTCACCTCCTCGATAAGACCCTCGTCGATCTGAAGGCGGCCCGCCGTATCGAAGAGGATAGCGTCCGCGCCCGCGGCAAATGCGGCGGCAAGGCCGGCCCGGCCGATCGCCGGCACGTCCTTTGACTCGCGATCGGCGTAAAAGCCGATTTCTTCCTGCCGCGAAAGGATTTCGAGTTGATCGATGGCGGCGGGGCGGTGCACGTCGCAGGCTACGGCAAAGGGGCGGTATCCGCGCTTTTTAAGCAGGCGGCCAAGCTTGGCGGTCGAGGTCGTCTTGCCCGAACCGTGGAGGCCGACCATCATGACCTTCAGCGGGCGCGCCGCGACGAGCGCCGTGGCGCCCTCCCCGAGGAGCCGCACGAGTTCGTCATGGATGATCTTTACGATCTGCTGGCCGGGCGTGACCCCCTTCAGCACCTCCTGGCCGGCGCACTGGGCTTGCACGCGCTCCACAAATTCCCGGGCCACCTTGAAGTGGACGTCGGCCGTGAGGAGGGCAGAGCGGACTTCGGCGAGGGCCGTCGCCATATTCTCCTCGGACAGCTTGCCCACGCCGCGGAGGTTGCGCAGCGCGGAGGAAAGTTTATCGGTCAGAGATTCAAACATGCAGCCCAACCGGATGCATCAACCCGGCTCCCTATGCAACCCTAGGCGACTTTTTGGGATGGCTAATCGGGTGTTGATTATGAGAGTCTCGCACCCCTCATGAACCCTGTCCTCAAGCTGCTCGTCGAAGGCGGCCATCTCACCACGGCGCAAATCGCGCAGGTCGCGGGCATTTCCGAAGTTGAAGTCAACGGGCACCTTGAACAGCTGAAGAAGGATGGGATCTTCCTCGGATGGCGCCCCGTGCTCGACCTGTCGCGGGAGTCGGCAGCGGCCGTCCGGGCCGTCATTGAGGTCAAGATCACGCCGGAGCGGGGTGGAGGCTTCAACCGCATTGCCGAGCGCCTGAGCCGCTTTGATGAGGTTGAGTCCTGCTACCTCATGTCGGGCTCCTACGACCTCCTCATCTTCGTCAACGGGCCGAGCCTCCAGAAGGTCGCCGGATTTGTCTCGGAGAAGCTTTCGACGCTCGAGGGGGTCCTCTCGACGAGCACCCACTTCATGCTGCGTTCGTACAAGGAGGGATCCTTCCTGATGGACGTCCCCGCCCAGGAGAACGGGAGGCTCAAGGTGTCGCCATGAAGCGTTTCATCGCCCGGCACGTCGTGGGCCTGCCCAAGTCGGGCATCCGCGACTTCTTCGACATCGTCGCGAAGATGAAGGATGTCATCTCGCTCGGCATCGGCGAGCCGGACTTCGACACTCCGTGGCACATCCGCGAGGCTGCGATCTACGCCCTGGAAAAGGGCAAGACCCACTACACCTCGAATCTCGGGTTGCTGGAGCTTCGGCGGGCCATATCGACGTATGTCGAAAAGCACTACACGCTTGGCTACCGCCCTGACGACGAGATCCTGGTGACCGTGGGGGTCTCGGAGGCGATCGACCTCGCACTGCGCGCGCTCGTGAATCCCGGCGACAAGGTCCTCTATCACCAACCCTGCTACGTCTCGTATCATCCCAGCGTCACGCTTGCGCACGGCGTGGGGATCGCGGTGCCGACCCGCGCCGCCGACGGCTTCGCCCTCAACGCCGAGGACCTGGAGAAGGCCTGGGAGCCGGGATGCAAGGTCTTGATGGTGAACCTTCCCTGCAATCCGACAGGGGGCACCTGCGACCGGGCGCGCCTGGAGAAGATTGCCCGGTTTGCGGTCGAGAAGGACCTGATTGTCCTAAGCGACGAGATCTACTCAGAGTTGGTCTACGATTGCGCGCACACGAGCATCGCGGTGTTTCCCGGCATGAAGGAGCGCACGATCTTCCTCCATGGCTTCTCTAAGGCCTTTGCGATGACTGGATTCCGGATCGGCTACGCGTGCGGGCCCCAGGAGCTCATCGACGCGATGATGAAGGTCCACCAGTACTCCATGCTCTGCGCGCCGATTCTGTCCCAGGAGGCGGCGATCGAGGCCCTGATCCGCGGCGAGGACGGGGTGAAAACCATGCGCGACCAGTACCACCGCAGGCGGGATCTGGTCGTGCGCCGCCTGAACGCCGCCGGGCTCGCCTGCCACGCGCCGGGAGGGGCCTTTTACGTTTTCCCCAGTGTCGCCGCAACCGGGCTTTCCGATCGGGACTTTGCCTATGGGCTCCTCGACGCCCAACGGGTCGCCGTCGTCCCGGGGACGGCCTTTGGCGAGAACGGCCGGGGTTTTGTCCGCGCGAGCTTCGCGACGGGCTACGATCAGCTTGTGGAGGCCTGCGACCGGATCGAACGGTTCGTGAACA
>Ga0182018_10004348_pt1 | contig 11992 bp, 9 predicted proteins | sample 812P2MmetaG_FD_120490 | JGI IMG/M metagenome (GOLD analysis project Ga0182018, IMG submission 120490) | Permafrost microbial communities from Stordalen Mire, Sweden - 812P2M metaG | ecosystem: Environmental > Terrestrial > Soil > Wetlands > Permafrost | place: Sweden: Stordalen | collected...
CCCGCGCCCACCATGAAGAGCACGGAGTTTCCTTTGGCATCAGTTGCGTTTTGCGTCTTGATTCCGCCGAGCGCAATTCTTAGCGCGAGGCCGGGCCAGCCTGCATCGGCAATGACCAGATTGCTTCCCCCGCCCAGGACGAACAATGGCAGGTCGCGGGTTCTGGCGAACTCAACTGCTTCGCGAACGTCGTCTTCCAGTTTCAGTTCCGCGAAATAGCGCGCCGTTCCACCCACCTGCAAAGTGGTTAACGGCGACAGGGGAACATTTTCCTGAATCGTCATCTCTTGCAAATCGTTCTATATTGAATTGAGCATCTCATGTCTGGCAGGCGAAGGCATATTGAGAAGCGGGTTACGGTGCAGACGGAAGCCGGTTGCGTTGCAGGCGGCGAAGCGATAGGTACTTATAAATTGTCATCCCGAGCGCAGCGCGGGATCTGCATTTTGTCCCGGACTGCAGATCCCGCGCTCCGCTCGGAATGACAAGACGAGAGTAGCTTCATTACAGGAGAATTTATGTATCCCGAAATTATGGTGGTTCCGATGCGTGAAGAACTGACGCGTCTGGGAGTTGAAGAACTGCGTACGGCTGCCGATGTGGACCGCGTGCTCCAGGGCTATCCAGGCTCGACGATGGTGATCGTCAATTCCATTTGCGGATGCGCCGCGGGCCGTATGCGTCCGGCGGTGCGGCTGGCGCTGCAACATGCGACCATCCCGGCCAACGTTGTCAGCGTATTTGCGGGACAGGATATGCAGGCGACCGAACGCGCGCGATCTTACTTCACCGGATATCCGCCATCGTCGCCGTCGATTGCGATTCTGCGCGATGGCAAGCTGGTTTACATGATGCAGCGCCATGAGATTGAAAGACGCGAAGCTCCGGCGATTGCAGCCGATCTGAAAGCCGCCTTCGACCAGCACTGCGCGGTGGCCGCAGCGCGATAAAGCGCTATAACCTGCATGAAGCGGGCCTTCTCCCAGCTCGGACGGGCCCGAGCCCGTTCCCACAAGTCTCGAACCACGCGAACTCCCACATTCTTGTGGTTTAATTCCGTTTACATGAAAAACCACAAGCTCTTTCTCTTCCTGCTTTCACTTGCGTTGTTCTCAGGGACATCCTGGGCCGCGGAAGTTTGGGTCACGCCTTCCGCGCAGATCGATGCGGTCTATCCGCAGGTGGAATCGCTCTATTTCGACTTGCACCGAAATCCCGAACTCTCGTATCACGAGGAGAAAACCGCGGCCAAGATCGCCGAACGCTTGCGCAAACTGGGATACGACGTCACCACCAACGTCGGCGGCACGGGCGTTGTCGGAGTATTCAAGAACGGGCCGGGGCCGGTCGTCATGTTGCGTGCCGAACTCGACGCTCTGCCGGTGCCGGAGAAAACCGGTCTGCCCTACGCCAGCCATGTCACCACGCACGACGACCGCGGAGTTGAGGTTCCTGTGATGCATGCCTGCGGGCACGATCTGCACATGGCGATCGGCATCGGAACAGCGGCGTTGCTCGTCCAGAACAAAGACCGCTGGCACGGGACTTTTATTTATGTGGGCCAGCCCGCCGAGGAGCGCATCGGCGGCGCGAAGGCCATGATTAAAGATGGCCTGTTTACTCGCTTTCCTAAGCCCGATTTTGTTTTTGCCGTGCACGACAGCAACTCGCTTCCCGCGGGCAAAGTCGGATACACGTCCGGTTTCGTTGCCTCAAACTCCGATTCGGTGAACGTTACCGTGTACGGCGTTGGAGGACACGGCGCAGAGCCGCAGGAGACGGTCGATCCGATCGTGATTGCCGCGCGGACTATCCTAAGTTGGCAGACGATTGTGTCGCGCGAGACCGATCCGCAGGATCCGGCAGTGATTACAGTGGGCGCGATCCACGGTGGCACCAAGAACAACATTATTCCGGATGAAGTGCTGATGCAGTTGACGGTGCGGTCCTACAAGGATGAAGTACGCAAGCATCTCCTGGCTTCGATCGAGCGGATCGCAGATGCGGAAGCGGCGGCGGCCGGGGCTCCGAAGAAGCCCCGGGTCGAAATCATGGACGGTACTCCTTCTGTGTACAACGACCCTGCTACCACCAACCGTCTGGTCGAGCGGCTGAAGCAGGTCTTGGGAGATTCGAACCTGGTCCTCGAACCTCCGTTTATGGCGAGCGATGATTTTGCCGAATATCGCTCCGGCGGAATGCCGAGCGTCATGCTTACGCTGGGCGCCGTGAATCCGGCGAAGTATGCGGAGGCAAAAAAAACTGGAGAGCCGATTCCCGGGCCTCATTCTCCTTATTTTGCGCCCGATCGCGAACCCAGCCTCAAGACTGGAATTCAAGTAGAGATGGCCGCGATTCTCGAGTTGATGAGCCGGTGAGTTTGCCGCATGACGTGGGATTCGGTAATCTCTAGCGATGCCGTTTCGCGGGAACAACTGCCTCTCTGATTCTGTCAGCGTCACAAACTTCGAGCCAGAATTCCGTTGGTTGCCGCCTTGGTGTGTTGCGATTTCAATAACCGTTCGTACCGCTCTCGTGGTTGCAGTGATCTTCCTCGGCTTGGCTGCCGCAGCTTTCGCCCAGAACGCAGACGCGCCGAAGCCGCAAACGCAAGCGAGTCCGTCGCCAGCGGCTCAAACTCCCCCCGGTCAGGCCGCTCCCGATCAGACGGCCTCTTCGACGCCACCGAAGCCGGTGGCGATATTCAACCTGCTGCAGAAAAAGTCGATTGTGTTTCCCGACATCGCCTACAGTACGGAGCGGCTTTCGACGGGGCAAAAATTCGAACTGTTCGTTGACAACAGCGTGTCGGTGAATGCGTTCACCTGGTCCTTGCTCGGTTCGGCTGTCGGTCAGGCGGACAACTCTCCCACGGGATGGGAACAAGGCTGGGATGCATATGGCAAGCGGTTCGGGTCGTCGATGGCGCGGGGAGCGTCGACCGAATTCTTTGGGACGTTTGTGCTGGCTTCAGTGGTGCATGAAGACCCGCGCTTTTATGCGGAGATCAATCCACCTTTTTTCCACGCTGTGAAATACTCGTTGCAGCGGGTTTTCGTTTCGCGCAACGACGACGGGCACGACGTGATGTCGTGGTCGAGGCTGGGTGGGCCGATGCTCGCGGAAGGTCTGGCCAACGTTTACTATCCAGACCGCAACCGCACGGTCGGAGACACCTTTCTCCGCTATGGCCTGGATCTGGCCAGCCGCGCCGGCGGGAACATGTTCCGCGAGTATTGGCCGATTTTGCTGAAGAAGATGAGCCATACGTCGGGACCGGCGGCCAATTGACTGGGTGGGAAAAAGGCAGCGTAAGCTTTCCGCGTTTGCATCTAAGCAGGCAATAGCGGTCGTGGCAAAATTTTCAGTTTCCTCGCGTCACGACTGAGGTTTCCAGGAAAACAGGAGATGGATATTGCGTAATCGGATACTAGTGTTGCTGTTTTTTTTCGGACTCATCACATCGGCGGCGGCCCAATCCGGGGTGACTGCATCGACTCCACCGGCCGCTCCATCGGCTGCGGCGCAATCCAGTTCCGATACAACCGCTGAGCCGAAACCAAGTTTCCCTCGTTACAACTTTAGTTTCGGCGGCGGGATTGCCATCGGCCGCGACGACGTGGCTTCTTTTGTTGGCAACTCTCCGGTGGTTTTTGTCGGGGTCGGCAGGAACCTCACGAAAATGTTCGGCGTTGATGCCGAATATATGTATTACAACCTCAACTTCAAGGGGAGCGTGCAGAGGGAGCAAGGCTTGCCGGACCAGAGTGGACACATGCAGTCGTTCAGCCTCGACGGCATCGTGAACGTGCCCAAGCATATTCGCAGCCTGGGTGCCTATGGAATTTTGGGCGTGGGTTTCTATGATCGCCACGTTGGCTTGGCCCACGCTCAGTATCTGCCCAACGGTTCGCCCTGTTATCCGGCATGGACATGGTTTGACATGAGCTGCGTCTATAACCCGGCCATCTCCGGATATGCAATTGACGCGCTCCCGGCGCTCGGGGAATATATGTCGTCGGAGTCGAAAATTGCCGGCGGCTTCAACTATGGCGGAGGAATTACTTACAAGCCTGGTTGGTTGAGTCCTCTCGGCCGTGCCAAAATCTTCGTGGAATGGCGTTATCATCGCGCCTATCAGTCGGACAGCAAGACCATCGGAATGCCCATCACAGTGGGGCTGCGTTGGTGAACCAACCGGATGTCTCGTTTGACCGGGCCTGATTTGGCCGGGCAACGACGCACGGCGCTTCACGAAACCGTCGCTTAGCAAACGAGTTGGTCGCGGGTCAGTTTCAGGCCGGTCAGGTTGCCGAGAATAGTGACTGCGATCTGCTCGGTGCGGAAAAATTCTTCGGCGGTTTGTTTCAGATCTCCGACGGTCACAGCTTCGATGCGCTCGATGAGTTCGTCAAGGCCGTAGAAGTGGTCGTAGTACATCTCCTGCCGCGCCAGGTTCGACATTCGTGCCGTTGAGGATTCCAGCGAGAGCATGAGGCTGCCTTTAAGCTGGTCTTTCGAGCGGCGCAGTTCTTCTTGCGGCACGGGCGTGGTTTTCAGGTTGCGGAATTCCCCGACAACGCACTCGACAACCTTCACCGCCGACTCGCGAGACGTGCCCGCATAAACGCACATGGTGCCGGTGTCGCGGTAAGGGTTCAGGTCGCTGTAGATGGAGTAGGCCAGTCCCTGGCGCTCGCGGATGTTCTGGAACAGGCGCGAACTCATGCCCCCGCCGAGCAACGTATTCAGAATGTAAGAAGCGTACCGGCGCTCATGCGCCATGGGGTGCGAGGGAACGCCGATACAAATTTGCACCTGCTCAAGCGATTTCTTGTTGCGCAGATTGATGCGCGAATAGGTCTTGGGCTGGGGCGAGTGCAATCCATTCTTCGCCGGTTTAACGTGCTCGAAATGCTTCTCGACCAGATCGACAAACTGCTTGTGGTCAAGATTGCCGGCAGCACTGACGATAAGATTGCCGGGAGCGAAGTGGTGTCCGTAGAAGCGGGAGACGACAGGGCGCTCGAATTTCTTGACCGTGTCTCGCGTGCCGAGGATCGGAAGGCCCAGAGAGTGGTCCTTCCAGAAGCTCTGGGTGAAGATCTCGTGGACGAGATAGTCTGGATTGTCCTGGTCCATTTTGATTTCTTCGAGAATCACGCCACGCTCTTTGGCGATATCCCCAGCATCGAACGTGGGATGCAATACGAGATCGCTCAGGACGTCCATGGCAAGCGGAAGATGCTCGTCGAGAACTTTGATGTTGAAGCAGATGCATTCTTTCGCGGTGAAAGCATCCATGTTGCCGCCGATCGAATCGACTTGACGGGCGATGTCTTCAGCGGAGCGGGTTTCGGTCCCCTTGAATACCATGTGCTCGATGAAATGGGAGATGCCATTGAATTCCGAATCCTCGTCGCGGGAACCGGACTTGAGCCAGATGCCGATTGCGACCGAGCGAATGTGAGACATCTGCTCGGTGATGACGGTAAGGCCATTCGGCAGGACTTGACGACGAATGCTGCGAGTTTCTTTTACCATGAGGTCTTAGTTATGATTTCCTTTGCGATCAGATCAATTGCGACAGCGAATCTGCGCCGTCGCCGAGCTATCTATAAGTAGCTTTTTATCGATAACGTCTATTGTCCCACAATTTTCACCGGGGGGCTGCGTCTGGGATTCTTCAGTGTTTTGTTCGACTTAAAGCAATTCATTCCACTGGCACTCGAAGTACATGATTCAAATGCCTAATCCGGCCTCGAATTCGCTCTTAGGACTTACCTTGCAGGAACTTACCAATCTTGCCCTCGGAACGGGGCAGCCTGCTTACCGGGGTCAACAGCTATTTGATGCGGTATACCGGCAAAAGATTGAGCGGCTGGATCAGGTCTCGACGCTGCCGCTGGAGTATCGGACCCGATTGGCACAGGACGGGTGGGAAGTGGGGTATCCGAAGATTGCGCGCAAGTTCATTTCGAGTGATGGGACGGTCCGGTATCTGGTCGAGCTCGGCGACGGCGAAACGGTCGAGACTGTCTGGATGCCGGAGGGCGACGGCGGAGAGAACGGTGACGGCACGGAAGCGGGGGAGGAAAGTGCCCAGTACTCAGTATCCGGTGCCCAGTTGCCAGTCGCGAATAGTCAGCTTGGCGGAGGCTTGCCGTTCCGACGGTCAACCATTTGTGTTTCGAGCCAGGTGGGATGCGCGGTGAACTGCAAGTTCTGCTTCACGGCGCTGCTGGGCGTGAAGCGCAATCTGGAGGCGGGAGAAATCGTCGGGCAGATTGCAGCGGTACTCCGCGAGCAGGGAGTGGAGCCGCCTCTGCAGCGCGTCAACATCGTTTTCATGGGTATGGGCGAGCCCTTCCTGAATTACGACAACTTCATGAAGTCGGTAGGGTTGTTGGTGGAGGGCATTGGGATTCCGGAGTCGCGGATGACCGTGTCGACAGCGGGAATTGTGCCGCGGATTTACGATTTCGGGCAGGAGGTGGTGCGTCCGAAGCTGGCGATTTCGCTGAATGGGTCGAACGATGTCCTGCGTACGGAAGTGATGCCGCTCAACCGGAAGTGGAATCTTGGGGAACTGATGAAAGCAGCGCGGGAATTTCCGCTGCGGCCACGCGAGCGGCTGACATTTGAGTATGTGCTGCTGGCCGGAGTGAATGACGGTCCCGAGCAGGCGCGCGAAGTAGTGGAATTAGTGCGCGGCATGAAAGCAAAGATTAATTTGATTGCGCTGAATCCGGGGACGGAATTGCCCTACCAGACGCCGGAGCCGGAGCGGGTGCTGGCGTTCCAGAAGATACTGGTGGCAGCGGGGATTCCGACCTTTGTGCGGCGGCCGCGAGGACGCGACATTTTTGCCGCGTGCGGCCAGTTGAAAAGGACGATAGAGCCCGTGCCGATTTCTCTATAGAGACGTCCCCCCTACTTAGGACGAAGTACCTCGGGCGGCAGCGCGGCCCTGAGCCGAGAAGGCGGCGTACGAAGAACGGTTGGCAGCATCGGTTGCGGTCCGCAGTTCCATCCGGTACGAAGTGTTGCCTGGATTAGACGAATACAGGAGCCGGCCGCCATGTTCTTCGACAATGCGGCAACATGCGCTCAACGAAAGCGTAGAAGGCTTATTCTCGCCCTCGGAGCTTAGCGCAGAGAACGCCAGCGGCGGCAGGGAAGGGTCGTAACACGAAAATTCCACCAGCACCACGTCGCCGATGCTGTGGGTGCCCACAAACAGTGTCGAATGGGTCTCGTGATTGAGGTGGCTCCTGATCTGTCCGGCAAGGTGCATGCAGACGTGGAGGATCTGGTTGGAGTCGGCGAGCACAAGCGGAAGCGCGGGCGAGACCTCAACACGGATGGATCCGCCATCGGCCTCCATTTGAGGGGAAAGCAGGCGGGCGGTAGTTTGTATGACGGAGTTGACGTCGACCGCCACGAGCTGCGCCGGAGCCTGGCGCGCAAACGTAAGCAGGCTTGCAACCAGCGCGGTGGTGCGGCGGACCTGCTCACCCACTTGCGCGGCCTGCAGTTGTTCTTCGGCCGGCAATGTGGAGGCGCTGAGCAGTTCGGAGTAGCCGAGCATAGCGGTCAGCGGATTGTTGATCTCGTGCGCGGCTCCGCCGACCAACTGGCCTAGGGAAGCGAGCTTCTCGGATTGAATCAGCTTGGACTGCAGATCTTTGAGGTCGTCGACGGAGCGACGGGATCCATCGAGAAACTCAGAAAGCGCATCGCGCAGTAACCGCTGGCGCCAGAAAACCAGCACGCCCATCAGCACCATAGTCAACAGACTCACCGTAACTCGGAAGCCTTTCACCACTGGCGGGAGTGACGCGTCCAGTTCGGAGTGAAGCGTTGCCCAGACCAGGCTGAAAAGAGAAAGCATGCTCAGGCGCGTGATCCAGATGCCGAGCTGTGGCCGGGACGGTTTGACGCCGGAAAGATCGAGGCGCAGCGCCAGCAGCGGAGTGGAGGCGATCCAGGCAATGGAAACGGTCAGCGGTATGTCGTACAGGCTGCCGCTGTAGTAGAGTTTGTGCCCGATGGCCCAGTTGGCGACGTAGGAACTGGAGGCGTACAGCGCGCTGGCGCCAAGTAATTGTCCGTAAAGTTGACGCCATCCGTCCCGAGCGGTATAGGCAAGAACGGCGAGCGACACCAGAAGCACGATCTTTTCTGTGAGATATGCGAAGTTGAAATTGGCGCTATAAGTCGCTTCATCGACATAAACGGTTTGCCACGGAATGACGGCGTATACGTAGACAAATACCCACCACGTAAGCAGGAGCGTGAAGTCGAGCATGCGGATGCGTTGATCGCCATCGTCTTCGCGGAGATGCGGGAGCACGGCGAGGGCGGCGATCATAGGCACCAGATGCAGAAACAAGACCACATCGCCGAGAAAAGGATCAGGCACATCCTGCCGCTTGAAGACTTCGAAATAATTCCACATCCCCTGATATGTGAGCCAGAAGAACATGCCCGCAGTCATCAGGCTCCAGAAGAGGCGTATCTGGAGGGTAGGGCACCGCGATCGCGAAAGATTGGGCAGGAAAGCGGCAGTTGCGACCAGCAGAAGGCATCCCTGAATGAGGTCGCTGGCGATAGTGAGCGCAGAACCTCTGGACATGAGCAGTGACGCCCCCACTTGGGCGAGCACTAATGCGGTCAACAATGACAGCCAGAGTTTGGTACGTGCGGCCAAGACAGTCTGCTCCAAAGTCTATTCTAGAGGTCGAATTGGGATCGGAGGGGTTACTAGGGTAATCACGGGTGGAGCGTAGAAGTGGAGCATAGAAGGGATCAGGCTTAGGGTCCGAGCGTCGAGATTCCTGGTCCCGACTCCAACCCAAGACGCCCGGAGGCGGCCTATTGTAAGAAGCCAATTGGAGTTTGGCGGAGATTGCCTTTAGAATTAGCCCGCCACTCACCATGTATCTTTTGCCAACAGTTTAACCGCGGGAGTAGCTTGTCCTGAACCGTACCTTAATGATCATTCCGCAATTTCGTGATTTATGGCGCTTCCGGGCACCGCTCAGTGCGGATGAAATCCGTCGCACCGAGCGCTGGTTGGCGACGGCACGGGTGGCGCTGACCATCGCAGCCGAGGTCACCCTTTGGATGCAGCCGGAGCGCGGCACCGCGCATTCGCGTTGGCTGTACTGGCTGCTGACGGTGTATTTCGTGCACGCGGTGGTGGTGATGTTGCTGGTGCGCTTTCGTCCGCAGTCGACGCGAGCTTTTCGCGTGGTGGTACACGTGGCGGACATTCTGTGGCCGGTGCTGATTTATCTATTTGCGACGGCGCAGCGTGGACCGTTCGTTCTGTTCTTCGTGTTCGTGCTGGCGGCGGCGGCGTACCGCTGGGGACTTTGGGAAACGGTGGCCACGGCGCTCACAGCCGTGGTGCTGCTGTGGGCCGAGACATGGATAGTGCGCTCCGGTTGGGACTGGCTGGCGCTTCCGCGGCTGGGAGTGAGCGCGCATGAGCTGGACTCCCAGCAGTTGGTGTTGTTTTCGGTGTATCTGCTTGTGCTCGGTTTTCTGCTCGGCTACATGTCCGAGAACCAGAAGAAAGTGCGGGCGGAGCGCGCAGTAATCACGCGCGTTCTCAGTTCGACCCGAGTTGAGGCGGGCCTGACCGGAACCATGCAGCAGATCCTCGGCGAGGTGATGAGCATTTATGGCGCGTCGCGCGTCCTTAGTGCCTCGCAAGAGGCGAACAGCTATCGTGTGTTCCTTGCCGAATTGACGCGTGGTGCGGTCGGCGCGGAATCGCTCCGCTGGCGGGAGGCGTTGCCGGACACCGAGAAGGCCTATCTGTTCGATTCGCCGGCGGATGCGATTTACGCGATACGCAACCGCGATGGCTTTCATACCGTGTTCTTGCAGACCGACGGAACTCGGCTCCGCGATCCTGGCACGGGATTTCTGGATGCGCTGGCGCAAGTAGAAAAATTCGACAAGATGGTTTCGCTGAAGTTAGTGTTCGGCAGCGGCTGGTCGGGCCGGGTTTTCATCTTCGATCCGGCGCTGATGGGTGACCCCGAAGAAGAGATGCGTTTTCTGCTGGAGTTCGCGCAGCAGGTGGGGCCGGCGATTTACAACGTGTACCTGATGCGGCGGTTGCGCGAGCGAGCGGGCGCGCTGGAACGGGCGCGGTTCGCCCGCGAACTGCACGATGGCGCGATTCAGTCGCTGATTGCCGTGGAAATGCAGTTGGACGTGTTGCGGCGGCAATCGGGAACGCAGTCGCCGGTGGTAAAGACCGAACTGGGGCGCATCCAGAAACTATTGCGCGAAGAAGTGCTAAAGTTGCGGGAACTAATGCAGGCGATGAAGTCGTTCGAGGTGGATGCCGACCGGCTTCTCGGTTTCATTTCCGACACCGTCGAGCGCTTCCGGCGGGAGACGGGAATCGCCGCGGAGTTCGTCAGCGAAATGGAGCGTGTGGATCTGGCGCAAAAAGGATGCCGCGAGCTGGCCCGTATTGTGCAGGAAAGCCTGGTGAACGTCCGCAAGCATAGCGGAGCGCATCATGTGCTGGTGCGCTTGGCGCAACGCGCGGGCAACTTGCAATTGACGGTGGAAGATGATGGCAAAGGGTTTTCTTTTGCCGGCACGCTCTCTGGCTCGGAACTGGAAACCAGCGGCAAGGGCCCGGCGGTGATTCGGGAAAGAGTAAGACTGTTGGCGGGCGAGCTCACGATAGAATCGACTCCGGGGCACGGCGCGCGGCTGGAAGTACGGATTCCACCCGCGAGGAAGGCCAATCATGGATAAGTCAACCGATAAGTCAACTCTGGATAAGTCACACACTAATCGTCCAAGCTTAGATCGTCCAAGTTTAGATCGTCCAAGTTTAGATCGTCCAAGTTTAGATCGTCCAAGTTTAGATCGGCCAAGCTTCGACAGAGCGAACTCAGATCGGGCAAATATAGATAGGTCGAACGAAAAACCGAATATGGAGAAACGCATTCATCCCATCCGCATTGTGATTGCGGACGACCATCCGATTTTCCGCGACGGTCTGCGACGGCTGCTGGAATCGGAAACCGACATGAAGGTGGTCGGCGAAGCGTGTGACGGCCGCGAGGCGGTGAAACTGGCGACTGAGATCAAGCCCGACGTTCTTCTTCTGGACCTGGCCATGCCGCACCACACTGGCCTCGATGCGCTGCGCGACCTGAGCACTCGCGCTGCCGGGGCAACGCCGGTAAGGATCATCCTGCTCACGGCGGCGGCGGAAAAAAAGCAGATTGTCGAGGCGCTGCAACTGGGAGCGCGCGGTGTGGTGCTGAAAGATTCCGCCACGCAATTGTTGCTCAAGAGCATTCATGCCGTCATGGCCGGCGAGTACTGGGTCGGACGCGAAAGCGTTTCGAACCTGGTGCAGTATCTCCGCAACCTGATGCAGAGCACGAACGAGGAATCGAAGCAGAAGAAATTCGGGCTCACGCCACGCGAACTGGAGATTGTCTCCGCCGTGGTCGCCGGCTATGCCAACCGGGAAATCGCCGAATATTTTAAGATCAGCGAGGACACGGTAAAGCACCACCTCAGCAATATTTTCGACAAGCTGGGAGTCTCAACGCGCCTCGAGCTGGCGCTGTTTGCAGTAAACCAGGGGTTGCCGTTGAAGACGATTGTGTAGGGGCGAGACATTTATTGGCTGCAGGTTAGTGATTGGTTGTACTTCTCCGATTTGTTTTTCTATTCGCCAACCGCTAACAATTTTCTGCGGCTTTCCCGCCAGATCAGATAAACCAAAACGCTCATCAGCACGACTGAGAGTTGAAGGTGCGTCCACTGAGCGATCGGCCCTCCTGCGAGCGGTGCCAGAAACAGCAAATACAAGACGACATTCATCCGCGAAGTCGAAATCGATGAAGTTGAAATCGGCGAAGTCAAAATCGGCGAAGTCGAAATCGACGGCACCGATTCTGGCCGCCGGTCCAGAATCCAATCGGAAAGCAACAGAAAC